>Ga0164308_10001429_pt1 | contig 12697 bp, 12 predicted proteins | sample Whisoiple_246_MG_FD_109983 | JGI IMG/M metagenome (GOLD analysis project Ga0164308, IMG submission 109983) | Soil microbial communities amended with fresh organic matter from upstate New York, USA - Whitman soil sample_246_MG | ecosystem: Environmental > Terrestrial > Soil > Unclassified >... | reverse complement strand
CTTGAGCCTCCGGCGTCGGCATCGGACCGAACAAGCCGAACGCGTCGCGCGCGCCTTGGCTCGCTGAGCGAACGGGGCGGCGCAGCTCCGAGCGCGGCCCTCCAGGCGCAGGACTTCATGCCAAGCCCGGCCCGCCCGTATTTGAGCGCGCAACGACTGTCGTGGCACGGAGCGTACGCCCTCTCGCGCTGCCGCCCCGTGCCGATGCAACAGGCGAGCAGCATCCGGATGGACAACGCAGTGCGGGCTCGCCGCGGGGCGCGAAGTCGTTCCCTGCGAGCTCAGGAGGTCGTGCCAGTGCGAGCTCAGGAGGTCGTGCCAGTGCGAGCTCAGGAGGTCGCGGAACCCAGCGCAGTGTCTGCCGAGTTCGTTGATCGTGAGGCGTGTCCGCGCGCAGCCCCGCGAGCTCCGCGTGGCCCGAGCGTTGGACGCGCTCGCGCCGGGGATATGGATTCGTGCGTTCCCGCTTTTCACCAGCCACCACATGCATGTAGCGAACGAGCCAGCACGCGATTGCGCCCATTCGATACTGGGGGCTTCGCTGGCGGTTACGAGCGATGCGTCCGGCAACGCTCGAGGGATCTGCGGTACCTCAGCACACCGAAGCCGCCTAGAGCGAATACAAGCACGAGCGGCACCTTTGGCTGGACGCCTCTCGCGTAAGTGCAGGCCGCGCACCCGCCTTCGCGATGCGCACCGGAGGGCGGCTGGGCGGTGGGTGTTTGCCCAGTCTTCCCGAGTAGCTCGAGGGACGCGAGTTTTGCGTCGTCGAGTTCGAAACGAGCGCTGCCGCTGCAGGCGTCCGCAAAGCCGCCGTCGCGTGACCCTTTCGCGAAGATCAGCCAGCGCTGTTGCTCGACTAGCGGCAGGCCGCACCGACCTTGAATATCTGGCGTGAGAATCTCCACGTTCGCGCCGGTAGCGTCTTTCCAAAAGCGCTGCACGTGCAGCGTCGCGCGGAGTTGCCCTTGCTCACGTGTCACGGACGTGACGTCGCCGACCAGCGCCAGGTTCGCGGCATTCGCCCGATCGCCTGCTGGCGAGCACGTGCACGCCAACGCTTTTCCGTTTGAGCAAAGCAGCGCAAGAGCGAGCGCTGCTCTGACGAGCCTTCGAGGCATCGACAGAGCGAACACGCTTACAAGCCCCTGCATGTGTAGGAACATACCGCGGCGCCTCGCGACATCAACGGTTGTTTCGATCGCGCGCTCCTCAGCGCGAGCCCGAAGACGCCAGCGGTCGTATCGCGAGCGCAATCGCCGCTGAGGTCCTCGCGCAATCATCGGAGGCTCGCCTCTGATCGACGCTCAACGCCGGTCAGCTCGGCGCTTCGTCGGGTCAGTAGGTTGGGCCAAGAGCAGCTCGACCCGACGCAGTAGGGGAGTATGAACAGAAGCACAACCCAGTGGATGCCGGCCGGCCGCCGCGGAGTCGCGGTTACCCGAGGAATGCCCACCCACCGTGACGCCGCGCGCCTACTTCCACTTCGCGCGCCTTTCGCATTTGGTCCACTCGGCAGACGGCGGTCCCTCACATGCCTCTAACAGTGTATTCCTGCCCCAATGCGCAGGGCCACGCCACGACTGCAACAGCGGTCAAATAGACGCTGGAGGCAGTGAAGACCTCTCAACGCTACGCAGGTATTAGAAGTTTTCGCGCCCTAAAGGACGCAGCGGTTCCCCTTGCGGGACACTGTTGCAGCAAAACGACGAAGTGGCTTGGTGGGGCTGACGAATGTGACGTGGACCCATCATCGGGCGTCGGCCATACTCTGGGCGTGGGAGTGAAACGTCTTCGAAAGCCGGCTCTTCTCGTTGGGACGGTTCTTGTTTGGGGCGCTGCTTGCGGCGGTCCTGCCAACGATTTGTTCAGCTCGAACGGCTCAGGCGGCTTCGGCTCTACGGCAATGAGCGGTGGTGATTCGGGAGGCCGTCACAGCGGGCGAGCCGGCGCGAGCGCGCTGCTCGGCGGGGCTACGGGTGAAGCTGGAGAGGATCAAAGCTCGGCTGGGGACGAAAGCGGCAGCCCTCCCAGTGCTGGCTCGAGTGGCCGCACTGGACGAGCGGGCGCCGGAGGGGACTCGGGCGGCAGCGGCAGTGGCGGCAGAGCCGGCGCAGGTGGCAGCGCGGGAAACACAGGCGCGGCTGGCAATGGCGGTAAGGCAGGCGCGGCTGGCAGTGGCGGAAAGGCAGGCGCGGCTGGCAGTGGCGGAAAGGCAGGCGCGGCTGGCAGTGGCGGTAGCGGAGGAGCCCTCCTCACCTGCCCGGCAGATTGCGCGAGCGACGCGAGCTGCACGGTGGTTGCAGGCGTCGCGAGCTGTAGCTGCCTGCCAGGGTTCGTCGGCAATGGTAAGGCGTGCGCGCGCCCCATCTCCTGCAATCAGTTGCGCCTAGCGGACCCAACGCTCGCGAGCGGAGCGTACCTGATCGCGCCGGTCACGGCAGACCCGCCTTTTATGGCCTATTGTGAGATGGTTGCCGAAGGTGGTGGCTGGACGTTGGTGCTCAATGCTGGAGCGAGCTTCGACCAGACCACGAACGGAGTCGCCGGCGCCCAGTGCTATCGGCAGAATTGCACGAGCCTGGCTTACTCCACCGTGCGCGTGAGTGCGGATGTCATGATCGACGTTCGCAACGGCGCGTTGGTAGCGGACAATTACTCGGCGCGCGTCGTCATCACGGGTGTCGCCATGGCAAGCCGAGGCAAGACCGTACGCACCCTGATCAGCACGGGTCCGAACTACCTGGAGAAGGAAGACAATTCGAACCTCGTCGTCCGCCTGAGCGGCTCCGACTCGTGCGACGACACGCTCCCTTCGGATATGGCAGCTTCGGTCTGCAACTCGTGCCCGACGGGCATGGCCTGCGCTGGGCCGGTGCTCGTCTTCGGCGACGATGACCCCGGTTGCGTCGATAGCTCTTTCAAGTTCGCGATTGGTGCGGCCGACAGTTACACCGAGCCCTGGACCAACTGCGCCGGTTGGCCGCAAAGCCCCAGCGTCGGTGACATTCGCTACTATCCAGAAAACTTCCGGATCTGGATCCGCTGAGTTGCCCAATGTTTGACCTAGCTCTGATGTCGGCGCGGCCATCTTCCAGGGCCGATGCCAGATGCCCCTCGTCGAAGAAGATGTCAGGCCCACACCGAACGTGTTCACAGCCTTCTCCAAGGCCCGTTGCCTCGTTAGACCTGATCGCGTTTGGTGTTTCCTACAAGCTTGACGCGAAAACGCCAAATGGACTTAGTAGTCGATTGTGAATGACAGCATCCCGTTGGTGGCCGACTCATCGATGGCCCGCAGCAAGCTGTTCCAACGAATGCTTCGAACGGTGCTCGTGGCCGCGGGTTGCGCTTCGAGTTGTGTCGTGCAGGGCGGTGAGGAAAACTACCACTCCGAACAATCCGACACAGCATTCATTGAATTGATCCGCTACGAAGCCAAGAACCCGGACGGCGTGATGGTCGGTTCCGGTTGTACGGTCCACACGGGAGAAACAGGCGAGCGCATTCGTTTCAGCGCACTTCCGGGAGATCGCATCGAGCTTACCGAGCGCACCGAACTGGTTGTGGAAAAGCGCGCGATCCTAGAGCAGCATGGCCTCGAAGACGCCTTTTGGTGCAGCCAGAAGTCGCAGGCACTCGGTTCTTTTCAACCAATCGATGCGCGGTGCTTCAAAACCGTCGCGAAAAGCTCGACGGTTGCATGCTTCCTCGAACACGAGTGGGTCGGAAAAATCACTCACGCAGAGCTCATCCCGCCCGAAGCCGAGCTCCGGCCCGGCAAGGTGCTCGGCTTTTCTTGGCAAATTGACGTACTGGCTCAAGGAAAACAATGTGCCGTGTCGCAATGCCCCGGCGAGGAGACTCCGTCAGGCGCGGGTGTCATTTTCGTGATCGATAAGCCATGAGCCGGTTTTCTCCAACATCGCGCTTGGGGCGGTCGCGCTGTGCGACGTTCGCGAGCTACCGCTCGAGGGCTACGTCCGAGTACCCGAGGGCAAGGAGCAAGGCGCTCGCCGCAGGTGCAGTCGCTCAGAACCATGTGGTGACTTCGACGGCGAACGCGCTCGTCCAGGAGTGAAGAACGCGCCAGGAGGCGATTGCGAAGCAAGGCCTTGTGCCGTTCGAGTCACGCCACCCGAGGCCTTGCGGGTGACCGCCCGCACGACCGAGCCGCTGCTCGCGCGGCCGGCGGGTAGGTTGCGCTCGAGATCGTTGCTGCAGCTTCTATGCTTAGCCTTAGCCCGAGCTCCCAAGCAGAAGATTGCAGTCATCGATCAGTGCCGCTTGTGCCTCGGTTCCCGGATTGGCGCATGGCAAATCAAGGCTAGTTTTCCCATAGGCCCTAACCGTTGTCGTGGTCCCAAACGAGGTCGACTTGGCGCAGCCCCGATCGAGATCCGGCTCACGTCACCCACGGCTTGGACATCGGACAAGAATTTCAGAACCACTGCGGAGCCGGCTGGATAGCTCGTCGGTGGCCGCGACTGGCACGTTCCGCGCTGGACCGACGGTCCGATCCGCGCTCGCGTCGCCATGGACGACGACCATGATGCTCGGTGCGTTGGTCGATGCGCTCTGTACGCAAAGAGGCCACCTCAACGTGACCGTTTGAAAGCGTTGGTCCGGCACCTCGCCTTGTCCGCCCGCTGCCATGCCTCCGCTGCTCGATGTCGACCCGGCGCCGCCCGCAGTCGATTAGGCCTTCAGCCGGCCTTCCAAGGCGCCCGGTTAGCTCGCGATTGGGCTGCGCCCTCACTCACTCGTCGGCGCGTTCACTCGCACTTCGAAATCTTGCACCCAAGTCGTGCCACTGCCGCCCATCAGCTCGTTCCCGAGTTCGACGGTGGCAACGAATCGGTCGCTCTGGATGAACCTCTGCGTCGAAAGATATTCAAGCAGCGGCTGGAGCTGAATCGTGCCGCGAAGTCGGTGATTGGGGCCCTTGAGGTAGAAGAGCCCCCATCCCGTGCCATCTCCGCGATCGCCATGCTGGGCCGTGTGCCAGAGCTCGTAGCGCGTTCCCGCGACATCGAACACCTGAGTCCGCGTTCCAATCGGCACGGCGCCCTCCGGGTAGTCGAGCCACAGCACCACTTCGCCGACGATCGCTCGCGGATTGGCGTCAGATGTCCGGTTCGAGTCAGTGACGAACATCGTCAGTGAGAGCGCGACCTTGCCACTGCTCTCGGTTGTCACGGCATAGCGCGCAGTGAGCGATTGCAGCTCAACGATTCGACGAGGCAGTTCCGCAGTGGTCGAGTGATTGGACCAAGGCTTCCAGCCGAAAATGATCTCGGGATAACCGAACCCGAGTGGTTCGTATCCTGGCCAGTCCCAAGTCCACCCGAGCTGCTTTTCACCAGCCTGTGTTCGAGCCACGACGCACTGCTCGAAGGGGCCTCGGGCTTTGTCTTCAGCCCACATGTTGTTTTGGTACTCGTAAGCTTCTCGGTTGGTGGTCGAGTAGTTCACGCAGTCACTCGTAACGCCCGGTTGTCTTCTTGCCGGGGCGGTCCCGGAGGGCGCGGTTCGTGCAGTGAGCGGAGGCTGGGCGGGCTCCGGGAGGGCCGCGCTCGGTTTGGCGGGTTGGCAGCCGATCAACGCGGACACGAGCAGCCATTTCAAGGTCATCGCCCCTTCCTCCCTTTACGCTGCGCGGGTTCGCTCAGCCGTCTGTTGGCGAGTACCATCCAAGCTCGCGGACCGCAACCTCGTCTCGGGCCCGCTCACTCGATCGCGTAGACGAACGGCACATTCACTGTAGTCGAACCGCTCGAAGCCGGAAACTGCCAGGTTTTGACCCGGCGTACGATGCAGTCCGAGAGGCCGTGATAGCCCGGCGGATCCCCGCGACTGACAACGCTCTGCACGCCACCATCCGCAGCGATCAGGATCGCGACTTGAACGCGGGCAAACGGTCCTGCATCTGCGTCGCGCGTGGCCAACGCGGATCCCCAACACGCGCGTCTGATCGAGGGAGCGTATCGCGCGGACGTCGCCTGGATTTGAGCGCCATTCAGCTCGACCGGCGTGGGTGATGCGACGATTGGGGGAACCTGGAAGTGATCGATCCGGGGGAGCGCGAGCTCGCCGTACGACCGTTCGAACGTGACGGTGTAAGTCCGGTCGCGCACTCCGTCTTCGAATTCGACCCGCCTCACATAATCGAGAAAGCCGGATTTCGAAGCAATGATCTGCCAGTCAGCATCCGCGTGAACCGTGCGAGTAGTCGGCAACTGGTGCAAGTCATAGCCTTCTGCGCCATGAACGAGCCGCACTCGGTCCGCCGCCAGCGGGCCCGGAAGGATCGTCAGGCGTCCGATCAGCACCTTCAGTTGCAGCACTCCGAGGTCGGTGAGCTTTCCCGGTTCGAGATCCACGGTTCGTTCCAACGCGCGATAAGCGTCTCCGCCGGAGAGCGTGATCTTGTGGCTGCCGACCTCGAGGCCGTGCACTTCTTGCGGCAATGCCCCAATCTCGCGCCCGTCCACGGAGAGGACGACGTCCGGTTGGGTCCCGCCGACTTTCAGGCCCAAGCTGGGCAATGGGTCGAGCACGAAGCTGACTAGCGCTTGCTCCCACGCGCGCACCTCGATCCGCTGGGGCCTCGAAGTCGCGAAGTTTTCAGCGAGCACCTCCAGCACGTGCGTGCCCTTCGCCTGGTCGACGAGCACGCAGGGCGGTTGCACGCACTGCACCCGGGTGCCGTCGACCAATAGCTGCACGTGCTTGACGGGGCGCCCATCTCGGCCAGAGACGCCGACGCGGATCCGCCCTTTGCCAAAGGCTCGCAGAGCAACGCCCGAAGCGACGGCGATGACCGAGAGCATGAGCAGTACCAAGACGGAGCGCCGCCACGCTAGTCTCGGCAGGCTGGCGAGTGCGCGCATCGAATCGGGAAGTTAGCGCCAATCGGTAACCGCGGGAAGATGGCCCAATATCCACCTCTCGATGACCCAGTGAACGCGTCGGAAGACTGAATCGGCGCGGGGGCGTGCGCGGTGGGAAGGGAGCGACGCACCCGTGCGCTCGAGCCGGGATGACTCCATGACACCATGACTCACGTGCTCGCTGGCATCTGCCGACCGCCCGGTTGCTCACGCGCTCCAGGTGCGCGGTCTACAGAGACGCGATGGGGATGCTGACCGTTCCTGGAGCTACGCGACGGGCAGCGCGTGCTGCGTCCGCTATCCCAACAGTCCCAAACCCATCCGGCGCAACCCGGGCGCTACCGATCGATGCGCGCAGCCGCGGAGGAGAAAAGGAACGGTGCAAATCATGAATGTGGCGCAGCGCTCGATCCTGCCCGCTGGGGGTGCTTCAGGTTCGCCGTGACCAAGACATACCCATTGGCCAAGGCGTGCGCAGCTACGGCGGCATCGAAGTCCTCAATCCGATCGGCCTTCCGCTCGAGTCCGGATTTGATCCCTCCGAAGGCCTCGCTGATCTCGTCAGACCAGGCCAAACGCGCGATCTCGCTTTTTAGCAGGTCGAATCGCGAGGCCAAAGCGTCCTTCCCGGAATCTATTCCCGTTATCTGCGGCGCATGGTCCGCGGTGACTCGGTAACGTGCCGCTCGAGGCGGAGCGGCTCACGCGATACGTGTTGCGCAGGAGTAGGCCCGGCGCCGTCCTCACTGTCAGGTCGGTCCGGTACGCCGGCGAAGGCGCGGGCCGTGGGCTGAGGGGGTCATCAAAACAAGACTTCCTCACGCACGCGCGTGTGCACCATGCGCTGAGGTCGCGCGCCGATGTTCGATAGATCACAACCGCTGTCGAGCATCGGTAGGCCGAGGATAGTCAGACCCGCGCGATAGCTACAGACCTTGCCAGCCCCTGCGACATAAACGCCCGGAACGGCTGCGTTGGCTTTTGTGCCAGCTGCCAGCTGTTGGTTTTCACCAGCAACGGGATTGCGTTCCTTGAGCTCGGCTTGTTCGGCTTGTGTGGAGCGGAAGCGTACCGGGGGGACATGGAGCTGTGGACCGTGCAGCGCCCTCGTTTTGACGCTGTTCGGCAATGCCTCTTCAGCCCGGAGCTCGATCGAGAGACGCATACCGGCGTGACCGCTCGGAATGCGCGGCGGTGATTGGCGCAGCGCTTCGGCGGCCTGAGTAGCGACCGCGTGCCAGTCACCGAAGTTGCCCGAAGCCTCGCTCAGCTGGATCTCCACGGCGCCGCTGTCGAGCACCGTGACCTGGAAGCGGGCGACGCCAATTTCCGGCGCGCTGCTCGTGTGCGCTGCGTGGAAAAGCGCCGAAATGACCGCCCCTGAAGGACCGAGTCCGAGCGCTCGGTCCTGCGCCGCCAAGCCCTCTTGCAGTCCGCCAGTGGTGCTCCGTGCCGGCACGCGGACCAGTGGAGGACGATTGCTGCGCGTCGCATGCCCGTCGGGCAGCGCGTCCGGTTTCGTGCTGACGATCCAGCGTTGCCAGGCGTGAGCCCCCAACCCCAGATCGATGCTAGCGACGGCCCTCTCTTTCTGCACCGCAGGTTCGGCGGCGGTTGGGTCGGTGTCCTCGGGCTGCGGCGCGGGATCGCTCTTTGCGTCGCTGGCGTTGGCTGGCCATGGCGCGCGGGTTTGCGGCGGCGAGCGCTGCACGCGGATCGCGGAGGGTGCGGCATTCCGAGCAGCCACTCCCTCGAAGTCGGCCGGCTCTACCGATAAATGCGACGAGCTTGGTTCGCTCGTGTCGACCTCGACCTCCATTTCCGGGTCGCCTGCTTCGGCTGCCGCTCGCGGCGTCGATGCGGGATTCGTCGGCAAGGGGTGGTGGCTCGTCCAAGCCCACAAACTCAGAAGGGCGGTGACGTGCAGCACGCTCGCGAGGCCAAGCGCCGAGCGCTCTCTCACTGCTCGCGGCCCCGACTCCCACATGGTCGAAGAGTAGCCCTGCAACGAGGGTCGAGCAAGCTCGCGTGATCCGGCATGAGGTGCAGTTCGTGGCCGCAAATCCTGCACCACGCGCTGCTCCCGCCCCGCGTGAGCCGGGCCCTCGAGCTCGAGCTCGAACTCTGTCGTAACGACCGTGAGTCGCTCATTCGCAGTTGAAGCTCGTGATCACGAGGAAGGGGAGAAAGCCGTCTTCGCGATGTTCACGAGGCCGATTTGGAGTCCCCGATGGAGGCTCTCCGCGTCGTTCACGATGCCAAGCTGTAAGCCGGTCATTTCTTTCGCATCGTTGAACGCCCAGCCGAGCTGCGTTCTGCAGAATTGACTGCCCATCACCTCACGAGTCCGAGTTGAGTACCCGCCGGCTCGCCGCTCTCCGTTCGGTTTACCCGCGCCAACTTTCACGCCCAGGGCGAAGCCTCCTCCGCGCACCCCGGCGGTGCGGGTTTGGCTGAGGCGCACGTTCGCGGCGGCGAGCTGCGCGGCGGCGTGCAGGAGCGCGCTCAGCGCCACTCGCGTCGGCGCCCATCGGCTCCGCGCCGGCCTGCCTGCGCCGGCTACGAAGTGTTGTGCACCGCAAACAGGCCTGTTCGTCGTCTCAAAAGCAGACGCTGACTCCGGCCGAACCGCTAGTCCAACGTGCTCTCGGGCGTTAGCACCGCCGGTCGGCTCCTTTTCGCGCGCGTGTGTCGCCCGTTTTCGGACTACGACGAATGGGGCGGATTGTTGTTGCCGTGGCGGACGACGGAAGATTTCGTCACAACAAGGAAGCTTTCCGAGCAGTAGTACCTCGAGTGCGAAGGCCTGCCCGCGCGTCGAGCTGCTCGAGCGGTGCGCGGCCGCACGTAGATACCGGACCGGAGAATGATGCATGTTCAGAATGGGCGCCCTGCTCTCTCTCGCGATCTCCCTTGGTGCGACGCCTGCCTGGGCGACGACCAATCAGTTTCGAGGCGTGAACTGGGGCGATTCGAGGGATAATTTTCAGTCTGGCGTTGTGTATGTTTCGGGTCTTTCCTCATCCGACACGTACAGCTCGGCGTTGGCCACGGGAAGCAGGGTCATGAGCCAGTTCGTCTCGAAGATGGGCGCGAACGCGGTCCGAATGCCGATCAATGAGGCAACCGTCTCGAATTATTGGAACACGTACACCGGCGCGATCGATGGCGTGCTTTCCCAGGGCAGCGTCGTCCTTTGCTACTGGGACAGCGCCAAGACCAACAAGCCCCCGGACATGAACGCGTTTTGGAACATGTGGAAGACGGTAGTCGCCAAGTATGGCGCCAACGAAAACGCCTATTTCGAAATTTTCAACGAACCGAACATGTACAGCACGAGCGACCTCGTCGCGCTCTACACCAGTTGGCTCACGCAATTTCCGACCGTTCCGAAGAGCAGGGTCCTTCTCGACGGAACCGGGAACGCCCAGAACGTTCCCAATATCGCTTCGGCCAGCGCTCTGAACGGCTGCCTGCTAGCCGTGCACGATTACAGTTTTTTTGGCTCGGATACCTGGACTAGCGAGTCCCAATGGGTGAGCCACTTCAAGGGTGAAGTCGGCAACTACGCGGACCGCACCGTGTGCACTGAATGGGGCGGGCCGATGAGTCCCGGCAGCAAAAACGGGACCAGCTACGGCTCACTGGACTACAGCAAGTCGCCGACAAATTACTTCCAGGCTTACATCCGCGGCATGAGCAGCCAGCTGCGCGCTTCGAAGATGGGAAGCTTCTACTGGGCCGGTCTCAAGGATGGGGATTGGTACAGCATGACGACGCGCAGCGGAACCGGAGCCAACACCACACTTTCGGTTCCGAACGCTTCGGGTCTGGCGCAGCTCCAGAATTCCTGGACTGGTGGCGACACTGCGGGCGGCGGTGGCACCACGGGAGGCGGCGGCACCACGGGAGGCGGCGGCACCACGGGACGCGGCGGAGCGGGGGGTACGACAGGGGCCGGAGCAGGTGGGAACGGTGGCAGCACGCTCGGAGCCGGAGGCGCCGGATTGGCAGGGGCGAGCTCAGTTGGTCACGGCGGCTCGATGGTAGGCAGCGGCGGAGCGAGCGGCGGCGCAGCAGCAGCGGCCGGGATCGCGGGCACGACGGCCTCTGCTGGCAGCGGCCAGGCGAGCTTCGGTGGGACGGGGGGCCTAGCCCTGGGAAGTGCGGGCGGCGCTGGCAGACGCGACTCGTCTTCAGCGACGAATGCCGATGGAGATGCGAGCACCGGATGCTCGTGCACCACGGCAAACGGCAGCCGCAGCTCCGCCGGGGGGCTTACCGTGCTGATCTTCGCGGCATTGGGCATCGCCAGACGACGAAAGTTACATCGAGCGCGAGGCGGCTGATCCAAGCTCAAGAACTTGCACCAGACCCGCCGCGCGGGCTCTTGCCGAACCCTGGTAAGTCCACCACGGCAGGCTTCGAGCACCGAGCGAGCGGAGGGGTCGGCCGATGCATCGCTTGAATCGTCATTAGAGAAGATCGCGGCGACGTAGCCGTGTCTGAACGCCGCACGCTGGGGGCGCGCCGTTCAGACGAGCGTGTGTTCGATGTGAACGTCTACTGTAGGAGATCAAGCGTCTCTAATAGGTGCTTGGATCCGCAATCGTTATAGCCGAACACCAACTTCTTCCCAGAAAGGAGAGCAGTCTGAGCGAGACTCTGCCACCCTTTCAGGGTATCGCTACTTACTGCGCCGCAACCACTCGGTTGACCGGAGGTGAAGGCCTCGTATGCAGTTCCGGCTGCTACGATATACAGGTTGCCGTCTCCGAGCGCGACTGTGCTGGGGCTAACCGCATCACTTAGTTCCCGCGCAAGGGCGACTGCGGGCGCTGAGCAGATTCCGAAAGCCATTGCCGCGATGGCAAAGCCCCCGCCAACTCGGTTAATTGATTGCCTCGCGAACCTAGTTTTGAACATTTTCTGACAATTCCTTTCGGCTTTCATGGTGATTGCCTGTATCGGTCGGGAAGGACTTGAGGCGGACTTAAGTCTACTTAGTCGCCCATCGAACCCACCACCGCCTTCAGGCGGTGTGGATCAGGTTGGTGTGTCCAGGAGTTCAAAGTGCCTTGCGATGCCCTCCAGCGGCTACGGAGCGGAGCTCCTTCGATCCCCTCGATCTGACGAAAGACGCGCTACCAAAGTGCCGCCATAACGATGGCGGTGGCCACATTGGGCTCGTACAGGCCCTCACCCGGCACGTCCTCGATGAAGGGCAGTTCAAAGCACCGTTTGTATGGCTGGCTGCCACCACTCTGGGAAGCACAAGAGAGACCGGTGACACTCTCGATCCATTGCACATGGTCGGAATAGGCGATGAGACCTGCATATGAATCGTCATGGCCTTTCTGAGTCTCATTAGCACAATTTTTTTGTCCGTTGACATCGAAGTTATAATTTGACCAAACCGCCGCAATCATGGGGACAGATTGGCCCCCCACTGTGACATTGTACTCGAATGGTCCTCCCTGATCGCCTCTGCACATCTTGAGGCCATTATTACCCTCCCGCCCTTCCAACTTCAGGTAACCGTCCTCCGCTGCCGCTTGGAAGCCGCCGTATCGAAGCTGGTCATCAAAATGGCTATCGTCATACCAGCCAGCGCCGTACGCCAACTGTTCGCCGTTTTGCAACAGATCCTTGTCGCCCATGTAGAGTCTGAGGTAGTCGTGGTAATCCGTGGTCGGAGAATTCAGACTGCCAAATGCCTGGGGTACGACAATCACCGCAAAGTCATCCTTGGCCGTGTATCCGAAGTTGCCGGCCTCCTGACTGCCAGGGTGTGCGAACCAATT
>Ga0164308_10001427_pt1 | contig 12725 bp, 11 predicted proteins | sample Whisoiple_246_MG_FD_109983 | JGI IMG/M metagenome (GOLD analysis project Ga0164308, IMG submission 109983) | Soil microbial communities amended with fresh organic matter from upstate New York, USA - Whitman soil sample_246_MG | ecosystem: Environmental > Terrestrial > Soil > Unclassified >... | reverse complement strand
TTGGATGAATCTGGTTGAGTGGCTTCAAGGCTTGATGACGAGCTTCGGGGCATCGTGGGTCATGTGGCTGATGATCTTCCTGAGCGTGATCTCGGTGGCCATCATGCTGGAGCGCGGTTACTTCTACTTCACGCTGCGAGACGACATTCCGAAGCTCGCCAGTGATTTGCGCCGCTTGCTGCGCGAGGGCGATCCAGAAGCTGCTCTTCGGCAGCTCGAAGCCTCGCCGAGCGCTGAAGCTGCGGTGGTGGTGGCCGGCCTGCGTGAGTCCGACCGCGGCATGAAGGCCGCAGACGAAGCCATGCAAGGCGCGGCCGCGCTGCAGCGCATGAAGCTCGAGCGGCGGCTCGCCTACTTGGGCACGCTCGGCAACAATGCGCCGTTCATTGGTCTGTTCGGCACCGTGATCGGCGTCGTGCAAGCCTTCGAACAGCTCGGCAAACAAGGCATGACCACCGCCCAAAACGCAACCTCCGCAGCGCCCACCCAAGTCATGAGCGCGATCGCCGAGGCACTCGTTGCAACCGCGGTTGGCCTAGTGGTCGCCATCCCGGCGGTGGCGATGAACAACTTCTACCAGCGCATCTCGCGCTCGATCTTGGCCAATACGGATGCTCTGAGCCACGTGCTCCTGTCCTACTTGGCCGGAGTCGAGGCAGGGCACGCGCCGCCACCTCCCGCGTCACTCGCCGGCTCGAGCAAGGCCGACAAGGCCAAAGCCAAGCCCTCGGCAGCCGCTGCCGAGGAAGATTGAGCCATGGCCGGCGGCAGCAGTAACGACGATGACGGCATGGTTTCCGGCATCAACGTCACGCCGCTCGTCGACGTGACGCTGGTGCTGCTGATCATCTTCATGGTCACCGCGCGCATCATCGTCTCTCAAGGCATGCCCATGGATTTGCCGAAGGCAGCCAGCGGAGAGGCCTTGCAGCAAGTCTTCTCCGTCGAGCTCTCGGCCGACGGCAAGACCCGCGTCGACTCCGACAACCTAGGCAGTGACGAAGCGATCACCCCGCTCGCCAAGGCCGCGAAGGCCAAGAACGCGGATCTGCGCGCGGTGATCCGTGCCGATCGCAAGGTGGAGCACGGCCGCGTCATTCACGTGTTGGACTTGCTCAAGCGCGCCGGGGTGGCCAAAATCGCTTTCGCGGTGTCACCGTCCGACAAGAGCGGCACGGCCGTCGAGGCTCCCCCAGGCAAATAAGTGAGCGCACGGCACTGAGATGACGAGCACCGCTGAGTCCATTGTCCAAAGCCAGGCTCACGCCGCTGCTGCGCCCGAAGGCGCAGATCCGCTGGCTCCGATCCTGTCCTTGGGCAATCGTGAGGTGCGCATCGGGCTGATTTTGGGGCTCATCGGCACGCTCGTCTTGCACGCCCTGGTTGGGGTCCAGGCCGCCAGCACACTCGGTGAGGTGCACGCTTTCGCGGTGCTGGTTCGCGCCGAGGTGCGCGACCGCTTGCAAGCTCAGGTCGACATCGACCTCAACGAGCCACCGCCACCGCCCCCACCCGAGCCGGCGCCGGAGCCGGAACCGGAGCCGCAGGCCCCACCCCCGCGCGCCGCCGCCCCCGCGCCGAACACGCCAGCCCCGCCGCCCCCCGCGGCCGCGGAAGCGGGCAAAGTGCTAACGCAAGATCCAGATCCCAACGAACCCGTGGATCTGACGGCTGACGGCTTCGTGAGCGGCACGGGCGATCGCTTTGCCGGCGGCGTGACCGCAGCCACCGGCACGTCCACCACCGCCGTGCGCGATCTGCGCGCGCAAGCGGATGGCGTCGGCAAAGCCCCACCGCCAGGCCCAGTCGCCCCCCCATCGGGTCCAGACCTCTCGCGGCCCGCCGCGCCCATGGCCGGCAGTTGGAACGACTGCGAGTTCCCCGCCGAAGCCGACGTCGAAGGCATCGATAGCGCCGTCGTCCAACTCACCGTCACGGTGGGGCCCAACGGGCGTGCAAAGTCGGTCACCGTGTTGAAAGACCCGGGGTTCGGCTTCGGCCAATCCGCGCGGACCTGCGCCTTCCGCAAACAGTTCAACGCCGCTCTCGATCGCTCCGGCACGGCCATCACCATGTCCACCGCGCCCTTCACCGTCCGCTTCACGCGCTAATCCGCCTCGGGTCTCCCGAGTCCGGGTGGGCGATCGCGATCCAGCGACGCACCTCGCAGCGCGCAGCGTATCCGCCGTGACCGCTCTCGGCGCGTCACGACCAGGTCGATGCACGACATTCAGCGTGCGTCGCTTCAGAGCGTCGAACGACTGCCAGCGCCAACCGCAACGTTCTGTACGTTCCGATCCGATGGTTTGCGTTTCAGGGCGTTGGAACAGCGCCGTAGGCCGCGCACGCGGCGGGTCGAATTGCGGTTACGCCATGCGCTCCGAAGTGCGCTGCTGGCTCGCATCCTTCGCACCTCACGAAGCGCGTCGAACGCCCCTAAAATTTGCCGCTGATGGACAGGAACGTCAGCTTGTTGTTGGTCTCGCGCAGGCGGCCGAGCAGCATGCGCACGATGCTCCACAAGACCTCGTAGGCGAGGTCTTTGTGCAGGAAGAGCAAATCGTCGAAGCCGTCTTTGGGAATGGCTAGGAGCAGGCAACGCTCGTGCACGCGAGCGTCGGCGGAGCGAGGCGCGTCGTCGAGTAGAGCCATCTCACCGAACATTTGGCCGGGACCGAGCACGGCCAGCGCTTCTTCACCCATCCCGGGCACTTCGCGGCTGATGCGCACTTTGCCTTCGAGGATGAGATACAATTTATCGCCGGCGTCGCCGTGCTGAAAAATCTTCGTGCCGAGAGCGTGGCTTTCTTCGGTCGCCACTTTGGCGATAAGCTCGATTGCTTGGGGCTTGAGCCCAGCGAAGAGATCGATTCTCGCGAGCTGCTCGATGCGGTCATTCATGAGTTTTGGTCAGACTGGGCGGAAGCTAGGCACCTTAGCCTGGAAAGTTCTCCCCTCGCACGCTTCCGCCGACTGTCTCGCTTTAGGATGGAAAGCCCGCTCTGTAGCCATCCACAGCCTGTGGAGATCCTCCGCACAGCTTCGGGGCCGATTTCTAAACTGTCGGAAGTATTGAGACTTTCAACTAATCTTCTGTACACGCCGCACAGAATTTGACGTCTTTACACCTGTTCAGTATCCTACGCCGGCTATGCAAGGCTTGACCGCTCGCCAAGAACAAACGTTGGACTTCATCCGCAAGTCGATCGAAGAGCGCGGCTACCCGCCGACGCTGCGCGAGATCGGCGAGTACATGGGGATTCGTTCGACCAACGGGGTCAACGATCATCTGCGTGCGTTGGAACGCAAAGGCTACCTGCGCCGTGAGGACATGAAGAGCCGCGCGCTCAAGCTGGTCAGCGGCATGGAAAGCTCCGCCCCAGTCAAGGTGCCGGATGACGACCTGGTGGAGGTTCGCGTGCTGGGCCGGGTCGCCGCTGGCCTACCGCTGCTGGCGGAAGAGAACGTGATCGATACCGTGCGCGTCGACCGCATGTTGGTCCGCGGCGGGCGAGAGGTATTCGGCCTGCGCGTTACCGGTGATTCGATGATCGAAGCCGGCATCATGAGCGGGGACTACATCTTCGTGAAGAAGCAGTCGACCGCCGAGCGCGGAGACATCGTAGTCGCCCTGATTGGCGATGAAGCCACCGTGAAGCACTTCTACCCCGAGCGGGACTACGTTCGCTTTCAACCGGCCAATTCGCAGATGGCGCCGATCTTGGTTCGAGCTTCGGATTTCAAGTCGACGATGTTGCTGGGCAAGGTCGTCGGCGTCTACCGACGCCTCTGACGTCGTGGGCGTGCCCGCGACTTTTACGTCGTGGGCGTGCCCGCGCCTCTGACTTCGCGTACCCGCGCCTCTGACTTCGCGTACCCGCGCCTCTGACTTCGCCTTCGCGTACCCGCGCCTTTCACTTCGTGGGCGTACCCGCGCCTCTGACTTCGCGTACCCGCGCCTCTGACATCGCGTACCCGCGCCTCTGACATCGCGTACCCGCGCCTCTGACTTCGCGTACCCGCGCCTCTGAGCCGCTGACTCCCGTCCCCGAGCCTCTGACTTCGGCTACCCGCGACTCTGACTTCGTAGGCGTGCCCGTGCCTAGCGGTTGTCGGCGCAAGTGAGCGGGTTCCCCACCCGCGTGTTTCGCTGGCTCGAAAGCCAGTGCGTTGCTGGTCGTGCGGCACTGCTTGGTTGACGTCGCACGAGCCAGATTGCTAGCGTTCTCGCGGAAATAGACCTTGCGGCCGCAGGTCTGAGTTCTCCAGGAACGGACCCCGGTGCGAAGCGTCAACCCCAGTTACAGGCACAAGCGACGCTGGACGGCCTTCGCACTCGTGCTGAGCGCGCCGGCGATCGCGGGCTGTGGCAGCACCTTGTATTCAATCCAAGCCAACTCCGCCGCTGGCAAGCTCGAACAAGCGCGTGAAGTCGGCGCGGAGCAGTCCGCCCCGTACGAGTATTTTTACGCAAAGGAGCACCTGCAAAAGGCCCAATCAGAGGCGGCAGAGGCGGACTACAGCGATGCCGTCGATTTGGCTGCGGCGAGCGAAGAATACGCTGAGAAGGCGATCCGCCTCGCGCAGGAAGCGCGCAGCGGGGCGACTCGATGAAGCGAGCGTGCGCGCTTGCGCTGCTGCTGGCGGCTCCGCTCACGCTCACCGATTGCGCGCAATCGAGCGAGATGCGCGGGCAGATCGCCGGACTCGAAAAAATCGTCGAGCAGGCCGAACACAACGGCGCCAAGCGCTGCGCGCCGCGCGAACTCGCGATTGCGCGCAGTCAGCTCGAATTTGCCAACCTCGAACTCGATCAGGGCTTCGTGTCCAAGGCCCAAGTGCACCTGACCAAGGCCGAGCCGAACGCGCGCGCGGCCGAACTGTTGTCGCCGCCGGAACGCTGCGCGGCGCAGGGGGACAGCGACGGCGATGGCTACGGTGATTTGCTCGATAAATGCCCAACCAAGCCTGAAAATTTCAATGCCTATCAGGACGAGGACGGCTGCCCCGACGACCCTGACAGCGACGGCGACGGCATTGCCGACTCTATCGATCAGTGCGAGCTGAACCCGGAAGACAAGGACGTCTATCTCGACACCGACGGCTGTCCCGAACCGGACAACGACTTGGACGGCTTGCTCGACGCTGCGGACAAGTGCCCGAACGAGCCGGAAGACCCAGACGGCTACGAAGACGAGGACGGCTGCCCCGATCCGGATAACGACAAGGACACGGTCCTGGACGTCCAGGACCAGTGCCCGAACGAAATTGGTTCGACGACGCAAGAGCCGCTCGGGTGCCCGGGGAATCGCTTGGCGGTCGTCACCGACTGTGAGGTGAAGATCACCCAGCAGATCCATTTCGAAACCAACAAAGACAAGATCCGCCCCGAGAGCTACCCAGTGCTCGACGCCGTGGCGGATGTCTTGGCCAAGAATCCGAAGATCACCCTGGAAGTCCAGGGCCACACCGACAACAAGGGCGCGGCTGCCTACAATAAGGACCTATCGAACCGCCGAGCCCAGTCGGTCATGAAATACTTGGTAGGGCGGGGCGTCACCAGCTCCCGCCTCACTGCCCTGGGTTACGGCATGGAGCGCCCGCTGGTGGACAACGGCACCGCCGCCAATCGCACCCTCAACCGCCGGGTCCAGTTCGTCCGCTCCGAAACCAGTAAAGAGGGGTGCCCCAAGACCGGAAGTCCCTGAGCGATACTGCTCGAGCGTACTCCGGCAGAAAAGTCCGTGCTCGGTAAACGCCCGCGCCAAACGACCCACGATGGTTCCGTCGAAAGCAGACGAATTGCCACAAATCCCGGGCCCAACTGATCTACGAAGGCTCACGAGCCATTAGTTTTTGCCGGCGCCCGAGCGACCGGCCATGATTCAGCCCGCAACTGCGGCCCCCCTCGTGAGGGCCACCCCGTTTGGAGGACTACGTGTATCGCCGATTGTCGATCCGACTGCTTTGCTTGGCTCTGTTCACTTTCTTCACGCTCCCGGCGTTCGCGCAGTACACGCGCGACAACGCCGCCTCGAAGAAGATCGACGAGGCCATCAACGAGCACTATCTGGCGACCGACTTCGATAAAGCCGAGCAGGTTCTCACGGGCACGATCAACGCCTGCGGCGACAAGTGCAGTCCACCGGTGATCGCCAAGGCTTGGATGTACGTCGGCATCGTGCGCGGTAGCGGCAAGAACGATCAGGCGGGCGCGAAGGACGCTTTTCAGAAGGCGCTGGCCGCGGACCCCGCGACCAAGCTGGACGTACAACTCGCCACCCCTGAGACCCAAAAGACATTCAGTGATCTGAGCGGTGCAGGTGCAGGTGCAGGTGCAGGTGCCGCCGTTGCCGCAGCTCCTGCCGCGGCCAACGAGGACGCCGGCGACAAGGGCGGCCTGAAGTGCACGCCGGACGTGCGCGAGCTGCAAACTTTGCGTCCGATCCCGCTCGAGTGCACCAGCGACGAAGAAGTCGCCGGCATGGAGATCCGCTACAAGTCCTTCGGCTCCGACGAGTGGAAGTCGGTCAAGATGAAGAAGGTGGGTGACGCTTTCCGCGGTGAAGTTCCGTGCGAAGCCAGCAGCACCGCGGGCACGCTCAAGGTCTATGTCCGCGCCAAAGACGCCGCTGGCGAAAACGTGGACTCCTTCGGCTCCAAAGCCAAGCCGATCGATTTCATGGCCAGCGAGAACACGACCGCCACGCCGCCGAGCTACCCGGGCGAAGCTGCCCCCGCGCGTTGCATGGCCAAAGAAGAGTGCCCGCCGGATTTTCCGGGGTGCGCGGCTGGAGCCGCACGCGGCAACAAGAGCTGGGGCCAATCGTGCGAAAGCAGCACCGAGTGCAAGGTCGGCTTGGAGTGCGGCAGCGAAGGCACTTGTGAGACGCCGGCAGCCTGCGAAACCAACGCCGATTGCGAATCCGGAGAGTGCACCGACAACAAGTGCATCGCGCCGGAAAGCAGTGCCCCGCGCGGCGGATACAAGAAGAATTGGCTCGGCCTGCACTTCGCGCAGGACATCGCCATCGTCGGCGGCACGGACGTGTGTTCGCTCGCCTCGCGCCAAAACGACGGCTACGCCTGCTACGACGAAGGCACTGAGAACTACTACTACGGCAACCCGTACCCCGGCGCTGGCATCTCGACTGGCACGGTGATCGCGACGCGTCGTTTGCTGGTCAGCTTCGACCGCACCGTCACTCGCAGCCTGACCCTCGGTGTCCGGCTCGGCATTGCCTTCGGCGGTGGCCCGCCCGTACCCGACTCGCCCGAGCCACCCGCCCCCGGCGCGGCGCCCCCCCCGGTCAAGAAGTTCCTCCCCTTCCACGCCGAGCTTCGGATGGCCTATTGGTTTGGCAAGGGTGTGTTCGCCAAAAAGGGGTTCCGTCCCTATGTGCACGGCGGCGGCGGCATCGCGCAGGTGGACGCCAAGGTCAAAGTCAGGGTGGCTGATTGTCCAGAATCGCTCGACAACAACACCTACAACCGGTGCATCGCGGGCGACCCGGGCGTCGCCAACGGGGACTACAACGTCACGGTGTCGCGCCCGATGGACGTTTGGCGAAAGATGGGCCAGGGCTTCCTGACCGCTGGCGGCGGCGTGGTGTACGCCTTCACACCGCAAATCGGCGCGCAGCTGAATCTAAACCTCATGTACATGCTGCCGAGCTCGGGCTTCGTGATTCAGCCTTCAATCGGCGTCGAGTACGGCTTCTGAAGAGCACGCGAACGCGCGCCGCCGAGCCTCAGCGGCGCGCGGGGACGCTGCGGCCCAGTCGGCGCAGCACCTCTTGCAAGTCGTCCCAAACCTCCCGCTTGGCAGCTGGGGTACGAAGCAAATACGCCGGGTGAAAAGTGGGCATGACGTCGGTGCCGCGGTACGATTTCCACTTGCCGCGTAGCCGCATGATGCCCTCACTGGTTCCGAGCAGCCCCTGCACCGCAGTCGCGCCGAGCGCAACGATCACGCGCGGGGCGATCAGCTCGAGCTGCTCGTTCAGGTACGGAAGGCAGGCGGCCATTTCATCGGGCTCCGGCTTGCGATTCTCCGGCGGTCGACACTTGACCACGTTGCACACGTAAACTTCCTCGCGATCGAGCCCCATGGCCTCGATCATGCGATCCAGCAATTGGCCGGCTTTGCCCACGAAGGGCAGCCCCTGTGCGTCCTCGTCCGCACCCGGACCTTCACCGACGAAGCACACGCCGGAGCTGCCGTTGCCCCGCGCGAACACGGTTTGCTGACGCTGCTTGCACAGACCACAGCGAGTGCAGGTTTGCACCAGCTCGGCCAGCGCCTGAAGCCGCGGTTCGTGGCTCGCGGTCGTGGACGGCGCGCTCGCGGTGGGCACCACAACGGGCAAAGCAGCTACCGGGACGCTGCTCGCTCGGGTGGCGGCCACCGCCGAGACACCAGTCGCCGCGGGCGCTGCTGCGAGGTCACGCCCGGCCCGCTCTAGGCCGGTGGCGCCGGTCGCGGCTTGCCACTCCACGTGCGCGCGCAGCGCACGCGTCAGAAAGCGGAGCTCATCGAGCGCCGCGTCGTCCGTCATGTTCCAAGGTCCGTTTCGCTGCGCATGGTCGAGGGCGCCCGCGTCTGTCAGTGATCGTGAACGGCCAAAAAGCGCTCCGCATCGAGCGCAGCCATGCAGCCAGTGCCCGCCGCAGTGACGGCCTGGCGATACACCCAGTCCGCGACGTCACCCGCAGCGAACACGCCCGCCACGCTGGTGCGCGTGGTCCCTGGTTCGACCTTCAAGTATCCGTTGTCGTGCACCTCCAACTGGCCCTTGAACAGGTCGGTGAGCGGCGTATGGCCGATGGCGACGAACAGAGCACCTGCATCAATCGTGCGCAGATCACCCGATTTCAAGTCTTTTACCCGAACCGCAGTAACCTTGTCTTGGCTCACGTCGAGGACTTCAGTCACGACGTGGCTACGCAGGATCTTGATCTTCGGATTCGCGAACACGCGCTCTTGCATCGCCTGCGAGGCGCGAAACTCGTCACGGCGATGAATCAGCGTGACCTTTCCACACAGTCCGGCAAGGTAGCTCGCTTCTTCCATGGCCGTATCGCCCCCGCCGACGACGATCACGTCTTGTCCGCGAAAGAGCGCGCCGTCACACACCGCGCATGCGCTCACCCCCTTGTTCTTGAGCTTCTCCTCCGACTCGAGCCCAATGTAGTTGGCCCGCGCGCCGGTAGAGATGATCAGCGTCTGCGCCAGGTGCAAAATGTTCTCGTCTTCACCGACCCAGACTTTGAACGGGCGCGAAGACAGATCGACCTTTTGCACGTCCGCGGTAATCAGCTCCACCCCCTGGTGCTCGGCCTGGGCGCGAAAATTCGCCATCAAGTCTTGGCCAGAAACGCCCTTGGGGAACCCCGGAAAGTTCTCGACCTCGGTCGTGAACATCAATTGGCCGCCCGGGATCAACCCACCCGCGTTGAACCCCTCCACGCAGAGCGGCTTCAAGTTCGCGCGCGCCGCGTAGATCGCCGCAGTCAGACCCGCAGGACCCGAGCCGATGATGAGTACTTTGTGGAGCCGTGGTTCACCCATGGCACGCGGTGTAGCATTTGTAGCCCCGGGCGTGCAGGCTCCCCGGGACGCCCAGCAATGCTTTCAGGAGTCTGGAACTAGGATCTCCGCCTCTGCCCGTAGGGGCGAACGCGGACATGTCGATCCCACGCCGCGGCGCGTGTCCCGGAAACTGGCCGGGCGTCGCGGCCATTCGGCTCGAGATCTTGATTGATGGTCATCGATCGCGTCGCTAGGCGTCGCAGCCTTCGGCGTCCGGGTCAGACACGCTTCGCGGGAACACCGAGCACCACGAGCTGCGTGGCCGGCTCGCGATCGCCCATTCCTCTCGAGCCGCGCACCTGGCTCGGCTTTGGGCGGCAAGGCGCATGCGTGTGCGGCCTAGCCTCCACAAAACCGAGCGTGAGCCTCAGTCCATGATCGGTGAGGCTTTGAGGGCGGCCTTACCCTCTTTGACGTAGACGCTGAATTTGACGCGCTTTGCGCCATGGCGCGTGATCAGTTCCTCGTTCTTCTTCTTCAGCGTTTGCTCGAATTTTTCGTAGGTGAAGCCGTCGGTGCTTTCACCGCACTGTTGCTTCAAGCTCACGAAGTCTTGGAAGACCGCGTGCCACTCCGCGAGCTCCGCCGCCGCCGCGTCACCACGCATGGGCGGTGTCGGCAAGCGACGTGCAACCGAGGAATCTTCGCTCGACATCGTGGAATCTAGATTGCCGGGGTTGGGACTCCCCGGACGGCCCGGGGGGCGCGGCAACTTGGGGTTCGCCGGGGCATTGGGCACCGAGCGCGGCGGATTCTGAACCGTGCTCGGCGAGGGCATACTCGAAGGATCTCCGGGAAAGCTGAACGCGCTCATCTGCGGTTGATCCGGGATGTTGCCGAGCACTTGCTTCATGTCGGCCGGTCCGCGGCGCGGCCCACCGCCCTTGGCCATCACCTGGTCCATGCCATCGTTCAGGTCGGACGCGATCTTGCGGAACACGCCTCGAAAGCGACTCGGTTGAAGCTGATCGGTCTGGCCCTTGGCCAAGCGCTGAGCCTCGTTCTTGAAGATCGCGATTGGCCGCGTGTGCTCGAGCACGGAGAAGAAGATGCCGATCGCAGCCGCGGCGACCGCGACCAAAATCGCGAGCGGCAACTTGGCCTGTTGTTTGTCTTTGTCGTCCGCTGTCTTGAAGAAGCCGAACAAGCCGTCGACTGCCACGGGCAAGCGTGCCACCGCAAAGCCGCCACCGAGTTGCCAGGCCTCGCCAGGCAGCCGCGAATACTGCACACCGAGCATGCCACCAATGGTGCGCACCTTGCTGCGCCCTTTGTCCTTGTACTCCGGGTCTTGCTCGAGTGAGGACATGTCGCCCACGATTTGATCCAGGTTGCCGACGGCAAAGCCCTCGGGCGCGCCGGAGGACGCACGCTCACCGTTCGCGTAAAAGGCGATCGCCGCGCCAGTGCGCGACGAGAGCTCGCGCGCGAAGCGATCGTCGACGATGCGCGCTCCGACGATTGCACCGGCGGGCAGCGCCCCCATGTCGTATTCGACTGGGCGCGCCACGACGCGGTAGATCCGATCGAGGATTAGCGTGTCGTCTCGGACGTAACCGCGTAGCGCGTCTGCCACCACGGGGTAACCGCCGAGCTCGAAGTCGCTGAGCCCACTCGCCTGCTCGTAACCCAAGTGAGCCACGACGCGTCCAGCTTGGTCGACCGCGAACACGGCATCGAACTGCTCGTCTTTGGGAATCGAGGCGTTCACTTTCTTCAGCCCCGCGAGCAGCTTCTCGCGCGCCTCTTCCGGGACCTTGGCCTCGGAATCGCTCGACTTCTGCAAGTACTTGGCGATGTCCGGGTCGACGCCGAATTGAATCAGGCGCCCTGAACGCTGGCGCGCATCATCGCGCAGGTACCAGGCGACGACCTGCGAGTCGGACGACAGGGCTTCACCCATGGCCCGGGCACCCGCACGGTTATACATGCTGGTTGCGATCGAGAGCAGGAAGACCGAAAGACCCAAGAACAGGCCGAGCAGAACGTACCAAAATCGTGAAAGTACCATCGCTATTTAGCGCCTTCTTTGGGCTCTGCGGACGAGTCGCTCGCCTTGGCCTTGTCGTCTGCGGCCGCTGCCGCCGCCGCGCTGGCGTCGTTCACTTTGACCGGAACCTTGAGCTCGATATCGGCCGCGGCCACGGTCACCGGGGTGGCAGGCCCGACCTTCTTGCCGGAGAAGTATGCCTGCAGCACGTAGTCGCCCGGCTCCTGAACGTTCAGCGAAAACTCCCCCTTCATCGAAGGATAGGCGACCTGCGCGACGTTGGGCTCGGACACGATCCACATGCGCAAGCTGGGCGCCGCTTCGTCTCGGATCTCGAACACCCCTGCCGAGGGCACCGACCAGTCGCGGGTCGCTCCTGGACCCGTGTCCCCTGGCGCAAAGGTCTTGATGCCCACTCCGAACAGCTTGTGCTTGAAGGGGTCCGTGTTCTGGAACGTGAGGCGCGTACCGGGCGTCACCACGAGCGTTACCGGCGTCGTCCGGCCACCACCGACGCGAATCAGCACTGGCGGTTGCGCCTTCTGTGGGCCCGTGGCGATCGCGGCGATGCACAGTTCCTTTGGAATGTGCGGGAACGGGCGGCGGAACTCCGCGCGCACCGTGGGCACCGGCTCACGAAATGAATAGCCGTGATTCTTCGGGTCCTTGGCTTCGGCCCACACGGGGTTCTGCAGGGCGCGGAAGCCCTCGAAGCGCCCCTTGATGCGGGCGGCGTCGGCGCTGCTCGGCAGGGCGAGGAGCCCCGCGACGACTAACAAGGGCCAGCTTCGGCGAAGGCCGAAGCTGCGTGAAGACCCAGAGGGGTTGTGGCAGGCGTTCATTGCCGCGTCACGGTAATCCAGGGCGCGGAACAACGGAAGCGCGGAGTCGTCGACGAAGCGGGTTTCGTGTCCTCTGCTCCTACATCACCCGGCGCGCACCTTCGACCCACAAAAGGCGAATGGGCCGGCGATTAACCGGCCCATTCATAGGTTCCTGACCACGTGAGTCGCGAGGCGCGATGAGTACTCCGAACCCCTAGCTTAGCTAGGTGGGAAACTCTTATTTCGCGGCTTCCGGCTTCCCGGTGAGGTTTTCCGGGCCTAGCGCTCCACCACGAACTCGTCTCCCGATTCAGAATGC
>Ga0164308_10001425_pt1 | contig 12735 bp, 11 predicted proteins | sample Whisoiple_246_MG_FD_109983 | JGI IMG/M metagenome (GOLD analysis project Ga0164308, IMG submission 109983) | Soil microbial communities amended with fresh organic matter from upstate New York, USA - Whitman soil sample_246_MG | ecosystem: Environmental > Terrestrial > Soil > Unclassified >... | reverse complement strand
TGCACAACGCCTGGATCACCACCGCCGGCGAGAAGATGAGCAAGTCGCTCGGCAACTCGCTGACGATCCCGGCGGTGCTGGAGCGCTACCGCGGCATCGAGCTGCGCTTCTACGTCGTGGCCGCGCACTACCGCAGCCACGTCGAGTTCAGCTTCGAGGCGCTCGACGAGGCGGCGGTGGGCTTCCGGCGGATCGAGAGTTTCCTCGAGCGCGCCGGCGCCGTCGACGCCGGCGAGCTGCCGGCGGCGTTCGTCGCCGCGATGGACGACGACCTCGGCACGCCCGCCGCCGTCGCAGTCCTCTACGACACCGTGCGCGAGGGCAACAAGGCCGACGACGCAGCGCCGTACGCCGCGCAGGTGCTGGCGATGCTCGACGTGCTCGGGCTGCACCCGGCCGACCCGGCCTGGGGCGGCAGCGGTGACGACGACCGGCTCACCGACGCGGTCGACGCCCTGGTCGCCGGGCTCCTCGAGCAGCGTGCGCAGGCCCGCGCAGACAAGGACTTCGCCACCGCCGACGCGATCCGTGACCGGATCAAGGCGGCGGGCATCGAGGTCGAGGACACCCCCGACGGACCGAAGTGGAGCATCGCCTGATGGCAGGCAATTCGCAGCGCAAGGGCGCGATCAAGAAGTCCGGCAAGGGCAACCCGACCGCCGGGTCCGGAGGACGGGTCAAGCGTGGTCTCGAGGGCAAGGGCCCGACGCCGAAGGCCAAGGACCGCGAGTACCACAAGGCCCACAAGGTCGCGAAGCGTGCGGAGAAGGCCGCCGCGACCAAGCCGAAGCGGCGCACATCGGGCGACGCCGAGTGGATCATCGGCCGCAACCCGGTCGTCGAGTCCCTGCGTGAGGGCGTGCCGGTCAACGCGCTCTACGTCGCCGAGGGCGCCGAGCGCGACGGCCGGTTGCGGGAGGCCTTCCAGCTCGCGGCCGACAAGGGCATCAAGCTGCTCGAGGTCACGAAGTCCGAGATGGACCGGATGGTCGGTGGCGGTGTCCACCAGGGCCTGGCCGCGCGCATCCCGGCCTACGAGTACGCCCACGCCGACGACCTTCTCGACGCCGCGGCGGTCAACGCCGAGAAGCCGCTGATCGTCGCGGTCGACCACGTGACCGACCCGCGCAACCTCGGCGCCATCATCCGCAGTGCTGCTGGCTTCGGCGCGCACGGCGTCGTGATCCCCGAGCGCCGCGCAGCGGGCATGACCGCGGCGGCCTGGAAGACGAGCGCCGGCGCGGCCGCACGCATCCCCGTCGCGCAGACGGTCAACCTGACGCGGCAGCTGAAGGCCTACCAGGAGGCGGGCTGCATGGTCGTCGGTCTCGCCGCCGACGGCGAGGTCAGCCTGCCCGCCCTCGACCTGGCCGACGGGCCGCTCGTGCTGGTGGTCGGCTCCGAGGGCGATGGCCTGTCCCGCCTGGTGGCGGAGACGTGCGACCAGCTCGTCTCGATCCCGATGGCCAACCACCTCGAGTCGCTCAACGCCGGTGTGGCCGCATCCGTCGCTCTCTACGCCATCGCGGAGGCACGTCGCTGATCCCTCCGGTGGGCAGCACGACCGGAGCGATCGCTCGTCACGGGGCCGGGTAGGTCCACGTCGCCCGCGTACGGTGGAGGCTCGCCCCCGCAGGAGGAGATCGCGTTGCCCGACACCGTCCCGCGTCCGCGTGCGCGCGCTCGCCGGGCGGCGACGATCGCGGCGTACGTCGGGGCCTGGCTGGTCTGCGCGGTCGCCGTGACGGCGGTGCTGTTCTTCTCGAGCAGCCGGTCGATCGACCTCGCCAGCCACGACGCGGTCGTGCAGCCGACGCTGTCGGGCCACGCCGTGCTCGAGACCGGTCCGGTGCTGCCCGACGTCCGCGTCGACTCCGGCCGGGCGATCGGCGTCGACATCCGGCTGCAGAAGACCGACGCCACGTCCATCGACGAGCTAGTCCGCCGCTACGGCTACATCGCCGGTCAGCCGGAGGGACAGATCGCCACGGTGACCGCAGCTCTCGCGGACATGCTCCGCGACGCCGCCGTCCGGGGCGCCGTCGTCGCCCTGGTGCCGATCGGCGTCTGGCTGCTGCTCGGCCGCGCCCGGCGCCGCGAGCTCCGCGCCCGGGTCGGCCCCGCGCAGGCGCTCATCGCGGTCGCCCTCGTCGCGGTGCTGGGTGTGTGCCTGTGGCAGCCGTGGTCGGCGCCCCGCGACGAGGACGACGAGAGCGAGTGGGTCTCGCTCTCGGAGTTCCTCGGCCCGGAGGTCCCGGTGCCGGCGGACCTCGACGAGGTGCAGGTCCGGGGTGACGTCCTCACCGGTCAGACCCGGCGCCTGATCGAGAGCGCGGTCGACACCTACGACAAGAGCAAGGCGTTCTACGCGACCGCCGCGGAGCACGCGGCCGACCTCGACCTGAGGGTGCCGGAGGAGGGGGACACGGTCGTGGCGTTCGTCTCCGACCGGCACGACAACATCGGCATGGACCCCGTGGCCCGCGCGGTCGCCGACGCCGCCGGCGCGACCGCGGTCTTCGACGGCGGCGACGACACCTCTGCGGGCAAGAGCTGGGAGGCGTTCTCGCTCGACTCGGTCAGCAAGGCGTTCGAGGGCTTCGACCGCTGGGCCGTCACCGGCAACCACGACCACGGCGACTTCGTCCACGACCACCTCGCCGACCGGGGCTGGACGATGCTGGACGGCGACATCGTCGACGGCCCCGGCGGCACGAAGCTCCTCGGCGTCGGCGACCCGCGCTCCAGCGGCCTCGGCTCCTGGCGCGACGAGTCCGGCCTGACCTTCGACGAGGTCGCCACCCGGATCGCCACGGCCGCCTGCGACAGCGAGGAGCGGGTCACCACGATCCTCGTGCACGACGTGAACCTGGGGCGGCCCGCGGTCGACCGCGGCTGCGCCGACCTGGTGATCGGCGGCCACCTGCACGTCCGGGTCGGCCCGACCGAGGTGGTCGGCGACGACGGGCAGACCGGCTACACCTACACGACGGGTACGACGGGCGGCGCGGCGTACGCGATCGCCGTCGGCAGCAAGCCGCGGCGCAACGCCGACGTCAGCCTGATCACCTACCGCGACGGCCGGCCCGCCGGCATCCAGTGGGTCACCCTCCAGCCCAACGGCATCTTCGACGTCGGGGGCTGGGTCGCGCTCACCTACGCGGAGAGCTCCGACTGACGGCGGACCGACTCGTCTGGACCGGCGTGTGGGGCGCGTCACCTTCGGCAGCGTCCCTCGTTGAGGGGTGGAACGTGTTCCACTCCCCGGAGGGCAGGTCGTGTCCAGGCTCCAGATGTCCCTACGCGCGGCGGCAGCCGCGACGCTCTGCCTCGCGCTCGCGGCGTGCGGCTCCCAGCTGGAGCCGGAGACGGTCGCCCGGGCCAGCGGCGGCAGTGGGGGTGGGCTGACCGGCGGCGGCGTCGCGCCGGACGGCTCGGTGGCCGGTGGCTCCGGCACGACCGGCGGCAGCGGCACGACGGGCAGCACGGGGAGCACGGGCGGCGGCAGCACCGGGACGACGACCGGCACGGGCGGCACCGGCAGTGGAGGCTCCGCGGGCTCGGGTGGTGGCTCGGGCAAGGGCGGTGGCACGCAGGGCACCGGCCAGAACGCCGCGGACGGCGGCACCCAGGCCGGCAGCTGCGACGGCTTCAAGAACCAGACCGGCGTCACCGACGACACCATCACGCTCGCCAACGTCGCCGACGTCTCCGGGCCGGTGCCCGGGATCTTCGAGTCCGCCCAGCAGGCCACCCGCGCCTACGTCGCCTACTTCAACTCCACCAACGACATCTGCGGCCGCAAGCTCGACGTGGAGCTGCTCGACAGCCGAGCCGACGCAGGCGCCGACCAGCAGGCCTACACCAAGGCGTGCGACGAGGCGTTCGCCGCCGTCGGCTCGATGGGCGCCTTCGACTCCGGCGGCGCCGGCACCGCACAGTCCTGCGGGCTGCCCGACATCCGCTCGACGACGACGACCCCGGAGCGGCGCAGCTGCGCCACCTGCTTCGCCGCGCAGTCGGTCGACCCGAGCCAGGTCAACGGCGCGATGCCCCGCTACTTCGCCTCGAAGTTCCCCGACTCCGTCAAGCACGCCGCCGTGCTCTACATCAACGCCGGCGCGGCCGCCGTCAACGCCGCCTTCTTCAAGAACGCCTACGCGAAGGCGGGCTGGAACGTCGACTACTTCCAGGGCATCGACGTCGCCGAGTTCAACTACGCGCCCTACGTCCAGCAGCTGAAGGACAAGGGCATCAAGATCGTCACCTACACCGGGCCCTACCAGAACACCGTCAAGCTGCTGCAGGCCATGCAGCAGCAGGGTTTCAAGCCCGACGCGTTCGTCCAGGACGCGACGATCTACGACGACAACTTCGTGCAGCAGGCAGGCGACAACGGCAACGGCGTCTACACCTGGTCGACGACCGCGCAGTTCGACAACACCTCGATCAAGGAGATGGCGCTCTACCGGGCCTGGCTCGACCAGGTGAAGCCCGGCGCCGTCCCGAACTTCTACGGCCTCTACGCGTGGTCGGCAGCCCGGTTGTTCGTCCAGCAGGCGGTGGCGCTCGGTGGCAAGCTCGACCGCGCGTCGCTCGTCGCCGCGATGAGCAAGGTCAAGGACTGGACCGGCAACGGGCTGCACGTGCCCCAGCAGGTCGGAGCCAAGACGACCGCGACCTGCGGGTCGGTGCTGCAGCTCAACGGCGGCAGGTGGACCCAGGCCTCGCCCGGCACATACCTGTGCGGCGCTCTGCTGAACGGGAGCTGACATGTCCACCCTGCTGTCGTTCACGATCCTGGGCCTCTTCACCGGCGCGGCGTACGCCATCGCGGCCAGCGGCCTGGTGCTGACCTACACCACCACCCGGGTCTTCAACATCGCGCACGGCGCGTTCGGCATGGTCATGGCCTTCACGTTCTGGGACCTGAGCCAGCGACAGGGCATGCCGACCTGGCTGTCGCTGGTGCTCGTCCTCGGCGTCATCGCTCCCGCAACCGGGTGGTTCGTGCAGCGCTTCGTGACCCGCGGGCTCGGCGAGGGGCCGGTCAGCATCTCGCTGGTCGTGACCGTCGGGCTGTTCGTCGGCCTGATCGGCCTGGCCCAGTACATCTGGCCGCCCGAGCCACGCACGCTGCCGCCGTTCCTGCCCGACCACGGCGTCCAGCTGGGCAGCACCTACGTCACCGCCCACCAGATCATCACGATCCTGCTCTCGGTCGTGGTCGCGGGCGCCCTCTACCTGCTGCTCAACCGCACCCGGATCGGCACCGCGATGCGCGCGTCGGTCGACAACCCGGTGCTGCTGCGGCTCTTCGGCGGCAATCCCGACCGGGTCGCCTCGCTCTCCTGGGCGATCGGCATCTCGCTCGCCGCGCTCGCCGGCATCCTGCTCACGCCGGTGATCGGTCTCTCCTACTACGACCTGACGCTGCTGGTGATCAACGCGTACGCCGCCGCGATGCTCGGCCAGCTCAAGAGCCTGCCGCTGACGTTCGTCGGCGCGATGGGACTCGGCATCTTGCAGTCGTTCGCGGTCGCCTACCTGCCGACCGACGGCAACCTCGCCGGGCTGCGTGCGGTGGTGCCGGCGCTCTTCCTCTTCGCGGTCATCGTCGTCATGCCCCAGGCCCAGCTGCGGATCGGGCAGGTCAAGGGCATCGTCAGCGCACCCGTCCCGTCGCTGGTCCGCTCCGGGGTGTGGGGCGCCGCCCTGCTGGTCCTGGTCGCGATGCTCGCCGCCGGGCTGTCCAACGCCGACCTGCTGCTCGTGGGCACCGCCGCGACGTACGCGATGGTGATGCTCTCCCTGGTGCTGCTCACCGGGTACGGCGGCCACGTCTCGCTCGCGCAGTTCACGTTCGCCGGCGTGGGAGCGCTCGCCTACGCCAAGCTCGACGAGCCGAACCTCTACGGGCTCGCCCTCGCGGCGGTCATCGCCGGGCTGGTCGGCGCGCTCGTCGCGATCCCGGTGCTGCGACTGACCGGGCTCTACCTCGCGCTGTCGACGCTGGCCTTCGGCGTGCTGATGGACAAGCTCGTGTTCCAGGCCGACTTCGCGTTCGGCTTCAACGGCACCCTGCCCGCGGAGCGCCTCTCCGTGCTCGGCCACGGCTTCGAGTCGCTGGGCAGCTACGTCCTGGTGATGGTGGCCTTCTTCGTGCTGATGGCGGTCGGCCTCCTCGTGCTCCGGCGCGGCGCGCTCGGCCGGGTGCTGATCGCGATGCGCGACAGCCCGGCCGCCTGCGGGACGCTCGGGCTGGACATGCGCTGGTTCCGGGTCGCGCTGTTCGGCCTGTCCGCGGCGATGGCCGGACTCGCCGGTGCGCTCTTCGCCGGGCTGCGCGGCACGATCGGCGCCGCGGACTTCCAGCTCTTCAACAGCCTGCCGCTGCTGCTGCTCGCCGTGGTCTGCGGCGTCACCTCGGTCACCGGGGCGGCGCTCGGCGGCGTCGGTCTGATGCTGCTGCCGGTGCTCCAGAGCTACCGCCCCGAGCTTGCCGGCGTCGTGTTCGCCGTGCTCGGCTTCGGCGCGGTCGCGCTCGGCCGCGACCCCAACGGCCTGGCCAACCAGCTGTTCCGTCTCGGGCACGTCCTCGACCGGCGGTTCGGCGACCGGGTGCGGTCCGCCGTACCGCTGCTGCCACTGCCGCGGCACCGCGCGGCCGTCGACGAGGACTCCGACATCCCGTTGAAGGAGGGCGTCCATGTCGCTGCTCGAGGTTGACGACGTCGTCGTGCGGTTCGGCGGGGTCACCGCCGTCGACCACGCGAGCTTCGCCGCCGAGGCGGGCCGGATCACGGGCCTGATCGGACCCAACGGCGCCGGCAAGACCACCTGCTTCAACGTCGTCACCGGGCTCCAGCGGCCGCAGCAGGGCGCGGTGCGCTTCGCCGGCCGCCGCATCACCCGGCTGCCGGTGCACCGGCGCGCCCGGCGGGGGATGGGCCGCACCTTCCAGCGGCTCGAGGCATTCGGTTCGCTCACGGTGCGCGACAACGTGCGGGTCGCCCGCGACATCCACCGCGGCCCGGCCGGCCTGCTCCGGCCGGCGACCGGCGACGTGGACGCCCTGCTGGATCGGGTCGGCATCCTCGCGTACGCCGACGAGCGTGCCGACTCGATCCCCACCGGCACGGCCCGGCTGCTCGAGCTGGCCCGCTGCCTGGCCGGCGATCCGACGCTGCTGCTGCTCGACGAGCCGTCGTCCGGTCTCGACGAGTCCGAGACCGCGGCCTTCGGCGTGCTGCTCGCCGAGCTCGCGTCGGAGGGCCGGGGCATCGTCATGGTCGAGCACGACATGGCCCTGGTGATGACGGTCTGCGACGACATCCACGTGCTCGACTTCGGCCACGTGATCGCCTCCGGGCCTCCGGCGCTGATCCGCACCGACCCGGAGGTGCAGCGCGCCTACCTCGGCTACGCGGACACCGACGACGCCACGGAGGAGATCCGGCTCGAGGGGGTGACGTCGTGAGCGTCCCGATCCTCGAGGTGGTGGGCGTGCACGCGGCGTACGGCCGGATCGAGGTGCTGCGCGGCGTCGACCTGCAGGTGCCCCGCGGAGCCGTGGTCGCCCTGCTCGGACCCAACGGCGCCGGCAAGTCGACGCTGGGCAAGGTCATCAGCGGCCAGCACCGGGCGACGTCGGGCGACCTCCACCTCGGTGGCGTGCACGTGCAGGACGCGGCGCCCGAGGAGCTGGCCCGGCTGGGTCTCTGCACGGTCCCCGAGGGACGGTCGGTCTTCCCGAACCTCTCGGTCGAGGAGAACCTGACCCTGATGTCGTACGCCGGGGTCTCGATCGACGCGGTGCTGGACACGGCGTACTCCTACTTCCCGCGGCTGCACCAGCGCCGCCACCAGCTCGCCGGCACCATGTCCGGCGGCGAGCAGCAGATGCTGGCGATGTCGCGGGCGCTCGCCTCCGACCCGGCGCTGCTGCTGCTCGACGAGCTGTCGATGGGGCTGGCCCCGCTGATCGTCGACGAGCTCTACGAGACCGTCGCGCAGATCGCCGCGAGCGGCGTCTCGATCCTGTGCATCGAGCAGTTCGCGCGCACGGCGCTGCGGGTCTCCGACTACGCGGCGGTCATGGTGGGCGGCCGGGTCGTCGCGACCGGCGAGCCCACGGAGGTCCTCGACACGATGTCCGACGTCATCCTCGGAGGCGCAGCATGAAGCGTTGTCTCGTCCCGCTCGCGGCGGCCGCGGTCGTCGGCGCGCTGCTCCCGGTCTCGCCCGGAGCGGCCGACGACCCGCCTCGTGCGTTCAGCGGCTACACCGCCGCGGCGACCGCCGCGCCGGTGCGGATCGAGATCTACGAGCCGACGATCCCGATCCCCGCGGACCCCCAGCTGGAGCTCGTGCTCGGCTACTCCACGGTCGAGGCCGACTCGGGCAGCTCGGAGGGGCGCGCGAGCTGGCTGTGGCCCGGCGACTCGGTGGGCGAGGGGCTCAAGACGTTCGTCGAGCAGCTCGGCCTGCCGACCCAGGTCGGCGAGAACGGCTACCCGGTGCAGGTCAACGCCGGCCAGCCGTCCGGGGAGCGCAAGGACAGCGACGAGCCCTTCCCCGGCACGGTGATGCGCACCCAGGCGAGTGCGGACACGACCGTCGCCCAGGTCGGGTTCTCCCCTGACTCGCAGGTGCAGGACGGCGACGCCCCGGCCTCGTCGGAGGGTGGCGCGGGCACGCTGCCCGGCCTGCCGCTGAGCGGCGACCTGCTCACGTCGTTCGGGCAGGCGATCACCGGCGGCCTGCCGCTCGCGGCGCCGGCGCCCACCGCCGAGGCCGACGACCAGCAGAGCGAGGAGCCCTCGCCCGGCGCGATGCCCGGCCTGCCGCCCCAGCTCGCGGCCCTCGTCGACGTGGAGGGCTACACCTCGTCGAGCAGGACGGTCGCCGACGCCAGGTCGGTCACCAGCGTCGCCCGCTCGGCGCTCGGCGACGTGTCGCTGCTCGGCGGCCTGGTCGTGCTCGAGGGGGTGACCTCGGTCAGTCGCAGCAGCAGCGACGGCAAGCAGGGCGCGAGCACCCAGACCGCCCGGCTCGGCGGCATCACCGTCGCGGGCCAGACCTTCGCCCTCGGCCCCGCCGGTGCCGAGGCGGCCGGCCAGCAGCAGGCACTGCCCGAGCTGCCGCCGGAGGTCCAGGGCGCGCTCGCCCGGCTCGGCCTCACGATCACGCTGCCCCAGCCGGTGCGGACGATCGACGGCGACCGAGCCGTCGACGACGTCGCCGGGCTGCGCATCGAGATCGACGCCAGGACCCTCAAGAAGCAGCTCGCCGCGCTGCCGCTGGGCACGCTGGTCGAGGCGTTGCCGGCCGACCCGCCCCAGCTCAAGGCGGCCCTGCAGGCCCTCGTCGGGCTGGCGCCCAAGATCGTGGTCACCCTCGGCGCCGCCCGCACCAAGGTCGACACCGTGCAGGGGATCGCGTTCCCGACGGACTCGGCCGCCGACCAGCCGAAGGCGGACGACACCGGCGGCCGGGCCGCCGGCGGGTCGACGGGCACCGGTGGCGGCGCCGGGACCACCTCGACCGGCAGCGCGCCGGCCGCCGTCGGAGCGGCCAGTGCCGGTGGCCCGGCGCCCGCCGCGTCCCCGCTCCCCGCGGCCGAGCTCACCGGGTCCGGCCTGCCGCCCCTCTACTCCCTGCCGGGTGCGCTCCTCGTCGGCGGCATCGCGCTCGCCGCCGTCGGCGGCACCTGGCTGCGCAAGATCGGCGTGATCGCGCTCGGCGGCGCCGGCTCCTGCTCGCACGGCCTCGACAGTGGCCTGCCGGATCTGCGAAAGGCACCCCGATGACCGCACTCCATCCACCCGTGCCGGCCGCGCCGGCCGGTCCCGCCTCCGAGCAGCTCACGGTCGGGCTGCCCCGCGCGAGCGGCCGTGGCTCGGGCGCCGCACCGCTGAAGGACAACCACTACCAGCTGCTCCAGCTCGTGCTGTTCTGGGCGGGCGCGGTGCTGCTCCCGCTCGGGCTCGTGGTGATCGTGCTGGGCTGGTACGGCGCGGCGAACACGCCGTACCAGTACGACCAGCTCTCCTACCTGGTCTCCGGCGGCCTCCTCGGCCTCGGGCTGACGTTCACCGGCGGCTTCCTCTACTTCGGCGCGTGGCTGGCCCGGCTGGCCGCCGACGCGAAGGAGTCGCAGCGCCGGCTGGCCGACACGCTGCTCGTGCTCGCCGACGTGACGTCGCGCGCGGCGTCGACCTCGGACGGCGTCGACGTCGCCGCGCTCCCGGTCACCGCCGGCGACGGCACGACCATGCACCGCCGCGACTGCGCGCTGATCGCGCACCGCACCGACCTGCACCCGGTGGGGGAGGCCAACGGGCACCTGACGTCCTGCCGGGTCTGCCGTCCTTAGCGCCGCCGCTCAGTCGTCGTCGGCGGCGACCGTCTCCTCGGGCCGTTGCATCAGGTGGTTGGCGATGTAGTCGCGTGCGGTGTCCATGATCGAGACCTCGCGGCCGGCGGCCTCGGAGAGGTACCACCGGTGCACGAGCACCTCATGGAAGATCTCGGCCGGCTCCAGCTTGCCGCGCGCCTCGCTGGGCACCAGCGCGATGATCGGCTCGTAGACCTCGGTCAGCCAGCGGTTCGCGACCAGGCTGCGGTCCTCGCGACCCAGGTCGAGGGACGCGGTGTACGACGCGATGTCGTTGAGCATCCGCCGCGCCTGCGCATCCTCGACGTTGAGGCCGGTCAGCGCCTGCAGCTCGCGGCGGTGGTGGCCCGCCTCGACGACCTTCGGCTGGATCCGCACCTCTTCGCCGTCCCAGTCGGTGACGATGTCGAGCTCGTCGACGTCGAAGCCGAGGTCGTTGAGCCGCTCCACGCGCTGCTCGATGCGCCACATCTCGTGCGTCGAGAACTCCTCGGCCGCCGTGAGCTCCGACCAGAGCGCGTCGTACCGCTCCTGGAGCATCGCGACGACGTCGTGCGCCCCGACCTCGTGGTCGAGGGAGTCGCTGGCCTGGAGGTCGAGCAGCTCGGCGAAGACGTTCTCGGTGGCGACCGTCAGGTCGTGCCGGCGTAGCGAGTCGGAGAGCGACGGCCTGAGCTCACCGGTCTCGGCATCGACCAGGTACGCCGCGAAGCCGCCGGCGCTGCGCCGGAACAGCACGTTGGAGAGCGAGACGTCGCCCCAGTAGAAGTCCGCGAGGTGCAGGCGGACCAGCAGCACCACCATGGCGTCGACGAGCGAGGGCAGGTTGTCGGCGGTCAGCCCGTGGGCGAAGAGGCTGCGGTAGGGCAGCGAGAACTGCAGGTGCTCGGTGAGCAGCGCCGCCGGGAGCTCCTCGCCGTGCTCGTCCACGCGGCCGGTCACCACGCCCTGCGGCAGCACGGCGGGCAGGCCGATCCGGTGGAGGTCGCGGAGCATGCGGTACTCGCGGAACGCGATGTCCTCGACCGTCTCCTTGACCGCGTAGGTGCCGCCGCCGACCCGCACGATGCGCACGACGTGGCGCGACAGGCCGCGCGGCAGCGGCACCACGTGCTCGGTCCACTCCTCCAACGGCGTCGACCAGGGCAGGGTGAGCAGCGCCGGGTCCGGCCGGTTGGCGACGATACGGAGGGCCACGTCCTCAGGCTAGAGCAGCACCGGTCCCGATCCCTGCGCCGCAGCGGCGTCGCCGGGGTTGTTGAGCGCGCAGGTCCGCAGGCTCAGGCAGCCGCAGCCGATGCAGCCGTCGAGCCGGTCGCGGAGCGCCTCGATCCGGGCGATCTGCTCGTCGAGCCGGCTCCGCCACGCGCGGCTCAGCCGCTGCCAGTCGGCGCGGGTCGGCGTACGCCCGTCGGGCAGGGTGTCCAGCGCGGCGCCGATCTCCTCGAGGCTCAGCCCGACCTGCTGCGCCGTCCGGATGAACGCGACCCGGCGCAGCGTCGACTGCTCGTAGCGGCGCTGGTTGCCCGCCGTGCGCACCGACGCGATCAGTCCCTTCGCCTCGTAGAACCGGATCGCGGAGGTCGCCACCCCGGCCCGCTCCGCGAGGTGCCCGATCGTCAGCTGGTTCATGGCACCACTATCCCGATAGAACGTGTTCTAGTAGCGTCCGGCTCGTGCAGCTCACCGACGGCGACCGGATCCGCGGACTGCTCGCGACGTACTGCCGGCTCATCGACGCCGGCGACTTCGCGGGGGTCGGCGCGCTCATGTCGCACGCGGTGCTGAAGACCGAGGACGGCACGGTGATCGCCACCGGCGCCGCCGAGGTCGAGCGCCTGTACGCGGGCCTCGTGAAGATCCACGACGACGGCACGCCCGGCACCCAGCACGTCGTGGCCAACGCGGTCTTCGACGAGCCGGAGGTCGACGGCACGGTGACCGTCACCTCGACGTACCTCGTCTTCCAGGCGCTGCCCGACGTCCCGCTCCAGCCGATCGTCACCGGCACGTACGTCGACCGGTTCGAGGCGGGCGAGGGCGGGTGGCGCTTCGCCGAGCGCCGCTTCGGCATCGGCCGCTCCGGCCACCTCGAGCACCACCTCACCATCACGCTCTGACCACGCTCCGACATCTCTGAGAGGGATCGCATGAACCAGCCCGGCAACCGCGTCGTCGTCGTCACCGGAGCCGCCTCCGGCATCGGGTACGCCACCGCGGAGCTCTTCCGCGACCTCGGCGACACGGTCTTCGGGCTCGACATCAACGACACGGTTCCCGAGGGCGTGACCTACGTGGCGTGCAACGTCGGCGACAAGGCGGCCGTCGACGCCGCG
>Ga0164308_10001424_pt1 | contig 12738 bp, 14 predicted proteins | sample Whisoiple_246_MG_FD_109983 | JGI IMG/M metagenome (GOLD analysis project Ga0164308, IMG submission 109983) | Soil microbial communities amended with fresh organic matter from upstate New York, USA - Whitman soil sample_246_MG | ecosystem: Environmental > Terrestrial > Soil > Unclassified >... | reverse complement strand
TGCAAAAGCAGGCAAGAATGCTATCTGCGAAAAGCCGATGGCTGTAAATGCAAAAGAAGCACAGGAAATGGTTGATGCCTGCAAAGCTGCTCACGTGAATTTATTGGTTGGTTACCGGATGCATTTCGAACCACATACGCTTGAAATTATCCGCATGCGCAATGCCGGTGAATTTGGAAAAATTTTATTCTTCCAGGGATTAAGCGGTTTTACTATTGGCGACCCATCCCAATGGCGTTTGAATAAAGCCCTTTCCGGTGGTGGTGCTATGATGGATATAGGCGTTTATTCAATAAACGGATCAAGGTATATGATCGGTGAAGACCCGGTATGGGTAACAGCACAGGAAACAAAAAACAATCCTCAAAAATTTAAAGAAGGTATTGATGAAACCATACAGTTCCAGCTTGGTTTTCCCGGCGGCGCAGTGGCTTCCTGCTTATCAACTTACAGCATGAATAATCTTGACAGGTTTTTTCTTAACGGGGATAAAGGCTTTGGGGAGTTATTACCGGCAACAGGTTATGGCCCTATACAAGGCAAAACAAATAAAGGGGAACTGGTTGCGCCTGTAGTAACACATCAAACCGTGCAGATGGATGCAATGGCAGGTATTATTTTAAACAATGAAAAACCTGTTGTTCCTGTTGATGGCGAAGAAGCCGTAAAAGACCTTAAAATTATAGATGCCATTTATGAAGCCTGCAAAACAGGAAAGAAAATTAATTTGCCTTTATAAGAGCAATTTGAATTAATCAATATCGGTGTTAAGTTGTACCTCACTTAATATTTATACAATCAATTTCAGATTAGTTCCCTGTTAGTTCAACCAAATAGATCATCGTTCCGTCATAGCGCTCAATCCGGTTGAAAGATATAAAGAACCTGGTAAAGTGCTCAAAAGTGCCTGGCTTTCAAGTTACACGTCCCCGTTGCAAGCTTTACCTTTGCACTCATGCTTACAACAGAACAACCATCGCATTACAGGCACCTGGAAAAAATGCCGGTGTCTGAGATCATCACCTATATCAATGCAGAAGATAAAACAGTTGCTTTCGCTGTTGAAAAAGCCTTGCCCCAAATAGAAAAATTAATAATGGCTATCACCGATAAGATGCTGGCAGGCGGCAGGCTGTTTTATATTGGTGCGGGTACCAGCGGCAGGCTGGGCATTTTGGATGCAAGTGAATGCCCGCCTACGTATGGCGTTCCTTATGATATGGTGCAGGGTTTAATTGCAGGCGGTTTTAATGCAATTACCCGCGCAGCTGAATTTGCAGAAGATGATACAGAACAAGGCTGGCTCGACCTTCAATCAAAAAAAATAACAAGCAAAGACTTTGTGGTGGGTATTGCCGCCAGCGGAACAACACCGTATGTTATAGGCGCTTTACAGCAATGTAAAATGAATGATATTGAAACCGGTTGCATAACCTGCAATGACGCAACTCCTTTGGCAGAATGTGCAGATTACCCTGTTGAAGTTATTACAGGCAGTGAATTTGTAACAGGCAGCACCCGCATGAAAGCAGGTACTGCGCAAAAAATGGTGTTGAACATGGTATCAACCACTGTAATGATACAATTGGGCCGCGTTGAAGATAACAGCATGGTGAATATGCAGCTTAACAACGAAAAACTAATAGACCGCGGCGTAAAAATGGTAATGCAACAGGCAAATTCTGTTGATTATAATAAAGCGAAATCAGTTTTATTACAATCCGGCAGTATAAAAAAAGCAGTAGAATCCATTCGAAAAACTTAATTGAACGATTTCAATTTAATCCCTAACTTACAATTCATAAAAATTAGCTATTATGAAAGATAAACTTTTACGTTTAAGTCTCCTGCTCCCTTGTTTATTTATAATGGTTGATAGTTTTTCACAGTCAAAAAAATATTTTGCTGTTACAGGTGAGCAATATGGAAGTGTTAACTGGATGGTGTTTCGCCAGTTTGATATGGATGGAAAGCAACCGGTAAAAACATTGTATATACCCGATATACAGAATGATGTTGTATCCGATGCAGCTACAGGAAGTAAGGTTGCTGCAAATACAAGCGCCGGCCCTGCAGCTTTAACCCGGCAATCCTGCGGGTGTATGAATAACAGGATGGTAGCAGCAGTGGCATACGATGCTGTAAACAACCGGCTTTTTTACACACAGATGATGGGCAACCAGTTAAATTATCTTGATCTGAATGAAACCCAGCCAAAATCGTACGCGGTCACAAGCCAGTTCTTTAAAAATTTCCCTAACCAGCCCGGCGAGGCCTCTATAATTACACGCATGGCAATCAGCGCTGATGGCTATGGATATGGCCTTACAAACGATAATACTCATTTGATACGGTTTACAACCGGCAATCAACCCAGGATCACTGACCTTGGCGGCCTGGCTGATGCAAAATCAAATGGTGAAAATGCTGTTACAACACCGTATAAAAGCTGGGGTGGAGATTTGGTGGCAGATGCAGATGGAAACCTTTATTTATTCACTATACAACGGTTAGTGTTTAAAATAAACCCGGCTACAAGACTTGCTACTTATCTTGGTGAGATAAAAAACATACCTGAAGACTACACTATTAATGCGGCCATGGTTGAAAGCGGCGCTAATATTATTGTGGGCAGTTCAACAAAAACCTCTAATTATTACAGGGTAAACCTTACTACGCTTGAGGCAACTGTGGTTGATAAAAAAACAGAGCAGGTTTACAATGTTTCAGATTTTGCCAATGAAAATTTTGCTTTCAATAATTTAAAAGCAGTAGCAAAAACACTTAATGACATTAGAGTGACTGCTTATCCCAACCCGGTAACAACAAATAAATTAAACATCAGTTTCAGCAATATAAAAGCCGGAAAATATATAATATTGCTTAGTGCAGTTGAAGGCAAAACTATATTGAGGAAAGAAGTAAAAATTTCAGGTAATCAAACAGAAAATATTACAGTTTCCTCGGTAACCGCAGGAACATACCTGTTAACCGTTGTAGATCAAAAAGGTGAAAGTATTTATACCAACCAGGTAATTTTAAGCAGATAAGGTTAGTTTAGTAATACCATTCCCGCTGATATTTTTTCAGCGGGTTTTTTTATTATCTGGCGCAGTGCTTGCAGTTAAATAAAAAAAATTTATGGAAAACAATCAAAAAAACGACCCTAACAAGGAGCCTATAAGTACCGTTAATCCTAAAGACAGGGATTTTCAACGCACCGAAGAAGATATTGACGATGTTTCAAAATCAGAGAAGGAAGAATTGGAAAAAAGAAAAGAACGGGTACACGAGGGAAGCACCAAACCCGATAAAAATCATGTTGGCGGATAGCCTTAAAAAAAGCAAAGGCCACAGCACATTGTGACCTTTAAAAGGATTGTTTTAAGCAGCAATCCAATAATGTTATATCAAAAGTAATATTAAGAATCTAAACGCGAACTTTCCTTAAGCTATTCCTATCTGACTTTTTACTATTCGTCATTTTATAATTAACAGATAAAGATATATCTATCAAATTATTTGCCATCTATCGCATGCAATATATGACAACTGTTTAATACTTTACATTTATGTGTTGTTTTAAAAACGGATTTGTTTTTGCACCAACACTGTATGCATTGTTATATTGGCTGTTCCGGTTTTTATAATAAAGATTGGAAAGAGGTGTTTTATCCAAAAACGCTGGCGCAAAGCAAATGGTTTGAATATTATTGCACGCAGTTCAATACGCTCGAGCTGAATACTACATTCTATCGTTTTCCTACAGTGGAAAGGTTACAGAAATGGTTTAATAAAAGTCCTGCAGATTTCAGGTTTTCGGTAAAAGTGCCCAGGCTGATCACCCATTACAAACAAATGAACAGTGTGGAAAGTTTATTAGACGATTTTTATTCAACCGTTTCGGAAGGGTTGAAAGAAAAACTGGGAGCAGTGCTATTTCAGTTTCCTTCAAGAATTAATTATAGTGAGGAATTTCTACAACGAATCACCCAAAATCTCAATACCGCATTTACAAATGTGGTTGAGTTCAGGGCGGTTAATTGGTGGAACCAGCATGTAACTGTTGAGCTGGCAAAACGCAATATCAGTTTTAGCGGTATTAATATAGAGGGCTTGCCTGATGAGATCATTTCCAATACAAATACTATTTATTACCGCTTTCACGGTATACCAACATTGTATTTCTCGCAGTATCCCTCGGAAAGGATCCATCAATTTGCCCGGGAACTTAAACAACAGGCTTCAGGCACCACCGCTTACATATACTTTAATAATACGGCAACTATCGCCGCAATAAATAATGCAAGAGAATTAGAAAGCTTTTTGGCCTGTTAAAGGCTTTATCCACCCTTGATTTTAATTTATACTTTTTTGTACAAATTGATTTGTAATTTTGCCGCATGAGCGAAATGATAGCAACTTTAGAGGAAACGGCCCTAAGTGACTATAAATATGGCTTCGTTACTGATATTGAAGCAGATGAAGCCCCATTTGGATTAAATGAAGACATTATCCGCTTTATCTCAGCCAAAAAGCAAGAACCGGAATGGATGCTCGAATGGCGTTTAAAGGCTTTCCGGTATTGGCTAAGTATCGAACATAAAGAGCCAACCTGGGCAAACATTTCTTACCCTGCCATTGACTATCAAGGCATTAAATATTATTCTGCGCCCAAGCAGAAAATTAATCCTCTAAACCTGGATGAAGTTGACCCTGAGTTGCGGAAAACTTTTGAGAAACTGGGCATTTCATTAAATGAACAAAAACGCCTTACAGGCATAGCGGTAGACGCGGTGATCGACAGCGTTTCCATCGCTACCACATTTAAAGAACAACTCGCAGAAGAAGGTATTATTTTCTGCTCAATTACAGAAGCCATTCAGCATCATCCGGATCTGGTAAAAAAATACCTGGGTTCTGTGGTGCCGATGACAGATAATTTCTTTGCTGCCTTAAATTCTGCAGTATTCACTGATGGTTCATTCTGTTATATTCCAAAGGGTGTTCGTTGCCCCATGGAACTTTCCACCTATTTCCGCATCAACGCAGAAAATACCGGCCAGTTTGAGCGTACATTGATCGTAGCCGACGAAGGCAGTTATGTAAGTTACCTGGAAGGTTGTACCGCACCCATGCGTGACGAAAACCAGCTTCATGCTGCCGTGGTGGAATTGATCGCTTTGGATAATGCAGAGATAAAATATTCAACCGTTCAAAACTGGTACCCTGGCGATAAAGAAGGCAAAGGTGGTATTTACAATTTTGTTACAAAACGGGGCATTTGCGGCGCCCATGCAAAAATTTCATGGACGCAGGTGGAAACCGGCTCTTCCATCACCTGGAAATACCCGAGCGTTATTTTAAAAGGGGATAATTCAGTGGGTGAATTTTATTCTGTTGCCGTTACCAATAATTACCAACAGGCAGACACCGGTACCAAAATGATGCATGTGGGAAAAAATACCCGCAGCCGCATTGTTTCAAAAGGTATTTCTGCGGGAAAGAGTCAAAATAGCTACCGTGGCCTGGTACAGGTAGGAAAAAATGCCCATAATTCCCGCAATTTCTCTCAATGCGATTCTTTGTTATTGGGCGATAAATGCGGCGCACATACTTTTCCTTATATAGAAACAAAGAACAGCACGTCAATAGTTGAACACGAAGCAACTACCAGCAAGATAGGTGAAGACCAGATTTTTTATTGCAATCAGCGGGGCATTGATACAGAAACCGCCGTTGCCCTCATCATCAATGGTTTTGCAAAAGAAGTAATGAACCAGTTGCCGATGGAATTTGCAGTGGAAGCACAAAAATTACTTGCGATTTCATTAGAAGGAAGCGTTGGGTAAAGAAGCTTTTAGCTGATAGCTTTTAGCCATTAGCTCAGAATGAATTCGGAAGAAGAAATCAAATAGTTGAAAATTTATTTACATTTTAATACAGCCAATAGCCAACAGCTAACGGCCAACAGCTAATAAGAACATGTTAACAATAAAAAACTTACACGCACAGATTGAAGACAAGAAAATTCTGAATGGCATCAACCTGCAGATAAATGCAGGCGAAGTGCATGCAATAATGGGTCCCAATGGCTCGGGCAAGAGCACATTGGCGTCTGTGCTGGCCGGCAGAAGTGATTATGAAGTTACGGATGGCACCGTTGAATTTGGCGGCGTTGACCTGTTTGAAATGGCGCCGGAGGAAAGGGCAAGGGAAGGGTTGTTCCTTGCATTTCAATATCCTGTTGAAATACCCGGTGTAAGCACTACTAATTTCATAAAAACTGCAGTGAATGAAACCCGTAAGTATCGCGGGCAGGAGCCATTAGATGCTGTTTCTTTTTTAAAACTGATGAAAGATAGAATGAAGCTGGTGCATATTGATCAAAGTTTGCTCAGCCGTTCTTTAAATGAAGGTTTCAGCGGTGGTGAAAAAAAGCGCAACGAAATTTTCCAGATGGCAATGCTTGAACCAAAGCTTGCTATTCTGGATGAAACAGACAGCGGTTTGGACATTGATGCCTTACGTATTGTTGCCGATGGCGTAAATGCTTTGCGCAGCAAAGAAAGAGCAACATTGGTGATCACGCACTACCAGCGTCTATTGGATTATATCATTCCTGATTTTGTACATGTATTATATAAAGGCCGGATTGTAAGATCAGGTGGCAAAGAGTTAGCCTTTGAGCTTGAAGAAAAAGGATACGACTTTATTAAGCAAACTATTGTTGAGGAAGTATAGCCTCCATCCTCTAAAAGGGAGTTTTGTACGTTGTGTTATTGCTGAATAGCAAACTGAAAGTACAAAGAAGTGACACAACAAAGCTTAATTGAAAAACAAAAGCTGAAAAGTTCTTACAAAAGATAAATTAAAAAACAAAAGCCCGGTAACTCCCTTCTCCACCTGTGGAGAAGGGCCGGGGATGAGTCATGAGTTTAACAGAAACGATACAAAATAAATACAACGAGCTAAGCGCAATTGCAGGCAACGGCCTTTTGGGTTCGGTGCGCGCAAAAGCGTTTGAGAACTTTAATAAACTGGGCATCCCAACTTCCAGGAATGAAGAATGGAAGTATACCAGGCTTACAGGGATAACCAACAAAGATTTTGCATTACACACTGCAACTGCTTTACCTGCTGAAACAGCTTTGAACGAAATCCGTTTGCAAAAAGATTGTGCTGCTGAATTGTTTTTTGTAAATGGCGTATTTGCAAAAGAAATTTCAAAGATCAACAGTGATGCGCTGGTTGTTTTGAATTTACACGAAGCAGCAGAAAGCAGCTATAAAAATTATGTGCAGCAGCATTTGAATCAAAGCAGCAGATACATGAAAGATGGTATGAATGCTTTGAACGCTGCCTTTGTTGCAAATGGCATTTTTATCTTGGTGAAGAAGAATAAAGCCGTTGAACAGCCTGTATTTATATATCACTTAACCGATACAACCAATGACAATGTTTTTGTACAGCCCAGGAGCCTGGTAGTGATTGAAGAAAATGCGCAGGTGCAGTTGATTGAGCTATATAAAAATAATGGCCAGCATGAAAGCTTTACCAACGAAGTAATTGAAATAGCCGTACAGGAAAGTGCAAGGCTTGAATATTATAAAGTGCAGGATGAAAATGAAAATTGTCACCAGGTAGGCACCACGCATGTGCAACAGGTAGGCAAATGTTTAACACATTGCGTTACCGTTACGCTGAATGGCGGAACCATACGTAACAACATTAACATGATCCTTGAAGCGGAGAACAATGAAGGCCATTTGTATGGTTTGTATATGGTTGATGGCAAAACGCATGTGGACAATCACAGTATTGTTGACAATATAAAGCCGAATTGTTTCAGTAATGAATTTTATAAAGGCATTATGGATGGCAATTCTACCGGTGTATTTAACGGGAAGATATTTGTTCGCCAGGATGCGCAAAAAACCAATGCTTATCAAAGCAATAAAAATGTATTGATAAGTAATAACGCTTCGGTAAATACAAAACCGCAATTGGAAATTTTTGCAGACGATGTAAAATGCTCACATGGTTGTACGATTGGCAGTTTGGATGATGAAGCTTTATTTTATTTACGTGCAAGAGGCATTGGCGAGAAGAAAGCAAAAGCTTTATTGCTGCATGCTTTTGCCGCCGACATCTTAGAACAGGTAAAGCCGGAAGCATTGCGCACTTACCTTGAAAAAAAGATCGATGAGCGTTTAAATATTGAATAGTAACAGACCTTGAAGGTTTTCAAAAACCTTCAAGGTCTTAATTCTCAACTATGATCTCTACAGACACCTACATAAAACCTTTTGATGTTGCTGCAATACGCAGGCAGTTTCCTGTGCTTGAAAGAAAAGTAAAGGGAAAGGATCTTATCTATTTCGATAACGCCGCAACAGCACAAAAACCGCAGGTGGTTATTGATGCATTAGTGAATTATTACCAGCAGTATAACGCGAATATTCACCGCGGTATTCATTCGCTTGCAGAAGAAGCAACAGCTGCATTTGAAGCAACCAGGGATACAGTAAAAAATTTCATTAACGCTAAACACCGTGAAGAAATTATTTTCACACGTGGCGTTACTGAAGGTATCAATCTTGTGGCATCAACATGGGGCAGGCAAAACATTAAGGAAGCCGATGAGATCATCATCTCCGGCATGGAACATCATTCCAATATTGTTCCCTGGCAGATGTTGTGTTTGGAAAAAAAAGCAATACTGAAAGTAATTCCTGTTGATGATAATGGCGAATTGATGATGGGTGAATTTGAAAAACTCATCAACCCAAAAACAAAACTGGTTTCTATTGTACATGCTTCAAATTCTTTGGGTACCATCAATCCTGTAAAAGAAATTATTGGAACAGCACACCGGCATAACATAATTGTTTTGGTGGATGGGGCACAATCTTCTGTTCATCTCGATATTGACGTGCAGGATATGGATTGTGATTTCTTTGTTTTATCAAGCCATAAAGTTTATGGCCCAACAGGTGTTGGTGTTTTATACGGCAAAAAAGAATTACTGGAAGAAATGCCGCCGTATATGGGTGGTGGTGAAATGATAAAAGAAGTAACATTCACCCACACAACTTATAATGATCTGCCTTACAAATTTGAGGCAGGCACACCAAACATTGCAGATACAGTTGCCTTTAAAGCAGCGCTTGATTTCGTAAGTGAAGTGGGTAAAGACCACATCCGCAAACATGAAGAGATGCTTACAAAATATGCAATGGATAAATTATCAAAGATTGATGGAGTGCGTTTGATAGGTACAGCAAAACATAAGACCAGTGTAGTGTCATTTATTGTTGATGGCGTGCATCCACAGGATATGGGTATTTTATTAGATAATTATGGCATTGCAGTTCGTACCGGGCATCACTGCTGCCAGCCTTTAATGAATCGTTTTGAAATTCCCGGCACGGTGCGTGCATCATTTGCAATGTACAATACAAAGGAAGAAGTGGATGAATTGGTGAAGGGTGTGGAGAAGGCAATCAGAATACTAAAGTAAACCCTTATTTATGAATAGAGTTTTTAGTTTATTTTTTTTATTTGTAGTTTTCTTATCAATTAATACAAGCTGCAAAAAAGATTCATCAAATCCGGTTGATAAGCTGCCGCCAGCTACAACTGAAGGTAAAAACACTTTTGCATGTCTTATTAATGGCAAGCCTTTTATCGTAAATCTTAGCGACAACAATCAGGCAATCTTTGCACAATACTTTACAACGGATTATACAGGCGATTTAAATTATGAATTTTTTATTGATGGCGCATCTTTGTTCGATGCAGCTTATGAAACTGTAGATATTCGCGCTTTAAGAAAAGAGCCTTTTAAAACCGGGCAAACTTTACAAATGGCCGATGATAATTCATTCACTGAGGGTAATTTTACTAACGGAGATTTAAAAACCTTCACATCAAGTCATTCTTCTTCTCCAAAAGGAGAAATAGTTTTAAGCAGGGTAGATACTGTAAATAAAATTTTAAGTGGAACTTTTTGGTTTAATGCATATGAAAATCCTGTTGATAAAAACGAACTAAAAATAACAGATGGCAGGTTTGATATAAAATATGAGTAATGGTAGAATTTTCTTTGATACAGGAAACGGAAGATGAAATAGTGGACGAGTTTTCCATGTTTGATAACTGGGAAGACAAATATGAATATATTATTGATCTTGGAAAAAAATTGCAGCCGTTAGATCCGAAATACAAGGTGGAAGAGAACAAGATCAAAGGTTGCCAGAGCCAGGTTTGGCTGATCGCTGATGAGCAGGATGGAAGGATCTATTTTAAAGCAGATAGCGACGCAATAATTGTAAGAGGTTTGGTTAACATGCTGATAAGGGTTTTATCAGGCCACACACCTGATGAGATCATTAACGCAAAGCTTGAGTTTATAAATAAAATAGGGATGACATCTCATTTGGCGCAAACCCGCAGCAATGGTTTGCTCTCGATGGTAAAACAGATGAAGCATTATGCCCTGGCATATAAAGCCAAGGCTCAATTATAGAATTGAAATAGTAGTATGATGAATGAAGAAGCATTGAAAGAAAAGGTGATTGAAAAGCTGCAGGAAATTTATGATCCCGAAATACCGGTGAACATTTATGACCTGGGTTTGATATACACTATTGATGTGTTGCCAATAAACAACGTGCAGATAACAATGACTTTAACTGCACCCAGTTGCCCGGCAGCACAAACCATCCCGGTGGATGTAGATCAGAAAGTAAGGGAAGTTGAAGGCGTGAATGATGTGCATGTTTCAGTTACATGGACGCCACCCTGGGATAAGAGCATGATGAGCGAAGTAGCTCAATTGGAATTAGGGTTTATGTAATCTTCATATCGTGAAGAATAGTAATAACAAAAGGTTTTTGAATTTTTAATTATAAATTTTTAATAAACAAATATGGCACAGATAAGTGTAGATAGTTTGATGGGCAACAACGGGCCTTCCTACCCCGAACAGATTGCCGCACCATTTCGTAAAGAACTTACCAATAATGGTTTTACAGAGTTGCTTACGCCTGGAGATGTAGATAAAACACTAGGCGTAACTGATGGTAAAATAAAAATGGTAGTATTGAATTCAGTTTGCGGTTGTGGTGCAAGGGTTGCACGCCCGGGCGCATTACTTTCTTTATTCAGCAAAGTTATTCCCGATGAAAAACTAACAATTTTTGCAGGTATGGAAAAAGATGCGGTAACGCATTTCCGTTCTAAATATTTGCCGGGTATTACTCCCAGCTCTCCTACTATTTCTTTGTTTAAAGATGGAGAACTTGTTTTCATTTTACACCGTTACCAGATCGAGCGCAGCGCAGCAGGTGATATTGCCGATGCGTTAATGCAGGAATATGAAAAAGTTTGCTCAAAGCAAAACGACGATACAGCCGTTGAAGCATTGCGCCAGTTTTTTATTAGTGCTTACGATGTTGACCCGCTTTCAATAGAGCAACAACATTAGTTCAAATGTTTACGGGTTAACGAGTTCACGGGTTTATAACGCGTGAACTTGTAAACTCGTGAACTTGTAAACTAAACACACATGAAGATAACCGCGCAGGAAGAATATGGCATCCGCATACTGATCCGCATCGCCCGGTGCGCTGATGAAGGCGGATTAAGCATTCCCCAGTTAAGTGAGGCAGAAGGCTTAACCGCACATTATGTTGCCAAACTTACCAGGCAATTGCGGTTGGGTGGCTTTTTAAAAAGCACGCCGGGCCAGAAAGGCGGTTATGTACTTTCAAGGCCCACTTCAGAAATAAATATTAATGAAGTTTTAAAAACATTGGGTGGAGCATTGTTTGATGCAGCATTTTGCGCTGCACATATTGGAGCCCTGAACCTTTGTACCAATTCTGTTGATTGTTCGGCCCGCTCACTCTGGAAAATAATACAATTCACTGTTGACCAGTTGCTCAATAAGATGACGCTTGCCGATCTTTGCGGCAAAGAAAATGCGGTAATTAAATTACATGCGCTGCTGGCAGCACAGGAACTTTAATTGTGCATGCCCGCCAAAATATTCTGGAACTTTTTTTTATACTCTTTTCTTTTGCTGTTAATTGCGTATCAGGTATAGGATATTGCTTCAGCGAATCTTTTTGCAGGTTATAAAAGTTATTGTTATTAGTGATATCATACAATTTGTAGGCGGTATCCTGCACATATATCCTTTTCTGCGCAGCATTTCTTGGATTAAGAAAATAATAGCCGTACGATGATGTTCTTTCATGCCCACCATTTCCTGAAAGCACTTTGTCAAACGATTCGCCATCCATTATTTCATAGTTTTTCCAATCGTTATGTGGCACATTGGAAAGGCTTGCTATGGTAGGCATAAAATCTGTAAAATCAACAATATCCCGACAAACTGAATTAGGCTTTATGGATGGCCCTATTACAAGCAGCGGCACATGCAATCCGAATTCGTTTGTACTGCCCTTGCCTCCTGTGATATTTCTGCCATTATATTTAGAAACTATTTCGGGTGGTGTTCCATTATCCGCAAAAACGAAAATACAGGTATTGCTGCTCATTCCCTGGTTATTAACAGCATCACTAATGCATAATGTAATAGCCTTGTGATAAACGTACATTTGTCCCGTTCAAAAAGTTGGAATGAAGGATACTAAACATTCAGAAGGCGGATATCATTACATGTTTGAAGCATTGTTTAATTATGCAACCATCGGCATAATAGTAACC
>Ga0164308_10001420_pt1 | contig 12749 bp, 11 predicted proteins | sample Whisoiple_246_MG_FD_109983 | JGI IMG/M metagenome (GOLD analysis project Ga0164308, IMG submission 109983) | Soil microbial communities amended with fresh organic matter from upstate New York, USA - Whitman soil sample_246_MG | ecosystem: Environmental > Terrestrial > Soil > Unclassified >... | reverse complement strand
GCACCGTCCGCGCCGAGAACGTCGTGCTCGCCACCGAGGGCTACACGCCGACGGTCGCGGGCCGGCGGCGGGCCATCGCCCCGGTCTACTCCCTCATGACGGCGACCGAGCCGCTGGACGACGACGTCTGGGAGCAGATCGGCCTCGCCCGGCGCACGACCTTCGCCGACAACCGGCACCTCGTCGTCTACGGCCAGCGCACCCGGGACGGACGGATCGCCTTCGGTGGTCGCGGGGCTCCCTACCACTACGCCTCGCGGCTCTCGCCCTCCTACGAGCGCAACGACCGCGTGCACGCGATGCTGCGGCGGATCCTCGTCGAGCTCTTCCCCGTGCTGCGCGACGTCGGCTTCACGCACGCGTGGGGCGGCAACCTCGGCGTCCCGCGCGACTGGTTCCCGTCGGTGCGCCACGACAGGCACACCGGGTTGGCGTTCGCCGGCGGCTACGTCGGCGACGGGGTGGCGACCTCCGCACTCGCAGGTCGCACCCTCGCGGCGATGATCAGCGGCGACGACCCGGACGACCTCGCCTCGCTGCCGTGGGCCGGTCGTTCGTCGCGCGCCTGGGAACCGGAGCCGCTGCGCTGGCTCGGCGTCAACGCCGTCACCGCGCTCATGACCTCCGCAGACTGGTCGGAGCGCCGCACCGGACGCACATCTCGCGCGGCGTCGGCCTTCTGGACGGCCATGGGCCAGTAGACGCCTGTCCGCGGCTGCCGCCTCGTGCCCGGCTCCCGACGGGCGCACGTCTCCTGACCGGTCAGGTGGGGCGGAACGCGCCGTCGCGAAGGACCGGGACGACGGTCGACGCGTCGAGCTCGCCCGCGATCGCGACGTCGTCGGACCAGGCCCTCTCGACCAGCTCCCGCCCGCTCGCCGTCTGCGCCAGGGCCGCGGGCACGTCGTACTCGACGGCCCGCCACGCGGACATCGCCGCACCGGCCTCGGGGCTGAGCAGCAGCGGGCCGGCCTGGTGCTCCAGCCGCTCGACGAGCGACGTGATGAGGGCCCCCGCGCCCCAGAGGTCCTCGACCGCTGGGCGCAAGGAGCCGTCCGGCCAGCGCTCACCCGACGGCACGACGACGACGGCCGGTGCTCTGCCGCGCCCGGCTGTCAGCTGCCCCACGATCCATCGTGCGACGGCCGCCCGGTTTCGCAGCGACACCGCCACCACGCCGCAACCTGCGTCAGCGAGCCGGTGGGTGATCGTCGAGCCGTTGGGTGAGGGCAGCACGAGCTCGCTCACATCCTTCGCATCGCGGATCGACTTCGGAGACAAGCTGATCGGCGGTATGCCGTCCGGTGGACCATCGGTGGGAAGCCCACGTGACGCTGACCTCGGCACCGCCAGCCGCGCCCCCAGGCGCTCGGCGTGCGCGAGCGCCGTCTCGTCCTTCCAGCGGTAGGGGTGCACGATGATGCCGGCGTCGGCCGCCACCGACACGCAGGTCGTGAAGCTGAGCACGTCGACGACGACGGCGGTCACGGCCGCGCCGGACGCGACGGCATACCGCACGAGGGCCTCTGCGCCGGTGGGGCCCCATTCGAGGCGCACGACGTGCCGGTCCTGGCTGTGCCACGCCGGCGCGGCCCCGGCCCCTTCGGCCGCCTCGGTCACGAGCCGCCACCAACCGTGTCGTCGAGCAGGCGCACGAGACGGGCCGGGGCGGTGAGGCGGTAGGACGCGTCGACGAGCTCGGCCACCTCGTCCCACTCCACGCGCCCGACCGACCGGGCGGGCGAGAAGTCGAGGCCAAGCCAGCCGTAGGGCCCGAGGTAGGCCGGCTCGAAGAAGCGGTCGTCGGCGAGCAGCGCCGGACGATCTGCCGCGTCGGGCACAAAGACGAGTGAGCGAGCATGCGGCTCGGGGTCGTGGTCGCCCTTGACCACGGCGCCGTAGCCGGCGAAGACCTTCTTCGTGAAGAAGGTGGGCCGGCCGTGCGAGACCTTCTCCTGCGCCTCGGGCAGGGCGAGGCAGATCTCGCGCAGGCGCGCGAGGTAGGGGTCGGCGTCCTCGAACATCACCGGGTGGGACATGCCCTCCACGGTAGGGGCCTCAGCGGGCGCAGGCGCCCCCACCGCAGCCGTCGGCTCCGCAGGCTCCGCCGCAGCCGCCACCGACGGCGGCCGGCTCGGGCTGCTCGTGGCGCGTCGACCACGCCGTCTGGAGCGCCTCGGCGAAGACCTCGACGGGCTGGGCGCCGGAGACTCCGTACTTGCGGTCGAAGACGTAGAAGGGCACCGAGTCGATGCCGAGCATCTTGGCCGTGGCCTCGTCGCTGCGCACGTGGTTGCCGAAGTCGTCCGACTCGAGCATCGTGCGAACCTCGGCCTCGTCCAGCCCGATCTCGGTCGCGAGACCGACCAGGGTGTTGCGGTCACCGACGGCGAGCCCGTCGGTGAAGTAGGCCCGCATGAGCCGATCGTGGGCAAGGTCCGCGAGGCCGTGCTCGGCGGCGAGGTGCACGACGCGGTGCGCGTCGAAGGTGTTGCCGTAGCGGGCCTGCTCCCAGTTGAAGGTGAGGCCGAGCTCAGCCGCGGCCGCAGCCATGGAGCGATGCTGCGCGATCGCCTGCTCCCGGCTCGTGCCGTACTTCGCCGCCACGAGGTCGACGAGGGGAAGGTCCGAGACAGCCGGCGCACCCCGGTCGAGCTCGAAGCTGTGCCATGCGACCTCGATGTCGTCGCGGTGCTCGAACGCGCCGAGGGCGGCCTCGAGCCGGCGCTTGCCGAGGTAGCAGAAGGGGCACACGATGTCGGACCAGATGTCGATCTTCACGATCGTGCAACCTACCTGCGAGCGTCGTTCTTCCCGTCATCGGCGCCGTCGACGTCATCGGCGCCGTCGACGTCATCGACGCCTTCGACGTCGTCGACGTCCGCTGCGTCACGAACCCGCGCCACGACTGCCGCCGCGCACTCCTGTGGCCGCCGCTCGGGCAGCCAGTGGTTGTCGTCGAGCTCGACGAACGCGTAGGGCCCCGTGACGTGCTCGCGGGTCAGCTGCGCCGCGGCCCTGCCGAGGAACGCGTCGCCGCGGCCCCACACCAAGGTGGCCGGCACCGACACCCGGTGGGCCGGCACGTGCGAGGAGGCGGTCGCGCGGTACCAGCCGATCGGCCCCGCGAGCGTGCCCGCGCTCGCGAGGTGCGCGGCATACCGCCGGGCGTCCTCGAGGGGCATCCCGGTGCCCACGAGGGTGGAGGCGAAGAGAGCGGCGAGGACCCGCTCGGGGACCCATGGCACCTGGAAGGCCGCGACGTACCACGACTTCAGCTGCTGACCGCGGTCCGACCTCAGCGCCCGCGCGAGGGCGGCCGGGTGGGGCGTCGAGAGCGCCGTGACGCTCGCGACGCGGTCCGCGTGGTTCGCGGCGAGCAGCCAGGCGAGCGCGCCACCCCAGTCGTGCCCGACGACGTGTGCGCGTTCGACGCCGGCTGTGTCGAGCAGCGCGAGCACGTCCGCGAGCAGCTCCTCGAGGCGGTATGCCGCACGGCCGGGTGGCCGTGCCCGCGCCGCGTAGCCGCGCTGGTCGGGTGCCAGCGTGCGCAGACCGGCGTCGTGGAGCAGCGGGGCGATGCGGTGCCAGGACGACCGGTCCGTGGGGAAGCCGTGCAGCAGCACGACCGTCTCACCGTCGACCGGCCCTCCGTCGTCGACCTCGAAGGTGAGGCCGTCGCGGGTGAAGGTGTGCAGTCTCGTCGAGTCGTGCGCCATCCGCCCATCATGACCCCGGGCCGGGGCCGGAGGTCTCAGGGCTCGGTCCGGGAGAAACCTGAGGTGCCGGCCACCGCCGAGACCTACCGTTGAGGTATGCCCGCCACCACCGCCCACCTGCGCACCGGTCGCCGGTGGTGGCACGTCTCGGGCACGGGGGTCTTCTTCGGTGCGACCTACGTGCTCATCTCGATGTCACCGAGCCTGCTGCCGCGCACCTGGTACTACCAGGGCATGATCACCGGGCTCTGCGCCGCCGCCGGCTACGGGCTCGGGGTCGTGCTCGCGTGGCTGGTGCGCAGCATCGCCCACGTCATCGACCTCCGGATCACGGTCAGCGGCGAGGCGCGGCACTGGATCCTCGTCGCGGCGCCGGTCTTCGCCGCGGTGGCGGTCGTGGCCGTGACCGTCTCGAACGTGCGCTCGCAGGCCCGCACGGCCGCCGTCGTGCGGCTCTCTCCACTCAGTCCGCTCGACTGGGCCCTCGCGCTGCTGCTGGCCGCCGCCATCACCACAGCCCTCATCGCCGTCGCCCGCGCGTTGCGCGGCATGACGCACCGGCTCGCCGAGGCCGCCGGCCACGTCCTGCCGAAGACGATCGCCTCGGGGATCGCCATCGTCGTCGTCGTGCTCGCGACGGCGTGGGTCAGCGACAGCGTCGTGTTCCACCGCGGCATGCAGGCCTTCGCCGGCGCTGCGGCACAAGTGAACTCGAGCCCTCCAGTGGGCCGTGCGGCACCGACGTCGCCGCTGCGCTCGGGTGGTCCGGGGTCGGTCGAGAGCTATGCGAGCCTGGGCTACCAGGGCCAGATGTTCGTGACCAGCGCTCCGACGCCGGCGCAGATCACGGCCGCCACCGGGCGCGACGCGCTCGATCCCATCCGGGTCTACGCCGGTCGTTCACCCGACGAGTCCATCGAGCAGGTGGCCGACACCGTCGTGGCCGAGCTTCGGCGCACCGGCGCCTTCGACCGACGGGTGCTCGCCGTCATCACGACGACGGGCACCGGCTGGGTCGACGACTGGTCGGCGCAGTCGATCGAGTACCTCAGCAACGGCGACAGCGCGATCGCGGCGATGCAGTACTCCTACCTGCCGAGCGCCCTGGCGATGATGACCGACCGCGACACCCCGCGGGAGGCCGGCAAGGCGCTCTTCGACCGCGTGTATGCCGTGTGGAGCACCCTTCCGGAGGACGACCGCCCGCAGCTCGTCGTGGGCGGCGAGTCCTTGGGGTCCTACGGTGGACAGGCCGCCTTCGCCGACGCCGCCGAGATGGAGCGCAAGGCGCAGGGCGGGGTCTGGGTCGGCACGCCGAGCTTCACCGGGATCGCGATGGAGCTGACGGCGCGGCGCAACGAGGGCTCACCGCAGATCGTGCCCGTCGTCGACGCCGGACGTCACATCCGCTTCGCCGCCGGCAGCGACGGCCTGACCCGCGACTACTACGGCCGCGACTACGGCAGGTGGGACTTCCCCCGCTTCGTCTACGCCCAGCACCCTTCCGACCCGGTCGTCTGGTGGAACCCCGCGCTGCTCGGCGCCGAGCCGGAATGGTTGCGCGAGCCTCGCGGGCACGACGTCAACCCCGACGTCACCTGGATCCCGTTCGTCACCTTCTGGCAGCTGACGACCGACATGGCAGCCGGTCACGACCCGCCCGACGGCTACGGCCACCGCTACGGCGCCGAGCTCGTGCCCGCCTGGGGGTCGGTACTCGGCGGCTCGCCGACCGACGACTACTCGGCGGTCGCCGCGGGCATCGCCAGAACGGTGAGCCGGGTCGAGTGACATCGCGCTGACCGGGTTGACCGCGCTGACCGGGTTGACCGCGCTGCCCCGGGTTGGCCGGGCTGACGTACGCTCGCGAGGTGCCGGCGCAGCGTTTCCACGGACAGATCGCCGGTGTCGGGTCCGCATCCGGCACCCGTGTCGTCATCGGCTCGTGGCACCGGACCCCGCTGGGGTCCTTCGGCGACGCGATGGTCGAGACGGCCGCCGGCCACCGCGTGCTCGTCGCGCCGAGCCCCGAGGTGGCCGACTTCATCGAGGCGACGTACGCCTTCGACGAGGTGCGTCTCGAGCCCGTCGCCGTCACCGAGACGGAGCACGGGTGGCACGTCGAGTCGCCGTCGCTCGTGCTCGACCTGACGGTCGGCAAGCGTCTGCGGCTCGGCCGGCTCCTGCGGATCGTGCCGTCCCGTGTCGCGACCAGCCGGGCATGGGCCGTCGCGGTCGACCCGTTCGCGCGCGTCGTCCTGCGCGGGGTGCGAACGCGCGGGACCGCCCTCGAGGGCCGGCGGGAGTACTACGGCGCGACCGACCTCCATGCCGTCGCCGGTCTCGTCGGCTCGTTCGACGGTGAGCCGCTCGGAGCGCTGGCCCCGGTGGACCCGCCCTGCCGGTTCGGCTTCTCGTCGACGCCGGCACAGCCTTCGATCACGTCGGTCGTCACGACGGTGGTCACCTAGGCAGACGCCGCCGGCAGCGAGACGCCAGCGAGAGGGCATCGCGGGGGGTCCGCGGGCACACGGCATACGCGGGAGGCGTGGACGACGCGGACCGGTGCGGGCGTCTGCGGTCCGCTTCCGGGCCTGCGCTGGTATGACAGGAGGATGGGAACGATGATCGAGCTGCCCCAGCATGACCTGACCGCCTACCGCGCCGACCCGCCCGGCGAGGTGCGCGGGGCGGTCGTCGTCATCCAGGAGATCTGGGGACTGGCCGACCACATCAAGGACGTCGCGGACCGCTTCGCGGCGGAGGGTTACCTCGCGGTCGCCCCCGACCTGCTCGGGCACGTCGGTCTCACCCCGGAGGTCGGAGCCGAGCTGCAGCACCTGATGTCGGCCGACGAGGCCACCCGCACCGCTGCCCAGCCCCGCATGCGCGAGGCCACGGGCGGTGCCCGTTCACCGGAGTTCGCCGCGTGGGCGGTGCCGGCCCTTCGGTCCGTCGTCGACCTGCTCCTCGAGCAGCCCGGGGTCGACGGCGCGGTGGGAGTCGTGGGCTTCTGCTTCGGCGGCTCCTACAGCTACGAGCTCGCGCTGGCCGAGCCCCGGCTCCGCGCCGCGGTCGCCTTCTACGGAGGCTTCCCGGAGACCGGTGACCCGGCCACGATCAGCTGCCCGGTGCTCGCGTTCTACGGTGAGGAGGACCACGGCATCACCGACGGCGTGCCCGAGCTCGAGCAGCGCATGGCCGACGCGGGCGTCGACTTCACGGCGCGCGTCTACCACGACGTCGGGCACGCCTTCTTCAACGACACCTCGCCCTCGCGCTACGACGCCGAGGCGGCCGGCGACGCCTGGCAGCGCACCCTCGACTTCTTCGGGCGCGAGCTCTGATGGGCGGCTCAGGCGGTCCGCTCGTCCTGGGGCCGATGCTGCGCCACATCGGGGAGACCGACGCCTCCGTGTGGGTCGAGACGTCCGCGGCATCGGTGGTCACGGTGGAGGCCGACGGGCGTGAGTGGCGCGCGCCGACCTTCGCCGTCAAGGGGCACCACTACGCCCTCGTCATCGTCGACGGGCTCACCACCGGCGACGAGCTGCCGTATGCCGTCCGGATCGGTGACGAGGCCGTGTGGCCGCCCGTGGGCCAGGCCTTCCCGCCACCGCGGATCCGCACGATCGACCGGTCGAGGCCGACCAGGTTGCTCTTCGGCTCGTGCCGCACGAGCGTGTCGCACGACCGGGCAGGCAACGCCAGCAACGGGGTGGACGCGCTGCGGGCCCTCGCCCTCGCTCTCGCAGACGGCAGGGCGGACTGGCCGGACCTCGTCGCCTTCATCGGCGACCAGGTCTACGCCGACGAGACGTCCGAGGAGATGCGGGCCTTCATCGCCGCGAGGCGGGACATCGACGAGCCGCCGGGGGAGGAGATCAAGGACTACGAGGAGTATGCCCACCTCTACGGCCTGGCGTGGAGCGACGACGCGATCCGGTGGCTGCTCTCGACGCTGCCGAGCTGCATGATCTTCGACGACCACGACATCCGCGACGACTGGAACACGTCGTGGACCTGGCACGAGGAGATCAACAGGACCCCGTGGTGGCACGAGCGCCTCATGGGCGGCCTGTCGTCCTACTGGGTCTACCAGCACCTCGGCAACCTCCCGCCGAGCGAGCTGGCCAAGGACGAGGTCTACTCGAGGCTCCTGGAGGCACCGTCACCCGAAGGGTTGCCTCAGCACGGCTTGCCTGACCTGGGGTCGGACGTCGACGACTCGGCCGTCGAGGGGTCCCACGTCGACGAGCCCGGCGCGGTCGAGGTCGACCTCACCGAGCCGCTCTTCGACCTCGTCCGTCGGGTCGACCGCCATCCCGAGGTCTACCGATGGAGCTACCGACGTGACCTCGGCGACTGCCGGCTCGTCGTCGTCGACTCCCGGGCGGCCCGCGTGCTCGCCCCCGACCATCGATCGATGCTCGACCCCGACGAGCTGGCCTGGCTCGACGAGCAGCTGACCGGAGACGTCGAGCACCTCCTCATCGGCACGTCGCTGCCGTTCCTGCTGCCGCCCGGCCTGCACGACTTCGAGGCGATCGACGAGGTTCTCGCCGAGGGTGCGCACGGCCGGCTCGTCGCGACCCTTGCCGAGCGCGGCCGCCAGAGCATCGACCTCGAGCACTGGGCGGCGTTCAACGAGGGCTTCGCCGAGGTCTTCGACATCGTGCTGGACGTGGCCCGGGGCAACCGCGGCCGGGCCCCGTCGACGATCGTCTTCCTCTCGGGTGACGTCCACAACTCCTATCTCGCCGAGGTCACCGACGCGGCCGAGCGGCACGGTGCGCACTCGAGGATCGTCCAGGCCGTGTGCTCGCCGATCCGCAACCCCATGCCGCGTGCGATCAGGGTGATGATGTCTGCCTTCGCCCGGACGCTCGTGCGCCCGATGCGCTTCGTCGCCGGACACTCGAGGCGGGTGCCCGACCCGGCCTACCCGTGGCTCGTCACCGACGGCCCCTGGTTCGACAACTGCCTCGCCGAGGCGACGATCCAGGGCCCTGACGTCGCCATCGTCTGGCGGGGCGGCGAGGTGCGTGGCGGTGACGACCTGCACCCGGTGCTGACGACGGTGGGCGCGGTGCGCATCCCCGGTGGCCAGGACGTCGGCGTGCGCATCGGCGAGAGCGCGGCTGACGAACGCCACACCGTCACGCGATGATGCCGGGGTGAGAACGACCGACCCCGTCGCCCGACGGCTCCAGATCGCACGGCGAGCGGCCCGCGCCTACGAGGCCGACCCGGCCGTTGCTGCAGTGCTCGTCGCGGGCTCCGTCGCCCGTGGCCTCGCTGACGACACCTCCGACATCGAGCTCGACGTCTACTGGTCGCGCCCACCCACCGTGCAGCAGAGGCAGGCGGCGGTCGAGGGCGCCGGCTGGCACCGGGTCTACGCCGAGGAGGACGAGAACGAGTGGGCGGACGGGCTGATGGCGGGCGGGGTCAAGATCGACGTCAGCGGCTTCGTGACCACGACGATCGACGACTACCTCGACCGGGTGGCGGGTGGCGACCCCGCGGCGGAGCTGCAGGTGCGCATCACCGCCCTGCTCGACGGGGTCGTCGGGCGCGGCGAGCAGGTCATCGACGCCTGGCGCTCACGGTGCCTGCCCTACCCGGAGGTGCTCGCCACGGCCATGGTCGAGCAGGCGCTCGACCTGCGCCCGCAGGAGCGGCTCGAGATGCTCGCTGCCCGTGACGACGTCGTGCTCCTGCACCGCGACCTCGTGGACGGGGTCCAGGGGGTGCTCGACGCGCTCTTCGGCGCCAACCGGGTCTACGCACCGCACCCCTTCCACAAGTGGCTCGAGTGGGAGGCGACGCTGCTCGAGCACCGGCCCGCCGACCTCGTCGCCCGCATCCGCTCGCTCCTTCGCGCAGAGCCCGCCCAGGCAGCGGCCATTCTGGGCGCCCTGGTCCACGACACCTTCGACCTGGCCGGGCGACTGGTCCCAGCGGCCGACCTCGAGCCGTTGCTGAGCGCATATGGACTGCGCCGGGTGGTCGGGGGCTAGGCCTACCTACCTCACGACGCGGAGGGCGCGCGCCGCCACCGGTCGGGCGCAGGCGGCACGGCCGGTAGGCCGAGCGGCCGGCCGGCTTCGTCGGTCTCGTCACGGTCCAAGGCGTTCTCGGGGTCGAGCGGGCTGAGGGTGCCGAGGCTCTCCGCCACGACGATCGCGTCGTCACCCGGCCTCAGGCGGAAGTCCGCCTTGGGGTTGGCGACGGTCACGCCGTCCCGCACGACGGCGAGCAGCGTGGCCTCGTGGTCCTGGCGAAGCCTCGCCGAGAGCTCGTCGGTCGTCAGGTCGACGTAGTCGTCCGGCAGGGCGACGCGGTAGAGCTCCGAGCCGTCGCCCCCGGAGACGATGTCGGTGACGAGCTCGGCGAGGCCGGGGTAGAGCGCCGAGCGCGCGAGCAGCCGGGAGGCGAGGGTCGAGGTCACGAGGATCTCGTCGGCGTGCGCACGCTCGAAGTGCTCGACGTGCTTGGGGTTGTTGACCTCGACGACCGTGCGCACCCCGGGGGCCATCGACTCGATGGCGAGCACCGTGAGGATCGATCGCATGTCGGCCTCGTTGCTCCCGTCGGCAGGGAAGACGATGGCGGCACTGGCCTGGACGATGCCTGCGCGCTCGAGGTCGTGGGAGTTCGTGACGTCGCCCCGCACGAAGTAGACGCCCGTCCCGGCCGGGTTGTTCTCGCTGTCGTGGACGAGCACGAGCTTCGAGGTGAACTCGTCACCGCGCAGCTCCTCGATGAGCTCCCGCGCGGTGGAGTTCCACCCGCACACGACGATGTGGTTCTCGTAGCCGGCGGCACCCATGCCCTGGCCTTCCTTGAGCAGGTAGTCGATGACGAAGCCGACGAGCGCGGCCGTGAGCGCGGCGACGATCGCCACGCCGAAGAAGGCGAGCAACCAGCTGATGACGAAGCCGGGTGCCGAGTTCACGTAGCTCGGGTCGCCCGAGCCGATGACCGTCGTCACGGCCCAGTAGAAGGAGTCGCCCAGTCCGTGCAAGGAGCGCTTCTCGACCTCGAAGACGGTGACGAGGAACGCAGCGACGAAGACGAACGCGACGACGGCGAACAGCAGCGTGCGGAAGAAGTGGAGGTCGACGTCACCGCTGATCCGGCTGAGGTGGAACGAGACCCGCTTGATGATCGGGAGCGTCGTGAGGGGTCGGAAGGGCGCGGCGACGACGCGCTTCACCGCTGCACGCATGGGACCCCCGTCCGACGACGCCCGGGCCAACCCGCGGGACTCCCAGACATGGTCTCGCGAGCCACCGCACGGCGCAGCGGAATCACCGACAGAGGCCGGAGTGGGCCGGTGGGCTCAGCGGAGCGCGACGAGCAGGATGCGGTCGTCACGGGCCCCGGGGGTCTGCCGCCCGTCGCGGTTGCTCGTCGTCAGCAGGAGCGTGCCGTCGTCGATGGCCAGGACGCTCCGCAGACGGCCGTAGCGACCGACGAGGAAGTCCTCCGGCTCGGTGCGGACCCGAGCGCCGTCGAGCGGCACGCGCCACAGGCGCTCGCCACGCAGTGCGGCCATCCACACCGAGCCGCCTGCCACGGCGATGCCACTCGGCGAGTCCTCACTCGGACCCCACTGCGCGACAGGACCGGTCACGCCGGAGCGTGACGTCTCGCCCTCGGTCTGCGGCCAGCCGTAGTTGTGACCGCGCTCGATGAGGTTGAGCTCGTCCTCGCTGTGGTCACCGAACTCGGATGCCCACATCCGACCGTCGGCATCCCAGGCGATGCCCTGCACGTTGCGGTGACCGTAGGACCAGACCAGCGTGCCGAACGGGTTGCCGGGCGCTGGTCGGCCGGTGGTCGTCATCCGCAGGATCTTCCCGCCGAGGGAGCCCTTGTCCTGTGCCAACGAGGGCTGCTGCGCGTCTCCCGTCGTGGCGTAGAGGTAGCCGTCGGGCCCGAAGGCGAGCCGACCACCGTTGTGGTGCACGTTGTGGGGGATCCCCTTGACGATCACGGACGGGCTGCCGAGCTGGCGCCCGGGCGGTCGGCTCGCGTCATAGGTCATCCTGGCGATGCGGTTGTCGGACGCCGTCGAGTAGTAGACGAAGACGAGCTTGTCGCGGGCGAACGTCGGCGACACAGCGATGCCGAGCAGCCCTGCCTCACCCTGCTGGTCGACGTTGCTGACGACGCCCGGCACGAGGCCGAGCCGGGTCAGGCGCCCCGCCCCGACGTCGAGCCGGCTGACCTGCGAGCTGTCGCGCTCCGTGAGCAGGACGGCGCCCTGTGGCAGGGCGGCGAGCCCCCAGGGGACGTCGATGCCGCTGGCCAGCGTCGCGAGGACCCGAACGGAGCCCTCGGCGGCGGTGGAGGGCGACGGCGGGTCGGACGGTGGTGTGGGGGACGGCGAGGTCGGGGTGGCCGGCGCACCGGGGGTCACCTCGCCAGGCCCCGGTGCCGTCGGACCAGGGATCGTCGACCCCCCGGTGGGCTGCGCCCCCGCGCTTCCGGTCGTGGCCGTGCACCCGGTCAGCGAAGCCAGTCCGAGGACGAGCAGCACAGCCGTAGAGCGCAGCGCGTTCCGTCCCATGCAGCACCTCCCGGTGTGTCGCCGTGGCCCGACGCTACGCGGGCTCTCTGTGGGCGCCCACCCAGGGCTTCGGCGCGCTGCGACACCACCGACCGCTCCAGGTCGAACTTGGCCGGAGCGGAACAAACGCTGGTCCTGCGAAGTTGAGTCGAGTGAACGCAAGATTTGCGAGTCTGACTTTGACAATCGCGGGTCGGGCGAGCAGATTTGCTCTGAAACCCCATCTCATCAGCACCAACACGCAACGAGGAGTCACCCATGGCACGTGCGGTCGGAATCGACCTCGGTACCACCAACTCGGCAGTCTCCGTCCTGGAGGGCGGCGAGCCGAGCATCATCGCGAACGCCGAGGGTGGTCGCACCACGCCCTCCGTCGTCGCCTTCTCCAAGAACGGCGAGGTGCTCGTCGGCGAGGTCGCCAAGCGCCAGGCCGTCACGAACGTCGACCG
>Ga0164308_10001419_pt1 | contig 12751 bp, 8 predicted proteins | sample Whisoiple_246_MG_FD_109983 | JGI IMG/M metagenome (GOLD analysis project Ga0164308, IMG submission 109983) | Soil microbial communities amended with fresh organic matter from upstate New York, USA - Whitman soil sample_246_MG | ecosystem: Environmental > Terrestrial > Soil > Unclassified >... | reverse complement strand
CGCGTGCTCGAGCACGTCGACTTCGTCGCCGTCGTCAAGGGCGAGAAGGTCACCGTCGACGTGCCGGTCCACCTGGTCGGCGAGGCCGCCAAGGAGACCCTGGTCGTCACCGAGCACGCCACCGTGCAGGTCGAGGCGGAGGCCACCCACATCCCCGAGGCCATCGAGGTCGACATCGAGGGCGCCACGGTCGGCACCCAGATCCACGCCTCCGACCTGACCCTCCCGAAGGGCTCGACCCTGCTCACCGACGCCGAGGCGCTGATCGTCAACGTCACCGCGCAGATCTCCCAGGAGGCGCTGGACGCCGAGCTGGAGGAGGCCGAGGCCGAGGCCGGCATCGAGCACGAGGCTCCGGCCGACGAGGCTGCGGAGGCTCCGGCCGAGGCGCCCGCCGAGGGCGAGGCGGCCTCGGAGGAGTGATCCTCCTCCCCGCTGCATGACCTTGTTCCGTAGGAAGGGCCGGGAATCCGTGACCGACACCGCTACCCCCGTGTGGTTGGTGGTCGGGCTGGGGAATCCCGGCCCTTCCTATGCCGGGCACCGGCACAACGTGGGCTACCTCGTCGTCGACGAGCTCGCCCAGCGGCTGGGCTCTCCGTTCCGCGCCCACAAGTCAGGTCGTGCGGACGTCGTCGAGGGGCGACTCGGCGCCCCGGGCACGCCGGGCCCGCGCGTCGTGCTCATGAAGGCGCGCTCGTACATGAACGAGTCGGGTGGCCCGGTCAAGCAGCTCGCCACGTTCTACAAGGTGCCGCCAGAGCGGGTGGTCGCCGTCCACGACGAGCTGGACATCGCCTTCGACACGATGCGGGTCAAGGTCGGCGGCGGCGACAACGGCCACAACGGCCTGCGCTCGATGCGGTCGTCGCTCGGCACCGGTGACTTCGCGCGGGTCCGCGTCGGCATCGGCCGGCCGCCGGGCCGCCAGGAGGTCTCCGACTTCGTGCTCTCCAACTACTCCACGACCGAGCGGAAGATCCTGCCCTTCCAGGTCGACAAGGCGGCCGACGCGGTCGAGTCGCTGATCCTCGAGGGCCTCGAGCGCACCCAGCAGAACTTCAACTCATAGGGTGACCGCATGACGTTCGCCCCCGGGACCCCGCCCGCTGCCGCCGCCACCGACGACCACGTCCTCGCCACCTGGCTCGCGACGGTCGCGGGAGAGCGCCTGCTGGAGGTCCGGGGAGAGGGCCTCGAGGGCCGCGAGCTCAAGGACGCCGGCGACCGCGCTGCCCACGAGCTGCTGATGGAGCTCGTCGCCGCACACCGCCCCGGCGACGCGGTGCTCTCCGAGGAGGGCAAGGACGACAAGGCCCGCCTCACCAGCAGCCGGGTCTGGATCATCGACCCGCTCGACGGCACCCGTGAGTTCTCCGAGGTCCCGCGCGACGACTGGGCCGTCCACGTCGCGCTCTGGCAGGACGGCGACCTCGTCGCCGGCGCCGTGGCCCAGCCGGCCCTGGGGGAGACCTTCAACACCGGTACGCCGCCGGTGGTGCCCCCGAGCACGTCGCCGCGGCCGCGGATCGCGGTCTCGCGCAGTCGTCCGCCGGAGTTCGTGCACGCGCTGGCCGAGCAGCTGGACGCCGAGCTGGTGCCGATGGGGTCGGCAGGGGTGAAGGTGATCTCCGTGGCCCGCGACCTCACTGACGCCTACGTGCACGCCGGCGGCCAGTACGAGTGGGACTCGGCCGCCCCGGTCGCGGTCGCCCGCGCCGCGGGCCTCTTCACCTCGCGCATCGACGGCACGCCCCTGGTCTACAACCAGGACGACGTCTACCTGCCCGACCTCATCGTCTGCCGCCCGGAGCTCGCGGACCGGATCGTCGCGATCGTCCGGGAGCACGGCGTCAGCTGACGACCGGAGGCGTGAGCCGACGCTGGTGGTGGGCCAGCCAGTCGGGGAGCTCGTCGGCGATGACGGCGCCCCACATGGACCGGGCGGCGCGTTGGTCGGCGTACACGACGCTCTGACCCTGCTCGGTGCCGAAGCCGGCGACCGGCATGGTCAGGTAGGTGAGGTTGCTGGACCGGAAGTCGCGCATGGACACGACCAGCCGCAGCATGTCGCGCGTCGACCACCTGTCGTCGATGGAGAGATGCTGGGTCACCGTGTCGAGGAAGTCGTAGAGCAGGCGCGGGTCCTTGCGCATCTCCTGCTGCATGCTGTCCTGCATCAGCGTGCGCAGCACCACCTGCTGGCGGGCCACCCGGTCCAGGTCGCCGTTCGGCAGTCCGTAGCGCTGACCGACGTACTCCAGCGCCTCGGCGCCGTCGAGATGGTGCACTCCGGCGGGCCACCGGACGTCGTGCTTCGAGTCGGTGACGGTCGCCGGCACCGTCACGTCGATGCCGCCGACGGCATCGACGAGGGCCTCGAAGCCGGTCCAGTCGATGACGGCGAGGTGGTCGATCCGGACGTTCGTGAGGAGCTCCACGGTCTGGATCGCCAGTGAGGGTCCCGAGTACGAGAACGCCGCGTTGACCTTCGCCATGCCGTAGCCGGGGACGAGGACCCACGTGTCGCGCGGAATGGAGATGATCGATGCCGACCGGCGGTCGGCGGAGATGTGCAGGACCATCAGTGCGTCGCTCCGCTGGGCGCCGGGGATCCAGGACGCGGCGCGCGCGCCGGAGCCGGTCGTGGGGACGTCGGATCGGCGGTCCGTGCCGATCACGAGGATGTTCACGGCCTCGCCCGCTGGGCCCTCGGGCCGGGCCGGCCGGTCGGTGAGCCCGTCGAACACGCCGCCGATCCGCGTGACGTTGCTCGACAGCCGGTGCTCCAGGTAGACCGCGACCCCGAGCGGGATCGCGGCGAGCACGGTCAGGCAGGCGATGACGCCGATCAGGGCCTTGACCCAGCGACGCCGCCGGGGCGGCGGCTCCTCGACGATCCCCCCGAGATCCTCCAGCAGCGTCATGCGCTCCATCGACGCATCGAGCGTGCCCGGGATGGCCGTCGAAGGCCGGAGATACCCAACCTGGGACCGGCGATACCCAATAGGCGGGAATGTCCCCCTTCGGTGGCCGGCGGCGTGTGCTCGCGCAGGATGCTCGACGCCAGACCGGGGGGTGGGTCCGACCGCTCCCGGGGGACAGCGAGGGTGGTCGATGAGCGAGCAGCTGGAAGGAACGACGCGTCGAGCTGTGTGCGTCGTCGCCAGCGTCGTGATCCCCGCGCACGACGAGGCCGCCGTGATCGGACGGACGCTGGGCGGCCTGCTCGACCGGCCGGGCAACAGTCGTCTCGAGGTGATCGTCGTCTGCAACGGGTGCACCGACGACACGGCCGACGTGGCGCGCGCCTACGAGGGCGTCCGCGTCATCGAGATCCCGGCGCCCTCCAAGCTGGCCGCGGTGCAGGTGGGCAACAGCGTCGCGACGACGTACCCGCGCGTCCACCTGGACGCCGACGTCACGATCTCGGGTGCCGACGTCCTGGCGCTCGCCCGAGCGATCCGGGGTGGCGTCCACGCCGCGGCGCCCGAGCGCCTCGTGAGCCTGCGTCGGTCCTCCTGGGTGGTGCGCTGCTACTACCGCGTCTGGGAGCAGCTCCCCCAGGTCCGTGAGGGCCTGTTCGGACGGGGCGTCATCGCGCTGTCCGAGGAGGGCCAGCGACGGGTGGACGCGCTGCCGCGCGTGATGAGCGACGACCTGGCCACCTCCGAGGCGTTCTCGTCCTCGGAGCGCCGCATCGTCGAGGGCGCGTTCGTGGTGGTTCGCCCGCCGCGGACGACGGCCGACCTGCTCCGGCGACGCGTGCGCGTCGTGACCGGGAACGTGCAGGTGACCGAGCTCGGGATCCGGCAGGAGTCGTCGGTGACGACGCCGTCGGTCCTCCTCCGGATGGCGGTCCGCGACCCGCGGGTCGGCGTCCGGATCCCTCTGTTTCTCGGGATCGGGCTCGTGGCCCGTTGGCGGTCGCGCCGGGCGGTACGCACCGGCGACTTCACGACCTGGTTGCGCGACGAGAGCTCGCGGGCTGCCTAGCCCGCACGAGCCTGACTGAGATGAAAGCAGAAACGTCATGGTGATGATGTCGACCCGTCTGTCCCGCGGCACCCGTGCGCGGCGGCGCCTGTGCGCGCTCGCTGCGCTGATCCTGGTTCCCGCCGGGCTGACGGTTGTCACGACCGGTTCGGCGAGCGCCGCCATCGACCCGTGCGGGCCGAGTGGCAACAAGATCTCCTGCGAGAACAGCAAGCCGGGCACGCCGCAGAGCGAGTGGGACGACTTCTACGGCGCCGGGGACGACACCATCCAGGGCTTCGCGACAGACATCAGTGTCAACGTCGGGCAGCGGATCGACTTCAAGGTCGACACGAACGCCCGGGCCTACGCCATCACGATCTACCGGCTCGGCTACTACGGCGGCGACGGAGCGCGACAGATCGCCACCGTCAACCCGTCGGCCTCGCTGCCCCAGACGCAGCCGTCCTGCATCACCGACGCGTCCACCGAGCTCTACGACTGCGGCAACTGGAAGGTCTCGGCGTCCTGGAACGTGCCGACGACAGCGGTCTCCGGGGTCTACATCGCGCACCTCAACCGGCCGGACACCGGGGGCTCCAGCCACATCACGTTCATCGTGCGCGACGACTCCAGCCACTCCGACGTGGTCTTCCAGACCTCGGACCCCACGTGGCAGGCCTACAACGACTACGGCGGCTCGAGCTTCTACCACGGTGGCGCCAACGGCCGGACGTACAAGGCGAGCTACAACCGCCCGTTCGCGACCCGGGGAGGCAGCACCAACCACGACTTCTTCTTCGCGAACGAGTACCCGGCGGTGCGGTTCCTCGAGAAGAACGGCTACGACGTGAGCTACATGGCCGGCGTCGACAGCGATCGCTACGGCTCGCTCATCAAGAACCACAAGGTCTTCATGTCGGTCGGGCACGACGAGTACTGGAGCGGTGCCCAGCGCGCCAACGTCGAGTCCGCCCGTGACGCCGGCGTCAACCTGATGTTCCTGTCGGGGAACGAGATCTACTGGCGCACCCGCTACGAGCCGTCGGCGGACACGAGCCACACGGCGTACCGGACGCTCGTGTCCTACAAGGAGACCTGGGACAGCGCGAAGACGGACCCGTCGCCCGAGTGGACCGGCACGTGGCGAGATCCCAGGTTCGCCCCCAAGTCCCAAGGCGCCGGCAGACCTGAGAACGCCTTGACCGGGACGATGTACCAGTCGAACTTCACCGATCTACCGATCACGGTGAGCGCCGCAGAGGGGAAGATGCGGCTCTGGCGCGGCACCAGCCTCGCGAACATGACCTCGGGCTCGGCAGCCCTCGCTCCGCACACGGTGGGCTACGAGTCGGACGAGGACGTCGACAACGGCGAGCGTCCGGCAGGCCTGATCCGGCTCTCGACCACGACGGGCACGGCCCCGCAGTACCTCACCGACTTCGGCAACACGACCGAGGCGGGTACGACGACGCATCACCTGACGATGTACCGCGCCCCGAGCGGCGCCCTCGTCTTCGGCGCGGGCACCATCCAGTGGACCTGGGGCCTGGACGAGACGCACGACTCCGACTACGCCCCCGAGCCTGCGGACGTGCGCATGCAGCAGGCGCAGGTCAACCTGTTCGCCGACATGGGCGCACAGCCGACGACCCTCAGCAGCGGCCTGAGCATCGCGACGAAGTCGACGGACACGACCGGGCCGACCGTCACGATCTCCACCCCGGCGAGCGGGGCGAGCATCGCCAACGGGGCGCAGACCACGGCCACCGGCACCGCCACCGACACCGGTGGCGGACGGGTCGCCGGCGTCGAGGTCTCGACCGACGACGGCGCCACGTGGCACCCAGCGTCCGAGACGACGAGCTGGTCGTACACCTACATCCAGTCGGGGATGGGCTCGACGAGCCTCCGGGTCCGGGCGATCGACGACAGCGCGAACATCGGCGCCACCGTCCCCCGCGGCCTGACCACCACCTGCCCGTGCAGCGTGCTCGGTGCGGTCGTGCCGCCCGTGGCGGCGGCCAACGACGCCGGTGCCGTGGAGCTCGGACTCCGGTTCACGCCGAGCTCCGACGGCTTCATCTCCGGTGTCCGCTTCTACAAGGGCACGGGCAACGGCGGCACGCACGTCGGGTCGCTGTGGAGCAGCAGCGGCCAGCTCCTGGGCCAGGCCACGTTCGCGAACGAGACCGCCACGGGATGGCAGTCGGTGTCGTTCGCCTCGGCGGTCCCGGTCACGGCGGGTCAGACGTACGTCGTCTCCTACACCGCGCCGCAGGGCCACTACGCCCTGCAGCAGAACGCCTTCTACGCCCGCGGGATCACCACTGCGCCGTTGAAGGTCGACGGTGGGTTCGGCGCGACCCCGGCAGGGGTCTACGGGGGCAACGGACTGTTCCCGAGCCTCAGCTACAAGAACTCGAACTACTTCGTCGACGCCATGTTCACGACGGTCGACACCTCGCCGCTGACCGCCATCAGCCAGTGGCCGCTGGCCGGGGCCACGAGCGTCCCGACGGGCACGTCGATCAGCGCCGTGTTCAGCAAGCCGGTCACGGCGGGCAGCGTGGGCGTCACCGTGAAGGACGCCAACAACGTCACGGTGCCCGGCACGACGTCGTACAACGCGACGACGCGCACGGTCACGTTCACGCCGACCTCGGCGCTCAACGGGTTCGTCGTGCACACCGTCACGCTGGCGGCGACCGACGCCCTCGGCAACGCGATCACCTCGGGCAAGACCTGGTCGTTCACGACGGCGAAGCCGCCGGCGGCCCCCGGTGTCTGCCCGTGCACCCTGTTCGACGACACCAAGGTGCCGAGCATGCTCGAGGCCAACGACCCAGGGCCGGTGACGCTCGGCGTCAAGTTCACCTCGGACCGGGCCGGCACCGTGACCGGTGTGCGCTTCTACAAGAGCGCCGGCAACACGGGCACCCACACCGGTGCGCTCTGGACGGCGAGCGGCACGCTGCTCGCCCAGGGGACGTTCGCGAACGAGTCGACCGCCGGGTGGCAGACGCTGATGTTCTCCACCCCGGTGCAGATCGCGAAGAACACGACGTACGTCGCGTCCTACCGGGCCCCCGTCGGCCGCTGGTCCGCCGACCTCAACTCGTTCACGGGCGCCGACCTCAACCGCGCACCCCTGCACGTGACGACGAACGCCGGGGCCTACACCTACGGCACCGGCTTCCCGGACTCGGACTCCGCGTCGAACTACCACGTCGACGTCCTGTTCGAGAAGGGCACACCGACGATCGCGGTCGCCAGCCAGGACCCGGCGCAGGGCGCGCTCTCGGTTCCCCGTGGCACGCCGATCACGGCGACGTTCACCGAGGCGATCCAGGCGAGCGGCTACTCGATGACCGCGAGCCAGGTGGCCTCGTCCGGCACCACGCCGATCACCGGGAGCGTCGCGCTGTCGGCCGACGCGAAGTCGCTGACGTTCACCCCGTCCGACATGCTGCCGGCCGACTCCGACATCCGTGTCGTCCTGTCCGGGGTGACCTCGGTCGACGGGGCGTCGCTCGCGACCCAGACCTGGACCTTCCACACCAGGGCGCCGGACTCGCCGGATGCGCAGTCGCTCTTCAGCGACGTGCTGCCCAGCACGGCGGCGGCCAACGAGTCCAGTCCCGTCGAGCTCGGCATGGCCTTCCAGGCCGCGCGGGACGGCCAGGTCTCGGCCATCCGCTTCTTCAAGGGCGCAGGGAACAACGGGACGCACACGGGCTCCCTGTGGAGCTCCACCGGCACCCGGCTCGCGACGGTCACGTTCACGAACGAGACCGCGACCGGTTGGCAGAGCGCCACGCTGTCCACACCGGTGCGGGTGACCGCCGGGACGACGTACATCGTGTCGTACTACGCCCCCCAGGGGCACTACGCCTACACGAGCGGCTACTTCGCCAACGCGAGGACCAACGGAGCACTCACCGCTCCGGCGGGCAACAACGGCCGTTACGTCTACGGCTCGGGCGGCGGGTTCCCGACCGACAGCTGGAACTCGACGAACTACTTCGTCGACGTGCTGTTCACCCCCGACCCTGCGGTCGTGAGCATCACGTCGCGGACGCCCGCCTCGGGTGCGACCGACGTGTCCCGCACGGCGAACCCGGCGGCGACGTTCAGCGCGCCGATCGCGAGCGGGTGGTCGATGACGGCCAAGGTCGGGACCACGGCGATCCCGGGTTCGGCCGCGCTCTCCGCGGACGGCAGGACGCTGACGTTCACACCGACGTCGTCGTTGCCGGCCTCGAGCACGGTGACGGTGACGCTCACCGGAGTGGTTTCGACGGACGGTGCTTCGCTCGGCACGCAGAGCTGGTCGTTCGGCACCGAGGCCGGCGCGACCGCCTTCGCATCGCTCCTGGCAGGACAGACACCCGCGAACGCGGAGGTCAGCGACGGTCAGCCCATCGAGCTCGGCATGGCGTTCACGCCGTCGACGTCGGGCACGGTGACGGGGGTGAAGTTCTTCAAGGGCGCATCGAACACCGGCGTGCACACGGGTTCGATCTGGTCGTCCACCGGCACCAGGCTCGCGACGGTCACGTTCACGAACGAGACCGCATCGGGGTGGCAGACGGCCGACCTGGCGACACCGCTGGCCCTCACCGCCGGACAGACCTACATCGTGTCCTACTACAGCCCGACCGGCGTCTTCGGGATCACCGGCGGCTACTTCGGGTCACCGGTGACGGTCGGTCCGCTGACCGCGCCCACCGCCAACGGTAGGTACGCCTACGGCGCCGGTGGCGGCTTCCCGAGCGGTACGTCGGGGGGTGCCGCCAACTACTGGGTGGACGTCGTCTACCGCTACACGACGAGCTGACGCACGCCGGCTCGCCCCGATCCGGACGCCCCACGGCCGTGGCCGTGGGGCGTCTGTCGTCGTGGGCCGAGGACGCGTCTCCCCGATATCGGGGAGGCCACCGGCAAACGGAGATCGGGACGTTCCGGATGTTGAACCGTGGGCTGCACAAGAACTGCACGAACCGAGCTGTGGGGGAAGCGTGGAATCTCAGTCGAGGCGCTTGTCGGGCGCCGAGGTCCTGGTGACCGGAGGGGCAGGAACGATCGGGTCGACGCTCGTCGACCAGCTGCTGGACGCGGGGGTCGCCCACGTCGACGTGGTGGACAACCTGGTGCGTGGGCGGCGGGCGAACCTCGACGCCGCACTCGCGTCCGGGCGGGTGGACCTGGTCGACGGCGACATCCGGGACCGGGACCTGGTGCGTGACCTCACCCAGGGCAAGGACCTGGTCTTCCACCAGGCGGCCATCCGGATCACCCAGTGCGCCGAGGAGCCCCGGGTCGCGCTCGAGGTGCTGGTCGACGGAACCTTCAACGTCTACGAGGCCGCAGCGGCCGCAGGCGTCTCGAAGCTCGTCTCGGCATCCAGCGCGTCGGTGTACGGGCTCGCGGAGGAGTTCCCGACGACGGAGCGCCACCACCACCACAACAACGACACGTTCTACGGCGCTGCGAAGTCGTTCAACGAGGGGATGCTCCGGCACTTCCGGGCCAGCGACGGCCTCGACTTCGTGGCCCTGCGCTACTTCAACGTCTACGGACCGCGCATGGACGTGCACGGGGTCTACACCGAGGTCCTGGTGCGGTGGATGGAGCGGATCGCGGACGGCCAGCCGCCCCTGATCTTCGGTGACGGCCGGCAGACGATGGACTTCGTCTTCACCCGCGACATCGCGCGGGCCAACCTGCTCGCGGCCGTCGCGGACGTGAACGACGGCGTCTACAACGTCGCCAGCGGCGTCGAGACCAGCCTCCTCGACCTCGCCGAGGCGATGCTCCGGGCAACGGACTCCGACCTCAGCGTCGAGCTCGGCCCGGCCCGTCAGGTCAACGGCGTGACGCGACGGCTCGCGGACACGTCGGCCGCCCGCGTCGACCTCGGCTTCGAGGCGGAGGTCGGGCTCGAGGAGGGCCTGCGCGAGCTGGTCGCCTGGTGGCGGACGGAGCGGGAGCTGGTCGGGGCGGAGGCGGCGTCGTGAGGATCACCGCGAGCGACGAGAAGCTGCCCGGCGTCCGCCTCCTCGAGTACGAGGTGTTCGAGGACGACCGCGGCTTCTTCTACGAGACCCACAGCCAGCGCAAGTTCGCCGAGCTGGGCATCGACCTGGCCTTCGTGCAGGACAACCACTCGCGCTCCAGAGGCGGCGTCATCCGTGGCCTGCACTACCAGGGGCCCGCCGGAGCCCAGTGGCGGCTGGTCCGCTGCACGGTGGGCGAGATCTTCGACGTCGTCGTCGACCTCCAGGTCGACTCGCCGACCTTCGGGCAGTGGATCGGAGTGCGGCTGAGCGCCGAGAACCGGTCGCAGCTCCTGATCCCGCCGGCCTACGCCCACGGCTTCGCGGTGGTCTCCGACGTCGCCGAGGTGCAGTACAAGTGCACCGGCCTGCACAACCCGGTCGCCGAGCGGGCGCTCGCGTACGACGATCCCGAGATCGCCATCGCCTGGCCGGTCGAGGCACCCATCACCTCGGCCAAGGACGCGAGCGCGCCGTCCTTCCAGGACTACCGATCCGCCCCCGACTTCTTCGCAGGCTGGGACCGCTGAGCGGTCCGCCGGAAAGTGACACCACTGATGATCCCCATCACCCGCCTCGCCCTCGGCGACGCCGAGGCGGAGGCCGCTGCCGCCGTCGTCCGCTCCGGATGGCTGATGAACGGGCCCCGGACGGCCGAGTTCGAGCGCCTCGTCGCGGAGTACGTCGGCACCGAGCACGCCGTCGCCGTCAGCAGCTGCACGACCGCGCTGCACCTCTCGTTGCTGGCCGCAGGCGTCGGACCGGGCGACGAGGTGATCTGTCCGTCGTTCAGCTTCATCGCCACCGCGAACGCCATCCGCTACTGCGGTGCCACGCCCGTGTTCGTCGACATCGACCCGCGGACCTACAACATCGATCCCGAGCTGGTCGAGGCCGCCGTCACGCCGCGGTCCCGCGCGATCATGCCGGTGAGCCAGATCGGGCTGCCTGCCGACATCCCCGCGGTCATGGCGGTCGCGGGCCGGCACGGCCTGACCGTCGTCGAGGACGCCGCGCCCTCGCTGGGGGCGACCGTCCACGGCCGGCGGCTCGGTGGGCTCTCGGACCTGACGTGCTTCTCCTTCGACGCCCGCAAGATCCTGACCACCGGTGAGGGCGGCATGGTGACCACCGACGACGCCGCGGCCGCCGAGCGCATCCGTCGGCTCCGCGCGCACGCCGCGTCGGTCTCGACCGCCGACCGCGACCGCGCCCAGCAGGTCGTCCTGGAGACCTACCCCGAGGTGGGCTTCAACCACAAGATCACCGACATCCAGTCGGCGATCGGCGTCGTCCAGATGGGCCGCGTCGACGAGGTGGTGGCCGAGCGCCGTCGTCTCGGGCGCCGGTACGACGACCTGCTCGCGGGCCAGGACGGCGTGGAGACGCCGTACGTCCCGGACGGGTTCACGCACGTCTACCAGTCCTACAACGTCCGGCTGCGCACGGACCGGACGCAGGAGGAGGTGATGGTGGCGATGATGGAGCTCGGCGTCGCGACCCGCCGCATCTTCGCGATCCACACGCAGCCGGCGTACGCCGACCTGCCGAGCGTGGCCCTGCCGCACACCGACGAGGCGGCCGCTCGCACGATCCTCCTGCCGATGTTCGTCGGCCTCACCGACGACGAGCAGGACCAGGTCGTCAACGCCCTCGAGAAGTGCCTGTGATGCGCGCCGCGGGAAGGAGGCCGTGATGCCCGGAGAACGCCTCGGCGTCGCCGTCGTCGGCGCCGGCTACTGGGGACCGAACCTGGTCCGCAACTTCCTCGCGAGCGAGGACTGGGACCTGCTGGCCGTCTGCGACCTCGACCTCGGCAAGGCGCGCGGGCTCGTGAACGACCTGCCGTTCGTGGCCGTCACGGACTCGCTGGCCGAGGTCCTGGCGATGGACGACGTCGACGCGGTCGCGATCGCCACGCCCGCCGGGACCCACCACGGGCTCGCGCTCTCCGCGCTGCGGGCGGGCAAGCACGTCCTCGTCGAGAAGCCCCTGGCCGACAGTGCCGAGCGGGGCCGGGAGATGGTCCGCGTCGCGCGCGAGAACGGCCTGGTCCTGATGGCGGACCACACCTACTGCTACACGCCGGCGGTCAGCAAGATCCGCGAGCTCGTCGGTGAGGGCGCCCTGGGCGACATCCTCTTCATCGACTCGACCCGGATCAACCTCGGACTGATCCAGCCGGACGTCGACGTGCTCTGGGACCTCGCGCCGCACGACCTGTCGGTGCTCGACTTCGTGCTGCCCGGAGGACTCGATCCGATCGGTGTCTCGGCGCACGGCGCGGACCCCATCGGCGCGGGCAAGGCCTGCGTGGGGCACGTCTACCTGCCGCTGCGCTCGGGCGCGATGGCGCACGTCCACGTGAACTGGCTCAGCCCCACCAAGATCCGGCAGATGGTGATCGGTGGCTCCCGTCGGACGCTGGTCTGGGACGACCTGAACGTCGTCCAGCGGGTCAGCGTCTACGACCGCGGGATCGAGCTCACCGACCGTCCGACGAACGGCGAGGTCCGGGCCGCCCGGAGCGTCGCCTACCGCGTCGGCGACACCTGGGCGCCGGCACTCGAGGAGCGGGAGGCCCTGCGCGTCATGGTCGAGGAGCTCGCGGCGAGCATCCGCGAGGGTCGGGCGCCCCGCACCGACGGCGAGGCCGGGCTGCGGATCCTCTCCGTCCTCGAGGGCGCGGGCGTGAGCATGCAGTACCACGGCAGCCT
>Ga0164308_10001417_pt1 | contig 12764 bp, 9 predicted proteins | sample Whisoiple_246_MG_FD_109983 | JGI IMG/M metagenome (GOLD analysis project Ga0164308, IMG submission 109983) | Soil microbial communities amended with fresh organic matter from upstate New York, USA - Whitman soil sample_246_MG | ecosystem: Environmental > Terrestrial > Soil > Unclassified >... | reverse complement strand
GGGAAGTTCCTCACCGCCGAGGACCTCGGTGGCGACGAGGCGGCCAGCGAGAACGCCGCCTTCAAGACGGTCCTGCTCGATGCCGGGACCGGCGCAGCCGTCGTGCCCAACGGGTCGCTGGGGCACCGCTTCGGCGAGGAGGGCGCCGGGCGGTGGAACCTCGACCTCGGGGAGGTCGACCCGCTGCTGACGATGGCCGACGACCCTGCCGGCGAGGGCGCCGTCGCGGTGGTGCTGCCGCGGTTCGACACGCTCGACGGCGCGGCGGCGACCGTCACCCGCGGCGTGCCGGTCCGCCGGGTCGGCGGGCACCTCGTGACCACGGTGTTCGACCTGGTCCTCGCGCAGTACGGCGTGGGCCGGCCCGGGCTGCCGGGGCAGTGGCCGACCGGCTACGACGACGCGGACTCGCCGTGCACCCCCGCGTGGCAGGAGCAGTTCACCGGCGTGCCCGCGGCGAAGGCGGAGCGGATCGGCCGGGAGTTCGCGGCGAACGCGGAGGAGTCCCGGGGCCGGTCGATGATCGTGATGGGCGCCGGGACCAACCACTGGTTCCACTCCGACACCATCTACCGCGCGTTCCTCACCCTGACGACGCTGACGGGCTGCCAGGGCGTGAACGGCGGCGGCTGGGCGCACTACGTCGGGCAGGAGAAGGTCCGGCCGGTCACCGGCCACGGCATGTACGCCAACGCCCTCGACTGGGGCCGGCCGGCCCGGACGATGATCCAGACCGCGTACTGGTACCTCAACACCGACCAGTTCCGGTACGACCCGTTCTCCGCCGACACCCTCGCGGCGGCCGCGCCGGGCACCGGGGGCCGGTTCACGGGGCGCACCACCGCCGACCTGATCGCGCAGTCCGCCCGGCTGGGCTGGATGCCGTCGTACCCGACGTTCGACCGCAACCCGCTGGACCTCGCCGACGAGGCCGAGCGCGCCGGGCGGCCCGTGACCGAGACGATCCCGGAGCAGCTGCGGTCCGGGGACCTGCGGTTCGCGGCGGAGGACCCGGACGCCCCCGAGAACTTCCCGCGGGTGCTCACCGTCTGGCGCGCGAACCTGCTCGGCAGCTCCGCGAAGGGCAACGAGTACTTCCTGCACCACCTGCTCGGCACCGACTCGAACCTCCGCGCCGACGAGGCCCCGCCCGGCGACCGGCCGCGGGACGTGGTCTGGCGGGAGGACGCCCCGTCCGGGAAGCTCGACCTGCTCGTCGCCCTGGACTTCCGGATGACCAGCACGACGATCTACTCCGACGTCGTGCTGCCGGCCGCGACCTGGTACGAGAAGCACGACCTCAACACGACGGACATGCACCCGTTCGTGAACTCGTTCAGCCCCGCGATCCCGCCGCCGTGGCAGACGCGCACCGACTTCGACGCCTTCCACACCCTGGCGCGCCGGTTCAGCGAGCTCGCCGCCGAGCACCTCGGGGTGCGCCGCGACGTCGTCGCCGTGCCGCTCACGCACGACACCCCGGACGAGCTCGCGACCCCGCACGGCCGGGTGCTCGACTGGAAGGACGGGGAGTGCGAGCCGGTGCCGGGCCGGACGATGCCGAAGCTGGTCGTGGTCGAACGGGACTACCCGGCGGTCGCGGCCCGGATGGCGGCGCTCGGGCCGGTGGTCGACACGCTCGGCACCACCACCAAGGGCGTCACGTTCGACGTGACGGCGGAGGTGGAGCTGCTCGGCCGGGTCAACGGCGTCGTCCGCGGCGGACCGGCCGCGGGCCGGCCGTCGCTGGCCCGGGACGTCGACGCCTGCGAGGCGATCCTCGCGCTGTCCGGCACCACCAACGGCCGGCTCGCGGTGCAGGGCTTCCACACCCTCGAGGCGCGCACCGGACGGCCCCTCGCCGACCTGGCCGAGGAGCACGAGGGCAAGCGGGTGAGCTTCCGGGACACCCAGCAGGAGCCGGTGCCGGTGATCACCTCCCCGGAGTGGTCCGGCTCCGAGACGGGCGGCCGGCGGTACTCGCCGTTCACGATCAACGTCGAGCGGCTGAAGCCCTGGCACACGCTCACGGGCCGGCAGCACCTCTACCTCGACCACGACTGGATGACCGAGCTCGGGGAGAACCTGCCGGTGTTCCGGCCACCGCTCGACATGAACCGGCTGTTCGACGAGCCGCTGCTCGGCGGACCGGGCGGCGCGCGGGACGGCGGGGTGGGCGTCACGGTGCGGTACCTGACCCCGCACAACAAGTGGTCGATCCACTCCGAGTACCAGGACAACCTGTTCATGCTGTCGCTGTCCCGCGGCGGCCCGACGATCTGGATGAGCGACCGGGACGCCGCGACCATCGGCGTGGCGGACAACGACTGGGTCGAGGCGGTCAACCGCAACGGCGTCGTCGTGGCCCGGGCGGTGGTCTCGCACCGGATGCCCGCGGGCACGGTCTACATGCACCACGCGCAGGACCGGCTGATCGACGTGCCGCTCACCGAGACCACCGGGCGGCGCGGCGGCATCCACAACTCGCTGACCCGGCTGCTCATCAAGCCGACCCACCTGGTCGGCGGCTACGCGCAGCTGTCCTACGCGTTCAACTACCTCGGTCCGACCGGCAACCAGCGCGACGAGGTCACGGTCGTCCGCCGCCGCAGCCAGGAGGTGCAGTACTGATGCGAGTCATGGCGCAGATGGCGATGGTGATGAACCTCGACAAGTGCATCGGGTGCCACACCTGCTCGGTCACGTGCAAGCAGGCGTGGACGAACCGCGCGGGCACCGAGTACGTCTGGTTCAACAACGTCGAGACCCGGCCCGGCCAGGGCTACCCGCGCGGCTACGAGGACCAGGAGCGCTGGGAGGGCGGCTGGACGCTGAACCGCCGCGGCCGGCTCCAGCTCAGGGCCGGCGGCCGGCTGAAGAACCTGCTGACGATCTTCGCCAGCCCCAAGCAGCCGTCGATCGACGCGTACTACGAGCCGTGGACCTACGACTACGACCGGCTGACGTCGGCGCCGCTGCAGGAGCACAGCCCGGTCGCCCGGCCGAAGTCGCTCCTGACCGGCCAGGACATGCAGGTGCGGTGGTCCGCCAACTGGGACGACGACCTGGGCGGCGGCCCGACGCTGACGGCGGCGGACCCGGTGCTGCAGAAGGTCTCGGACAAGGTGCGGCTCGAGTTCGAGCAGACCTTCATGTTCTACCTGCCGCGGATCTGCGAGCACTGCCTCAACCCGTCCTGCGCCGCGTCCTGCCCGTCGGGCGCGATCTACAAGCGGGCCGAGGACGGCATCGTCCTGGTCGACCAGGACAAGTGCCGCGGGTGGCGCAAGTGCGTCACCGGGTGCCCGTACAAGAAGGTCTACTTCAACCACCGCACCGGCAAGGCGGAGAAGTGCACGTTCTGCTTCCCGCGCATCGAGGTCGGCCTGCCGACGGTGTGCTCCGAGACGTGCGTCGGCCGGCTGCGGTACCTCGGGCTGGTGCTCTACGACGCCGACCGCGTGCTGGCCGCGGCGAGCGAGCCGGACGAGCAGCGGCTGCTCGCCGCCCAGCGCGAGGTCCTGCTCGACCCGCGCGACCCGGAGGTGGTCCGGGAGGCCGAGCGCGCGGGCATCCCGCGCGACTGGGTGGAGGCGGCCCAGCGGTCGCCGGTGTGGCGGCTGATCCACGACTACGAGGTGGCGCTCCCGCTGCACCCCGAGTACCGCACGATGCCGATGGTCTGGTACATCCCGCCGCTGTCGCCGGTCGTCGACGTGGTGGCCGAGACGGGCGAGGACGCCGAGGGCGCGGGCAACCTGTTCGCCGCGATCGACGCCCTGCGGATCCCGGTCGAGTACCTGGCCGAGCTGTTCACCGCGGGCGACACCGCCCCGGTCACCGCGGTGCTCCGCCGGCTGGCGGCCATGCGGTCCTACATGCGCGACCTGAACATGGGCCGCGCGGGCGACCCGGACATCCCCGCGGGCGTCGGGATGGACGAGGCGGAGATGCGGGAGATGTACCGGCTGCTGGCGATCGCCAAGTACGACGAGCGGTACGTCATCCCGACCGCGCACGCCGAGCAGGCGCACCAGCTGGAGGAGCTCGCCACCGAGTGCGCCCTCGACTACGACGGCGGGCCGGGGATGGGCGGGTCCGGGCCGTTCGGCGAGGGGTCGGGCGGCGCGTTCCGGAACGACCCGGTCGCGGTGGAGAACTTCCACATGCTCCAGCAGCGGCAGACGGCGGACACCGTGGCCGACCCGTCGAGCCGGCGGGCGCGGGTGAACCTGCTCAACTGGGACGGGAAGGGCGCGCCCGAGGGGATGTTCCCGCCGCGGGCGGACGACCCGGGGGAGCCGGGCCCGGACGCGGGGCCGCCCGCCGACCCGCGCGCGCCCGGGGCGGGTGCCCCGTGAACCGCGTCGAGCGGGCCGCCACCGCGCGGCGCCTCGCCACCCGCGAGCACGCCGTCGCCCACCGCGCCGCCGCGCTGCTGCTCGACTACCCGACCGACGACCTGGTCGCGCTGCTGCCCGCCGTCCGGGCCGCGCTCGACGAGGTGCGGCCGGAGGTCGCCGACCCGTTGCGCCGGGTCGCCGACCACCTCGGCGCCCGCCCGGTCGCGGAGCTCGCCGTCGACTACGTCGCCACCTTCGACCTGAGGCGCCGGTGCAGCCCGTACCTGACCTACTACGCGTACGGCGACACCCGGCGCCGCGGCGTCGCGCTGGTCGAGGTCACCCGGGCGCTGCGGCGCGCCGGGTTCGAGGTCGCCGACGGCGAGCTGCCCGACCACCTGGCGGTCGTGCTCGAGCTGTGCGGCGCCGGCGATGCCGACGGCCGCGCCGCCGGCATCGGCCTGCTGCTCGCGCACCGCGCCGGCGTCGAGCTGCTGCGGCTCGCGCTCCTGGACGCCCGGTCCCCGTGGGCCGACGTCCTGGTCGCGGTGTCCGCCACCCTGCCGCCCCTCGGCGGCGACGACCGGGAGGCCGTCGCCCGGCTCGCCGCCGAGGGCCCGCCCGACGAGGACGTCGGCCTCGACGGCTACCCCGGACCGCAGCCCGTCACGATCGGAGCCCGCCCATGACCTCCACCCGCGACGTGCTGCTCTGGGTCGTCGTGCCCTACGTCTGCCTGGCCGTGTTCGTGCTCGGGCACGTCTGGCGGTACCGGTACGACAAGTTCGGCTGGACCACCCGGTCCTCCCAGCTCTACGAGCGCCGGCTGCTGCGCTGGGCCAGCCCGCTGTTCCACTTCGGCATCCTCGCCGTGTTCCTCGGGCACGTGATGGGCCTCGGCATCCCGAAGTCCTGGACCCGGGCGGTCGGGATGAGCGACGAGGTCTACCACGCGCTGGCGATCAGCATCGGGGCCGTCGCCGGGGTGTGCACCCTGGTCGGGCTGGTGCTGCTGATCTACCGGCGCCGGACCGTCGGGCCGGTGTTCCGCGCGACGACCCGCATGGACAAGGTGATGTACCTGGTGCTGGCGGTCGTGATCGCGCTCGGGATGTGGAACACCGTCGCGGGGTCGATCCTCAACCTCGGCGGGCACTACGACTACCGCGAGGGCGTCTCGGTGTGGTTCCGCGGCATCTTCCGGTTCGACCTGCACCCGGAGCTCATGGCCGACGCGCCGCTCGGGTTCCAGCTGCACGGCATGGCGGCGATGCTGCTGTTCGCGCTGTGGCCGTTCACCCGGCTGGTGCACGTGTTCAGCGTCCCGCTCGGCTACCTGTGGCGGCCGTACGTCGTGTACCGCTCCCGCCCGGACCGCCTGGGCGCGCGCCCGAGCCGCCCGGGGTGGGAGGGCGTCCAGGCGGGCGACCGCCCGCGCGCGGGCCGCCGCTGACGGGGACGCGCACGCGGGCGGCCCGCCTCAGGCGGGCAGCTCCGCCCGGCGCCGCATCCGCCCGTCGGCACCCAGCTCGACCACCGCGTCCACCCCGATCCGCTCCAGGAACGGCCGGTCGTGGCTCACCACCAGCAGCGCCCCGCGGTACGCGTCGAGCGCCTCCGCGAGCTGCGCGACGCTCGCGAGGTCGAGGTTGTTCGTCGGCTCGTCGAGCACCAGCAGCTGCGCGGGCGGGTCGGCGAGCAGCAGCCGGGCGAGCGCGACCCGGAACCGCTCGCCGCCGGACAGCGTGCGCACCGGCCGGTCGACCGCGTCGCCGCGCAGCAGCAGCCGGGCGAGCTGGTTCCGCAGCGTGCCCGGCGGCGTGCCCGGCGCGACGGCCTGCACCGCGGCGAGCGCGCCCGCCTCGTCGTCCAGGCCGTCGAGCCGCTGCGGCAGGTACCCGACGGCGCCGGTCAGCAGCCGGCCGTGCGGGCGGCCGGGCGCGGGCGCGGTCCCGCGGACCAGCTGCTCCAGCAGCGTGGTCTTGCCCGTGCCGTTCGCCCCGACGAGCGCGACGCGCTCCGGCCCCTGCACCACGAGCGTCCCCCCGGCGTCCGCGAGCTCGGCGATCCGGCGCCCGCGCGGCACGTCGGGGTCGGGCAGCACGAGCCGGATGTGCTCGTCGTCCCGCACCCGGGCGTCGGCGGCGTCGACCGCCGTCTGCGCCGCGCGGACCCGGTCGTCGAGCGTGGACCGCAGGGCGCCGGCGGAGTGCTGCGCCCGGCTGGCCCGGTTGCCCGCGAGGATCTTCGGGATGCCGCCGTCCCGCTGGGTCGCGCGGGCGGTCCGGGCCCGGCGGGCGAGGGTCGTCTCGGCCTCGGCGCGCTGCCGCTTCTCCGCCCGGAGCGCCTGCTGCGCGGACCGGGCGGCCTGCTCCGCCGCCGCCTGCTCGGCCTCCCGGTGCTCCTGCCACGCGCGGTACGTCCCGCCGAACGTCTCCAGGGTGCCGCCGTGCAGCTCGGCGATCCGGTCGACGTGCTCCAGCAGCTCCAGGTCGTGGCTGACGACGACGAGCGTCCCCGGCCACTGGTCGACGAGCTCGGCGAGCCGCGCGCGGGTGGGGCGGTCGAGGTTGTTGGTCGGCTCGTCGAGCAGCGTCACGGGCGTGCGGCGCAGGCGCAGGCCGGTGACCGCGATCAGCATCGCCTCGCCGCCGGACACCTCCGCCACCCGCCGGCCGAGGTCGCCGGCCGAGAACCCCAGGGCGTGCAGCGCCTCGTCGGCGCGGGCCTCGATGTCCCAGTCGTCGCCGACGACGTCGAAGTGGCGCTGGTCCACGTCGCCGGACTCGATCGCGCGGAGCGCCGCGAGCGTGCGGTCGACGCCGAGCAGCTCCGCGACCGTGGCGTCCCGGGCGAGCGTGAGCGTCTGGGGGAGGTAGCCGACCTCGCCGGCGACCTCGACCGCGCCCGACGTGGGCGTCAGCAGGCCGGCGACGAGCCGCAGCAGCGTGGACTTGCCGGAGCCGTTGCGGCCGACCAGCCCGGTGCGGCCGGGGGTGAACGTGCCGTCGACGCGGTCCAGGGCGAGGGTGCCGTCGGGCCACTCGAGGGTGACGGCGCGCAGGGTGACGGAGGGGGACGGGGACATGGGCGTGCTCTTCTCTCCCTCGCGTGCCGCGGTGCGGGGCGGGGGCGGGTGTGGTCGGCTCGGGCGGCCGGTCCCCGGGTGCGCGGAGGGCGCGGGCCGGGGCGGCGCGGCGCCGGAGGGCGCGGGGGCTCGTCGCCGCGCGGTCGACGCCCTCGGCGGGCGGACCGGCGCTGCGCGTCGGACGACGGGGCGAGCCACCGGCGGTCCGGTGGCTAGGCTCTGTCGACCTCGATCGTCTCCACGCCCGCGACCGTAGCAAGGTGCCGCCACCGGCCGCCTCCGGTTTTCCGACGCAGCGCGCCCCGCACGCGACGAGCCCCCGCCCCGGCGGGGTCCGCGGGGACGGGGGCTCGCGTCGAGCACGGGGCGGGGTCAGACCGCCACGGGCGTCCGCGGCGCGCCGTCGCCGTCCGCCTGCGCCTGCTCCTCGGCCACGACCCGGCGGTACGCCGCCAGCTCCGGGTACAGCTCGGTCCCGGTGAGCGGGTTGCGGCGCGTGGTGACGACGCGGTGCACCTGGTACGCCGCGAGGGCCACGTTGGCCGCGAGCGAGACCGCGCTGACCAGGAACAGCGCCGTCGGGTCGTGCGAGGCGTCGACCGCGAACCGCGACGAGGACACGAAGGTCGGGAACGCCATCGTGAACATCATCCAGAGCGCGAGCGTGTGCGCGCGGTGCTGCAGCCAGGCGCCCCGCCTGAGGGCGAAGGCCGGGATGGTGCAGGAGATCAGCAGCGCGGCGCCGGCGTAGAACGCGTGGTCGCCGACGCAGTTGTAGACGTAGGCGAAGTTCCACAGGTCGTACGGGATGATCCAGAACCAGAGCATGTCGGGCCAGATCATGTCGCGGGACCGCGACCGGCTGATCCGGATCCCCGCCCAGCCGCAGATGGTGACCAGGTTGAGGATGCCGGCGACGCCGTTCATGACGTTCCACGGCCCCGGGACCATGTAGACGCCGTCGACCACGCCCTCGGACATCCCGGCGACCTGGAAGTCGCGGAGCACGGCCTCGGCGATGTTGATCGCCAGGATCGCGGCGGGGAACACCAGCGCCCAGCGCTTCGCGGCCAGCCGCGGGTGGTAGCGCAGCGCCATGAACCCGAGGCAGCCGGCCAGGGCCGAGTACACCTTGACCCAGTGGAACCAGGTGCCGGTGCTGGAGCCGGCGCCGGCGGTGTGCGGCCAGACGAAGATCGTCAGCACGACGGGCAGCGCGACGAAGAAGGCGAGCCCGGCCGCGCGCCGGCGGCGGGTGACCTCGTTGAGGCCGATGAGCGCCGCGAGCACGACGCACCACATGACCGCGGAGTACCACGGGATCGACTCGAACAGGAACACGGGTGCTGCCTCCTTGCGAGCGGTGCCGCCGGGCGGCGGCGCGGGGGGATCAGGACGACGGGGGGCGGGTGCGGCCGACCAGGTCCAGCCGCAGGGTCTGCCGGACCAGCGCGGCGAGGACGGCGTCGGGGACGTCGGGCTCCGTGCGGACGAGCCCGACCAGCCCGTGCACCAGGACGACGAACGTCGCGCGGACGTGGGCGATCGCGAGGCCGTGCCGGGCGGAGTAGGCCTCGACGGTGGTGACCTGGAGCGCGTCCACGACCGCGCCGACGGCCGCGTCCACGAACCGCTGGTAGAGCGCGGCGTTCTCGGGCCGGCGCAGGTCGGCGCGCAGCGGGTCCGCGGGGGCGGTCTGCGCGCGGAACAGGGCGATCACGTCGCGCAGCGCGCCCTCGACGTCGCCGACCGTCCGCTGGTCGTCCCACGCGCGCACCGACTCCGCGAAGGCGGCCACCCGCCGGGCCAGGACGGCGTCGAGCAGGTCCTCGGTGGTCGGGAAGTAGTGGTAGACGAGCCCGCGGGTGACACCCGCGGCGCGAGCGACGTCGCTCACGGTGGTCCGGCTCAGGCCGCTCGCGGCGTACGCGCGCTCGGCCGCGTCGAGGAGGGCGGCGCGGCGCTCCTCGGGGTCGAGCACCGTGCGGGTGTTCGTGCTGGTCACGGCTCGACCGTAGGACTTGTTGACACATCGTCAACGGGACGATCGTCCCGACCGCCGGGGCCTGGTGGCGGGGGGCGCGGGAGCCGCCCTCCTACGATCGAGGGGCCGCGCGGTCCGCCCCGGCGCGCGGCGCCGAGAGGACCCCCGATGACCTTCGCCGCCCTGCACGACGGACCCGCCCCGCTGCTGCTGCCGAACGCCTGGGACGTCGGCTCCGCCCTCGCGTTCGCCGAGGCGGGCTTCCCGGCCGTGGGCACGACGAGCCTCGGCGTCGCGGCGTCCCGCGGCGCGCCCGACGCCTCCGGCGCGACCCGCGAGGCGACGCTCCGGCTGGTGCAGGCGCTGCACGCGCTGCCCGTGCACGTGTCCGCCGACGCCGAGGACGGCTACGCCGACGACCCGGCGGAGGCTGCGGCCGCGGTCGCCGAGCTGGCCGAGGCGGGCGCGGCGGGGGTGAACGTCGAGGACTCGGCCGCCGGGGCGCTCACCGACCCGGCGCGGGCCGCGGCCAAGGTCGCGGCGATCCGGGCGGCCGCGCCCGGGCTGTTCGTCAACGCCCGGGTCGACACCTACTGGCTGCGCGAGGACGCGACCGTCGGGGCGACGGTGGCGCGGGCCCTGGCCTACGCCGACGCGGGGGCCGACGGGATCTTCGTGCCGGGCGCGACCGACCCGGCGGACATCGCGGCGCTGACCGCCGCGATCGACCTGCCGGTGAACGTCCTGCTGGTGCCGGGGCTGACGCTGGCCCGGCTGGGCGAGCTCGGGGTCCGGCGGGTCAGCACGGGTTCCCTGCCGTACCGCGCGGCGGTCGACGCGGCGGTCGGGTCGGCGACGGCGGTGCGGGACGGCGGCACGCCGCCGGCGGCGACGTCGTACTGGGCGGTGCAGGAGCGCCTGCAGGCGTTCGCGGTCCGGGCGGCGGGCGTGGGCGGCTGACCGCGGCCCCGGCGCCGGGCCCCGGCGCCGCGCCGCGCGCGCAGGCCAGCACGACGCCGAGCGCCAGCATCGTCGCGACCAGCGCCGACCCGCCCGCCGACACCAGCGGCAGCGGCACCCCGATGACCGGCGCCAGGCCGATGACCGTCCCGATGTTGACCAGCGCCTGCGACACCACCCAGCCCAGGACGCCGCCGGTGGCGATGCGGGCGAACGGGTCCGGGTGCCGGCCGATCACCCGGATCATCGCCAGCGCGAGCGCGCCGAGCAGCGCGAGCACCAGCAGCGTCCCCGCGAGGCCGAGCTCCTCGCCGACGATCGCGAAGATGAAGTCGTTGTGCGCCTCCGGCAGGTAGGACCACTTCTGCCGCGACTGACCGAGCCCCACCCCGAGCCAGCCGCCCGAGGCCAGCGCCCGCACCCCCTGGGTGGTCTGGTAGCAGCTGCCCAGGGGGTCGCAGTCGCCGCCCAGCCAGTCGCTGATCCGCTGCACCCGGCGGGGCGCGGAGGCGGCGACCGCGAGGAAGGCGAGGACGACCCCGGCCCCGCCGACGGCGAACAGCCGCAGCGGCGCGCCGGCGACGAACAGCGCCGTCGCGACCAGCGCGGCCAGCACGAGCGAGGTGCCGACGTCGTGACCGGCCAGCGTGGCGGCGACCACCACGACCGCCCCGGGGACCGCCGGGAGCGCGGCGGTCCGCCAGTCGTGGATGCCGTCCTGCCGCTCCGCCAGCACCCGGGCGAGCCACAGCACCAGCCCGACCTTGAGCAGCTCCGCCGGCTGGCCGGCCACCGGCCCGAGCGCGACCCAGCTCCGCCGCTCGCCCTGGCTCAGCCCGAGCGGGGTGAACACGAGCAGCTGCAGCGCGAGCGCGCCGAGCAGCAGCGGGGCCGCCGCCCGGCGGTGCACCCGGAGCGGGACGCGGGAGGCGGCGAGCATGACGGCGACCCCCAGGACCGCGAACCGCGCCTGCTCGGCGGCCAGCGCGTAGGGGGAGTTCCCCCGGGCGATCTCGCCGACCGCCGACGCGGACAGCACCATCACCTGGCCGAGCACCACGAGCGTCAGGGCGGCGCCGAGCAGCAGCCGGTGGCTGCCGGTGCCGTCGCGACCGGGCGACGCGGGGGCGGGTTCCGGGGCCGTCGGCGGGGGCACCGCGCCACGCTAGGCAGGGGTCGCGGGCCCCTCAGCCGGCGGTTGAGTGCTGCGGTCCGGCGGCCTAGGTGGTGCGGCCGGTGGCCGGACCGCCCCCGCGCCCGCCGGTCGCCGGTCGCCGGTCGCCGGTCCATCATGGGCGGGACGGGCGGCGGCGGAGCGGCGGGAGCACGACCATGGCGATCGACGTGCGGCGCGAGCGCGCGGACCTGTACCGGTCCGGCCGGGACTGGGCCGAGGTCGACGTGCCGCCGGCCGAGTACCTCGCGGTCGACGGGCACGGCGACCCGAACACCGCCGCGGAGTACGCGGACGCGGTCGCCGCGCTGTACACCTCGGCGTACGCGGTGCGGGCCGTGCTGAAGGCGCGCACGGCGGAGGCGTTCGTGGTCGGCCCGCTGGAGGGCCTGTGGTCGAGCCCGGACCCGGCGGCCTTCGCCGAGGGCCGCAAGGCCGACTGGGACTGGACGATGCTGATCCCGCTCCCGGGGGCGGTCGTGCCCGACGACGTCGCGGCCGGGCTCGCCGCCGCCGCGGCGCGCAGGCCGGCGCGGCCCGTCGACCGGGTGCGGCCGCTCACCCTCGACGAGGGGCGGTCGCTGCAGGTGCTGCACGTCGGGTCGTACGACGACGAGGCGCCGACGCTCGCGCGGCTGCACCACGAGCTGATGCCCGCGCGCGGGCTCACGTGGAACGGCCGGCACCACGAGATCTACCTCGGCGACCCGCGGCGGGTCCCGGCGGAGCGGCTGCGGACGGTGCTGCGGCAGCCGGTCCGGCCGGTCGGCTGACGGGCGGGGTCAGCGGGGTCAGCGGGGTCGGCCCCGGGGGCTCCCGGTCGCGCGCCGCGCGTCCCACCGGCGGGCGGCCGCGCGCCACGGCGCCTGCTCGGGCCAGTGCAGCACCACCGACCGCCAGCCCCGCGCCAGCCGCCGCAGCATCCCGCCCGGCGACCGCAGCGGGCGCGCGGAGATGGACACCGCGAGCGACCGGTCGTACCGCACGGAGCCCCGCGGCAGGTGGAAGCTCAGGTCCAGGTCGTCGTGCACGTCGTGGTCCCGGTGCACGTCCGCCCGTGCCGCACGCCACGCCGACCGCCGCACCGCGCAGGCGGAGCCGAACACCGGCGACCCGCCGAGCGCGAGCCCGCCGAGCACGAAGTACGGCCGCATGTAGAGCCGGTGCGCGAGCCACCCGCCGAGCGGCCCGAGCCGGAACCGCCCCGGGCCGGTC
>Ga0164308_10001415_pt1 | contig 12768 bp, 10 predicted proteins | sample Whisoiple_246_MG_FD_109983 | JGI IMG/M metagenome (GOLD analysis project Ga0164308, IMG submission 109983) | Soil microbial communities amended with fresh organic matter from upstate New York, USA - Whitman soil sample_246_MG | ecosystem: Environmental > Terrestrial > Soil > Unclassified >... | reverse complement strand
GCACTCACGCTCGTCGCCGCCGTCCCGCTCGGCGCGCGGTCCGCGGGCCGCCGGGTCAGCCGTACGGAATGGCGCGGCACGCTCCTCACGCTCATCGGCCTCGGAGCCCTGCTCCTGGCCGCGGGCGGTACCTCGCCGCGCGACACCCTGAGCCTCCCCGAGGCCCTGGGAGTCGGCGCCGTCACCATGGCGCTCGTCGCCGTCCTGGGCCGTCCGGGCACCCGGCCAGGCCTCCGGCACGCCGCGGCCTCGGGCATCACGTCCGGGGTGGCGTCCGCCCTGACCCAGACCCTCACGGTCGCCGCGACCGACCACTCGGGCCCGCTGCTGAGCTGGCGGCTCGTCACCGTCGCGGTGCTCGTCTCGTTCTTCGCCCTGGGCGGGCTGATGCTCTCCCAGACCGCCTACCGGGGCGGGCTGGGCGCCCCACTGGCCGTGGTCACCCTCGCCAACCCGGTCGCCGCCGCCGTGATCGGCCTGATCCTGCTCGGTGAACGCCTCCAGGGCGGGGTACTGGGTCTGGTCCCGGCGCTCATCGGCGCAGCGGCAGCGGGGCAGGGCGTACTCCTGCTCAGCCGTGCGCAGGCGGGCGGCCCGTCCGCCGTCCCCGCGCCGGTCCCGGCGGGCCGCCCGTCACGTGTCGTCGCCTCCGGCCCCGCCCCGTCGGTCCCGCACGCGCCCGAGGCCCCGGCACCGCGCGCCGCGCCCGCCGGCCCTCCGGGCGGATTCCCGGTGGGCCGGGCCGTCGCACGGGAGAAGACGGCGGCGGGCTGACGGCGGTGCCGTACCCGGCGTCAGCCCGTCAGGTCAGGCTGCGCTGGTAGCGGTACGTCAGGACGCCGTCGGTGAGGTGGAAGCTGGCGGACGGCGGGAACAGGCCGGTGGCGGCCGCACAGTAGTACTTCTCCTCGAAGCCGGTCTTCGCGGGCCAGTTCGGGTAGCTCTCGCCCTGGGACACGCAGGAGTCCTTCGGGACGGCGGCCCAGAGCTGGGCCTCGGTCATGCCCAGGGCCGTCCTGTTGTAGTGCGACAGTTTCACGGACGGGGTCTTCGCCTTGTACAGGTACTCGTTGCGCTTGCTCCAGAGCTCGCCCTCGTCCGTGAAGGAGAAGCCGCCGTAGGGGGCGTAGTCGCCCGACTCGGTGAAGCAGAGGATCGAGTCGCCGATCACACCCCCGGTGTCGCACGCCGCCTCACCCCCACCGATCTCCCAGACCTCGTCGAAGGTCATCCCGAACTGGATCTGCTCGTACTTCTCGGCCGAAAAGCCCGAATTCGCCTGTGCGGACGAGGTCGTCGCGACGACCGCCGCGGCGGCCGCGACGAGAGAGATACCCGTACGCGCAATCCGTGCCTTCACCACACGTGTCCTTCCGTCCTGGCCCCGCACACCCGGGCCGCCGGAACCCCGGTGGGCGGGGTCACGCGGTGCGGCCGACCCCGCGGGCGCGGGCGGGACCGGGGCCGGAGCATGGCGTCCCGCCACGGAGCGCGACGCTATGGTCCGCCGCTCTCCGCCCCGTCTCATGGCCGGAACCCGCCCAGGCCGACCACGAGACGGGGCGGCGAACGCTCGCTACGAGCCCGGACCGTCCAGGTCGTCGATCGCCCTGGTCAGCCAGCCCGTCCAGAACGTCTCCAGGTCGATGCCCCCGCGCAGCACCAGACGGCGCAGCCGGTCCTCGTCGGAGGTCCGCTCCGGCGGGAAGTCCCGCTCCTCGATCTCCAGGTACTCCGCCAGCTGCGCCCTGTGCAGCGCCAGGTGCCTGCGCAGTTCCCCGGCGAGCCCCGCGGAGCCGACCACGGCGGCCGCCCGCATCCGCAGCAGCAGCGGATCACGTACGGGCCGGGGATCCTCGGCGAGCGACACCCAGGCCATGAGCTCCTCACGGCCCGCGGGCAGCACCTCGTACTCCTTGCGCTGTCCGCGCGCCGGCTGCGCCGCCGGCAGGACCCGGATGTGGCCGGCCTTCTCCAGCTTCCCCAGCTCGCGGTAGATCTGCTGGTGCGTGGACGGCCAGAAATAGCCGATCGACCGGTCGAACCTGCGCGTCAGTTCGAGACCGGACGACGGCTTCTCGAGCAGGGCGGTGAGGATCGCGTGCGGAAGGGACATGGACCGCATCCTAGAGACAGCGGGACCGGCCCCTCACAGCTCCGCGGCGAGCTCCGTACCCTGGCGGATCGCACGCTTGGCGTCCAGTTCGGCGGCCACGTCGGCGCCCCCGATCAGGTGCACCGGGCGTCCCGCCGCGCGCAGCTCCTCGTACAGCTCGCGCCGCGGCTCCTGACCCGCGCACAGCACCACGGTGTCGACCGGCAGAAGGTGCTGCTCGCCGTCGACGGTGAGGTGCAGGCCCTCGTCGTCGATCAGGTCGTAGGACGCCCCCGCGATCATCGTCACACCGCGGTGGCGCAGCTCGGTGCGGTGGATCCACCCGGTGGTCTTTCCCAGCCCCGCCCCGACCTTGGTGGCCTTGCGCTGGATCAGATGCACCGTGCGCCCCGGCTTCGGGCGCTCCGGGGCCCGCAGCCCGCCCCGGTCCGCGTAGCCGGTGTCCACACCCCACTGCCGGAAGAAGACCTCCGGGTCCAGGCTCGCCCCGTCGCCGCCGTCCGTCAGGAACTCCGCGACGTCGAAGCCGATCCCGCCGGCCCCGACGACCGCCACCCGGTCACCGACCTCGGCTCCGTCCCGCAGGACGTCCAGATAGCTGACCACGCTGGGGTGCCCGACGCCGGGGATGGCGGGGGTGCGGGGCTCGACCCCGGTGGCCAGGACGACCTCGTCGAAGCCGTCGAGGTCGGCGGATCCGGCCCGGGCGCCGAGCCGGAGCTCCACGCCCTCCTCGGCGAGCCGGGTACGGAAGTAGCGCAGGGTCTCGTCGAACTCCTCCTTGCCGGGGACCCGGCGCGCGACGTTCAGCTGGCCGCCGATCTCGTCGGCCGCGTCGAACAGGGTCACCGCGTGCCCCCGCTCGGAGGCCGTGACCGCGCACGCCAGTCCCGCCGGGCCCGCGCCGACCACGGCGACGCGCTTACGCAGACGGGTCGGCGCGAGCACCAGTTCCGTCTCGTGACAGGCGCGCGGATTCACCAGGCAGGAGGTGATCTGCAGACTGAAGATGTGGTCCAGGCAGGCCTGGTTGCAGCCGATGCAGGTGTTGATCGCGTCGGCCCGCCCCTCGGCCGCCTTGGCGACGAAATCGGGGTCGGCGAGGAACGGCCTCGCCATCGACACCATGTCCGCCCGCCCCGATGCGAGGACCTCCTCGGCCAGTTCGGGGGTGTTGATGCGGTTGCTGGTCACCAGCGGCACGGACACCGCGCCCCGCACCCTCTCCGTCACCCAGGTGAAGGCGCCACGCGGCACGGACGTCGCGATGGTCGGGATGCGCGCCTCGTGCCACCCGATACCGGTGTTGATGATGGTCGCTCCGGCCGCCTCCACCTCACGGGCGAGCTGGACGACCTCCTCCAGGGTGGATCCGCCGGGTACCAGGTCCAGCATGGACAGCCGGTAGATCAGGATGAAGTCGGGGCCGACGCGCTCGCGGACGCGGCGCACGATCTCGACGGGGAAGCGGATGCGGTTCTCGTACGAGCCGCCCCAGCGGTCCTCGCGGTGATTGGTCGCGGCGACGATGAACTCGTTGATCAGATAGCCCTCCGACCCCATGATCTCGACACCGTCGTAACCCGCGCTCCGGGCCAGCTCCGCCGCCCTGACGAAGTCCTCGACGGTCTCCTCGACCTCGTCGTCGGTCAGGGCGTGCGGCGTGAAGCCGCTGATCGGGGCCTTCAGCGCGCTCGGCGCCACCAGGTCCGGGTGGTGGGCGTAGCGCCCGAAGTGCAGGATCTGCATCGCGATCCGGCCTCCCGCCGCGTGGACGGCGGCCGTGACCTCGCGGTGCTGCTCCGCCTCCGCCTCGGTGGTCATCCTGGCGCCGCCGGGGAAGGAGCACGCCCGCTCGCTGGGCGCGATCCCCCCGGTGACCATGAGGCCCACCCCGCCGCGGGCGCGCGCCGCGTAGAAGGCGGCCATCCGCTCGAAACCGTGCTCGACCTCTTCCAGGCCGATGTGCATCGACCCCATCAGTACCCGGTTCGGGAGCGTGGTGAATCCGAGGTCGAGCGGGCTCAACAGGGTGGGGTAGGGGCTCATCCGGGGTCTCCTAGCAGGTGTCGTCGAGCCAGTTGTAGACCACCCGGAAGCCCTTATGCAACAAGTTGCACAATGACGTACGTCGCAGTCATCGCAAGGCGGTGACACGAATGGCCCAACACCACCGGCCCTCACCCCCGGCGCGGCGGACAGTGGACCCGTACGGCTGAACGCCTCTGCTCGGCCCCGTCGACGGGAGACATCCCATGGCCTGTATCAACCGGCGTGACTTCGGACTCCTCGTGCTCCGGGTGGGGACGGGAGCCGTTCTCGCGGCCCACGGCAGCCAGAAACTGGGCGGATGGTTCGGCGGCGGCGGTATCCAGGGGACCACCGCGGCGATGGAGGCCATGGGCTTCCACCCGCCGAAGCACAGCGCCCTGGCCGCGGGACTCGGCGAGGCGGGCGGCGGGCTCCTGCTCGCCCTCGGCCTCGCGACCCCCGCGGCGGGCGCGGCCGCGGCGGGCACGATGGCGGGCGCCGTCGCCGTGCACGCACCGGCCGGATTCTTCGCGATGGGCGGAGGCTACGAGTACCCGGCGTTCCTCGGCTTCACCGCCGCCGCGATCGGGGTGACCGGCGCCGGCCGTTACTCCCTGGACCACGCCACCTGCCACGTCCTCGACCGGCCCTGGGTCGTCGCCCTCGCCTTCGCGGGCAGCGCCCTGGCCGCGGCGGCCGTCGTCGGCCGCCGCGCGAAGGACCAGGCGGCCGCCCAGAGCGGGCCCGAGGGCGACGGCGCGTAGTTCTCCCGCATTGATCGCCGTTTCAGGGGCATCCGGCAGTGCATGAATACGAACGCACTGTCGATGAGCGCACGTGGTCAGGCGAGAAGAGCCGCACGGAGCCGCGCTCTGGACGTGGGAGCCCGCGCCGGCTTCGTCGCCCGCGGAGTGATCTACCTCCTGGTCGGGATCCTCGCCCTGCGCATCGGTTTCTCCGACGGGGGCGGCAAGCAGGCCGACCGGGGCGGTGCCATCGCGGAGATAGCCGAGAAGCCCTTCGGGAACGTCCTGCTCTGGGCCCTCGGTATCGCCCTGGCCGGCATGGCCCTCTGGAGGCTGTCCGAGGCGGCCTTCGGCCAGGCGGGCCCCGACGGCGACAAGGCCACGAAGCGCGCCATGGCGGCCGGCCGGTTCGTCTTCTACGCCTTCGTCTCCTACTCCGTGATCTCCTACGCCGCCGGGGACAAGGGGAGCGGCAGCGGTTCGAGCGACAAGCAGACCGACGACGTCACCGCGCGGGCCCTCGAATGGCCCGGAGGCCCGTGGATCGTCGGCATCGCGGGCGCCGTGGTGGCGGGCGCGGGCCTCTGGATCGCCTTCCGCGCCCTCGCCCGCAAGTACCACAAGCACCTGAAGATGGCCGAGATGTCCAAGCGCGTCCGTCAGGCCGTCGACGTCGTCGGCGTCTTCGGCGGCACCGTCCGGGGCGTGGTCTTCGCGACGGCCGGCGGGTTCGCGATCGCGGCCGCCGTCCAGCACGAGCCCGGCCGTGCCAAGGGCATGGACGACACCCTGCGCTCCTTCGCCGAGACCCCCGCAGGCCCCTGGCTCCTCGTCCTCGTCGCACTCGGACTGGCGGCCTTCGGCCTCTTCTCCTGGGCCAACGCCCGCTGGCGCAAGGTCTGAGAGGGGAGGGCGGCCCGGCCGTCAGTCGAGCCCCCTCGCCTCCTTGAACCTGGCCAGCCCGTCCGACAGCCCGACCACCGGCTCCGGATAGTCGTAGCGGCGGCGCTCCTCCCGCGGCAGCTTCCACGGCTCGTGCACGGCGGACCCGGGGATCCCGGCGAGTTCGGGCACCCAGCGGCGTACGTAGGCACCCTCCGGGTCGTACCGCTTGGCCTGCGTCACCGGATTGAGCACCCGGTTGGGCCGGCTGTCCGTGCCCGTACCGGCCACCCACTGCCAGTTGAGCTGGTTGTTCGCGATGTCCCCGTCGACGAGCAGTTCCAGGAAGTGACGCGCCCCGGTCCGCCAGTCCACGTACAGGGTCTTGGCCAGGAAGCTCGCGGTGAGCAGCCGCCCCCGGTTGTGCATCCAGCCCTCGTGGAGGAGCTGGCGCATCGCGGCGTCGACCACCGGATAACCCGTGCGGCCCTCCTTCCACGCGGCGGTGTCGGCCTCCGCCGCCCGCCCCGTGCGCCAGCGGTCCTGCTTCGGACGGTAGTCGGAGCGTGAGACTGCGGGCCGGGCTGCCAGGACCTGGTGGTGGAAGTCCCGCCAGCACACCTGGCGTACGAAGGCCTCCGCGCCCGGCCCGCCCGTGGCACGGGCGCGGTGGACCAGCTCGGTGGGGGAGAGCGTGCCGAAGTGCAGGTGCGGCGAGAGCCGTGAGGTCGCGTCGCCCGCCATGTCGTCGTGGCGGTCCTCGTAGGAGGCGAGCCCGTCGCGGCGCCACGCGGTGAACAGCCTGCGGCCCTCGGTCTCCCCGCCCTCGGCCAGGCCCGGGGAGAGCCCCCGCGTACCGGCCCGGGACGGGAGCGCGGCCGAGCCCGGCCCCTCCGGTACGCGCACCTTGCGGGGCGCTCCGAACGGCGAGCGCAGACCTTCCCCGGACCAGCGCCGGAAGTACGGCGTGAAGACGGCGAAATGGTCCCGGCCCGCCCCTGAGGGAACCACCGAACCGGGCGCGACCGCGGTGACCACCGCGTCGTGCACGCTCAGCCGGCAGCCCACCGAGGAGAGGGCCTCCCGCAGCCGCTCCTCCCGGCGCTGCGCGTAGCCGCTGATCCCTGCCGCCATGTGCACCACGCCGGCCTCCGTCTCGGAGACGATCCTGCCGACCTCCTCGGCGACCTCGCCCTCGCGGACGACCAGGCGTCCGCCGCGGTCACGGAGTCCGGAGTCCAGGTCCCGGAGGCAGTCGGCGAGGAAGGCGCGGCGGTTCGGTGCGGCGAACCCGGCGGCCTCCACACCGGGGTCCAGGACGAAGAGCGGGACCACCTCGTCGGACGAGGCGAGCGCCGCGTGCAGCGGTGGATGGTCGTGCAGCCGCAGGTCCGAGGTGAACAGGACGATCGCCACGGTCATCGCTGAGTACTCTCCGTCTGCCGGTCCGCCGCCTGCGCGATGTTGCGCGCCATCCCACCGAAGATCACCGCGTGGAACGGGGACACGCTCCACCAGTATGCGTGGCCGAGGAGGCCGAACGGATGGAAGAGGGCGCGCTGCCGGTAGTGCGACCGGCCGTCCCGGCCCTCCTCCGCGTACATTTCCAGCCAGGCCAGGCCGGGCAGGCGCATCTCCGCCCGCAGCCGGAGCAGCCGGCCGGGCTCGATCTCCTCGACCCGCCAGAAGTCCAGGGAGTCCCCGACCCGCAGCCGCTGGGCGTCCCGCCTGCCCCGGCGCAGGCCGACTCCTCCGACCAGCCGGTCCAGCCAGCCCCTGACCGCCCAGGCCAACGGGAACGAGTACCAGCCGTTGACCCCGCCGATCCCCTCGATCACCCGCCACAGGGCTTCCGGGGAGGCGTCCACATCGAGTTCGCGCTCGTCGGTGTACAGGCTCCCGCCCGCCCAGTCCGGGTCGGTGGGGAGCGGATCGCTGGGAATGCCCGGCGTGGACGCGGACGACCACCGTGTGGACACCTTCGCCTCGCGCACCCTCTGGAGGGCGAGGGAGAGCGCGGTGGCGAAGGAGAAGGGCTGCCCGGGACCGTCCGGCACGTGCTCCGCGATGTCGTGTTCGTGGCACACGACCTCGTAGCGCAGGGACTCCGCGAGCGGACGGGCGATCGACGCCGGTACGGGGGTGACCAGGCCGACCCAGTGGCTCGACAGGCCGGGGGAGAGCATGGGAACCGGCAGGATCAGCCGCTTGCGGAGCGTCGCCACCTCGGCGTACTTCTGCATCATGTCGCGGTACGTCATCACGTCGGGTCCGCCGATGTCGAAGGTCCGGTTGACGTCGGCGGGCATCCGGGCGCTGCCCACGAGGTAGCGCAGGACGTCCCGCACCGCGATCGGCTGGATCCGTGTCGACACCCAGCTCGGCGTGACCATGACCGGCAGCCGCTCGGTGAGGTAACGCAGCATCTCGAAGGACGCCGAACCCGAACCGATGATGACGGCGGCGCGGAGGGCGGTCGTCGGCACACCCGACGCGAGCAGGATGTGCCCGACCTCGGCGCGCGAGCGCAGATGGGGCGACAGGTCCCGCTCGGCGACGTCCGCGGGGGTGAGCCCGCCCAGGTAGACGATCCGCCGGACCCCGGCCGCCTTGGCCTGCTCGCCGAAGGTACGCGCGGCATCGCGGTCGGTCTTCTCGAAGCCCGGTCCGGAGGCCAGGGCGTGGACCAGGTAGTAGGCGACGTCGATCCCGCGCATCGCGGCGCCCAGGGACTCCGCGTCGGTCACGTCCCCCTCGGCCACCTCGACCTCGCCCGCCCAGGGGTAGTCCCGCAGTTTCTCCGGGGTCCGTGCCAGGCAGCGCACCTGGTGACCGGCCTCCAGGAGCTCGGGTACGAGGCGGCCTCCGATGTAGCCCGTCGCGCCCGTCACCAGACACCGCAGTCCGCCGTCGTCGTCCTTGCTCTCCATGGCCCCTCGCTCCGGCTCGTGTCCCGTGCTTCCACCGTGTCCCCCTGCACGGGTTTCCGCTTGTCGGCGGGGCCGGAACACGCCGAAGCCCACCCCTCCGGGTGGCGGGGCGGGCAGAGGTGCGGGAGGTTCAGCGAGGTCCGGGCTTCTCGGTGGCCGTGCCCCTGATGACACGCGGGTCGTCCGCCCCCTCGGCGTACGGCTCCGGGTGGACGACGGGGGGTTTGCCGTCGGACTTGAGCGCCTGCGCCTCGCTCTTCAGGATCCGGGCCGACTTGCCCATGGAACGGGCCAGTTCGGGCAGCTTCTTGGCGCCGAATATCAGGATGGCGATGATGAGGAAGATCGCGATCTCGCTGATTCCGAACATGACGGCTGTCTTCTCCCTGGTGGGTGTGGAGCGATCTTCCGGCGGTCCGGGGGCTCACCCGTGCCGCGGCGGCGAGCCAAATCTACAGCACTGTAGAAAGGGATGGCAGGGTGTCGCGCGCCCCGCCTCAGCCCTCGTCGCCCTCCTCTTCCTCCTCGTCGCCCTCGAAGAAGTCACCCACCTCGTCGACCACTTCGGCGGCGACCAGGCCGCCCACGACGCCCACGGCGACACCCGCCGCGCCCGCGGCGACCACGGTGCCCATCCCGGGCCCGGAGCGGTGCTGCTCATGGCCGCCGCCGTGCCCGTACGTCTCGTGTGCCCCGTACGTCTCGTGCGCCCCGTACGAGGCGTGGGCCTCGGCGAGCGACCGGATCCAGCCGTCCACCTCGGTGGCCCAGTCGCGCCCCTGGACCTCGTGGTGGCCCACGGTGTGACGGCCGAGTGCGTCGCCGCCGCCGGAGAAGCGGCCTCCCCGCTTGTCCGCCTCCAGCACGACCTCCAGGGCGTCCGGGCCGGCCAGGAAGGTCACCTCGATCTCGTTGATCCGGTCCGCGTACTGCGGGGCGGGGGAGAGCTCGATCTCCTGGTAGAAGGGCAGCCGCTGACCGCTGCCGCCGATGTGCCCCAGTTCGAGATCGGCGGACCGGAAGCCGAAGCCGAGCTGCCCGAAGGCCTCCAGTACGGCTTCCTGGGCGGGCAGAGGGCCCACGGTGAGCCGGTCGAGGTCGCCCTTGTCCCTGGCCCCGGACACCGACAGCTCCGTACGCACCCCGAGGACGATGCCGAGGTCCTGGCCGTAGAGTTCGGTGACCGGGGTCTCCCACGGGAGCGTCAGTGTGAACTGGACGTCGCGCTCCTCGCCCTCCCCCAGCACGAAACCGCCGGCGACGGTGAAGCGCTCGAAGACCACGGCTCCTTCCGCCTCGCCGTCCTCGTGCTCCGCCTCCACGTGGGCGACCAGTTCCAGCGTGATGTGCTCGATCGTGGAATCGGTGCTGCCGCCCCTCAGCCGGACCTCGCCGCTCAGCCCGCCGCCGGGAACGACCGCACCCGGCCGCAGTACCGTGTCCACGGTGGGCCCGCCCACGCCGAGCGAACCGAGCAGCTTCTTGAACACCATCGTGGCGTCCACTCCTTCTTCTTCTTCCCTACGCGGAGAACGCGTTCAGCCGCGTTTCTACACAACTGTAGAAGTATAGAGGCGAGATGGGCCGCGTGAGTGGCTTTCGCCCAGGTCGGGGAGGGCGTCGGTGTGTCGTCCGGTGCGCCCTATCATGGGGCGGTGGACAGTGCAGACGACCCTCGCGACGGACCGGGCGTGCAGGCGACCGGGGTGCAGGAGCTCCAGGCCCTCGCCGTGGAGCTGCGCCGCATGAACGGGGAGATCAACCGGCTGGTCCATGCCTTCGCGCACGCTCAGGGTCTGCACGCCACGGATGTGCAGGCCCTCGGCGCGATCCTCGACTCGGATACGCCGCTGACCCCGGGCCGCCTGCGTGAGCACCTCGGTCTGACGTCCGGGGCGGTCACCGCGTGCCTGGACCGGCTGGAGCGCGCGGGGCACATCAGACGCGCGCGGGAGAGCTCCGACCGCCGGGTCGTGCATCTCTACTACGAGTCCGGGGCCAGGTCCGCCGCGCGCTCCTTCTTCATGCCCCTGGCCGAGGCGGCGGCCGGTGCGCGCGCCGCCTCCGGGCCCCAGGAGCTGGAGGCGGCGCTCCGCTTCCTCGCCCGGATGAACGGCGAACTCTCCCGTATGCAGGTCCCTCGGCGCTGACCCGCCGTGCCGGTGCGAAAGTACTCCGCGGACCATGTAATCTCGATCATTGAGATACATCATGATTGAGAGATAGCGGCCGACCCAGGAGTGCCATGTCCACCGCATCGAAGCCGGTTCGCCGGCTGTTTCTTGTACCTGTCTTCCTCGTACTGGCCTGGCTCGTCGTGGGCGGCGCCTTCGGCTCGTACGCGGGGAAGCTCGGGGAGGTAGCAACCAACGACCAGGCCTCCTTCCTGCCCCAGAGCGCCGAGTCCACACGGGTCGTCGAGGCACAGAAGGCTTTCAGCAGCCAGGAGACCGTGCCCGCCGTCGTGGTCTGGACATCGGCCGAGGGGGAGGAGCTGGGCCCGCAGCAGCAGAAGGAGGCCACGGCCGCCCTCGCTTCGGTCAAGGGCGGGACGGGCGTCACCGGAGAGGTGAGCCCCGCGCTGCTGTCCGACGACCGCAAGGCGCTGGAGGGCGTCGTCCAGCTGAAGCCGGACCTCGGCGACGAACTCCCCGACGCCCTGGCGGAGATCCGGAGCGCCGCGGAGAAGGTGCCCGGAACGGTCGTCGGCCTCGCGGGCCCCGCGGCCTCCCAGGCCGATCTGTCGGACGCCTTCGCCGGGATCGACGGGCTGCTGCTCGGCGTCGCCCTGGTGACCGTGCTCGTCATCCTGCTCCTGGTCTACCGGAGCGTCCTGCTGCCCCTGATCATCATCGTCGGCGCCGTCTTCGCGCTCGGCGTCTCCTGCGCGATCGTCTACGTCCTGGCCGACCACGACATCGTCCGCGTCGACGGCCAGGTCCAGGGCATCCTCTCGATCCTGGTGATCGGAGCGGCGACCGACTACGCGCTGCTGCTCACCGCGCGGTTCCGCGAGGAGCTCGGGCGGTGCCCCGATCGCTGGACGGCGATGCGCGCCGCGCTCCGTGAGTCCGCGGGCCCGATCGCCGCGAGCGCCGCCACCGTGGCCCTGGGGCTGCTCGCACTCCTGCTCAGCGACCTCACCAACAACCGCGCGCTCGGCCCTGTGGGGGCCATCGGCATCGTCTGCTCCGTCCTGAGCGCCCTCACCTTCCTGCCTGCCGTCCTGGTCCTGCTCGGCAGGGCCGCGTACTGGCCGTCCGGCCCGAAGAAGGGCCAGGCCGAGCCGGAAGCCGGCTCGACGGGCATCTGGTCGCGCGTGGCGGGCCTGGTGGACCGCTCCCCGCGCAAGGTGTGGGCCGTCACGCTGGTCGGCCTCGTCGCCTGCGCCGCTTTCATGCCCACGCTGAACTCCAAGGGCGTGCCGCTCGAGGAGATCTTCGTCAACGAGGCGCCGTCCGTCACCGCGCAGGAGACCCTGGGCCGCCACTTCCCCGGTGGATCGGGCAACCCCGCGGTCGTCATCGCGGGCGCGGACCGGTCGAAGCAGGTGGTCGCCGCGGCCGAGGAGGTTCCCGGAGTCGCGAGCGTCTCCGTGATGTCCTCCTCCGGGCGTCCGGGGGCCGGGGAACCGCTCGTGGTGGACGGCCGGGTCCGCATCGACGCCACCCTGTCGGCCGCGGCCGACAGCGACGCCGCCAAGGAGACGATCACGAAGCTGCGTGACGCGGTCCACGCCGTGCCGGGCGCCGACGCGCTCGTCGGCGGCTACACGGCGCAGCAGTACGACACGCAGAAGACCGCGGAACACGACCGCAACATCATCGTCCCGGTGGTGCTGGTCATCATCCTCGTCATCCTGATCGGCCTGCTCCGCTCGCTGCTGATGCCGCTGCTCCTGGTGGCCACGGTGGCGCTCAACTTCCTCGCGACCCTGGGCATCTCGTCGCTGGTCTTCGAGCACGTCTTCGGCTTCAGCGGGACCGACTCCTCCGTGCCGCTGTACGGATTCGTCTTCCTGGTCGCCCTGGGCGTCGACTACAACATCTTCCTGATGTCCCGG
>Ga0164308_10001414_pt1 | contig 12775 bp, 9 predicted proteins | sample Whisoiple_246_MG_FD_109983 | JGI IMG/M metagenome (GOLD analysis project Ga0164308, IMG submission 109983) | Soil microbial communities amended with fresh organic matter from upstate New York, USA - Whitman soil sample_246_MG | ecosystem: Environmental > Terrestrial > Soil > Unclassified >... | reverse complement strand
GGCGCCTCGCCGCCCTCGAAGGAGGTGAGCAGCTGGTCGTGGACGTTGTCCCAGCTGCCCTGGACGTAGTCCACCTGGACGTCCGGGTGGGTGGCGTTCCATTCCCGTACGAGCTGCTTGTTGGCGTCGACGGACTCCTTCTGCCAGGCCAGCGACTGGAAGCTGAGCCGGATCGTGCCGTCCGCCTCCGTGCCGCGGCCGTCGTCGCCCGAGCAGCCGGCCAGCAGGAGCGCGAGAGCGGTGGTCACCGCGGTGGCCAGGGCGGGCAGGCGTCGGCGGGGCATCAGTTCTTCACCGCCCCGGCCGTCAGACCGCCCGTGATACGCCTCTGGATGACCGCGAAGAGCACGAGGGAGGGCAGGGTGGCCAGGAACGCGGCGGCGGCGAGCGGCCCGAGGTCGGCCACCCCCTCCGCGCCGAGGAAGTGGGTGAGGACGACCGGCAAGGTCTGATTCTCCGGGGTCTTGAGCAGGACGAGCGCGAAGAAGAACTCGTTCCACGCGGTGATGAACGCGAAGAGGGCGGTGGCGACGATGCCCGGGGCCAGCAGCGGCGCGGTGACCGAGACGAGGATCCGCGCCTTCCCCGCCCCGTCGACCGCCGCGGCCTCCTCCAGTTCGGGCGGCACGGCCCGAACGTACCCGGCGAGCATCCAGAGCGCGAAGGGCAGGGACCAGACGACGTACACCAGGATCAGCCCCCACAGCGAGTTGATCAGGTGCAGGTACTTGAGGACCAGGAACAGCGGGATGATCACCAGCACGAAGGGGAAGGCCTGGCTGACCACGACCCATCCGGTGGCGGCCGTGGAGAGGCGCCCTCGGTGGCGGGCCGTCACATAGGCCATGGGCGTGGCGATGACGACCGCGATCAGGGCGGCGCAGAGCGCGGCGGTGAGCGAGTTGGCCGCGGCCCTGAGCAGCGGCTGTTCGTCGAAGGCCTGGCGGAAGTTGTCCAGCGTCGGGTCCTGGGGGATCCACGTGGGGTGCAGCGAGCCGAGCTCACGGGCCGGCTTGAAAGCGGTGGAGATCAGCCAGAGGAAGGGGAACGCGAGGAAGGCGAGGTAGCACAGGAGCGCGGCGTACTGCCCGGCGCGCACCGTTCCGCTCGTACGCGGGCTCATGCGTCCTCGCCTCCTCTGAGCCGTCCGACGAGGTACAGGGCGAGGAGTACCGAGATGACGGCGACCATCACGCATCCCATCGCGGCGGCGTAGCCGAACTGCCCGTAGCGGAAGGCCTCCTCGTAGGCGAAGAGCATGGGCAGCCGGGTGCGGCCGCCCGGTCCGCCGCTGGTCAGGACGTAGACCAGCGCGAAGGAGTTGAAGTTCCAGATGAAGTTGAGCGCGCTGATCGCGAGGGCCACCGGCCTGATGGCGGGCCAGGTGACCGTACGGAAGCGGCGCCAGGCGCCGGCTCCGTCGAGGGCTGCCGCCTCGTGGAGTTCGTGCGGGGTGTTCTGCAGTCCGGCCAGCAGCGCCACGGTGGTCTGCGGCATGCCGGCCCAGATACCGACGACGATCACGGCGGGCAGCGCGGTGGCGAGTCCGGTCAGCCAGTCCCTGCCGTCGCCCAGCCCGAGATCGCGGACGGTCTCGTTGAGGATGCCGGCGTCCGGGTTGTAGACCAGGCGCCACATGATGCCGACGACGACCTCGGGCATGGCCCAGGGGATGATCGCGAGGGCCCTGGCGAGCCAGCGCATCCGCAGGTTCGCGTTCAGCAGAAGGGCGAGGCCGAGGGCGAGCACGAACTGCGGGACCGTGACCCCGACCGCCCACAGCAGGCCGATCCGGAAGGAGTCCCAGAACAGGGTGTCGTGCAGGAGGTCCTGGAAGTTGAGGACGCCGACCCACTGGGTGGAGCGGGTGCGGCCCGACTGGGCGTCGGTGAAGGCCAGCGCGATGCCGTACAGCAGGGGGCCGACGCTCAGGATCAGGATCGGGATCAGCGCGGGCAGCACCAGGAACCAGGTGGCGCCGTCCCGTCGGCGGCCGTCACGTCGGCGGCCGTCGCCCCGTCCGCCCCGCGGGGCGCCGCGCCCGGACCGCACCGTCGCGGTCGCCAGTGTCATGAATTCGACCCCTTTGCCTCTTCGGATCGGTTTCATCCCTGTATTGCCGCCCGGGCTGCCCCCGTCATCGTGCTGACGGCCCGCCCGTTCGTCAAGGTGGCCTGCGCGGATGAGAAAATCAGGCCATGGACGAGATGCGCGCACGCGAGGTACTCACCGCCGCCGGACTGCCCGGCGGGGCGGAACTCCTCGCGCTGGGCGAGAACGCGGTGTTCGCCGTCGGCGACCTGGTGGTCAAGACCGGCCGGGACGCCACGCACCATCCGGAGCTGCGGGAGCGGGCCGAGCGCGAGGTGGCCGTCGCCCGTTGGCTCGCCGCCTCGGGCGTACCCGCCGTGCGGGCGGCCGAACCCACGGCCCGGCTGGTGGAGGGCCACCCGGTGACGGTGTGGCACCGGCTGCCCGACGCCGTGCGCCCGTCCGAACCGCGCGATCTCGCCCCGCTGCTCACCCAGGTGCACGCGCTGCCGGCACCGGAGGGCTTCACACTGCCCCGCCGTGAGCTGCTCGGTGGCGTGGAACGCTGGCTGCGGCTCGCGGGGGACGCGATCGACCCGGCCGACGCGGACTACCTGCGCGGCCGGCGCGACGGCTTCGCGAAGGCCGCCGCGGCTCTCGCCCCGCACCTTCCGCCGGGGCCGATCCACGGCGACGCGCTCCCCCGCAACGTCCATGTCGGCCCGGAGGGTGCGGTGCTCGTCGACCTGGAGACCTTCTCCTTCGACCTGCGCGAGCACGACCTAGTGGTCCTCGCGCTCTCCCGTGACCGGTACGGCCTGCCCTCCGACGCCTACGACGCGTTCACCGAGGCGTACGGCTGGGACGTGCGCGCGTGGGAAGGATGCGCGGTGCTGCGCGGCGCGCGGGAGACCGCCAGCTGCGCCTGGGTCTCCCAGCACGCACCGGCGAACCCGAAGGCACTGGCCGAGTTCCGGCGCCGGGTGGCCTCGCTGCGCCAGGACGACCCCGAGGTGCGCTGGTACCCCTTCTGACCGCGCTTCCGCCCCGGTCCGGAACGGCGTGTTCCCGAGCGCTGCCGGAGGTGGGTGGACCGTCCCCTCCGGCGGCGGGCGCGGAACGCGGCGCCGCGTAGGCTACGGCGTCCGCCTTGATCATTCGATGAACGGAGCCCTCATGGCCCTGCCCCGCTCGACCGCGGCGACGTGGATCCTGTCGGCCGTGGCCGTGACCGCGGGCGTCCTGCTCACCGGCTGCTCGGCTTCGGTCAGCGTCGGGAAGAGCGACCCGAAGCTGTCGGCGGACGAACTGGCCGCCACGGTCTCCGAGAAGCTCGCCCGGACGACGGGACAGCCGGAGCCGGACATCACCTGCCCCGAGGACCTGGCCGGGAAGGTCGGCACCACGACCAGGTGCGAGCTCACCGCGGACGACGGCAGCACCCTCGGCGTGACGGTCACCGTCACCTCGGTCGACGGGGAGCGGATCAACTTCGGCATCAAGGCCGACGAGACGGCGTCACCAGCTGCCGGCTGACCTCCCGGGACGGCCCCGTCGGCGTCGTCAGGCCGCGGGCTCCCGCCTCCGGGGAACGAGCGGCCACGCCGGCTCGACGACCGCCGCCGGGTCCGCGGTACGCCGCAGGTAGGCCTGCAGCGAGAGCGACTGCTCGGCTGCCGCACGCACCTGGAGGCCGTGCAGCTCCTCCAGCGGCATGGCCCCGACGGGCCGGTGCTTCTCCGCCATGCGCCGCACCACGCGGGCGGCGGCCACCGCGTCCGCCCTCGCGTCGTGGGCGTCGTCGAGCCGTACGCCGTAGTGGGCGCACAGGGCGTGCAGGGCCCGCTTCCCCTTCCGGTACTTGTCGACGTGCTTGTCGATCACGAGGGGATCGATGACGGGCGAGGGCGCGTCCCCGAGCCGCTCGCTGACCGAATCGACGCCGTACCGCCGGCACTCACGGTCGAGCAGCGACAGGTCGTATCGCGCGTTCATGACCACCAGGGGTGTTCCCGAGCGGAGCCCGTCGGCGACGGCCCGTGTGATCTCCTCGATCGCGGCGGCGGCCGGCAGACCGTGCTCGCGGGCGCGTTCCGTCGAGATGCCGTGGATCGCCGACGCCTGTTCGGGTATGGCCACGCCGGGATCCAGCAGCCAGGTCAGCTCGGCCGACACGGATCCGTCGGCCTCCAGCCGGACGACCGCCGCCGTCACGATGCGATCGGTCTCGACGTCCGTCCCCGTGGTCTCCAGGTCGAACGCCAGCAGCGGCCCGCTGATCCAGCTCATCCCGCATCTTCCCTTCAGTGGTGCTTTCCCCCGAGTGACGACCACCTTCGCACGCACCACTGACAACCCCCGGAGGGGACGTCAGGAGACGGGCCTGGAGTCCGTCCAGACCGACTCGAACTCCTCGCGGTACGTCTCGAAGAGGCCGTGCTCACTGTCCTGCCCCGCCCTGACCACCGCACGCCCCCCGCCACGGAGCACCAGGACGGGCGCCTCCATGCCGCGGGCACGGCGCAGATACGGCTGGACGACCCCGACCGCGTCGGCCCCGTCCCCGTCGACCAGGTAGGCGGTGAAGCGCGGCGTCTCGTCGAAGACGTGGATCTGGAAGGCTCCCGGGTCGCGGAGTCTGGAGCGGACCCGGCGCATGTGGAGGATGTTCATCTCCACGGAGCGGCTCAGTTCGCCCTTCTTGAGTCCGAGTTCGCGCTCCCTGCGCTTGACCGCGCTGCTCGCCGGGTTGATGAACAGCAGCCGCACCCGGCAGCCCGACTCGGCGAGGCGGACCAGCCGGCGTCCCGAGAAGTTCTGCGTCAGGAGGTTGAGTCCTATACCGATCGCGTCCAGCCGGCGCGCGCCGCCGAAGAGGTCCTCGGCGGGCAGCTGGCGCTGCAGGCGCACCCGGTCGGGGTGGACGGAGACGACGTCGGCGTAGCGGTCGCCGACCAGCTCCTCCACGGCGTCCACGGGCAGCCGGTCGGCGGAGGGGACCGCCGCCCCGTTGCCGAGGATCTCCAGCAGCCGCGCGGACGCCCTCTCGGCCTGGGCCAGGACCGCCTCGTTCAGCGCCCGGTTGCGGGAGACGACGTTGCGCGCCACCTCCAGCTCGTCGAGGGCGAGCTCCACCTCACGGCGGTCGTCGAAGTACGGCTCGAAGCACGGCCAGTGCTGGACCATCAGCTCGCGCAGCTGCGGCAGCGTGAGGAAGCTCAGGACGTTGTCGTCGGCCGGGTCGAGCAGATAGCCCTTGCGGCGCGAGACCTCCCGGACGGCGACCGCGCGCTGCACCCACTCCTGCCCCGCGGGCCCCGCGGCGGCGACCACCCAGTCCTCGCCGTGCACCGGTTCGTAGATCGGCCGGATCACGGCGGAGACCACGGCACGCAGCCGCTGCTCCACCAGGTTCAGCCAGATGTAGGCACGCCCTGCCCGCTGGGCGCGCGTGCGCACCTCGTTCCAGGCGTCCGCTCCCCAGTCCAGCTCAGCACCGATCTCCATGGGCTGTGCGAGGGAGACAGCCCCTGGCGGGGCATCGGTCGATTCCCCCTCGTGACCCGCGTCACCTGGGGGCAGCTCGAACCCTCCCGAGCTCACCCGTGTACCGCCTTCCACTCCCCCACCAACGATCAAGGAAGGGTACTCCGGTAGCGGGAGCCGGTGCAGCAGGATGCACAGGCTCCTTACTCAACTCCCCTATGTCGAGCGTCTGTTCCTTGCGGTGAGATCGGGTGGAGTGAGATGGTTCATAGTGATTGCGCACCCCCTCGCACGCCACAGGACGGACGGAGGAGACGCCCGGCGGCCCGGGCCCCCTGTCCGGGCGACACCGAGGTGTGCCAGGTTGACCGGCCCGGCGGGACGACACGACGGAACCCGGCCGCACCGCTCGACGTACTAGGTACAGGACCGTCTTTCGGGGAGTATCGGGGCGAAAACCCCCAGCACCCGGATCAGAAGTGGAAGAGTCCTATCTATGCAGGTCTGGCCGGGACACGCGTATCCGCTCGGTGCCACGTACGACGGCGCCGGAACCAACTTCGCGGTCTTCTCGGAGGCCGCCGACCGAATCGAGTTGTGCCTGCTGCACGACGACGGTTCAGAAACGGCGGTGGAGCTCCGCGAGACCGACGCCTTCGTACGTCACGCCTATCTGCCCGGGGTGATGCCGGGGCAGCGCTACGGCTTCCGGGCGCACGGGCCCTACGAACCGCAGCATGGGCGGCGCTGCAACTCCGCGAAGCTGCTCCTCGACCCCTACGCACGCGCGATCTCCGGGCAGATCCAGTGGGGCGAGGCGGTGTACGGCTATCCGTTCGGCAAGCCGGACGAGCGCAACGACCTGGACTCGGCGCCGCACACGATGAGCTCGGTCGTGGTCAATCCGTACTTCGACTGGGGCGACGACCGCCGCCCGCGCACCGACTACCACCGCACGGTGATCTACGAGGCCCATGTGAAGGGCCTGACGATGCTTCACCCGGGCCTGCCCGAGGAGCTGCGCGGCACCTACGCGGGGCTCGCGCATCCCGAGATCATCGCCCATCTGACGGAGCTCGGGGTCACCGCGATCGAGCTGATGCCGGTGCACCAGTTCGTCCAGGACCACCGGCTCGCCGACGCCGGCCTGGCCAACTACTGGGGCTACAACACCATCGGCTTCTTCGCCCCGCACAACGCCTACGCCTCCTGGGGCGACCGCGGCGAGCAGGTGCTGGAGTTCAAGCAGGCGGTGAAGGCGCTGCACCAGGCGGGGATCGAGGTGATCCTCGACGTGGTCTACAACCACACCGCGGAGGGCAACCACCTGGGTCCGACGCTCTCGTTCCGGGGCCTGGACAACGCCTCGTACTACCGGCTGGCCGACGACCAGAAGTACTACATGGACACCACGGGCACGGGGAACTCCCTGCTGATGCGGTCGCCGCACGTGCTCCAGCTGATCATGGACTCGCTGCGGTACTGGGTGACCGAGATGCACGTGGACGGCTTCCGCTTCGACCTGGCCGCGACCCTCGCACGCCAGTTCCACGAGGTGGACCGGCTGTCCTCCTTCTTCGACCTGGTCCAGCAGGACCCGGTGGTCAGCCAGGTGAAGCTGATCGCCGAGCCCTGGGACGTGGGCGAGGGCGGTTACCAGGTGGGGAACTTCCCGCCGCTGTGGACCGAGTGGAACGGCAAGTACCGGGACACGGTGCGGGACCTGTGGCGGGGCGAGCCCCGGACCCTCGCGGAGTTCGCCGGGCGCCTCACGGGTTCCTCCGACCTCTACCAGGACGACGGCAGGCGCCCGCTGGCCTCGATCAACTTCACCACGTGCCACGACGGTTTCACCCTGCACGACCTGGTCTCCTACAACGACAAGCGCAACGACGCCAACGGCGAGGGCAACCGGGACGGCGAGAGCCACAACCGTTCGTGGAACTGCGGCGCGGAGGGCGAGACCGAGGACAAGGAGATCCTCGAACTGCGCAGCCGTCAGATGCGCAACTTCATCGCCACCCTGATGCTGTCCCAGGGCGTGCCCATGCTGAGTCACGGGGACGAGTTCGCGCGTACGCAGCGGGGCAACAACAACGGCTACTGCCAGGACAACGAGCTCTCCTGGGTCCACTGGCCGGACCCGGCCGCCGCCTCGCACGCGAAGGACGGCGACGAGGACGGTGACGCCACGGACACCAGCCTGCTGGAGTTCACCCGGTCCATGGTCTGGCTGCGCCGGGACCACCCGGTCTTCCGGCGCAGACGCTTCTTCCACGGCCGTCCGGTGGAGGGCACGCACGACGAGCTGTCCGACATCGCGTGGTTCACCCCGAGGGGCGAGGAGATGACCCAGCGGGACTGGCAGGCCGCGCACGCGAAGGCCATGACGGTCTTCCTCAACGGCCACGCGATCTCCGAACCGGGCCCGCGCGGTGAGCGGATCGCCGACGACTCCTTCCTGCTCATGTTCAACGCGGGCGCCGAGACCCTGGAGTTCGCCGTCCCGATGAATCACGGCAGGCAGTGGCAGGTCGTCGTGGACACGGCCGTCCCGGACGGGGTGCCCCCAGGTGCGGGGCCCAAGGTGTCCGCGGGCGAGCGGGTGACGCTGATCGGGCGCAGTCTGACGGTGCTCAAGCGTCCGGCGTAGGCCATTGGGGTGACGGGCACCGGCCGGGCGGCCGCCGGGCCGGTGCCGGGTCGCCGGAAGGTGGGAGAGAGGCTCCCGGCTGGGTACGTACGAGTCCATGACGCCCACCGCCACGTACCGGCTTCAGCTCCAACCGGACTTCCCGTTCGCCGCCGCCGCCGACGCCGTGCCGTACCTCGCCGAGCTCGGCGTCTCGCATCTGCACCTGTCCCCCGTCCTGGAGGCCGTGCCCGGCTCCGGGCACGGCTACGACGTCGTCGACCACGGCTCGGTGCGGGCCGAGTTCGGGGGTGAGGAGGGCCTGCGGGAGCTGGCCGCCACGGCTCGCGCGCACGGCCTCGGGCTGATCCTGGACATCGTGCCGAACCACATGGCGGCCGCGCCCCGGTACAACCTGCCGCTGTGGGAGGTGCTGCGCGAGGGCCCCGAGTCCCCGTACGCCCGCTGGTTCGACATCGACTGGGCCGCGGGCGGCGGGAAGGTGCTGCTGCCCGTGCTGGCGGGCCGTGTCGGTGAGGAGAGCGACGCCTTCGAGCCGGGCACCCGGGACGACGGCTCGCCGGTGCTCCGCCACGGCGATCTGGAGTTCCCGCTCCGCGCGGGCACGGAGGGCCTCCCGCTGCCCGAGCTGCTGGCCGCGCAGCACTACCGCCTCGCCTGGTGGCGGCTGGCGAGGACCGAGCTGAACTACCGCCGGTTCTTCACCATCTCGGACCTGATCGGCGTCCGGGTGGAGCATCCCGAGGTCTTCACCGCGACGCACCGCAAGATCCTGGAGCTGGTCCGCGACGGAGTCGTCGACGGGCTGCGTATCGACCACCCGGACGGGCTGGCCGATCCCGCCGCGTATCTCGGGCGGCTCGGTGACGCCACCGGCGGCCGGTGGACGGTGGTGGAGAAGATCCTCACCGGTTCCGAGACCCTGCCCGCCGGCTGGGCGGTCGCAGGGACGACCGGGTACGACGCGCTGCACCGGATCGACGGGCTGTTCACGGACCCCATGGGCGCGGCGGATCTCCTGGGCCGTTACCGGGACTTCGCGGGCCCGCCGGGCGACCGCGGCGGCTACTGGACCGCGACGGTGCGGCGCGCGGCGTACCGCGTGGTCACCCACGAGCTCGCCGCCGAGACGGAGTGGCTGACCCGCCTCGCCGTCGAGGTGTGCGCCGGGGACACCGCCCTCCGGGACCACGCGCCGTGGGCCCTGCGCACGGCGGTACGCGAACTGCTGGTCCGGGTGCCCGTGTACCGGCCGTACGTGACGGCGGGCGGTCCGCTCACGGAGGTCGCCGAGGCGACGCTCCCGGCCGAGGCGGTACGGGACGCCAAGGCTGCCTTCGCGGTCTCCCAGGAGGCGGAGGCCGTGGACGTGGTGCGGGATCTGGCGCTGGGCCGCCTCGGTGACGGACCGGCGCGGTCGGCGTTCTGCGCCCGGTTCGCCCAGACGGCGTCCGCGCTGCACGCCAAGTCGGTGGAGGACACGGCGTTCTACCGTTACGTTCCGCTGATCTCGGCGACCGAGGTGGGCGGCGACCCGGGCCGGCCGGCGGTGAGCCCGGAGGAGTTCCACACCTTCTGTGCCCGTGTCGCCCGGGACTGGCCGGCGACCGGCACGGTGCTCACCACGCACGACACGAAGCGCAGCGGGGACGTCCGCGCCCGGGTCGCGGTGCTGTCCGAGTGCCCGGAGCGGTGGTCGTCGCTGGTGACGCAGCTGTCCAGGTCGACGCCGGTGCCGTCCCCGGACCCCCAGCTGGCCTGGCAGGCCTGGCAGTCGGCGTACGGGTGCGCGGGGCTGCCCGTCGGTGAGATGGCGGGGAGGCTGGAGCCGGCGCTGCTGAAGGCCGTGCGGGAGGCCGGCCTGTTCACCAGCTGGACCGAGCCCGATCCGGTCTACGAGCGTGCGGTGACCGACTTCGTGGCAGCCGGTCCGGGCGCCGACTCCGGTGAGGCGCGCTCCGCGCTGACCCGGTTCGCGGACGCGCTCGCCCCCTTCGTACGGGCGAACGTGCTGGGTGCCGCGCTGGTGCACCTGACGATGCCCGGGGTGCCCGATCTGTACCAGGGCACGGAGCGGGACTACATCGCCCTGGTCGACCCCGACAACCGGCGGCCGTTCACCAGGCCCCCCTCGGGCGCGGACGAGAAGGCCGCGCTGACCACGGCCGCGCTCCGGCTGCGCCGGGAGCGCCCGGATCTCTTCGGCGAGTCGGGCACCTACGCCCCGCTGACGGCCCACGGTCCCGCGGCCGCGCACTGTCTGGCGTTCGGCCGGTCCGGCGAGGTGGTCACGGCGGTGACCCGGCTGTCACTGCGGCTGGACGAGGAGGGCGGCTGGCGCGACACGGAGCTGGCGCTGCCCGGCGAGGGCCGGTGGAGCGATCTGCTGTCGCCGGGGCGGGAGTTCGAGGGGCCCGTGGTCCGCGTGGCGGAGCTCTTCGCGGACCGGCCGGTGGCGCTGCTCGTCAGGGCCGCGGGCGGGGCGCGCCGACAGGTGTCCGGCACGGGGTGACGGAGCGCGGCTGCCGGGTCAGGCCGGAGGCACGGGCAGCGACGCGGTGAGCCGGAAGGTCATCCGGCCGAAGCTCACCTGGTCGCCCTCGCGCACCACGACCGAGCCGACGACCCGCTGTCCGTTGACGCACGTGCCGTTCGTGGAGCCCAGGTCGCGCAGGATCCACCGGCTGCCGTGCGCGGTCAGTTCGGCGTGCATCCGGGACACCGTCTCGTGGCTGAGCCGGAGCCCGTTGCCGGGGTCGCGCCCGATGCCCAGGGGGTGCGGGCCCGGCACCGGCAGCAGGAGTTTCGGCAGCCGCTCGGACTGCCAGGCCCTGCGCAGACGCGCCGGGAAGGCGGAGACCTCGCCCACCGCGCGGAGCAGGCCGCGGGACCAGCGTCCGTCGGTCTCCAGATCCGAGGTGAGTGCCTTCAGCTCCTCGGAACGCCGGGCGGTCAGGGCTATTTCCATGCGTCGCAGGAAGGTGTCGTGGGAGAGCTTCCCCTGTGCGGCGCCGTCTCTGAGCGCACCGAGCACACGCTCGCGCTCGGCGTCCGAGAGCCGCGCGGGATACGTGTAGTGCTCGAAGGAGGACGTCACAGGACGATTGTCGGTCCGAGAGCCCCGGGGTGTCCAGACGATGCCCGTTTCCGCCCTCGCCTGACCTGCGCGGCAGGAGATAAATGCCGCCCGCCGCAGGCCTGGTGGTTGCTATCCTCCGGCGCCGCCGCCGAACGGCCCGGCACCCCCGTCGAGGAGACTCCGTGACCCCTGCGCCATCGGAACTGACCATCCGTCCGCTCACCGGAGCGGACGAACTCGGTCTCTTCCGCCGCCTTTCCTACGTGCTCGACCACGAGCTGGCCGACGACCTCGCCACCGGGCGTCGCCGTCCGGAGTGGATGTGGGTGGCCGTGCGCGGCGACCGCGTCCTCGGCCGGCTCTCCTGGTGGACGGGGCAGGAGGGCGGCAGCCCCCAGTTCCTGGACTTCTTCGACCTGGACGACACCCTGCCGGAGCCGGAGCGCGGCGCGATCGGGCTGGAGCTGGTGGAGAAGGCGACGGCCGCGGTCGTCCCGGCCGGGAGCCCCCGGCCCGAGTACGGCCGGTTCATCCCCCCGGACTGGCGCGAGGATCCCGCCGCGCGCGAGATCGTCGAGGCGCGGATACGGGTGATGGAGGCGAGCGGCGCCCGGATGCTGGTCGAGCGCCTGCGCCTGGAGTGGCGGGCGGGCACACCGGTGCCCCCGGACAGCGGCAGGCTGGTGTTCCGGCAGGTCTCCGGCCGCGAGGACCTCGTCGCGCTGATGGCCCCGGTGATGGAGGGGACCCTCGACGCGCACGGGCAGGCGGACCTGGCGTCCGGGCTGAGCGCCCGTGAGGCGGCCGAGAAGCAGTACGACGAGGAGTTCGCCGGTCTGCGGACTCCCCGGGAGTGGTGGCGCGTGGCCGAGCTGCCGAGCGGTGAGCCGGTCGGCTTCGTCGTCCCGGCGCGGAACAACTACCACCCGATGATCTCCTACATCGGGGTGCTGCCGGCGCACCGCGGGCACGGCTACATCGACGACATCCTCGCCGAGGGCACCAGGGTGCTCGCCGCCCAGGACGGTGTGGAGCGCATCCGGGCGGCGACGGACCTCGGCAACGTCCCCATGGCGAAGTCGTTCGCACGCCTCGGTTACGTCAACTTCGAGCGTGCCTTCGACATGGTGTGGGACCACTGAGAAATCGGTGGACGTGAGGGGTCCGGGGGCCGTACCGTCGGCGCCCGGACACCCGCCCGGAGAGGGAAGGAGGCGAGACCCGTGCGCGACCCCGGCACCACCCGCAGCACCACGATCACGCGCTCCCGCTCCGCCCGCAGGCCGGTGTCGGACTCGGTCTGACCGGGAGCGCTCGCCCCGCGTCACCGAGTCCCGGAGGACTTCCCATGACCGATGTGGTCATCCGTCCGCTCACCCCGAGCGACGCCCGTCTCTTCCACGCGCTCCACGATCCCGGTCTCGTCGGCCGGTCCGCGTTCGGACACCGCTGGGCCACCGTGGCCGACGGCGGCGAGTACCGCCCCGAGTGGACCTGGGTCGCCCTGCGCGACGGCGTCGTGGTCG
>Ga0164308_10001412_pt1 | contig 12775 bp, 9 predicted proteins | sample Whisoiple_246_MG_FD_109983 | JGI IMG/M metagenome (GOLD analysis project Ga0164308, IMG submission 109983) | Soil microbial communities amended with fresh organic matter from upstate New York, USA - Whitman soil sample_246_MG | ecosystem: Environmental > Terrestrial > Soil > Unclassified >... | reverse complement strand
GCCACGGATGGCCCCTATCTCGAGACCAAAGAAATCTTGGCGGGCTTCTTGGTCATCGAAGCGCGCGATCTCAACGAGGCGGTGCGCGTCGGGGCTGGCATCCCATTGGCCAAGCTGGGCACGGTCGAGGTTCGTCCCTTCGTCGACTTCAGCAAGCCACGCCCGAAGCTCTGAGCCGTGATGACCGACACGCGCGACGCCTTGGCTGCGAGCTATCGCAACGAGGCGCGCCGCGTGCTGGCGACTTTGATCCGCCTTTTGGGCGGCTTCGACGCCGCCGAGGAAGCCGTACACGAAGCATTCGCCGCAGCGGCAGAGCAATGGCCTCGTCAAGGGGTGCCCGCGAACCCGTACGCTTGGCTGGTCTCGACGGGTCGCTTCAAGATCATCGACCGTATTCGCCGTCAGGCTCGGCTGACGAGCGCGTTGCCCGAACTGGCCGGGCTTGCGAGCGCAGACGAACAGGCGGGGACGCTCCCCGAGGTGATCGATGACGACGAGCTTCGCCTGATCTTCACTTGTTGCCACCCAGCGCTCGCACCCGACGCGCGCGTTGCGCTCACCTTGCGCGAAGTGGGCGGGCTGACGACCGAAGAGATAGCACGCGCGTATCTGGTCTCGACCCCGACGATCGCCCAGCGCATCGTGCGCGCGAAGGCCAAGATCCGGGATGAACGCATTCCCTACGAGTTGCCCGCGCGCGCGCAGCTAGCGACACGCCTGGAGAGTGCGCTTCAGGTCGTGTATTTGATCTTCAACGAGGGCTATGCCGCAAGCCTTGGCCCGCGCTTGACCCGCGATGATCTGTGCCTCGAGGCCGTCCGACTCGCTCGGTTGATCGTGCAATTGTTGCCGGAGCCCGAGGCGCTAGGCCTACTTTCATTGATGTTGTTGCACGAAGCGCGACGCAGCACGCGCGTGGATGGCGCGGGTGATTTGGTCTTGCTCGAAAACCAAGACCGAACCCGCTGGAATGGCACGTTGATCCGCGAAGCGCAGGAATTGATCGAGCGTGCTCTCACGAAACGCAGTATCGGCCCGTATCTGTTGCAAGCGGCAATCGTCGCGGTGCACGCGGAAGCGACGAGCTACGCGGATACGGACTGGGCGCAAATCGTGGGCTTGTACGATGTACTGAAGCGAGTCGACCCCTCGCCGGTGGTAGCCTTGAATCGCGCTGTCGCGCTCGGGATGCGCGATGATCCCGGTACAGGACTCCGAGCGATCGAGGCTCTGCTCGCTGACGGCGCGCTCGCGGAGTATCACTTGGCGCACGCTGCGCGCGCCGATCTTCAACGTCGAGTGGGCCTGCTCGACGCGGCGCGTGAGAGCTACGAACGCGCACTCCAGCTGGCGCGACAGCCTGCCGAGCGCCGCTTTCTAGAAGCGCGCTTGGCAGAGCTCGGCCGCTGAGACCGATTGCTACGTTGTGACGGGTCGACACACGCCCGTGCGGAAACTTTCCAGAAGCACAGCGTTTACGACGAAGTTTTGCCATGCATTCAGGCGTGCGAGTCTGCAGCGTGCCTTGGTATGCGACTTGCGTCGTAGGAGCCGAAGTGGCTATTCTGGAGACTGGAGATGACGGGGAGCGAATCGTGCAAGCCGTAAAGAGACGCGTGATGATCGTGGAAGACGATCATGACTACGGAGTGCTTTTGTCGCGGATGCTCCAAGCCCGCGGGCATGACACGCGCATCGCGCTGGACGCGTTGGACGCGACTTTGATGGCCGCCGACTTCAAGCCTGAGCTCGCGATCATCGACCTCGGTTTGCCGGGCATGGATGGCTTGGAGCTGGCGACGTGGCTATGTGTTCACCCGAAGCTCAAGCAGACGGTGTTCATCGCCATCACCGGTAACCCCGCGGTCACCCTCGCCCGGCCCAAAGGCGACGCGGGATTTCACGCCTATCTCACTAAACCGATCGACATCGACGCCCTGCTCGCGCTCGCCGAACAGTTGCGGCCCACGCTCGAAGCCCCCCCGACCGCCGCTGCCGCAGCCAACCGTTGAAATTGCGAGCGCGCAGACCTTTGCGTGAGCTCAGTGGTGGTGGCCGTGACCGTCCGGTCCGTGCGGGTGGCCGTGACCCATCTCATCCGCGGTCGCCGTACGCACGGCCAATACTTCGATCTCGAAGTTGAGCGCCTTTCCGGCCAGCGGGTGCTGCGGGTCGACGAATACCTGATCGCCCTCGACGCGATCGATCCAAATCGGCGCGTGCTCGCCATCGGGACCTTCAGTCATGAACTGCATGCCCGCGGCGAGCTTCATGTTGGCCGGAAAGGCCGAGCGGGGGACGGGCTGCGGCGGCAAATCCTCGCGCTCGCCATAACCGTCCTCCGGCTCTACTCGCACCTTTCCACTATAACCGACGGTTTTGCCCGTAAGCGCTTGTTCTAGCCCGGGCACGATGTTGTCGGCACCGTGCAGGTAGGCCATCGGATCACCGGGGCTCGATGAGTCGATCACTTCTCCTTCGTCGGAACGGAGCGTGTAGTTCAGGACGACCACGAGGCCATCAGCGATGATCAGGTTTTCGGACATCGAGCGCGCGTAGCGCTACCGGAGGCCCGCGGCCACCGAAAACCGCGCTTTGCCGGGGCGATTCCGTGGTGTGCCAGAATGGTCGTCAGCCGTCGACCTGCCGCACTTCGCACTCGAGCACGAAATCCTTGGGTAGGATTTTGCGGTGCAACTCGACGAAACGTCGGGTCATATCGGTTGCCACCGCCAGGTCTTTGGCTTCGAGCAGGAAAAAACCGCCGATCACTTCTTTGGACTCGGCGAACGGTCCATCCGAGACCCGCACCTCATCCGGGGTCAAGCGGACGCGCGCGCCCTGCGAGGTCGGCCTGAGACCCGCTGCGGATACCATGGCGCCGGACTTCGACCATTCACCGATCAGCTCGCCCATGGCCGCTTCCAGCTCGGCAGGCGGCCCTTTTCCGGCCTCGTAGTCGGTATCATTGGCGATTTTGATCAGCATCAGGAACTGCATGGGTGGACTCCATCTAGGGGGTGCATGGTCGCGACGAACGAAAGGTGCTCGGATCGACAGCCGATGAGTATTTTTTCGCGACGCGGGGGCTCCAGCTCTCGTCTCGAAGCACTGATCGAACTTTCCATTGAGACTAAGCGCAGGCCTGTGCGCCCGGCAATCGCACGGACGAGGAGTGAACCCTGCATTTAGCGACAATTTTTGCGACCGACAGCCCATTTATCCAGCAGCATGCGGTCCGCGCGTCATCGGTGGTGGTTCACACGGGCTCGCAGCCGCGTAGTCGCAGTGTTGGGTTTGCAGGGCGCGCTGAGCTGTGCCTGGGCCTGTACCAGCGCAAGCACCGCGAATCGCGCTGTCGGCGGCTCCTCGAACCAAGCGTCGGGTGGGCAACACGCGCTTGCTGGCTCAACGGCGACTGCTGGCACTAGCCCGGGCGGCGCCTCCGGCTCTGCAGGAGCGGCAGCCAGCGGCGCGCCGCCCACCGTTGCGGGCGCGGCTGGCGGCGCGGAAATGGGCGGCGGCGCAACGGGCCTTGGGGGCTCGGGCGGCTCGGGCGGCTCGGGCGACTCGGTTGGCGGGAGGCCGCCCGTAACCGCTGCGCCGGGTACGAAGTTGGTGAAGGTGGATCCCGCGCTGCGGCAGCAGAAGTTCGAGGGCTGGGGTACGAGCCTGTGCTGGTGGGCAAACAACGTTGGCGGTTGGGCAGCGGACAAGCGCAACGCGCTCGTCGACTTGGTCGCCGATCCGGTCAAAGGCCTCGGCTACAACGTGTTCCGCTACAACATCGGCGGCGGCGAAAACCCGGCCCACACGCACATGGAAGCGTTCCGGGACATGCCCGGCTTCGAAGCAGCCGACGGCACCTTCGATTGGACCGTGGACGCGAACCAACGCGCGGTCGCGCTGCGCCTCGCCGAACGCGGCACGGGAGTGATTTTCGAAGCGTTTTCCAACTCGCCGCCGTACTGGATGACCACGAGCGGTTGCGCTTCCGGAAGCACTGATGGCTCGAACAACCTCAAAGCCGGTTCGTACGACGCTTTTGCCGACTACCTGGTCCAGGTCGTCAAGCACTACCGAGACGCGTTCGGGATCAGCTTTCGCACCATCGAGCCGCTGAACGAGCCGAATGCTTCATGGTGGAAGGCGAACGGCAGCCAGGAAGGCTGCCACTTCAGCCCCGCAAACCAACAAACCATCGTCAAGGCAGTGAGCGCTGCGCTGCAGTCGAACGGCGTGACCATGACCCAAGTCAGCGCGTCCGACGAAAATAGTATGGACGATGCGTACAATAACCTGAAAGCCTTCGACGCGAAGAGCAGCGAGTCGCTGGCTCAAATCAACGTCCATAGCTACGCTGGCTCCAAGCGCGCAGAGCTCCGCGCATTGGCTACCAGCAAGAGTAAGCGCCTCTGGCAGTCCGAATCAGGCCCACTCAGCGTCACGCTCGACAACGATACGGACGCTGCGCTGTTCATGGCCGGCCGCATCATCACTGATTTGAAAGAGCTGCAGCCAGAAGCATGGATCGACTGGCAAGTCGCCGATCCAGGAAGAAACTGGGCAAGCTTCGCGGTCAACAATGGCCAACAATCGTTCACCTTGCTCAAGCGCTTCTACATGCACTCGGGTTTCAGTCGCTACATTCGCCCGGGCGCGACCTTCATTCGCATCGACAATGCCGATATGGTCGCCGCGCAGGCGGCCGATGGCTCGCAAGTGGCGCTCGTGGTTCGCAATGCCGATTCGGCTTCGAAGAGCTTCACCTTCGATTTGACGGCCCTCGCTAGCGTGGGGGCGGCGGTGGAGGTTCATCGCACTTCAGCTGCGGAGAACCTGGCACAGCTCAGCCCGATTCCAATCGTGAACTACGCGTTCACGGTCGCGCTGTCTGGCAATTCAGTGACCACCTTGGTCATTCCCTCGCATTGACGTGGCTGCGCTGGCGATCTTTTTGCCGCGCTCGACCAAGCAGGGACTATCGAGGGGTGCGATGTAAGACATGAAGCGTTGCCGGGCGAGGGGCGCGGGCTGCGCGCCGCTGCCCGGCTCGGGCGTGCGATCGGTGACCAGGTACACGTCATAGCTGATCAAGCAATCCTGAGCTCGACCGGTGCGTTCGGGATAGCCGAGTAGCCACTCGGCAAACGCTTGGCGATATGCCGCGTAGCCGTCATACGGGATGCGCTCGGAGTACATCACGAAAAATTGGCTCTGGCCCATGTGAGTCGGCACGATCGATCCGGCGGGCTCGTGGCGCTCGCTCGCGACTTGGTTGTACGGGTCGACGTGCTCGCCTTCCGCGGTCACGGCGTCGACGTAGATCATCGAGTCGATGCGCGAGGGCTCACTGGCGAACATGCGCCAGCCCTGGAGAATTCGCGGGTACTCGATGACTGCTTTGGCCCAACGCGGCTGTGGAACGCGCAACGCTTCGGGGACCGGCGTATTGTCGTTCAGCACCTCACTCACAATCGCCACGAGCACGAGCAAGGTCGCGGCCTCGCCGAGCAAGCGACTAGTCGTCCAAGCTGGGCGTGGGGCGGCCGGCCGCGCGCCGAAGAGACGCAAGGCTCTGCACTGCAACTCGCTTTGGATCGGACGCAACCGCGGACCGAAACGGCGAGACAGCCACTGCCAGTGCTCGGGCAGGAGCAAGAGCGGGTAGAACGAGATCATGGCAGGGCTGAAGCCACCCACGTTCAGGCCGAGGGCAAACCCCAAATGCAAGGTGGGCATGATGACAATCGCGAGCAGCCGCGCCTCGCGCGCGAACACCGGCGTAATGATCAAGGCGAAGCCGAGCCACTCCGTGGCGAGAGTCGACCAGCAGAGCATGCGCAGGGTCGAGATCGACAGGTGCTCGCGCATCCAGACACCGAGCCAGGTCACGAGCTTGTCTTGGTGCAGCGCATAATACACCGCGCTACCGTCGTCCCATGCCGGGCCAACCTTGCTCGAAGCATTGAACAGATAGATCGCAGAAAACTGCAGCAACAGCGCCAACACCGCGAGCGACGCCACTCGGGGGCCGCTCCAGGCGGAGGGCTCGGGCGTTGCTCCGGGCTCCTGGCTCGGCTTTCCCAGCGCTGCATGTTCCGTTTGCGACGACAGCAGCGCATCGAGTGAAAAGCGTGCGCCCAAGGGCAGCGGCAACGTCAGCAGGACGAGCAAGTCCATCACCATGTCGCCGCCGTTTTCGAGCACCGCCAAACGGCTGTTCAGGCTGACGCGCGCGATCAACGCGAACGCCTGGATCCAGCGGGTGCGGTAGCCAATGACGAACAATGCGTACACGATGGCGCACAACATGAACCCCAGCTGCGCTTCGGTCGGGGTCGAGACGGTGAAGAACAGCGAGAACATGCTGCGCGCGGGAGGGCGCCAAAGCAGCGTGTGATTCGGAAGCAGCCCACTATTGGTGTACCAGAGGCGGAGTTCGACCCAGCGCCGGATCAAGTCCGAGAGCAGCACCGCGCCGAACGCGATGCGAAACAAGCCCAGACTCCGTGCGTCCACGGTCAAGTAAGTGCGGAACAGTGAACGTCCCCAGTGCCTCATCGCGCACTTGGAACGAGCAAGATCCGATCCATGGTATCAGGCGCTCGACGCAGCGAAATTCTGGTAGCTCGCCGGCGTTACTGCGCCTGGCTGGCACAACTTGGCAGCGCCAAACGCGTCCGATGTCGCGGGCGGACGTTCTCGACGCGCTCAGCGCGAGTCGGTCAAAGTCTTGCTCAGCACCAGACTCCGGTAGTTCTTGCCCTGCCACTGCACCTGCCCGACCGGGCGGTAGCCGCGCTTGACGTAGAGTTCCACCAGGTGCCCCGCGCCTTCGGCGGTATCCAGCGCGACTTCGACCGCGCCCAGCGCCGAAGCACGCTGCTCGGCGAAACTCAGCAGCCGACTACCGATCCCCTGCCGTGTGCTGGCTGGGTCCACCCCGAATTGGCCGATGATGCGAACGCCGGACTGTTCATACCACTCACAGCCCGCTTGGCGTGGCCCGGCGCGACCGAGGACCAGAGTACTCGTAGCGAGTCGCTGGGTTCGATACATCGAATGTAGAGACTACCGGGGACCGTCACGCGCTGTCCTCCTAGGGTGCCGAATACAAGCGAAGCTCGTGAATGGAGAACCAGTAGCCCGGAAGCGCCTGCCCCACCGTGAACCTCAGCCGATCGGCGAAGATTGGCCGTGGAAAGACCAAACGGAAGACGAAGGTTTCGGGCGAGAAGATCTGCTCGCGATAAAAACGCAGCACGCTCTGCTCCGCGACGACACCGAGATCCTGCGCGCCGTTGGCCGCGCTCACTCGATACGAGACGGGCACGTCCATCACTCGCCCGGGCACGTCGATCTCGAGCGCGACGATTGGGCGAGGCGCAGCCAGCTGAAGCTCGAAAAACTGCCCCTGCTCCTGAAAGGCGGCGGTCGTCCAAAGGCTTTCTGATTTGCCGTCCAAGGCATAAACCGCGAGGTCGGGCCGGAGCGAGGAAGTGGCACGCAGCTCGCTCTTGGGTACGAGTCGCGCGAACGATGGCAAGGCAGGTGTAGGCAGCGGCTCCAGCGTGGGATCCTGCGCGCCCAGTAGGCTGAACAGACTATGAGAGCCCTGCTGAAAGACCCGGCGATACTCCGTGGGCCGTGCAGCGAGTTGCTCGGCAAGGTCTTCCCGTCCGGGCTCGAGTGCCTCCCCGAATAGGATCACGTGCCGCGTCCCGATTGCGAGTAGCGCTCGGCGTGCCCCTTCCGCGGGCAGCGCTTCCAGCGCTAGCCGCGCGAGTTCCGTGACCGGTGGCTGCCAGCTCGACTGCCCATTGACGAAGCGGTGTCGATGGTAGAGCGAAAGGTAATTGTGAAACGCCATGCCCGCATCACCGAAGAACGGGCCTTTCCCTCCGCTCTGGGGGGCGAAAGCGAGCAAGTCGTGCGTGGGCAGTTTGGCGGCGAAGCGCAGGACGGCCGGGATCTGATCAGCACCCCACACACGTTCGACTGGATGAGGAAAACAGCGCAGCTCGTAGCAAAGCCCGCCGAGCAGCAGCGCGCTGGTCAGCACGCGTGCCCAACTCCGGCGCAGCTTGGCGAACAAGCGGCTGGCGCCGAAGCCGGCTAGGATGCAGACGACGAACGTCGTCATCACCGCTTGCCGGCTCACTTTGCGGATGCCATCGAAGCCGGGAACGTAAGTGTAGAGATAGTAATACAGCCCGTGGATCGAAGTCCTATCCCAAAGCTCCGGATTGAGCCCCAAGAACAGAGCGACAGCCAGCAACAGAACTGCGAAATATAAGCCCACGTTGGCGGCGAGTGGCTGCGGCAGCAAACGCGCCGCCATGAGCCAGGCGACTGCGCCGAGCGCAAGAACGAGCGCACCTGCGAGCATGCTGCTCTCGAGCCAAGTGAAACAAACGGCGAGCGCTCCGAGCGCAGACCACAGCAGGAGCGTGACCAGCGCCTGCTTGCCACCCAGGCGGCGCAGCCCGCGAAAAGCCGCAACCGTGAGCCCCACCAGCGCCAGCACGCCCGCCGAAAAACCAGGGAACGCGATTTCCTCGTGCGCGCCGGGCTCGGTGTCCTGATGGTGCATCCCCGTCAACGTGAGGTTGGTCTCGGCAACGTTCGCAAAGAACTCGAGCTTGCCGTCGTAGCTGGAAGCGAACGCTGGGCTCCGTTGAAGGTTGAACTCGTGGCGCGCCGAGAAATACGGATGCACCATCAAGAACGCCACCAGCCCGGCGGCGATCGCGCAGCCGGCGAACCAGCCAAAAAAACGCAGTCGAGGGCGCTGCCTGAGCAGCAAAGCGCCACCGAGCAAGGCCAGCAGCGGCAACATGAACATCGCGTAGTACAGACACGTTCCGATCTGCAGCAGGATGCACAGCCAAAAGCCGATGATCTCTCGCGGTCGCTGCCTCTCCAGCGCGCGATGCAGGAACAGAAAGCTTGCAGGGATCCACTGCGTCGCGACGAGCTGTATTCGCCCAATCTCGAACAGCACGTAGGGGCAGAAGGCGAACGCGACCCCAGCGATCAACCCGGCGAAAGGGCTTCGGGTGAGGCGCAGCACCAGCAGATAGGTAAAGAACACCGAGAGCGAAAGCGACGAGAGCAACGTGAGGTTGTAAGCCCACAGCGGACTTTGGCTCACCAAGTAGAATGGTGCGAACAAGATGGAGAGCCCGAAGTGGTTCTCGTTGAACACGATCGAATGCGGCAACGGCGCGAAGTAGTAGCTATCGTAGAGCGACAGCGCGCTGCGCCCGAACGCAGCGTCGACCCGGCTGCCCATCAGCATCGCGTTGGTGTAAGCGTCCCAAAAGTACGCCGCGCGCAACAGTTGCTGCCCGGGGTTCGACGCGAGGGGCCAGGTCATCAAAACCGACGCGCACACCGCCAGCAACGCGGCCAGGAGGTGGCCGCGAACTTTGGCCTGAATTTTCCACATGCCCGCGCCGGCGCGGGAGGCGGCGTCGAGCAGCATCGCGCGAACGCTAGGCGCGCGCCGCAGCGCAGGTCAAGCGTCGCGGCTTCGCTCACTCCTACCGAGCCGTGGCCCTCAAACACCCGCGCATTCAGCTTGCTCGCGACGAGACCAGTCAACCTCCCCGAGGGTTTCAATATGCTCGAGACCGCCTCGGCGACTCTGCGCAGCGCCGGCTTCGAACTGGACGCGCCGCCCAGCTGGTGCTGCTGGTCGGCCGCTGGTGCAACGGTGCGCTGCTGGCCGAGAGCGCGGGCTCGGCTGCTCGCCCCGACCCGACTCATTCGACTGCCGCCGAGCACGCGGACCTCGCGCAGCGCTATCCGAGATTGGTCGAAATGGCTCCTCACCTTTCACTCTGCAATTTCGCGCCCGCGTTTGCGTTTGGCCTCGAAGCGCTGATCCGACTGGTGATGGCCGAAGCAAGTAGTTTGGGTTGATGGTCAATCAACACGCCACAGAGCACCCAGCCTTCGGCGTCACGGACGGGGGATAGGACTAACCGCCAAAGACGCCAGAAGAGCGGATCGGGCTTCGCTCTCGGCCCCCGATCATCTCGCGGAGCGTCGGGGCGCCCGCGGTGCAATCGAGCCGACAGCACGTACGCGCGGGGTCAATGGTGTGAACGCGCGTCGGCTCCCCACTGCGCGAGCGCCCCCGGTCTTGCTTACGCTGTCTGACCTTTCCTCAGCGAGTGTTCCTACGTTGCAACAGAGCGCGCCGCGAGCTGCGTTGCTGGACCGCGATCGCCCAGTTCATGGTCAGGCGCACATCGAGCCTCGTCCCGGCTTCGCCGTTCGAAGAGCGCGCGAAATGAGGAAAGAGTCTATACTCGCGCTCGAGAGCCGCTGCACGGAGCGACTAAAATTGCAGCCTCCTTGCGTATGTACGTCTCGAATGAGCGCTCGCTTCCGGTGAGATCGCGAAAGGCGTGGCCGCGAGCAGAAGTTACGATAGAACGCAGTCAATGGACGGTCGCTCGACGATTCTTTCTTTCCTACGACGCCCCGCAACGATTGGCCTTCTGACGATCCCGCTCGGGTTAGCCGCAAACGCGTGCTCGGACCAAGGCGGCACCCCGGCCACCGGAGGGGCTCCGGCGGCGGCCGGTGCCAGCGGCCAGGGGACCAATACTGGCGGCACGACCAATACTGGCGGCACGACCAACACCGGCGGCACGCTCAACGGCGCTGGCGCGCCGGGCAACGCCGGAGCCTTCATGCCCGTGGGCGGCGCAGCCACCGTGGTCACCGTCGAATGCTCGGGTGCCTTTCCTGCGGACGACGTCAGCGCTGCGGCCGTCAAAGTCGCCGCGGGCGAGTCATCTTGGGGAGCGTTACCGCACTTCTGGACCACGTTCGGCCTGGGACGCATCGGGCTGTACCTCAACCAAAGCCAGCTCGCCCCGGCGTTCCAAGCACAAGACAAGCTGAACCACGACGGTACGCACTGGTCGGACACGCTCAAGGCGCAGACCCTGGATGCGGTCAAGAACCTCGAGCTCAGGAGTGTCCGCGCCCACGGCCTGTTCCACGACGACGTCGGGATCTATCGCGAGGAAGGTGGCACCCCTGTCTACGACTTCACGCGCTCGGACATCATCTTCGACTTCTTGGTCCAAAACAAAATCGCGCCCATCATCGAGCTGGCATCGATGCCGGCAGCGCTCGCCAAAGACCCTTCGCAGACGGTCTTCGACTGGAAGATGATCGTTTCGCCGCCCAAAGACTACGATCGCTGGCAAGAGCTCGTGCAAAAGTTCGTGCAGCACAGCGTGGACCGCTACACGGCAGATGTCGTGAACAACTGGTACTTCGAGGTTTGGAACGAGCCGGAGTGCTGCGGCAACAAGTTCTGGAAGGGGTCACTCGACGACTACTTCAAGCTGTACGACAAGTCGGCCGCCGGCGTGCGCGCCGTGCTGCCCAACGGCCGCATGGGCGGTCCCGTGTCGAGTCAAGCGGAGCAGCTCGGCGACGCGGGCGTGCAATTCATGGATCACGTGAAGAACACCAGCGCGCCGCTCGGCTTCCTCTCCTTCCACACCTGGTCCTTCATCGACGGCGCGGTGGGCGGCTACTTCCAAGGCTTGGATCTGCTGGACAAATACGGCAAGAATTCGGTGCAGGTCGCGGTCACCGAGTTCGGTCCCACTTGGGAGTTCGGACTCTTGGGCGGTGCGGGTGAACCCGCTTGGGAGCCGCAGGAAACCAGCCAAGGAGCCACCTTCGTCGCGCAGGTGTACTCGAACATCGCGCAGCGCTGCGCCAAGGACAAGCGCCGCTATCCCATCACCTACGCCTGGTGGACGCTATCGGACGTGTTCGACGAGGGCTACGAAGACAAGAACGACTACCCCGCCGAGAAAAAGCCGTTCATCGGCGCCATGGGCCTCGTCAGCCGCGAAAACGTCAAGAAGCCCGCCTACAACGCGTACAAGTTCCTGGCAGGCATGGGCGACGAACAAGTTTCGCTCACGGTCAACGGCGGCGGCAACTTGGGCGGCATGGCATCGCGCAGCACCAAGAACGGTGGCATGCAAGTCATCCTGTACAACGGCCAGAATCCCGGCGCGGGCTACCCAGACGACAAGTACTACGAGGTCGCCAAGGCTCAGGACATCGGCATCACCGTTACCGGCATGAATCCCACGATGGCGTACGACGTCACCGCTTATCGCGTCGATGACACTCACGGCAACTCGTTCGCGACTTGGGACAAGGGCGGAAAGAAGGACATGGACAGCATGGCCGCCAGCGATTGGGAGACCTTGCGTGGGTCGATGGACTCGCCCGCTGAACCGGTAAGCCGCGCCGTCTGCGGGACCAAGTTCAGCAAGACCTTCAACCTGAGTTCACCCGGCGTGCTGTTTCTGACCATCGAGCCTTCGATCGCCAAGTAAGGCTGGAAAGCAGGCCGCCCACGCAGCTGTTTTTGGCGTCCGACAGAGAGCAACGTCTGCTCGTCGGACGCAAAGAACGGGCGCTGGGTGGCTCGCGTGTGCGCTGTTTCTGCTGGGCGCGGTGAGCAGCGCCTGTGCTTCGAGCACGAACGACCAACCGCAATCGGCGCCTGGACCAGGGGCGGCAACGCACGGCTGGATCGGGCGCGGGGACCTTCGGCGGCGACTCCGCAGGGGAGACGGCAATTGGTCGCTGTGGGGTGAGCGGCAGGGCTCGCCGCGCGCAAAACGGCGACTCCGGCGCGTCTGATCGCCGACGACCAAAAGCGCCGCTTGCGCTTCGCTGGTGAGGGCTCCCCCGGAAGCGATACGACCCTATT
>Ga0164308_10001411_pt1 | contig 12777 bp, 10 predicted proteins | sample Whisoiple_246_MG_FD_109983 | JGI IMG/M metagenome (GOLD analysis project Ga0164308, IMG submission 109983) | Soil microbial communities amended with fresh organic matter from upstate New York, USA - Whitman soil sample_246_MG | ecosystem: Environmental > Terrestrial > Soil > Unclassified >... | reverse complement strand
TGCTCCTCGAACTGCCGCGCCAGCTGCGTCATCAGCCGCACACCGGAGGAGGCCAGCGGGTGGCCGAAGGCGATGGCGCCGCCGTACTGGTTGACCCGCGGGTCGTCGTCGGCGATGCCGAAGTGGTCGAGGAAGGCGAGCACCTGGACGGCGAACGCCTCGTTGAGCTCGAAAAGGCCGATGTCCTCGATCGACAGGCCCGCCTTGGCGAGGGCCTTCTCGGTGGCCGGCACGGGGCCGACGCCCATGACCTCGGGCTCGACGCCGACGAAGGACCAGGACACCAGCCGCATCCGGACGGGCAGTCCGAGCTCGGACGCCGCGGTCTCCGAGGCGAGCAGGCACGCCGTGGCGCCGTCGTTGAGGCCGGCAGCGTTGCCCGCCGTGACGTTGCCGTGCGGGCGGAACGGGGTCTTGAGGGAGGAGAGGTCCTCGACGGTCGTGCCGGGCCGTGGCGGCTCGTCGGTCGTGGCCAGGCCCCACGCGTTGTCCCCGCCGCGGACTGCGACGCTGACGAGGTCCCGCTGGATGCGCCCGTCGGCGTAGGCGGCGACGAGCTTGTCCTGGCTGGCGACGGCGAACGCGTCGGCCCGCTCCTTCGTCAGCTGCGGGAAACGGTCGTGGAGGTTCTCGGCCGTCTTGCCCATGACGAGCGCGTCGGGGTCGACGATCTTCTCGGCGATGATCCGCGGGTTCGGGTCGACGCCCTCACCCATCGGGTGGCGCCCCATGTGCTCGACGCCGCCGGCGATCGCGACGTCGTAGGCGCCGAAGGCGATCGAGGAGGCCGTGTTCGTCACGGCCGTCATGGCGCCGGCGCACATGCGGTCGACGGAGTAGCCGGGCGTCGTGTTCGGCAGGCCGGCGAGCAGCGCCGCGGTGCGCCCGAGCGTCAGGCCCTGGTCGCCGATCTGCGTCGTGGCCGCGATGGCGACCTCCTCGACGCGGTCCTTGGGCAGGTCGGGGTTGCGGCGCAGGAGCTCGCGGACGCACTTGATGACGAGGTCGTCGGCGCGGGTGTGGGCGTACATGCCCTTCTCACCGGCCTTGCCGAACGGCGTACGCACGCCGTCGACGAAGACGACCTCCTGGAGCTGACGGGGCACGAGGCCTCCTCCGGTCGTGGACAGGGGTGGGGCGGCGCGAGGCCGCTCCCTCGATCCTACTGCCGGGTAACTTCCCCGTCCGGGCCGGTCGGCGTGAGCCACCTCACCGCCGCCAGCGGCGTCAGGCGTCAGGCGTCGGCGCCCGGGTGCTCGGCGCACGCGACGGCCACGAGGGGCGCGACGATGCGGGTCTGCCAGTGCCGAGCGCCCATGTCCTCCAGCGCAGCGGCGATCTCGGCCGTCGACGGCGCGGCCGGGCCCTCCCAGAGGAAGCGGCGCAGGAGGTCGGGCGTCAGCAGGTTCTCCACCGGGATCGCGAGCTCACCCGACACTGCGGTCAGCAGCTCGCGGGCCCGGGCCAGGCGCCCGGCCGCGACGGGATCGCGGTCGGCCCACGCCTTGGGCGGCGGGGGACCGGTCGGCGGCAGGGTCAGCGGCGGCAGGTCGTCCTCGGGCAGGGCGAGAGCCCGGGCCACGGCCTCGATGATCGCCTCCTGGTTGCGGCGGATCGACCGGGCCAGGCGCGGGTCGGACGACCCGACCGAGCGGGGCGGGGTCGTGGCGCGGGCGTTGGCCACGGCGATCTCGCTGATGGCGGCGTCGGGCAGGACGCGCCCGGGGGAGACGTCACGCTGCTGGGCCACGGCGTCGCGCCAGAACCACAGCTCGCGCACGACGGCCACGCCGCGACGCCCGCGCACCCGGTGCATGCCCGACGTGCGACGCCACGGGTCGACGCGGGGCTCGGGCCCGGTGAAGGACAGCAGGCTCTCGAACTCCTCGGTGGCCCAGCCTCCCTTGCCCTGGGCGGTGAGGTCGGCGGCCACCGCGTCGCGCAGGTCGGCGAGCACCTCGACGTCGAGGGCGGCGTAGCGCAGCCACGGTTCGGGCAGCGGTCGGGTGGACCAGTCGACGGCCGAGTGCTCCTTGGCCAGCTGGAGCCCGAGGTAGTGCTCGACCATGGCGCCGAGCCCGACGCGCGGCAGCCCGGCGAGACGACCGCCGAGCTCGGTGTCGAAGAGCGCGTGCGGCCGCAGCCCGACCTCGGTGAGGCACGGGAGGTCCTGGGTGGCCGCGTGCAGGATCCACTCGGCGTCGCCGATGGCCTCCTGCAGCGGAGAGAGGTCGGGGCACGCGACGGGGTCGACGAGCCACGTGCCCGCACCCTCGCGACGCAGCTGGACGAGGTAGGCGCGCTGGCCGTAGCGGTAGCCGGACGCGCGCTCGGCGTCCATGCCGATGGGCCCGGTGCCGCCGGCGATGGCCTCTGCCGCGCGCACGAGGGTGCGCTCGTCGGCGACGACGTCGGGGACGCCGTCGCGAGGGTGCAGCAGCGGCGTCGGTTCGATGGTGGCCGTGGTCGTAGCGGTCGCGGTGCCCGCCTGCTCCTGCGTCGCGGCCTCGGGCGCGAGGTCGCCCGCCGGGTCGGTGCCGGTGTGCTCGGCGTGCGCCGTCACCGGCGCTGCCCCGGCAGGGGGACGACGCCGTCGGGCAGCGGCGGGATGCCCGCGATGGTGCAGAGCATGTCGGCCCAGGCGCGCAGGTGCTCGACGACGTCACCGGCGGTCGGTGTCCACGACGCCCTGATCTCCATCTCGACGCTCGCCTCGCGGTCGGCGAGGCCGCCGAAGCTCTCGCTGACGACGCGGGTCACGGTGCCCGCCTCGGCGGTCCACGCGAGCCCACGGCCGGCGAGGGAGTCGCTGAGCCAGGACCACCCGACCGCTCCGAGCATCGGGTCGCCGGCGAGCTCGGGCTCGAGCTCGGCGCGCGCGAAGGTCACGACGCGCCACTGGCCGTCCCACGTGTCGGGGGCCGCGGGGTCGTGCAGGAGGACGAACCGCCCCGTGGCGAGGTCCTCCTCGGGGTCGGCGACGTCGATGACATCGGCGGTCAGCGCGGCCGCGTAGGGCGCGATGCGCGTCGGGGCCGGGACCTCCGTGAGGCGCACCTCCGACCGCAGCCGGACGTCGCGCAGGGCGGTCAGCGTCCTCGCAAAAACCGCCCCGTGGCCTCCCGGCAACGTTCTCGTGTGCACCAGATGAGGGTAAGCCGGGAGCCCCGGATCTGTCTCAGGGCACGCCGGGGCGTTCCGGGCAGGTCGGCACAGACTGCGCAGGCGTCACTCCCGTCACCGCCGTGGGCGGCAGGGACCGGCGAGGACCGGCGTGAGCGGGGACGCGCGAGCACGACCGGCGGCGCGGCGCCCGTCGCGGCTGACCGGGGCAGGGCCGTGCCCATGGCAGGATTGACCGGTGCCGACGTATGCCCCTGCAGCCACGCGACAGAGCGACCTCGTGCGAGCCGCGCGCCGCGAGCCGGTCGGGCGTACCCCGGTGTGGTTCATGCGCCAGGCCGGGCGATCGCTGCCCGAGTACCGCGCCGTCCGCGAGGGCGTGCCGATGCTCGAGTCGTGCATGCGCCCCGAGCTCGTCACCGAGATCACGCTCCAGCCGGTGCGCCGCCACGGCGTCGACGCCGCCATCTTCTTCAGTGACATCGTCGTGCCGCTCAAGGCCATCGGCGTCGACCTCGACATCGTGCCCGGTGTCGGTCCGGTCGTGGCCCGCCCGATCCGCACGCACGCCGACCTCGACCAGCTCGTGCCGCTGACGGCCGACCACGTCCCCTACGTGACCGAGTCCGTGCGGCTGCTCGTCGCCGAGCTCGGCGAGACGCCCCTCATCGGCTTCGCCGGTGCCCCCTTCACCCTCGCGTCCTACCTCGTCGAGGGCGGGCCGTCGAAGAACCACGAGAAGACCAAGGCCCTCATGCACGGCGACCCGCAGCTGTGGGACGCCCTGTGCGAGCGGCTGGCCCAGATCTCCGGCGCGTTCCTGCGCGTGCAGGTGCAGGCCGGGGCGAGCGCCGTCCAGCTGTTCGACTCGTGGGCCGGCGCCCTCTCACGCGCCGACTACCGGGCCCGGGCGATGCCACACTCGGCGGTCGCGCTCGGTGCCGTCGCCGACCTCGGCGTGCCCCGCATCCACTTCGGTGTCGGCACCGGAGAGCTGCTGACGCTCATGGGTGAGGCGGGCGCCGACGTCGTCGGCGTCGACTACCGCGTCTCGCTCACCGACGCCGTCGAGCGGCTCGGCGGCCGCTACGCCGTCCAGGGCAACCTCGACCCGGCGCTGCTCTTCGCCCCGTGGGAGGCCCTGGAGCGACGCGTCCGCGAGATCGTCGACGAGGGGCGCCAGGCGCCGGGCCACGTCTTCAACCTCGGCCACGGCGTCCCCCCGAACGCCGACCCCGACGTGCTGACGCGGGTCACCGAGCTCGTGCACGAGCACTCGAGCCGCCGATGACGGCGCCCGCACCGGAAGCCCCTCGCGACGCCGCTCCCGGCCTCGAGCCGGAGTCGGCGCCGTCGGTCGCCCGCTCGAGCCTGACGATGTTCGGCGGCTCGATCGCCTCGCGCGTCCTCGGCACGGTCCGGGCCGCCCTCATCACCGCGATCATCGGCGCCAGCCTCGCCGGCGACGCTTTCTCGCTGGCCAACACGCTGCCCAACGTCCTCTACATGCTGGCCGCCGGCGGCATCCTCAACGCCGTCCTCATCCCGTCGCTCTCGCGCGCCATGCGCCTGCCCGACGGCGGCCAGGAGTTCACCGACCGCGTCATCACGCTGGCGCTCGTCGGCATGGCGGTCATCACCGTCCTCGTGACGCTGGGCGCCGGCCTCTTCGTGTGGATGCTCGCGGGCACGAGCCAGCCGAGCGTCAAGCAGCTCGCGCTCGCCTTCTCCTACATCACCCTGCCGCAGATCTTCTTCTACGGCCTCTTCGCGCTGCTCGGCCAGATCCTCAACGCCCGGGGCAAGTTCGGCGCCTTCGCGTGGGCTCCGTTCATGGCCAACATCGTGGCCGTCACCGGGCTCGTCGTCTTCATCGTCATGTACCCGGCGCCGCGCCAGTTCCACAGCAACGGCCAGCCCTTCCCACGCACCCCCGAGCAGTGGACGCCCGGCATGATCTGGCTCTTCGCCGGCTCGGCCACGATCTCGGTCGTCGTCCAGGCGCTGTCGCTCGTGCCGGCGCTGCGCGGCACCGGGTTCCGCTACCGGCCGCGGTGGGGCATCCGCGGGGCCGGTCTCCGCGGGGTCAGCCGCCTCGCCGTCTGGGCGTTCGTCGGGCTCGTCGTGTCGCAGCTCGGCTTCTTCGTCAGCCAGGGCGCGCTCAACCACGCCGTGGCACGGGTCCCCGAGAACGTCCCGATCGGTGGCCCGGCCGTCTACGGCATCGCCTTCACGATCTTCATGCTGCCGCACGCGTTCGTGACGGTCTCGATCATCACGGCGCTCTTCCCGCGCCTGTCGGCCGCGGCCGCTGGTGGTCGAGTCGAGCGGATGCGCCACGACATGCGCACCGGCATCGCGCTGCCGCTCGTCGTCAACGTCGCCGTCATGGCCTTCGTCATGGTCGAGGCCGAGCCGATCATCGCCCTGCTCAACCCCGGCCTCAACCTCGGGTCCGTCGAGACCGCGGCGATCACGCTCGTCGTCATGATCCTCGGGATCATCCCGTTCGGCATCGACCTGCTCTGCTACCGCACCCTCTTCGCCCTCGAGGACGGACGCCCCACGTTCGTCATGCAGGTGCTGCTCACCGGCACGAGCCTCCTGGCGCTCGGTGCGACGCTCCTCGTGCCGCCGCAGTACGCCGTGGCGGTCATGGCGGCCGGGCAGACCCTCGGCAACGTCGTCAGCTGCGCCTACGGCCTGCGGGCCTGCCGCCTCCGTGTGGGTCCGCTCGGCGGCGCGGCGGTCATCGACACCGCGGCCCGCGTCGGGGTCGCGGCCCTCGTCGCCGGGCTGCTCGCTCTGGGCACTCACAACGTGCTCGCGCCGATCCGCCTCTACGCGGCCGAGGGGAAAGACACGACCGCCATCGGCCGGATGATCGCCAACGCCGTCGAGATCGGCCTGGTCGGGGTGGTGTTCACCGCCGTCTATGTCGGGCTCGCCCACGTGCTCCACGTCCGCGAGGTCCGCGACGTCGCGGACCTCGTGCGCCGACGCCTCGGCCGCTGACCCGCGCCCGTCCCGACGCCGGTGGTCGGCCGCGCGACGCGTCAGTCGTCCGACGCCGGTGCCGCCGCCCCGCCGGTGGCGCCGGTGGCGCTCGGCGCACCGGTCGGGGTCGGTGCGCCCGGGTCCACGATGCCTTCGGGCCCGGCTGGGGACGCGGTACCGGCCGCTCCAGCGGCCGCGACGGCCGCCACCGGGGAGCCGCCGCGGCGGCGTCGGACCCGGACCACGACGAGCGCGCCGAGCCCGATGACGACGATCCACGGCAGCAGCGCCGCGATCCCGGTGACGATGACGGTCGCCGAGGTGAGCAGGCCCTCCCAGGCACCGCGCAGCCGCGAGGCGACGTCGTCACCGGTGGCGACGACGGCCGGCGTCGTGGCGGCGGTCCACATCGTCAGGGTGACGTCGCTGTTCGTCGTGCGGCGCTCGAGATCGGCGAGGCGCTGCACCAGTGAGTCGAGGTCGGCCTGGCGTCGGCTCAGCTCGCTCTCGAGCAGGACGACCTGCTGGAGGTCGGTGGCCTTGGCGAGCAGGGCCCGCACGCGGGTGATGCTGTCGCGGGCCGGCTGCACGCGCGCCTGCGCATCGACGTACGTCTCGGTGACGTCCTCGCTCTGCGACGAGCGGTAGGACACCGAGCCGAGGCGGGACAGCTCGGTCAGGACGCCGTCGAGCTTGTCGGCCGGGACGCTCAGCACCATGCGCGCCTCGTCGACGCCGACCGGCTGGGTCGCGGGGGAAGGGCTCTCGGGGGTGGCGCCCGAACCGGTGGCGCCGGGGGAGAGGCCGCCGTCCGGACCCCCGTAGAGTCCCGTCGGGTCGGTGGCCGTGACGACGTTCTCGAAGGTCACGACCCCGCCCGCCTCCGACGTGACGACCCGGGCCCGGGCGCTCGCCGCGGCGAGGTCCCCGACCTTGACGCCGAGCCACGCCGTCCGGGCGAGCCGGATCCCCAGATCGGCGGGCAGTGCGTCGAGGACCGAGGACCCTGCGGTGTCCGCGCCGCTCGACCCGCTCGAGCCGCTGCCACCGGAGGGGCTGCCGGATCCCGTGGACGCCCCCGGGGCGAGGGCCTTGCCCTCGGCGGGGGCCTGGGGCGCACCGACGCTTCCGGACCCCGTGCCGATGCCGAGCGAGCCGCGCGCCGACGTGCCGGATGCGGCGCCGCGGCCGAGGACGGACAGGCCGACCGGCACGGCGAGGGCGAGCACCGCGACGGCGACGAGCGCGACGGCGACCCAGCGTCGTCGAGCGGCCGGGACGCGGTTGACGAGGGGGCGCAGGCGGGCGAGCGGGTCCATGGCGAGCCTTCCGACGGGTCGCCCGGACCGATGGCCCCTCCGGCCCCGTCCGTCGGCGACGTCCTGACCGATAGACACGCCCGCGCCCCCGAACGTTGCCCGCCCCCGCGTTCGGGTCCGGGGCGCGGAATGCGACAGTGGGCGCATGGGTCGCAGGAGCGTGGCGGTCGTCGGCGGCGGGATCAGCGGGCTCGCGGCCGCGTGGGAGCTGGCTCGCGCGGCAGGCGACCTCGACGTCACGGTGCTGGAGTCCACCGACCGGGTGGGGGGCAAGCTGCGCCTGGCCGACGTCGGGGGGATCGCCGTCGACGTCGGGGCCGAGTCGGTGCTCGCCCGCCGACCCGAGGCGCTCGCCCTCGTCCAGGAGCTGGGGCTGTCGGGCCGCCTGACCCATCCGGCCGCCGTCGGTGCCTCGGTCCTCGCGGGTGGCCGGTGCCGACCGCTGCCGAAGGGCACCCTCATGGGTGTCCCCTCCGACCCCGACTCCCTGCACGGGCTCCTGTCCGAGGCGGAGGTCGACCGCGTGCGAGCGGAGCACCCCACCCCGTCCGGCGCTGCCGACGTCTCCGTCGGCGACCTCGTCGACGCGCGTCTCGGCCCGGCCGTCACCGACCGACTCGTCGAACCCCTCCTCGCCGGCGTGTACGCCGGCCACGCCCGCGCGATCTCCGCCGAGGCCGCGGTGCCGGTGCTCGCACGGGCCGCGCGCGAGGGGCGCTCGCTGGTCGAGGTGGCACGGGAGGCTGCCACGGCCGCCGCGGCATCGGCCGCGCAGCCGGTCTTCGCCACCCTCGAGGGCGGGCTCGGCACGCTTCCCGCGGCGCTCGCCGACGCGCTCGAGGACGCCGGTGTGCGGCTGCGCACCGGGGCGGTGGTGCGCCGCCTGCGCGCCGACGGCGCCGCCTGGGTCGTCACCACCGGACCCACGACGGCCGAGGTGGAGGAGCGGTTCGACGCCGTCGTCCTCGCCACCCCGGCCCGGCCGACGGCGCGCCTGCTCGCCGAGGTGGCTCCCGACGCCGCCGCGGCCCTGGCCGGCATCGAGTACGCGTCGATGGCGATCGTGACCCTCTGCCTCGACGGACCGCCGCCCGCGGTGCTCGAGGGCAGCGGCTTCCTCGTGCCACCGACCGAGCCGCTGTCGATCAAGGCCTCGACGTTCAGCACCGTCAAGTGGCCCTGGCTGGGCCGCGCCCACCCTGACCGGACCTTCCTGCGGGCCTCCCTGGGAAGGCACCGCGACGAGGCGACGCTCCAGCGCTCCGACGACGACCTGGTCGCCACGGCGCTCGCCGACCTGCACACGGTGCTCGGGCCCGGTCTGCCCGAGCCGTCGGCGGCCCACGTGCAGCGCTGGGGCGGCGGCCTGCCGCAGTACGCCGTCGGCCACCTGGCGCGTGTCCGGACGGCCCGCGGGCTCCCCCCGGGGCTCACGGTGTGCGGCGCCGCCTACGACGGGGTCGGCATCCCGGCGTGCATCGGCTCGGGCCGCGCGGCGGCTCGCGCCGTGCTGACCCGGTGGCCGGACACCGCGGCAGCCTTGGGATGATGTCGGCATGAGCGAGCGCCTGACCCCGGCCCGGATGCGGGAGATCAACGACACGATCCGCTACAGCATGTGGTCGGTGTTCGCGTCGGCCACGCCCCTCGGCGACGACCGTGACGCCCTCCTCGCCGAGCTCGAGGGCTTCCTCGCCGAGATCGCCGCGGAGGGCGTCGTCGTCCGGGGCCTCTACGACGTCGCGGGCCTGCGCGGCGACGCCGACGTCATGGTGTGGTGGCACGCCGAGTCGATCGAGCAGCTCCAGTCGGCCTACCACCGGCTCCTGCGCACCGAGCTCGGCCAGCACCTCGAGCCGGTCTGGAGCTCGGCGGCCCTGCACCGCCCGGCCGAGTTCAACAAGAGCCACATCCCGGCCTTCATGGCCGAGGAGGAGACGCGCCAGTACCTCTGCGTCTACCCGTTCGTGCGCTCCTACGAGTGGTACCTGCTCGAGGACTCCGAGCGGCGCGACCTGCTGCGCGAGCACGGCCAGATGGCGCGCGACTACCCCGACGTCCGTGCCAACACCATCGCCTCGTTCGCGCTCGGCGACTACGAGTGGCTCCTCGCCTTCGAGGCCGACGAGCTGCACCGCATCGTCGACCTCATGCGCGAGCTGCGGGCCTCGCGCGCCCGCCTGCACGTGCGCGAGGAGGTCCCGTTCTTCACCGGGCCGCGCATCGAGCCCGCGCAGCTCGTCGCCAACTTGCGCTGAGCCGGGCGGCTCGGGCGGTGGTCAGTCGTCGCCCTCAAACGCCTTGCCGAGGCCGGCCGCGAGGGGGATGAAGAGGAAGACGAACCACTCGCCCGTGCGCAGGAACACGAGGAGCGCGATGAAGGGCGACAGGGTGATGAGGGCTCGGCCGACGCGTCGGCCGAGCGGCATCCTGGGCGCGGGGACGGGCCCGGTCGCAGCGGCCGCCCGGACCGGGGCCGTGTCGACGCCCAGCCTCGGCCGGGGCTCGGGCAGGTCGGTGAACAGGGCCTTGATGTCGCCGCGCGTCACCGCGTCGGTCGCCCGACCGCGCCGGTCCTCGTACTCGAACGCGTCGAGCCGCCCCGCCTCGTGGTGGGCAGCCAACGCGGCCAGAGCCTCTTCGCGCTCCCGGCTGCCGATGCGAAGGTCGTCGTCCCCGGCCATGGCACCAACCTACGTGTGCTCTCTCAGGCGTCGGTCGACGCCTCGCCCCGGGCAGGCGCGTCACCGGTGGGCTCGAGCCGCAGCGAGATCGAGTTGATGCAGTAGCGCTGGTCGGTCGGCGTGTCGTAGCCCTCACCCTCGAACACGTGACCGAGGTGCGAGCCGCAGGTGGCGCACCGGACCTCGACGCGCTTCATGCCGAAGCTGACGTCCTCGATGTACTCGACGCTGTCGCCGGCGAGCGGGGCGTAGAAGGAAGGCCACCCACAGTGCGACTCGAACTTCGTGTCGCTGCGGAACAGCTCGGCGCCGCACGCCCGGCACGAGTAGACGCCCTGGGTCGTCGTGTCGGTGTACTCGCCGGTGAACGCGCGCTCGGTGCCGGCCTGGCGCAGCACCTGGTACTCGGCGGGGGAGAGGGCGTCACGCCACTCCGCGTCGGTGCGCTGGACGGCGTACGGCTGGCGGGAGGTGCTCTGGTCGCTCATGACCGGGCAACGCCGGGGCCCCCGCATTTGTGCCCGCGGGCGACCTCGGCGGGGGAACGGCCCGGGCGTGCCGGTTGCGCACGCCCGGGCCGCTCGGCTCATCTCGAGGCTGTCACCTGTGCCTCGGCGGAGCCGTGCATGTCGCCGTGACGGTGTTGCCGGCGGCGTCGGTGGCGGTGACGAGCAGGTCGCCCTTGACCGTCACGTGCCAGTCGACGGCGCCTGAGCCGGGCACGGCCGACGGGGTGGCCCCCGGCGCCTGCGTCAGCTTGATCGTCGTGCCGGGCGTGTACGGGCCGAACGAGGCCGAGGACGCCGTGTCGGAGACGGTCAGCGACACCCCGGGCAGGTTGTCGCTCGCCAGCAGCCGGTAGAAGCCGGCCGACGCGTAGGCGGGCGGCGTCTTGCCCGCCGGGTTGACGCCCGGTCCGCAGGCCGCGGTCGGGGCGGTCACGTCGTTGACGGTGATGCGGACGGTCTGGACGAAGTCCGGTCCGGCGTCGGCGCCGTTGACGAGGAACGTCGTCGTGCACGTCAGCGTCGAGCCCTGCGGTGCGTCGGCCGCGACGGTGATCGCCTCGTCGAGGACGAGGTCGGTGCCGCTCGTCACGGTCTGCGGCAGCGACGGCGAGTACGCCACCGACAGGCCCGGGTCGCACGACACGTTCGCGGAGACCTCCGCCGGCAGGTTGCCGAGCCCGGCGAGGATGGCCGAGGCCACGCCGCCGGGGGCGACGCTCGGGAAGAAGGTGCCCGAGGTGGCCGAGGTGATGCGCGAGGCCTGACCGGTCGCATCGAGCCCGTCGCCTGATCCCGAGCTGACGTTGATCGCGATGACCTGCGCCGACACTCCCTGCAGCGAGGCGAGCGCGTCGGCCTCGGTGTGGCCGTTGCTCGGGTCGTGACCGCTGGCGTCGCCGAACCAGACGACGATGCGAGTCGAGCCGGGACGGTAGGCGATGGCGTTGCCGCCGGACCCGACCTGCCACAGGGCGTTGAGCTGGCCCTCCTGCAGGTCGCCGCCGCCGCCAGCGGAGAGGCTGTTGATGGCGTTCTGGGCGGTCGTCCGGTCGCCGGTGAGCCCGGTCTCGACCTGGAAGAGCTGCGCCCCGTCGCTGACGTCGCGGTAGGAGGTCACCGCGAACTGGGCGAGTGGCTGTGCGCCCTGCACGCTCGTGACGATCGAGCTCATCTCCGACTTCACGTTGGCGATGGCCGAGCCCATGCTGCCGGTCTCGTCGACGACGAGCACGATGTCGGGCTTGGGTGGGATCTCCGGCGTGGTGACGGTCTTGGTGACGTGGACGGTCTGGCCCGGGTCGAGCGAGGCGTCGTAGCCGCCCGGCGTGACACCGGCGCCGGACGCGACGGTCGGGACGGCGACGAGGGCTCCGGTTGCGAGGATGGAGAGCGCGCCGCGGCGCATTCCGTTGAGCACGGTTGTCCCCTTTCGTGGGACGCGAGGGTTGGGTGGGTGACCGGCGCCCGTGCATTCCGGCGCGGCCCCGAGACGGCCGGCGCGACGTCACGACCCCGAGTGACCTCGTCCCCTGCCGTCGACGGTCCTGGTGGTGGACCGGGGAGCGGTCGGGTCCGGCCGGTGGAGGCGTCCGCCCGAGGCTCCCTACGTCCACCGTGTTCCCGTTCGCCCGTTTTGATACGAGAACCGCCGAAAAGTGGTGCTGCTGGGACGCGCGGGGCAGGCTTTGCCACGATGGGGCCCGTGGAGCAGCGCCAGAGGGTCCCGCGCCCGCTCCTCGCCGCAGCCGCGGCGGGGGCCGGCACCGCCGTGGGGGCCGCCGCCGGGTCGGTGGCGGCCGCCGCCTACTTCGCCCGACGCGTCCTGACCCCCGACGAGCTGCAGCCCGACGACGTCGTCGTCCTCGAGTGCGACGACGACACCGTCCGGTTCGCCGCGGCACCCGACCCGGTCGTACCCGGCCGCTACGGGCTGTGGCTCGACGGCGGCCTCGGCCACGCCCGGGTCGGGGAGATCGTCGCGGCCGACGACGCGTCGGTGACCCGGCGGCTGCTGTCGGTCGACCGGGGTCGGCTCACGCCCGGGCCGGCACGGTGGAACCAGTACTACTACTGGGACCGGCCCCGCGTCAGCCTCGGGCTGCCCGACGAGGACGTCTCGGTGCTCTCGGACGTCGGGCCGCTGCC
>Ga0164308_10001410_pt1 | contig 12780 bp, 9 predicted proteins | sample Whisoiple_246_MG_FD_109983 | JGI IMG/M metagenome (GOLD analysis project Ga0164308, IMG submission 109983) | Soil microbial communities amended with fresh organic matter from upstate New York, USA - Whitman soil sample_246_MG | ecosystem: Environmental > Terrestrial > Soil > Unclassified >... | reverse complement strand
TGCCGGCCGCGGTGGCGCTCTGCTAGTGTCCCGAGATGCTGCCGGACGGTCATCTTCGGGAAGCGCTCACCTTCGACGACGTCCTGCTGGTTCCTGCCGAAAGCGACGTCGTTCCCAAGGACGTCGAGGTGCGGACGCAGCTGACGCCCGGCATCCGGCTGGCGATTCCAATCGTGTCGTCGGCGATGGACACCGTCACCGAAGCGGCGACGGCGATCGCGATGGCCCGCGAGGGCGGCATCGGCGTCCTGCACCGCAACCTGTCCATCGAGGACCAGGCCCGTCAGGTCGACCTGGTGAAGCGGACGCAGACCGGCATCATCTCCAACCCCGTCACCATCGGCCCGGACGCGACGCTCGAGGAGCTCGACCGGCTCTGCGGCGAGTACCGCGTCTCGGGGCTGCCGGTCGTCGACGTCGACCACCACCTGCTCGGCATCATCACCAACCGCGACCTGCGCTTCACGCCCGTGGCGGAGTGGGCGACCACCAAGGTCGACGAGGTGATGACCCGCGACGGCCTCATCACCGGCCACGTCGGGATCTCCCGCGACGAGGCGACGACGCTCCTGCGCGCCCACAAGCGCGAGCGGTTGCCGCTGGTCGACGGCGAGGGCCGGCTGAGCGGCCTCATCACCGTCAAGGACTTCGTCAAGGGCGAGCAGTTCCCCCACGCGTCCTACGACGCCGACGGCCGGCTCCTCGTCGGCGCGGCCATCGGCTACTTCGGCGACGCCTGGGAGCGCGCCACCACCCTCGTCGAGGCGGGTGTCGACGTCCTCGTCGCCGACACCGCCCACGGCCACGTGCACCTCCTCCTCGACATGGTGCGTCGGCTCAAGACCGACCCGGCGACCCGCCACGTGCAGGTCATCGGCGGCAACGTCGCCACCCGCGAGGGCGCCCAGGCCTTCGTCGACGCGGGCGCCGACGCCGTCAAGGTCGGCGTCGGTCCGGGATCGATCTGCACCACGCGCGTCGTCACCGGCGTGGGCGTGCCGCAGGTGACCGCCGTCTACGAGGCGTCGCTGGCCACCAAGCCGGCCGGGGTCCCGCTCATCGCCGACGGCGGCATGAAGCACTCCGGGGAGATCGCCAAGGCGCTCGTCGCGGGTGCCGACGCGGTGATGGTCGGCTCGATGCTGGCGGGGTGCGAGGAGTCGCCGGGTGACGTCGTCTTCGTCAACGGCAAGCAGTTCAAGTCCTACCGCGGGATGGGCTCGCTCGGTGCGATGAGCAGCCGCGGCAAGAAGTCCTACTCCAAGGACCGCTACTTCCAGGCCGAGGTCGCCAGCGACGACAAGATCGTGCCGGAGGGCATCGAGGGCCAGGTCGCCTTCCGTGGCCCGCTGTCCGCGGTCGCCCACCAGCTCGTCGGCGGTCTCAACCAGTCGATGTTCTACGTCGGTGCCCGCACCATCCCGGAGCTGCAGGACAAGGGCCGGTTCGTCCGCATCACGTCGGCCTCGCTCAAGGAGAGCCACCCGCACGGCGTGCAGATGACCGTCGAGGCGCCCAACTACAGCGGGAGCTGAGCGACCTCAGGGTCGGAAGCCCGGTCGCGTCGGCCGGAGGTCCTCGGCCCGCGGGGCGAGCGGCCGCGCGACCATCCCGGACGCGGTGCGTGCGACGACGAGCAGCCCGACCCGGCGACGGGTCACCAGCCCGGGGGACCGGGTGAGGTCGCTCGCGGAGCCGACGCGTCGTGACGCCAGCCCGGGCACGGCGCTGCGGACGACGACGGCGCCGGTGCGGTCGGTTGCTACCACGTGCAGGGCGCCGGCGTCCTCCCCGACGGCCGGCGAGGCGTACGTCGACCACTCGCCCGCCATGAGCGCCGGTCGGCCCCACCGGCGACCGGCCAGGGTGCGTACGCCGATCCGCCCGGCCGCGCCGACCTGGTGCAGCCGGGTCGTGCCCGCGGAGTCGGTGGTCAGGGCAGGTGTCGAGGTGAGCGACGCGGCCGGCCCGCGCAGGCGCAGGAGGCGGCCGCGCTCGAGCGACTGCGCGTAGGTCTCCCCGTGCGCCCCGACGCCCACCAGCCACGTGCGGCCGGCGGCGTCGTTCCCGAGCACCGGCGCGGTGTGGGTGGACCAGGAGGCCGGGCGGCCGACGCGGTCGGGCCGGGTCCAGCGTCCCTCCCGGGTCAGGCGCCGGGTGGCCAGCGTGCCGTCCGCGGAGACGGTCGCGAGCACCGGTCGTCCGGTGCGCGACTGCGCGAGCGCCGGGCTCGCGGTCGGCGCGGACGTGCCGACGGCGCGCAGCACGAGCCGTCCGCGGCGCGCGGTGCCGACCAGGACCCGTCCGTCGCGGGAGGTCGCGGCGAGCCAGGGGCGGCCGTGGCGGTCGAGGCTCAACGCGGGTGCCACCACCGGCGTGAAGGCACCGGCACGCCCGACGACCCGGTCCGGACGCCCGGGACCGGCCAGCAGCAGGGTCCCCGCGTCGTCGACCCGCGAGGTCCACGACCTGCCGAGGCCGTCCGGCACCGACACGAGGGGCCGGTCCGATCCGACGAACGGGGAGGGCGCGACGTCGGCGAGGTGCAGGTAGCGGAAGTCACCGACCGGGACCGTACGGGTGCCGTAGCCGCCGGAGGTGCCGTAGTTGTACTCCTCGATCGTCACGGTGCCCGGACCGATGTCGCTCACCCACGCCACGTGCCCGACCCGACCCGCGTCGGTCTGCGCGACGGCCCCGACGGCCGGCACGGAGTCGACCCGGTACCCCAGCCGGCGGGCCACGTCGTCCCACTCGGCGGCGTTGCCCCAGTGCTGCCCGCGGAAGTGGTTGCCGAAGCCCGCCATGCCGTTGCGCTCGTGCAGGCGCCAGGAGACGAAGCTCGTGCAGTTGCGGAGCACGAAGCCCCAGGAGTCGCCGATCGAGCCGTTGATCGACCACACGTTGCGGGCGCACGTCGGAAGCGGGCCGCGCGGGTCGTACAGGTGGCCGGAGACCGGGTCGAGGACCGGCGGGGGCGGCGGGGGCGGCGGGGGAGGCGGCGGCAGCTCGGCGGCGGGCGCCGGCGGCTGGCCGGGCGCGGGAGCGGGGGCCGGCGGAGGCGTCGGGGCCGGCACGGGCTCCGGCTCCTCGATCGGGGCCTGGGGCAGGATCGGGCACTGACCCTGCCAGGCCCACGGGTAGTCGTCGGCCGCGTGCGCTGTCGCGGCGCCCATGCCCAGCACCCCACTGGCCAGGCAGGTCGCCACGACAGCGCGCGCGAGCCTTCTGCTCCCTCGTTCCCCCACCTGCTGAACGGTAGGCAGCACCTCGGGGGCGTGTGAGCGGCTTTGCCGAGCTGTTCACGAGCCGTTGCCGAACCCTCACGCGGGAGGCCTGCGGGAGGGCCCTGTCCTTCGCGCGCCCCGGCTGTCACGATGAGGCGTGACCTCCGCGAAGATCGCCATCGTCGGTGCGGGCGCCGTGGGCTCGACGCTCGCCTACGCGTGCCTGGTGCGTGGCGTGGCCACCACCGTGGCGCTGCACGACCTCGACGTCGCGAAGGTGCGCGCCGAGGAGCTCGACCTGCGACAGGGGCTGCAGTTCCTGCCGACCGCGCGCGTCGAGGCCTCCGCCGACGTGTCGGTGTGCGCGGGGGCGCACGTGGTCGCGGTGACCGCCGGGGCCAAGCAGCAGCCGGGGCAGTCCCGGCTCGACCTCGCGGCCTCGACCACCAGGATGCTCCGGACCCTGATGCCCGCGATCGTCGACGTCGCCCCGGACGCGCGGATCATCATGGTCACCAACCCGGTCGACGTGGTGACCTACGCGGCGCAGAAGCTCACCGGCCTCGGCTCCGAGCAGCTCTTCGGGTCGGGCACGGTCCTCGACTCGGCCCGGCTCCGCGGCCTCCTGGCCGAGCGGTGCGGCGTCGCCGTCCAGAACGTCCACGCGTACGTGGTCGGCGAGCACGGCGACAGCGAGATCCCGCTGTGGAGCAGCGCCAGCATCGGCGGCGTACCCGTCACCGACCTGGTGCCGGCCCCCGAGCGGGACGCGATGGCCGCCGGCGTCGTGGGCGCGGCCTACGAGATCATCAAGGGCAAGGGCGCCACCAACTACGCCATCGGCATCTCCGGCAGCCGGATCATCGAGGCCGTGCTGCGCGACGAGAAGCGGGTGCTCCCGGTGTCCACGCTGCTGGCCGACTACCACGGCATCGGCGACGTCTGCCTGTCCGTCCCGACGGTCGTGGGCGCGGGAGGCGCCGAGCGTCGGCTCGAGGTGCCGATGGACCCCACCGAGCTGGCGGGACTGCGCGCCAGCGCCGACCGCATCCGAGCGACCGCCCGCGACCTCGGCTTCTGAGCCGACGCCGATAGGCTTCGGGCGTGACCGAGATCGAGATCGGCCGTGCCAAGCGCGGTCGCCGCGCCTACTCCTTCGACGACATCGCGATCGTGCCCTCGCGGCGCACGCGCGACCCCGAGGAGGTCAGCACGGCCTGGCAGATCGACGCCTACCGCTTCGACATCCCGGTGCTGGCCGCGCCGATGGACTCCGTCATGTCGCCGTCCACGGCGATCGCGCTCGGTCAGATGGGCGGCCTCGGGGTGCTCAACCTCGAGGGGCTCTGGACGCGCTACGACGATCCCTCCGGCCTGCTCGAGGAGGTGGCCGGCCTGTCCGGCCACGACGCGACCCGCCGGATGCAGGAGATCTACACCGAGCCGATCAAGCCCGAGCTGATCACCGAGCGCCTCAAGGAGGTGCGCGCAGCCGGCGTCACGGTCGCCGGCTCGCTGTCGCCGCAGCGCACCAAGGACCACGTCAAGGCCGTCGTCGACGCCGGCGTGGACATGTTCGTCATCCGCGGCACGACTGTCTCCGCGGAGCACGTGAGCAGCCAGTCCGAGCCGCTCAACCTCAAGGAGTTCATCTACGAGCTCGACGTGCCGGTCATCGTCGGCGGGTGCGCGACCTACCAGGCCGCGCTGCACCTGATGCGCACCGGCGCGGCCGGCGTGCTGGTCGGCTTCGGAGGAGGCGCGGCCCACACGACGCGCACGGTCCTCGGGGTCGCAGTGCCGATGGCCAGCGCCGTCGCCGACGTGTCCGCCGCGCGCCGTGACTACATGGACGAGTCGGGCGGGCGCTACGTGCACGTCATCGCCGACGGCTCCATCGGCAGCTCCGGCGACATCGCGAAGGCGATCGCCTGCGGGGCCGACGCGGTCATGATCGGCTCGCCGCTCGCCCGGGCGACCGAGGCCCCCGGCCGCGGCTACCACTGGGGGAGCGAGGCGACGCACGCCCAGCTGCCCCGCGGCGAGCGGGTCGGCTTCGAGCCGGTCGGCACCCTGGAGGAGATCATGTTCGGCCCCTCTCGCGTCGCCGACGGCACCATGAACCTCGTCGGCGCCCTGCGCCGCGCCATGGCCACCACGGGCTACACCGAGCTCAAGGAGTTCCAACGCATCGAGGTCGTCGTCCAGCACTGAGCGAGGAGTGCCGAGGTCATCTCCTGACCTCGAGGCTCCACGATCCGCCTGTCCACAGGTCGTCGAGCCTGCCTGGTGCTGCCCTCGCACGGTGATCAGGATGGAGGGATGCGTGACGACCCGGACCTCCTCCGGCTCACCGGCTCTCTCGGTGGCCAGTGCGGCGTGGTGTCGCGCAGGCAGGCGCTGGAGTGCGGCCTGCGCCCTGGCGACCTCCGCCGGCTGGAGAGGCGCCGTGACCTGGTCCGCGTGCTGCCCCGCGTCTACCTCGCCCACACCGGTGAGCCGACGTGGATGCAGCGCGCCTGGGCGGCCGTGCTCTACGCGTGGCCGGCCGCGCTGGTCGGTGAGTCGGCACTCCGCGCCGCCGACGGCCCGGGGCGTCGCGAGGCCGACCGGGGTCCGATCCACGTGGGGATCGCACGCGAGCGCCGCGTCCTGCAGGTGCCCGGCGTCGTCGTCGTACGCACCGTGGGGCTGGACGTGCGGGCACGGTGGAACCTCGGTCCGCCGCGGCTGTCGTACGACGACGCGGCGCTCGACGTCGCGCTCCACGCCCGCACCGAGATGGACGCCGTCGCCGCCGTCGCGCGTGCCGTGCAGAGCCAGCGGACCACGGCTGCTCGCATGGCGGGTCTGCTGTCCGAGCGGTCGCGCGCTCCGCGCCGCACGTTTCTCGAGGGGGTCCTCGGCGACGTGGCGTCGGGCACGTGCTCGGTCCTCGAGCACGCCGACCTCGTCAGGGTCGAGCGACCGCACGACCTCCCCACGGCGCTGCGGCAGGTGCGGGAGGTGACGCCCAGCGGCGTGGTCTACCGGGACGGGTTGCTCATGGAGCTGCCCATCGAGCTCGACGGTCGGTTCGTGCACGACACGGTCGAGCAGCGCGACCGCGACTTCGAGCGTGACCTCGACGCGGCGGTGTCCGGGCGCGGGACGGTCAGGCTCTCGTGGGGCCAGGTCGTCGGGCGGTCGTGCCAGACCGCTGCGAAGCTCTCCCTCCTGGTCGTCCGACGGGGCGGCCCCGCGGCCCGCGCCTGCGGGCCGGGGTGTGCGGTCCTCCGGTCCGCCGCATGAGCACGAGCGTGGAGTCGTGAGGTCACCTGGCGACCTTCCGGCTCCGCGCTGTCGATTCGGGCGACCCTGCGACACTGGCCGCATGACGAGCACCCCACGGAGTTCCTCTCCTCCGCTGCGCTCCCCCGGAGAACCCCGCGGGGACCGCGCATGAGCATCGCCAAGGCCCTCGATGCCGACCAGCGCGCCGACGCGCTCCAGCAGCTCGGGTCCGGGGAGCTCGACGTGCTGGTCGTCGGCGGAGGGATCGTCGGCGTGGGCGCGGCGCTCGACGCGGTGACGCGCGGGCTCAAGGTGGGGCTCGTCGAGCAGCGCGACCTCGCCTCCGGCACGTCGTCGCGCTCGTCCAAGCTGGTGCACGGCGGCCTGCGCTACCTCGAGATGTTCGACTTCGCGCTGGTGAAGGAGGCACTGGAGGAGCGCGGCCTGCTGCTGACGCGGCTCGCGCCGCACCTGGTGCGGCCGGTGCCGTTCCTCTACCCCCTCGAGCACGCGTGGGAGCGGCCCTACGTGGGCGCCGGCGTCGCGCTCTACGACACGATGGCGATGACCGGCAAGTACGACATGGGCGTGCCCAAGCACAAGCACGTCTTCCGCAAGCAGCTCGCCCGGATGGCTCCGGACATCCGCACCGACAACCTCCACGGCGCGATCCGCTACTACGACTGCCAGGTCGACGACGCCCGGCTGGTGATGACCATCGCCCGCACCGCCGCCAACAACGGCGCGCACGTCGCGACCCGCACCAAGGTGACCGGCTTCCTGCGTGACGGTGACCGGGTCGTCGGCGTACGTGCCCGCGACCTCGAGGGCCAGCGCGACCTCGAGATCCGGGCCCGGGTGGTCATCAACGCGGCCGGGGTGTGGACCGACGAGGTCCAGGACCTGGTGGGCGGGGAGGCGCAGCTCGACGTCGACGCCAGCAAGGGCATCCACGTCGTCGTCCCCAAGGACCGGATCCGCTCCGAGTGCGGCTTCATCACCAAGACCGAGAAGTCGGTGCTGTTCGTGATCCCCTGGGACGACTTCTGGATCATCGGCACGACCGACACCGCGTGGGACCTCGACCTGGCCCACCCCGCGGCCAGCAAGACCGACATCGACTACGTCCTCGAGCACGCCAACCGGTTGCTCAAGGACCCGCTCGACCACCGCGACGTCGTCGGTGTGTACGCCGGACTCCGGCCGCTGCTCAAGCCGATGCGCAAGGAGGGCGACATGGGGGAGACCACCAAGCTCTCCCGCGAGCACACCGTCGCCAACCCCGTGCCCGGCCTCGTGCTGGTCGCCGGCGGCAAGCTGACGACGTACCGCGTCATGGCGCGCGACGCCGTCGACCACGCGATCCGCGACTTCGACGCCACGCCCGCCTCCATCACCCACCGGGTCCCGCTGATGGGCGCGTGGGGGCACGAGGCCCGCACCAACCAGCGCGTCGCGCTCAGCCGCTCGTCCGGCCTCGAGATCGGGATGGTCGACCACCTGCTCGGGCGCTACGGCGGCCTCGTCGACGAGCTGCTGGCGATGATCCACCGGCGTCCCGAGCTCGGCGAGCCGCTGCCGGGGGCCGAGCACTACCTGCGGGCCGAGGTGCTCTACGCCGTCACCCACGAAGGCGCGCGTCACCTCGACGACGTCCTGGCCCGACGCACGCGCGTGTCGATCGAGACCTTCGACCGCGGGATCGCGGCGGCGCGACCGGCCGCCGAGCTGATGGCCGAGGCGCTGGGCTGGGACGACGCCCAGCTCGAGGACGAGGTCGACCACTACCTGCGGCGGGTCGAGGCGGAGCGGCAGAGCCAGCTGATGCCGACCGACCAGGAGGCCGACGAGGCGCGGGTCAAGGCGCCCGACATCGTCTAGAGCCGCTGCACGGGCCCGGGTGCCGACCCACCGAAGGCCTCGCGCAGGCCGGAGCGCTTGCCCCCGGCCTCCAGGGCGTCGGCGACCTTGCCCACGGGTCGGGTCCCCGGCCAGACGTGCACGACCATGAGCGCGAGGGAGACGGCGGCGCCCCCGAGGTAGGTGAGGATGCTGCCGTCGGGCAGCACGAAGGCCGCGGCCACGGAGGCGATGGCGACGAACTCCGCGACGGCGAACCGCATGATCATCAGCGCCTGCCAGCGGGTGCGGGCCTGGGCGGCAGCGTCGTCGTCGGACAGGCTCGTGGACAGGGCGGGCGTCCGGTAGCCGACCGTCTCGAGCAGCAGGTGCGCGGCGACACCCGCCAGCACCTGCACCGCCAGCGTCCCGAGCGGGAACGACTCGGGGGCGGGCAGCACCATCGACAACGCCACCCCGATGACGACGAGGGCGCCCATGAGCGAACCGGCCAGGAGCCGCGTGGACAGCGCGAACGGCGCGGACGTGGGCGGCGGCGTCGACATGGGGCGAGCCTAGACGGAGCAGGCGCCCGCGCAGGTTGGACAAAATCGCCGGACATGTCGAATGCTGGGACGAGGTGACCAACCGGTAGCAACGGTGTCGGTGGCGACCTACGCTGCGTGGATGACTGAGCAGACCCCCGCCTCGGGCCCCGTCACCGACGGTCCCGCCGACCCCGAGCACGACGCCACCGCGGCCTACGGCCTCGACCGCTCGTACGTCGCCAGCCTCACGCGGCGACTCGTCAGCACGACCGGCGAGACGGTCGCCGTCGCCTCCCCGATCGGCGGCACCCCGCTCGCGCACGTCCCGCAGTCGAGCCCGGCCGACGTGGCCGAGGCGTTCGCGCGGGCGCGCCGGGCCCAGGCTTCATGGGCCGCCACGTCCGTCGACGACAGGGCCGCGGCCCTCCTGCGGCTGCACGACCTGCTGCTCGACCGGCAGGAGGAGCTCATCGACCTGGTCGTCTGGGAGTCGGGCAAGGCCCGCAAGGACGCCTACCTCGAGGTCGCCCACCTCGCGCTCACCGCGCGCTACTACGCCCGCACGGCCCACGAGCACCTCGACACCAGGCGCGTCGGCGGCATGTTCCCGGTGCTCACCCGAGCCGAGGTCAACCGGGTGCCGAAGGGCGTGGTCGGCATCATCTCCCCCTGGAACTACCCGCTCACGATGGCGCTGTGCGACGGCATCCCGGCGCTCCTCGCCGGCAACGCCGTGGTGTCCAAGCCCGATGCGCAGACCGTGCTCACCGCGCTGCTCGCCGCCCAGCTGCTCGAGGAGGCCGGCTTCCCGCCCGAGACGTGGCAGGTCGTCGCGGGGCCCGGTCCCGAGGTGGGCGGCGCGATCGTCGCGAACGCCGACTACGTCTGCTTCACCGGTTCCACGGCCACCGGCCGGATCATCGCCCGGGGGTGCGCCGAGCGGCTGATCGGCTGCTCGCTCGAGCTCGGCGGCAAGAACCCGATGCTCGTGCTCCGTGACGCCGACGTCCCCCGGGCCGCCGAGGGGGCGACCCGTGCGGTCTTCTCCAACGCCGGCCAGCTGTGCGTCTCGATGGAGCGCCTGTTCGTCGCCGACCAGGTCTACGACCGCTTCGTCGACGCCTTCGTCTCGCGCACGCAGGCGATGACCCTCGGCGCGAGCCAGGACTGGTCGGTCGACATGGGGTCGCTGATCTCGCAGGCGCAGCTCGACACGGTGACCCGCCACGTCGAGGACGCCGTCGCCAAGGGCGCCCGCGTGCTCACCGGTGGCAAGCACCGGCCCGACCTCGGTCCCTACGTCTTCGAGCCGACGATCCTCGAGGGCGTCTCGGTCGACATGGAGTGCTTCGGCAAGGAGACCTTCGGGCCGGTCGTCTCGCTCTACCGCTTCCACAGCGAGGACGAGGCGATCGAGCGCGCCAATGACGGTGCCTACGGCCTCAACGCCTCGATCTGGACCCGCGACACCGCGCGCGGTCGCGCGCTGGCCCGCCGCGTCGCGTGCGGCACGGTGAACGTCAACGAGGCCTACGGCGCGACCTTCGGCTCGCTCGGCGCGCCGATGGGCGGCATGCGCGAGTCGGGCCTCGGCCGCCGCCAGGGCGCCGAGGGCATCCACCGCTACACCGAGGCTCAGTCGGTGGCGGTCCAGCGGCTGGTGCCGATCGCTCCGATGTTCGGGATGTCGGAGGAGACCAACGCGAAGGTGATGACCGGGGCGTTGCGACTGCTCAACAGGCTCGGCCTGGCATGAGCGCCCAGCACGACCCAACCGCCCCCGCCGCGACCACGCACTACGACGTCCTCGTCATCGGGTCGGGCTTCGGCGGCTCGGTCTCCGCGCTGCGACTGACGGAGAAGGGCTACCGGGTCGGCGTGCTGGAGGCCGGTGCCCGGTTCGTGGACGACGACTTCCCGACGACGTCGTTCGACGCGAAGCGGTGGCTCTTCGCGCCGGCCGCCGGGATGTACGGCATCCAGCGCATCGACATGGTCAAGGACTGCCTGATCCTCGCGGGCGCCGGCGTCGGCGGCGGGTCCCTCGTCTACGCCAACACGCTCTACGAGCCGCTCGACGCCTTCTACGACGACCCCTCCTGGTCGCGGATCACCGACTGGAGGAGCGAGCTCGCTCCCTACTACGACCAGGCCAAGCGGATGCTCGGCGTGGTGGAGAACCCGCTCCACACGCCGTCCGACGAGGTGATGCAGCAGGTCGCCGAGGACATGGGCGTCGGCCACACGTTCCGCCCCACCCCGGTCGGCGTCTTCTTCGGCGGACCCGACGCGACGCCGGGCGAGGAGGTGGCCGACCCGTTCTTCGGCGGCGCCGGGCCGGCGCGCAACGCCTGCCTCAACTGTGGCGAGTGCATGACCGGTTGCCGCCACAACGCCAAGAACACGCTCGTCAAGAACTACCTCCACCTCGCCGAGCGGGCCGGGGCCGTCGTCCACCCGCTGACGACGGTGACGCGGGTCCGCCCGCGCGACGGTGGCGGCTACGAGGTGACCGCGCGCTGGACGAAGGCCAAGTTGTCGCGCCGGACGGCCGTCAGGACCTTCACCGCCGACCAGGTGGTCTTCTCCGCGGCCGCCCTGGGCACCCAGAAGCTGCTGCACCAGCTCAAGGGAGAGGGCGACCTGCCCCACGTCAGCGACCGGCTGGGCGTGCTGACCCGCACCAACTCCGAGGCCATCCTCGGCGCCGTGGCGGGGGACCGGTCCGTCGACTACACGCGCGGCGTGGCCATCACCTCCTCCTTCCACCCCGACGAGGTGACCCACGTCGAGCCGGTGCGCTACGGCCGGGGCTCCAACGCGATGGCGCTGCTGCAGACGGTCCTGGCCGACGACGTCCCGGGCACCTCGAGGGTGCGCACCTGGCTGCGCGAGCTGTGGGCGCAGCGGCGCCGTGCCACGGACCTCTACGACCTGCGGCACTGGTCCGAGCGTGCCGTCATCGCCCTGGTCATGCAGTCGCTCGACAACTCGATCACCACGGTCGGGGTGAAGGGCCGCCTCGGATGGCGGATGAGCAGCAAGCAGGGCCACGGTGCCCCGAACCCCACCTACATCCCGGTGGCCTACGACGCCGTGCGACGGGTCGCCGACCTGATCGACGGAACACCGGGCGGCACCATCGGTGAGCCCTTCAACCGGCCGATGACGGCCCACTTCATCGGGGGCTGCACCATCGGCGACTCCCCGCGGACGGGGGTCGTCGACCCGTGGCAGCGGCTCTACGGCCACGAGGGACTGCACGTCGTGGACGGCTCCGCCATCTCGGCGAACCTCGGGGTGAACCCGTCGCTGACGATCACCGCGCAGGCCGAGCGCGCGATGGCGTTCTGGCCCAACAAGGGCGAGGCCGACCCGCGTCCAGCGCTGGGTTCGGCCTACCTCCGGCTCGCGCCGGTGGCGCCGGAGAACCCGGTGGTGCCCGAGGCCGCCCCCGGCGCGCTGAGGCTGCCGATCGTCGGCGTCAGCTGAGCCACGGAAACCGCGTCAACCTGGTGGGCCACGGGCCGTAACCACCCCTCGCAGAGGTCGTTGGGCCGGGTGAGGGGCCCGGCAGTCATGCTCCCTCCCAAGGGCCGGGTCTCTCGTCTCGGCAGCTGTTCGCAGTGCTGGGAGCCAAGCCCCAGGGCCCGATCACCCTCCCTCCCCGATCGGGTCCTGGGGCGACCCCGGGCCGACCCCGGGCCGGGGCGGTCCCGTCGATAGACTCGGCGCGTGACGCAGCCTGGAGAGCACGACCTGGTCCTCGTCGTCGACTTCGGGGCGCAGTACGCCCAGCTGATCGCGAGGCGGGTGCGCGAGGCTCGCGTCTACTCCGAGATCGTCCCGCACACGATGCCGGTGGCCGAGATGCTCGCCCGCCAGCCCAAGGC
>Ga0164308_10001409_pt1 | contig 12782 bp, 12 predicted proteins | sample Whisoiple_246_MG_FD_109983 | JGI IMG/M metagenome (GOLD analysis project Ga0164308, IMG submission 109983) | Soil microbial communities amended with fresh organic matter from upstate New York, USA - Whitman soil sample_246_MG | ecosystem: Environmental > Terrestrial > Soil > Unclassified >... | reverse complement strand
TACGACGCCGCGGCGGCCAGCATGGAGGGCAACGCCGCCTTCATCGCCATGGCCGGACCGGCGCGGGCACTCGACACGCTCGGTGGCCAGACCGCGTGGCAGACGACGGCGTTCGGGGCGATCCTCGCGGGCCTGATGAGCATGTTCCTCGTCGGCCGGCACACCCGCGCCGAGGAGGAGAGCGGGCGCGACGAGCTGCTGCGCGCGGCCGCCGTCGGTCGCTACGCCACGACGACCGCGGCGCTGCTCGTGGCCGTCCTGGCCAACCTGGTGCTGGGGCTGCTGGTGTCGCTCGGACTCACGGCCTACGGGCTCGCGGCTCCGGACTCGTTCGGGCTGGGGCTCGGCCTGACGGCGACCGGCTGGGTCTTCACCGGCACCGCACTGGTGGCGATGCAGCTGACGGCGAGCACCCGCTCGGCGTACGGCGTCGCCGGCGTGGTGATCGCGGTCTCCTACGTGCTGCGCGCGATCGGCGACATCGGCAACGGCGTCCTCAGCTGGTGCTCGCCGATCGGGTGGTACCAGGCCATGCACCAGTTCTCGGGGCTGCGCTGGTGGCCGGTGCTGCTCCTGCTCGGCGGTGCGGTGGCGGCCACTTCCGCGGCGTACCTGCTCCTCGACCGCCGCGACCACGGCTCCGGCGTCCTCGCCGCGCGTCCAGGGCCGGCGATCGCGAGCCGGGGGCTGCGCTCCGGCCTCGGGCTCGCGTGGCGCCTGCAGCGCGGGGGTGTGGTCGGCTGGGCGGGCGGCATGTTCCTCGCCGGGCTCGCGTACGGCGCGATCGGCGACGACGTGAAGTCCCTGATCGGCGACTCGCAGACGTCGCAGGACCTGTTCGTCCAGTCCGGCGGCGACCTGGTGAGCGGCTTCTACGGGACGTCGATCCTGATGCTCGCCGTGATCAGCGCCGGCTTCGCGATCTCCTCCGCGCTGCGACCGCGTGGCGAGGAGGAGAACGGGCACCTCGAGGTACTGCTCGCCACGGCGCTGCCGCGGTCGCGGTGGCTGCTCGGCCATGTGGCGGTGACCGTCCTCGGCACGGTGCTGGTGCTCGGGCTCTCCGGCGCGGGCCTGGGCCTCGGCTACCTTCTCGTCACCGGCGACGGCGCTGCCGCGTGGGACGTCGCCTGGCCGGTCGTGCAGTACGTCGGTCCGGTGCTGGTGCTCAGCGGCCTGGCGCGGGTGATGTTCGGCTGCCTGCCGCGCTGGACGGTGCTCGCGTGGGTGCCCCTGGCGTTCGCGGTGGTCGTCATGCTCTTCGGCGATCTCTTCCAGCTGCCGCAGTGGCTCCAGGACGTCTCGCCGTTCGAGCACCTGCCGATGGTGCCGGCCGAGGACTTCGCCTGGGGGCCGGTGATCGGCGTCGCCGCCGTGGCGGCGCTCCTGAGTGTCGCGGGCCAGGTGGCCTTCCGGCGGCGCGACGTGCACTAGCGTGCGAGTCATGTGGCAGCCCGATCCCGGGTGGCACGCCCTGCCCGGGGGTGGGGGTGCCACCACGGTTGGCGTGTGGCGCACCGTCCTCGACGGGCAGCCGGTGGTCGTGAAGCGGATCGGCGCACCCCTGCCGGGGGAGCCCGCCGAGCTCTCGAACCCGCGGCACTTCGCGTACTGGCGCCGGGCCGCCGACGTCCTCTCGATGGGCACCACCGTCTCGACGCCGGGGCTCCGCGCCCCGGTACTCGGCGCGGTCGACGAGGACGAGCACGGCATCACGGTCATCCAGGAGTGGGTCGAGGACGCCGCCAACAGCGGGCTGTTCAGCGCTCGCGCGCTGGGACGCTTCGCCGGTGCGCAGCTCGCGGCCGCCCCGTGGCTGGCCCGCAACCAGCTCCGCGACCGGCTCGCCCGGGTCGAGCGGCACGGCGGCTGGCAGACGCTCGCGCGCACGACGGTGGCCGACGTCGCCGACCACCTGTGGACGCGGCGCGAGGAGCTGCTGGCCGCCGCGGACGCGCTGGTGCAGGTGCCGCAGCACGGAGACGCCGTACCCCTGAACCTGCTGGGGCGCGCCGGCGACGACGTCGTCGCCATCGACTGGGCCACCCTCGGCACCGGCCCGGTCGGCGCCGACCTCGGCTACTTCGCCCTCAGCGCCCGCGAGGAGCTCGAGCCGCTCGTCGACGCCTACCTGCTCGGCCTGCCCGCCGGGCTCGCCACGCGGTCGGAGGTCACCCTCGGTGCCCGGGTCACGGCGGTCTACACCGTCCTCAACCGGGCCGAGTGGGCGCTGGCCCGCGCCGCCCGCGGCGACGGAGCCCTCGCCGGCAAGTTCCGCCACCCGGCCGTCGCCCCGCACCTGCGCGCCCTCCAGCGGCAGTTCCCGCACATCGAGGCGTTGGTGCAGGGCTGATCGCGGCGTCGTCGGTGCGCGGTTTGGTCCAATTCCGCGCATCGGAGGGGCTCCGGCGTGCGGTTCGTGACCAATGGGCGTGGGTTCTGGCCGGCTGTGGGTGGTGCGCGCGGGGACCGAGCCGAACCACCGCCGGCGCGCGCTGCGATGCGCGGTTTGGTCCAATTCCGCGTACCTGAGTGCCCGCGATGCGCGGTTGGTGACCAAACCGCGCATGCGTGGGCACCGCGATACTCCCTGACGTTCCGGCCCCTCGGACGCCGCACCAACGGCCACAACGTCAGGGACTATCGCGCCGCCGGCCGCCTCAGAGCGCCCCGGCCGCGAAGGTGTCGCAGGCGGTCAGGGTGCCCTGCTCGAAGCCCCGGGTGAACCACTCGACGCGCTGCTTCGCCGAGCCGTGCGTCCAGGAGTCGGGGTCGACGTCGCCTCCGGAGGCCTCCTGGATCCGGTCGTCGCCGACGGCGGTGGCGGCGGCGATCGCCTGCTCGACGTCGGTGCGGGTGAGGTCGGAGATCAGGACGGCGCCGTTCGCGTCCTCGGTGTCGGTGGCGGACCCGGCCCACATCCCGGCGTAGCAGTCGGCCTGCAGCTCGAGGCGTACGGCGTCGCTGCGGGCGCCCTCGCGCGACCGCACCCGGTCGTCGGTGCCGAGGAGGTGCTGGATGTGGTGGCCGTACTCGTGGGCGAGCACGTAGGGCTCCACGAACGCGCCGGTCGGGCCGCCGAGCTGCTGGTCGAGCACGTCCTCGAAGAACGTGGTGTCGAGGTAGATCGTCTCGTCGGCGGGGCAGTAGAAGGGTCCGACCGCCGCGGATGCCGAGCCGCACCCGGTCGACACGCCACCGCCGAAGGTCCGCAGCTGCTTCTCGGGCGAGAACGTCGCGTCCGACTGGGCGGGCAGGGTGTCGCCCCAGTAGTCGTAGAGCGAGTTCTCGACCGCGACGCGGGCGCAGTCGGCGGAGGTGTTGGCGTCCTCGCCGGTCTTGCAGTCGGCGTACCTCTCGGTGTCCGACATCCGCCCGGCGTCGTACGCCGCGGACGGCGGCGACCCGCCGCCGAGGTACATGAACGCCACCACGATGATCGCGGTGACGATGAGGCCGCCGATGCCGCCGCCGGCGAGGCCGCCGGGGATCGGGATGCCGCCGGAGCCGCCGCTGCTGCGCCCGGCGTCGGACGTGCGCGCGGTGTCGAGCCGCGCCTTCGGGTTGAACCGCATGCCGCCCTCCCAAGGTTCGGACCACGGGCCGGTCGCCGATGTCGGCCGGGACCATACCCACATCTAGACTGAACTCCTCATGATCACCACCCACCAGCTCGAGGTCCGAGCGGGGGCGCGCCTGCTCATGGAGAACGTCAGCTTCCGCGTCGCCGCCGGCGACAAGGTCGGTCTCGTCGGTCGCAACGGTGCCGGCAAGACGACGCTCACCAAGATCCTCGCGGGCGAGGCGCTGCCCGCCTCCGGCACCGTGCAGAAGACCGGCGAGGTCGGCTACCTCCCGCAGGACCCGCGGATCGGCGACCCCGAGATCCTCGCGCGCGACCGGATCCTGTCCGCGCGCGGTCTCGACGACGCCGTACGCCGCCTGCGCCAGGCCGAGGCCGAGATGGCCAGCGACGACGTCAAGGTGCGCGAGCGGGCGATGCGGCGCTACGAGCGCGCGGACGCCGAGCTGCACGCCGGCGGCGGGTACGCCGCGGAGTCCGAGGCCGCGCAGATCGCGCACAGCCTCGGCATCGAGGACCGGCTCCTCGGCCAGGCCCTCAAGACGCTGTCCGGTGGTCAGCGGCGCCGGGTCGAGCTCGCCCGGATCCTGTTCTCCGGTGCCGAGACGCTGCTGCTCGACGAGCCGACCAACCACCTCGACGCCGACTCGATCCTGTGGCTGCGCGACTTCCTCAAGGCCCACAAGGGCGGTCTCATCGTGATCAGCCACGACACCGGCCTGCTCGAGGAGACCGTCAACAAGGTCCTCCACCTCGACGCCAACCGCGGCGAGATCGACGTCTACAACATGGGCTGGAAGGCCTACCTGCAGCAGCGCGAGACCGACGAGAAGCGGCGCAAGCGCGAGCGGATGAACGCCGAGAACAAGGCGAAGACGCTCACCGACCAGGCCAACAAGATGCGCGCGAAGGCGACCAAGGCCACGGCCGCGCAGAACATGCTCAAGCGCGCCGAGAAGCTGATGGCCGGCGTCGAGGGGGAGCGGCAGGCCGACAAGGTCGCGCGGATCGCCTTCCCCAAGCCCGCCGCCTGCGGCAAGACCCCGCTCACCGCGGCCGAGCTGTCGAAGTCCTACGGGTCGCTGGAGGTCTTCACCGACGTCGACCTCGCCATCGACAAGGGCTCCCGCGTCGTCATCCTCGGCCTCAACGGCGCCGGCAAGACCACGCTGCTCCGGATCCTCGGCGGGATCGACCAGGCCGACACCGGCACGGTCGTCCCCGGGCACGGGCTCAAGCTCGGCTACTACGCGCAGGAGCACGAGACGCTCGACGTCGAGCGCACCGTGCTCGAGAACATGCAGAGCGCCGCGCCGCAGCTCACCGACACCGAGGCCCGGTCGGTGCTCGGCTCGTTCCTCTTCTCCGGCGAGGACGCCCACAAGCCGGCGAAGGTTCTCTCGGGTGGCGAGAAGACCCGGCTGGCGCTGGCGTCGCTCGTCGTCTCGAGCGCCAACGTGCTGCTGCTCGACGAGCCCACCAACAACCTCGACCCCGCCTCCCGCGAGGAGGTGCTGGCGGCGATCCGCAGCTACGAGGGCGCGATCGTGCTGGTCACCCACGACGAGGGCGCCGTCTTCGCGCTCGAGCCCGACCGGGTGCTGATCCTGCCCGACGGCGTCGAGGACCTCTGGAACGCCGAGTACGCCGACCTGGTCTCGCTCGCCTGACGCACCGTCGCGCGGCCGTTGTCCCCGGTCGGTCCTAGGGTCGAGCCATGGCACTCACGGTGGACCTCGAGACCGGACGCACGGCGTTCGTCGACTCGGTGCGCGGCTTCGTCGACGCGGTGGACGCCTTCGACGAGTGGGCGCTCCTCGGGGCGTCCCGCTGCCACGGCTGGACCCGGCTCGACGTGGTCGTGCACGTCGTCGCGGGCTGGCAGGAGATGCTCGGCGGCTTCGTGTCGCCGGTCGACGGTCCACCGACCGTCGATGCCGCGTCGTACTGGCCGGCGTTCGACGACGAGTACGACGAGGACCCGCTGGTCGTCCTCATGGCGCAGCGCCGGCGCACGGCGGCCTACCTGCGCCCCGACTCCGCCCGTCAGCAGCTCCACGACATCGCCGACGCGGTGCTCCGCGGGGCTGCCTCGTGCGAGGACCGGCCGCTGACCTGGCAGGGCCATGTCTTCTCGGCGGGTGACTACCTCACGATCTGGGCGGTCGAGGACGTGATCCACCAGGCCGACCTCCTGGGCGACGGAGCGCTCCCGTCCAGCGCCCTCGACCTCGCTCGGGCGACCGTGGCCGACCTCGGCGGTGGATCCCTCGCCGGGCGGGTTCCGGGGCCGGGGTGAGGCGCGGTTATGGTGCGCAGCATGGACGCTGAGACCCTCGCGCTGGCCGGACTGAAGTACGACGTCGACGGCGCCGTCGCGACGATCACGCTGCACCGGCCCGACGTGCGCAACGCGCAGACCCCGACCATGTGGCTGGCGCTCGCCGAGCTCGGCCGGCAGATCCCCGACGACGTCCGCGTCGTGGTGGTGAAGGGCTCGGGACACTCGTTCTCCGCCGGGCTCGACCGCGCCATGCTCGACCCGTCCAACACGGGTCCGGAGTCGGTGCTCTCGCTGCTCTACCTGAGTGACGAGGAGATGTCCGCCCGGATCGACGAGTTCCAGCAGGGCTTCACGTTCCTGCGGGACCCACGGTTCGTCTCGATCGCCGCGGTCCAGGGCTACGCCATCGGTGCCGGCTTCCAGCTCGCCCTCTCCTGCGACCTCCGGGTGCTCGCGGACGACGCCCAGCTGTGCATGAAGGAGTCCGCCCTCGGCCTGGTGCCCGACCTGACGGGAACAAAGCCCCTCGTCGAGAGCGTTGGGTACGCCAAGGCGCTGGAGATCTGCGCGACGGCCCGGATGGTGGGTGCTGCCGAGGCCCGCGAGCTCGGACTCGCGGCGGCGGTGGTGACGCCTGCCGAGCTCGACGAGGCCGTGGCACAGCTCGTCACCGCCCTCACCGCCCCGCTCGCGGGTGCGGTGACCGAGACGAAAGCGCTGCTCCAGGGTGCTGCCGACCGCAGCCTCGACGAGCAGCGACGCCTCGAGCGCGAGGCCCAGGCGCGGCGGTTCCGCGAGCTGGCAGCGCTCATGGGTGGCTGACGGAGGAGAAGCAGCGTGGCAGCGGGTATGGGGATGGGACCGGCGTTCCGGTCCCTGCGCACCGATCGCACGGCGGCCCAGCAGCGGCTGGCCCGTGGGACGGTGAAGCGGGTCCTTCGCTACGCCGCACCTCACCGGCTGCTGATCGCCTACTTCCTCGTCCTCACGGTCGTCGACGCCGGCCTGGTCGTGGTCTCGCCGCTGCTGGTGCAGCGGATCGTCGACGACGGCATCCTGGCCGGCAACGGCGGCCTGGTCACCGAGCTGGCGCTGCTGATGGCGGCGGTGGCGCTCTTCGACGCGGTGCTGACCGTGCTCGTCGGCTACCTCTCCTCGCGGATCGGTGAGGGCCTGATCTACGACCTGCGCACCGCGGTCTTCGGTCACGTGCAGCGTCAGTCGCTCGCGTTCTTCACCCGCACCCAGACGGGCGCCCTGGTCTCCCGGCTCAACAACGACGTGATCGGCGCCCAGCGCGCGTTCACCTCGACGCTCTCCGGCACGGTCTCCAACTCGATCTCCGTGGTCGTGGTCGGCATCGCGATGATCGCGCTGAGCTGGGAGATCACCCTGCTGTGCCTCCTGCTCTTCCCGCTGCTCTACCTGTGCTCGCGCTGGGTCGGCAACCGCCTGGCCGGGCTCACCCGCGACCAGATGGACGGCAACGCCGACCTCGGCAACGCGATGACCGAGCGGTTCAACGTGGGCGGCGCGATGCTGCTCAAGCTGTTCGGCCGCCGCGACGAGGAGGACCGCGCGGTCGCGGCGAAGGCCGCCGTCGTCCGGGACCTCGGCGTCCGGATCGCGCTGATCCAGCGGGTGTTCATGGCCGCGATGCTCGCCGTCCCGGCCCTGGCGACCGCACTCGTGTACGGCGTGGGCGGCCACCTCGTGATCGACGACGTGCTGACCGTCGGCACCCTGCTCGCGCTCGCGACGCTGCTGGTGCGGCTGCTCGGCCCGCTCCAGGGGCTCTCCAACGTCCGGATCGACGTGATGACGGCACTCGTCAGCTTCGAGCGCGTGTTCGAGGTGCTCGACCTGCCCTCGCTCATCCAGGAGCGTCCGGACGCCTTCGTCCTCCCGCGCTCGGCCGCGAGCCTCGAGTTCGACCACGTCGCCTTCGCCTACCCCCGTGCCGACGACGTCTCGCTGGCCTCGCTCGAGGTGGTCGCGCGCACCGAGTCGCGCGACTCGGGGCCGGTGCTGACCGACATCTCGTTCCTCGCCGAGCCCGGCCAGATGGTGGCGCTCGTCGGCCCCTCCGGCGCCGGCAAGACGACGATGACCCACCTGGTGGCACGGCTCTACGACGTCTCTGCCGGTGCGGTGCGGGTCGGCGACCACGACGTGCGTGACGTCCAGCTCGACTCCCTCGAGGACGTCGTCGGCTACGTCACCCAGGACGCCCACATGTTCCACGACACGATCCGGGCGAACCTGCTCTACGCCCGGCCGGGCGCGACCGACCCGGACGTCTGGGCGGCGCTGGAGGCGGCACAGATCGCGCCGCTGGTGCGCAGCCTGCCCGACGGCCTCGACACGGTCGTCGGCGACCGCGGCTACCGGCTCTCCGGTGGCGAGCGGCAGCGGCTCGCGATCGCCCGCCTGCTGCTCAAGGCACCCTCGATCGTGGTGCTCGACGAGGCGACCGCCCACCTCGACAGCGAGTCCGAGGCGGCGGTCCAGCGTGCTCTCGACGCGGCGCTCGAGGGCCGGACGTCACTGGTCATCGCCCACCGGCTCTCGACGATCCGCAACGCCGACCAGATCCTCGTGGTCGACGCCGGCCGGATCGTGCAGCGCGGCACCCACGCCACGCTGCTCGCCGAGGGCGGCCTCTACGCCGACCTCTACCGGACCCAGTTCATCGAGGACCAGCCGCCCACGCCGGTCTGAGGCGCGGTCTAGGTTGGCGTCCATGGATCTCGACCTCACCGACCGGGTCTACGTCGTCACGGGCGGGGCGCGTGGCCTCGGGCGCGCGACCGCCGACGTCCTGGTCGCCGAAGGTGCGCGGGTCGTGCTCTCGGGCCGCTCGGAGGAGGCGCTCTCGGCGGCCCGCGAGGCGCTGGGGGAGGCGGTCGAGATCGTGGTGGGCGACAACGCCGACCCGACCACCGCGGCGCGGCTGATCTCGGCCGCCCACGACCGGTGGGGTCGGCTCGATGGCGCGCTCGTCAGCGTCGGCGGCCCGCCGAAGGGGCCGGTCGCGACGATCACGGACGCCCAGTGGACGGCGGCCTTCGAGTCGGTCTTCCTCGGCGCCGTGCGGATCGGCCGCGAGGTCGGCCGTGCCCTGACCGAGGGCGGCTCCGTCTGCTTCGTGCTGTCCTCCAGCGTGCGCGCACCGCTCGCCGACATGGCGATCTCCAACGGGCTGCGGCCCGGGCTCGCGATGGTCGCCAAGACCCTCGCCGACGAGCTCGGCCCGGCCGGCATCCGCGTCAACGGGCTGCTGCCCGGCCGGATCGGCACCGCACGGGTGGCGGAGCTGGACGCCGCGGGCGGTGACCCGGAGGCGGCCCGGGCCGCGGCCGTCGCGACGATCCCGTTGCGCCGCTACGGGGTCCCGGAGGAGTTCGGGCGGGTGGCGGCGTTCGTGCTCTCGCCGGCGGCGTCGTTCGTCTCGGGCGCGATGGTGCCGGTCGACGGCGGCATGCTGCGGTCGCTCTGAGCCTGGCGGTGGGCCTCGCGGGCCGCACGCTCCTCGGCGTACGCCTGCTGGTACGCCGCCTTCACGCGCTGCTTGTGCGCGTCCTTGGCCTGCCGCCTTCGCTTGCGCTCGACCAGGACGCCCTCGGCCGGTGACGGCTCGCCGCGCCGCTGGGACCGGCGCTCGTCCCAGGCCAGGTAGCCGAAGCCGAAGACCGCGAGCAGGCCGAAGAACCACCACTGGAGACCGTAGAAGAAGTGCGGGCCGTTGTTGAGCTCGGGGAGCTCGACCGGCTCGAGCCCCGCGGCTGGCTGGCCGTCCTCGGACTCGAGCACCACGAAGCCGCCGTAGACGTCGTGGCCGATCGCGGGGCCGATCTCGACGCTGGAGATGGCCCGCGTCGAGTGGTCGTCGACGGTCGTGCTGTCGCCGGTCGCGTCGGCGCGCACCCAGCCCTCGACGGTGACCTGTCCCTCCGAGGGCGCGGGCAGGTCGGCAGGCGTGGCGCTGCCCTGGTTCTCCACCGCGATCCAGCCGCGGTCGACCAGGAGCGTGGCCCCGTCGGTGGTGGCGAACGGGACGACGGCGTCGACGCCGGACTGCCCGTCGCGGGTGCGGTAGCGGACGATCACCGTGTTGTCGGTGTCGTAGGTGCCGGTCGCGGTCACCTGGCGCCACTCGTCGTCGGCGGCGACAGGACGACCCGTGGCGAGCACGTCGGCGACGGGGGTGGGGTCGCGGTCCTCGTTGGCGCGCACGACGGCGTTGCGGTCCTTGCGGTCCTCGAGCCGGTGGAACTGCCACTCGCCCAGCCACCAGGCGGCGTAGCAGAGCACCACGACGACGGCGGCGAAGACCAGCCAGCGTCGCGTGAGGAGGAACCGCCACGACCGCACTCCACGAGGCTAGTCGCGACCGCCAGGCGCCTAGACTGCAGGGGTGTCGATCAGGAAGCTCTCGGACCGCTACGGGCGGGTGGCGACCGACCTGCGGGTCTCGCTCACCGACCGGTGCAACCTGCGCTGCTCCTACTGCATGCCTGCGGAGGGCCTGGACTGGCTGCCCGACGAGTCGGTGCTCACCGACGACGAGGTGGTGCGGCTGGTTCGCATCGGCGTCGAGCTGCTCGGCATCCGCGAGGTCCGCTTCACCGGCGGCGAGCCGCTCGTACGCCGTGGGCTGGTCGACATCGTGCGCCGCACCCACGAGCTCGGTGTCGAGACCTCCCTGACGACCAACGCGCTCGGCCTGGCCCGCACCGCACCCGCGCTGGCCGCCGCGGGCCTGGACCGGGTCAACGTCAGCCTCGACAGCATCCGTCCGGAGAGCTTCCTCGCGATCACCCGGCGCGACCGCCTCGGCGACGTCATCGCCGGCCTGGCGGCCGCCCGTGACGCCGGTCTGGGGCCGGTCAAGGTCAACGCGGTGCTGATGCGCGGCATCAACGACACCGAGGCGCCCGAGCTGCTGCACTGGGCGCTCGCCGAGGGCTACGAGCTGCGGTTCATCGAGCAGATGCCGCTCGACGCGCAGCACGGCTGGTCCCGCGAGGGCATGGTGACGGCGGACGAGATCTTCACCGCTCTCGACGCCGAGTTCGTGCTCAAGCCCGTGGACGAGCCGCGGGGGAGCGCTCCGGCCGAGCTGTTCCTCGTCGACGGCGGTCCCGGCACGGTCGGCGTCATCGCCTCGGTCACCCGCCCCTTCTGCGGCGACTGCGACCGGGTGCGGCTCACCGCCGACGGCCAGGTCCGCAACTGCCTCTTCGCGCGCGAGGAGTCCGACCTGCGGGCCGCGCTGCGCGGGGGCGCGAGCGACGACGACATCGCCGAGCGCTGGGTGGTCGCGATGAGCGGCAAGCGCGCCGGGCACGGCATCGACGACCCCACGTTCCTGCAGCCGGACCGCCCGATGTCCGCCATCGGGGGCTAGTGCCCTGGATCAGAGGTTCGCGTGCGCTTCGCGCACCCAGGGCACGCACCTCGCCGCGTTGCCGTCGCTCGCTGGACAAGCGAGCAGAACGTCGCTCCGGCGCCTTGCGATGCACGCATCCTGAGCACGCGCGACGCGCACGAGCTTCCGACCCAGGCCACTAGTGAGGCACGACGTCCTTCAGGAACTGCCGGGCGCCCAGGAAGTCCGCGAGCGACTGCCGGTGCTCGTCGCAGGCGAGCCAGGTCTTGCGGCGGTCCGGGGTGTGCAGCTTGGGATTGTTCCACTGCAGCTCCCACACGGCGGGAGCCTGGCAGCCCTTGGCGGAGCACACGTCGACGTCGGTCACGACGGGGAGCCTTCCTGGAAATGAAGTGGTGCCAGACAGCCACGGGGGGAGCCGTCCGGCACCACGTGCGCACCAGGACGGGGGAGACCCGGCACGCGCGTGGATTCTTTCACCCACTCGGGTGAAGTCAAGGAGCAGGGCCGGACTCGGGTGCGGAGTCGTCCCGGCCCCCGCCGCCGAGCTCTGGGTGCTCGAAGCCGCCGGGCGGGAGCTCGAACCCGTCGTCCTTGCTGGAGGTCGCGTTGGCCATCACGACCGCGACGTACGGGAGCAGCAGCGCGCCCACGACGAGCACCCAGCGCAGCCATCCCGGGCCGACCACGACGGCCCCGATGAAGCAGACCGTGCGGATCGTCATCGAGATGACGTAGCGACGCTGCCGGGCGGCGATGTCCGCCTCGGCGCTGCTGCCGGCCGTCGTGATGCGGACGGCCTCGTCATGCTTGCGACGAACGTCTCGGACCACCCATCGATCCTACGTCGCGGCCACCGCGGGGCCGGAGGTCGGTACTGTCGGCACATGACGAACCGCACCTACCGGGTCACCGAGATCGTCGGCACCTCGCCCGACGGCGTCGACGCCGCGATCCGCAACGCCATCTCGCGCGCCTCGCAGACGCTGCGCCACCTGGACTGGTTCGAGGTGACGCAGGTGCGCGGCCAGATCAAGGACGGCGCCGTCGAGCACTTCCAGGTCGGCATGAAGGTCGGCTTCCGTCTCGAGGACGACTGAGCGCTGCTCGCCCGCCGGATGCGTTTCGGCGTACTGAGCAGTAGTCGCTAGCGTCGCCGACGTGAGCGAAGCAGTGGAGCCCAGGTCGGTCCTCGTGACCGGCGGCAACCGTGGCATCGGCCGCGCGATCGCCGAGGCGTTCGTGGCGAACGGCGACAAGGTCGCCGTGACCACCCGCAGCGGAGGCGCGCCCGAGGGCGCGCTCGACGTGCGCTGCGACATCACCGACCAGGAGCAGGTCGACGCCGCGTTCGCGGCCATCGAGGAGGCCCACGGCCCCGTCGAGGTGCTCGTCGCCAACGCCGGGATCACTGCCGACACCCTGATCCTGCGGATGTCGGAGGACGACTGGTGCTCGGTCATCGACACCAACCTCACCGGCTCCTTCGGGCTGGCCAAGCGCGGAGCCAAGGGGATGCTGCG
>Ga0164308_10001406_pt1 | contig 12785 bp, 5 predicted proteins | sample Whisoiple_246_MG_FD_109983 | JGI IMG/M metagenome (GOLD analysis project Ga0164308, IMG submission 109983) | Soil microbial communities amended with fresh organic matter from upstate New York, USA - Whitman soil sample_246_MG | ecosystem: Environmental > Terrestrial > Soil > Unclassified >... | reverse complement strand
GGAGGTGTGCGGCCGGTGTCCGGGGCGGCCTCGGGGAGGTCCGGGCCGGAGGCGGCGGGTGCGGAGGCTGCGGGGGGTGTCCCGGCGCCGGCCGCCTGGGCGGCTCTCTCCTCGATGAGGCGCGCCAGGGAGTGGATCGTGACGCGCTCGAACAGCTCCGGAACGCCGAAGTGCAGATCGCCCTCGCCCGCGCAGCGCAGTTGGAAGCGCATGAGGTCCAGGCTGGTGGCTCCCGCGTCGAAGAACCGCTGCCGCGCACCGGGGCTCCGGCCGGTCACCGACCGGAACAGGTCGGTGAGCCGTTGTTCCATCTCGGTGAGCACAGGGGCGGCGCCCCCGCCGGGGCGCAGGTCGTGCCCGGAGGCGGACAGGGCCGCCTGGCGGTCCACTTTTCCACTGGGCGTGCGCGGCAGCCGGGGCAGGCGACGGAAGCGGCTGATGCGGACGTGGGACGGGAGCATCGCGCTCAGGTGGCGGTCGAGCGCGTCGGCGTCGGGGTCCTGGTCGGCCTGGAGGCAGGCCACGAGGGAGCCGTGCGTCTCTGTGACGACCGCGTTGGTCACCCCGGGGTACTGGAGCAGCGCGGCTTCGACGGCGCCCAGTTCCAGCCGGTGTCCACTGATCTTGACCTGGGTGTCGGTCCGTCCCGCGTAGTGCAGCAGGCCCTGGCGGTCGAAGCGGGCGAGGTCGCCGCTGCGGTAGAAGGTGCCCGCCTCGGGGTCGTCCACGAAGCGGGTGCGGTTGAGTTCGGTGTCGCCCAGGTAGCAGCGCCCGGCCATGGGGCCGCCGAGCCAGAGGTGGCCGGTCGCTCCGGGCGGAACGGCGTGGCCGTCCTCGTCCACCACGCGGAGCAGGGCGCCCGAGACGGGCCGTCCGATCGCCGGCCGCAGTGGCCATCGGGCGGGGTCGCCGTCCAGTCGGAGGCCGCTGACCACGTGTGTCTCGGTGGGGCCGTAGTGGTTGAAGAGCCGCGCGGAGGGCATCGCGGCGAACCATCGGCGGATCGCGTCCGTACACACCAACTGCTCGCCCGCGGTGATGACATCCCGTAGCCGGGAAGGATGGCGGCCGGTCCGCACTCCGTGCTCCGCGAGGAGTTGCAGGGCGACGTAGGGGAGGAAGAGCCGCTCGACGCCCGCGCTCTCCAACCGGTCCAGGAGGGTGGGCATGTCCTGCCGCCAGGCGGGGTCGACCAGGCGGAGCAGGCCCCCGGAGCACAGGGTGGTGAAGATCTCCTGGAAGGAGACGTCGAAGGACAGCATGGAGAACTGCTGGGTGACGGCGGGAGCGGTCAGTCCGCCGTGTTCGCGCTGCCAGGTCAGGAGGTTGCACAGCGTACGGTCGGGCACCTGCACGCCCTTGGGTGTTCCGGTGGAGCCCGAGGTGAACAGGGTGTACAGGGGGCGCAGCGCCCGGTGTCCTGGGGAGGGCTTCGCAGCAGGGGGGTCCGCCGGGCACACCAGGGGGTGGCGGGGCAGGTCCGCGGGTGCGAGGGCGTCGAGCGCGTCGGCACGGTCCGGTGGCACCAGGACGCACACCGGCGCGGCCTGGGCGAGAACCTGGCGCAGCAGGGACGGCGGGTACGACGGGTCCAGCGGCACGGCGGTCAGGTTGAGCCGGGCGGCGGCAAGGAGCGACACCACGTGCTCGACCGAGGGCTCCAGGTAGAGGGCGACGGCCGCCGGTGCTGCCGGATCGGCGGGCAGATAGGCGCGCAGGTCCTCCGCCAGCACGGCTGCCCGTGCGTCGAGTTCGGCGTAGCTGAGGGTGGTGTCAGCCGTCGCCACCGCCGGGGCGTCAGGGGTACGGCGCGCCTGGCGCTCGAAACCCTCGGCCACGGTGGCGAACTCCGGTTCGGACGCGGGACCTCGGCCGTGCTCGGGGAGCGTGCGGCGGTACGGTGCCACCAGTCGGCGCAGGGAGATGTCGGCTCCGTCGGCCATCCTGTCGACGGCCTGCCCGAGGAGGCGGGCGGCGGCCCGTACCTCATTCTCGTCGACGTCCTCGCGGTACTCCCACAGGCAGTCGAGTCCGGAGGCGTGCTCGACGACAGAGAGGGTGATCCTGCACTTGGCTCCGAGCGGGGCCGGCCAGAGCGGGCCGACGGTGCAGCCGGGAAGCCGCAGGGCCGAGAAGTCGGTGTTCTCCTGGACGAAGAGGTAGTCGAAGAGTTCGCCCCGGGAGCCGGCCGGCCGGTCCGCCACCACGTCGGCGAGCAGCACCTCCTGTCCTCGCAGGACCTCCGCGGACGTCGCCGCGTGGCGGTCCAGCAGGAGGCGCAGCGGGGCCTCGGGCTCCATGTCCAGCGGCAGCAGCACGGTGTTCGCCAGCATGCCGACCGTGTCCGCGAACTCGGGCCGGGGCCGGTTCGCCACCGGTGCGGCCACGAGTGGCCGGGTCTGGCCGGTCACGCCGTAGAGGCTCCACACGTATGCGGACAGCAGTAGTTGGAAGCGGGTGCGGCCCTGCTCGGCGGCGAGCCGGTCGAGCGCGCCGCGCCGGACCGTGTCCAGGGTGGTGCGCAGCAGGCGGGCGGAGGGCCTGGAGGGTGCGCGGGACACCGCGGCGGCGGGCGCGGTCTCGGCGTCCTGCTCGTAGTACGCGCGCAGACGGGTGCGCCGTTCGTCGTAGGCGGGGCTCGCGCGCCAGGCCCGTTGCCAGTGCGCGAACTGCGCGACGGTCGTGGCCGGGCCCGGGGCGGCCGGGGATTCCGCGCCCTCGCACGCCGCTCCGTACGCCTCGGTGAGGTCGCCGAGGATGATGCCGAGCGAGCAGCCGTCCACGGCGATGTGGTGCAGGTGCAGCAGGAGGGTTCCCCCGTCGGCGGCGCCTGAAGCCGCGCCGTCGCCGCGCTCCGGGCCGTCCGTGTCCGGCTCGGCGGACGGCAGCCAGGTGGCACGGCACATGTACGGGGAGCGCAGGTCGAAGCGGTGGGCGAAAAAGCGGGAGGCCGAGTCCTGCCACGACTCGTCGGCGTCGGCCTCGCACGGCTGCCACGGGTCGTAGGGGGCTTCCACCTCCTGCAGCAGTCCCTGCGCGGTGGGGACCAGGCGGGTGCGCAGCGATGTGTGGCGCTCCACCACCGTCCGCACCGCCCGCCGGAGCGCGGGGAGGCGTACGGTCCCGCGCACCTCGAAGGCGAGCGGGACGTCGTAGGCGGCGTCCTCGGGGTCGCGTTCGTGCTGGAGCCACAGGCGCTCCTGCTCGCTGGTGGCGGGCGAGGTGGGGCCCGGGGCGGCGGTCGGTACGGGCGGGTGGATGTCACCGGCGGCGTCCGGGGCGTGCACGGCGTCCGCGATGGCGGCGAAGTCGGCCCGCAGCACGAGGTCCTGGGGAAGGTCCACACCGAACCGGCGCTGGATGTCGAACCGCAGGCGCAGCGCCTTGAGCGAGTCGCCGCCGCTCGATGTCAGCCGGTCGGAGGGACGCAGCCCGGCGATCCCGAGCACGTCGGCGGCGAGGTCGAGAATCTCCCGCTGGGCGGCGGTCGCCACCTGGTCGTCACGGTGTCCGCCACGCCAGGGCTCCTGGGTGCCGGCGGTGCCGAGCAGGGCGACCTCGTCCGTCTTCCCGTTGGCGCTGAGAGGGATCCGCTCGACCAGGTATGTGCGGTGGGGACGCATGTACGCCGGGAGGGTGTCGGCGAGGTGCCGTTCGTAGGCCTCGTAGGAGAGTTCGTCTTCCGCTACGCCGCCTTCCAGCACGAGGAACGCCAGCAGTTCGTGCTGGTCGGCGTCCTCGCGCCGGGTGCACACGTGGGCCTGGCACACGGCGGGATGGGCCAGCAGGTTGCGTTCCACCTCCCCCGGCTCGATGCGGAAACCACGCACCTTGACCTGGCGGTCGGCGCGGCCGAGGTGGGTGAGGCGGCCCTCGTCGTCCGCCCGTACGAGGTCGCCCGTGCGGTACCAGCGTTCCTCGCCGCCGTCCTCCCGTGGCAGGAGGACGAAGCGCCGCTCGGTCTCCTCGGGAAGGTTGCGGTAGCCGAGGGCCAGCGCCTCGCCCGTGAGCAGGAGTTCGGCCGTCTCGCCGGGTTCGGCGATGCGCCCGTCGGAGGTGCGCAGGAGGAGTCCGGTGCCGGGCAGCGCGGTGCCGATGGGGACCGCGTCACCGGTGAACTCCCTGGGGACGGGATGGCACAGGGCGAACGTGGTGGCCTCGGTGGGTCCGTACGCGTTGAACAGGACCGTGCCGCTGCCCGGGTTGTTCTCGTACCAGCGCCGTACGACGTGGGCGTTCAGCTGTTCGCCCCCGATCAGTACCCGTCCGACGGTGGTGAAGCAGTCGGGCACCGCCGCCACGACGGTGTTGAACAGGGACACGGTGATGAACATCGTGTCGATGCCCAGGTCGCGGAGGGCCGTGGCGAACAGCGGAGGGCTCTGCACCACCTCGTCGTGGAACACCACACAGACGCCGCCGGTCAGGAGCGGCGTCCAGACCTCGAAGCTGAGTGCGTCGAAGGCGGGGTTGGACAGGCAGCCGAAGCGGCTGCTCCGCCCTTGCGTCACGTACCGCGCTCCGGCCAGCCTGAGTACGCCCGCGTCGGTGACCTCGACGCCCTTGGGCAGGCCCGTGGTCCCCGACGTGTAGAAGACGAAGGCCGCCTCGCCGGCGGGGTCCTGCCGCGGCTCGGCGGGCGGCGACGCGTCGGCGGGCTCGTCCTCTCCCGCCATCAGCAGGTCCGCGTCGAGCGCCGGGAGGGAGGCCGGCAGGTCGATTCCGTCCCCAGCGCGGTGGACGGCCGCCACGGCCCCCGAGTCCTCGAGTACGTGCCGGCGGCGCCGGTCGGGGCTGAGACGGTCCAGCGGTACGACGGTCGCCCCGGCGCGGCGGATGCCGAGCATGACGCAGACGAGCTGCCACGACCGGGGAAGGCACACGGCGACCGCCTGCCCCGGGCGTACACCGGCGGCACGCAGGGCTGACGCCACCCGGCCGCTGAGGCGGTCGAGTCCGGCGTAGTCGACGACGACCGCTCCGTCCTCGACGGCAGGTGCGCCGGGAGCGTGCCGGGCGCGGGCGAGCACGGCCTCGGCCAGGCTCGGGTTCGGCGGGAGCGAAGGGAGAGCCGGGGCACCGGCCGACGGGAGGAGGTGGTCGCGCATCACGCCTCCCGGGCCGGGAGGGCGTCACCGGCGACCGGCAGGGCCGTGTGGTGCGCGAGCTCGGCGGCGATGATGTCCGCCACCTGTGGGACCTCGGCGCTTTCCAGTATCTCCCAGTGGTCGCAGTCCATGGTCTCGATCCGGAGCCCGGCGCAACGGCGACGCCAGAAGTCGCGCACCTCCGCGTGGAAGGGGGTGTCCTCCAGCCCCGGCACCGCCTGGGCGAGGACGACCCGTGCACCGGAGGTGGCGGGGACGTGGTCCCGGGCGGTCATCCGGTTGTGGTTGTAGATCTGGAAGTACCGCTCCACCTGGGCGTCCTCGATACCGGGGTACATGCCGTTGAACCGCACCAGCTTGTCGCGGAACTCGGCCATGTCCACGGGGGCGACGGCTTCGCGGGCGGCCGGGTCGTCGGTGGCCTGGGTGTCGAGCAGGACGACGCTGACGTCGGTCCGGCCGCCGAGGGCGAGTCGGCGTCCCATCTCGTGGGCGACGAGCCCGCCGTAGGACAGGCCGGTCAGCACGATCGGCCCCGGACCCAGCGGCTCCAGGAGCCGTAGGTACGTCTCGGCCATCGCCTCGACGTTCGGCAGGTGGCTCTCCCCCTCGTTCAGCCCCGGGGACTGGATGCCGTGCAGGGCCACCGAGTCGGGCAGCAGTCCGGCCAGCGGCAGATAGCAGAAGGCCGTGCCTCCGGCGGGGTGTACGCAGATCACCCGCGCGCCCGTGCCGCCCCGGAACTCGATGACGTTGCCCGTGGCGCCGGGGGTCCCTCCCTCGCGCAGTACCGCGCCGAGGGCCTCGATGGTCGGCCGGAGGATGATCTCGGCCACCGGTATGGAGCGGCCGAAGGTTTCGGAGACACGGTGGGCCATCTTGATCGCGGACAGGGAGGTGCCGCCCCTCTCGAAGAAGTCGTCGCTGATGCCTATGTCCGGGGCGAGCAGGATCTCTCCCCATATCCGGTACAGCTCGTGCTCTATGTGGTCGCGCGGGCTGGCCGCGTTGACCCCGTGGGACGTCCGGGAGCGTGCGAGTTCGAGCAGCGCCTCCCGGTCGAGTTTGCCGCTGCGGTTGAGCGGGAGGGCCGGCAGGTCCACGAAGACGGCAGGGACCATGTAGTCGGGCAGCAGGCGGGAGAGCTCGGTGCGCCAGTCCTGGGTGGTGCGCTGTACCGCCTCGCCCCGCCCGACACAGCCCACGAGCCGGGGCTGCCCCTCCGTGTCCGGGTCGACCAGGACGACCGCTTCCCGGACCCCGGGCAGTGTGCCCAGCGCGGCCTCGATCTCGGCCGGCTCGATCCGGAAGCCGCGCAGCTTCACCTGGTCGTCGGCGCGGCCGGCGTAATGGGCCTGGCCGTCGGGGAGGCGGCGGGCGAGGTCACCGGTGCGGTAGACGCGTTCGCCGGGCAGGAACGGGTCGGGCAGGAAGCGTTCCTCGGTGAGGTCGGGGCGGTTGAGGTAGCCCCGGGCGAGGCAGTCACCGCCGAGGTAGACCTCGCCGACCACGCCGGGCGGGACCGGTCGCAGGTCCGCGTCGAGCACGTACAGACGGGTGTTGCCGAGCGGGCGCCCCACGGGGCACTGCCGCTCCAGCGGGCCGGGCTCGTAGTAGGCGGTGCTGTAGAGCGTCGTCTCGGTGGGTCCGTAGCCGAAGCAGATCCGCAGGCCGCGCAGGTGCCGGGTCAGGCGGTGCAGGGCGGCCTCGGTGAGCGACTCGACGCCGGTGAGCAGGGTACGCAGCCGGAGTCCGGCCAGCCGCAGCGCGGGGTCCTCGTCGATCCACTTCACGTAGGCGGGCGGCAGGAAGGCCTGGGTGATGCCGTGCTCGCCCATCCACGTCATGAGGGAGGCCGGGTCGCCGCGCAGTTCCTCGGGGACGATGTGGAGCGTACCCCCGGTGATCAGTGGGAGCAGCAGTTCGTGGACCGAGGCGTCGAACCCGATGCTCGACCAGGCGGAGCCGGGCTCGCCGGGGCCGGACCCCATGCGGGACTGCCAGTTGGCGAACAGGTTGAGCACGCTGCGGTGCTCCACCGCGACGCCCTTGGGCCGTCCGGTGGAACCGGAGGTGAAGATCACGTAGGCGAGCCGGTCCGGGGTGTGGCCGATGCTGCCCGGCGCCCGCTCGCCGGTTCCCTCGGCCTCGACGGCCGCCAGGTCCAGCCACCCGCCCGGTCCGTCGCCGACACCGTCGCTCAGCACCACCGGGCAGGCCGCGTCCTCGATCATGGCGGCGAGCCGGTCGTACGGCTGCCCGGGGTCGAGAGGGAGGTAGGCGGCACCGGCCTTGAGGATGCCGAGGATGCCGACGGCCAGTGCGGTGGTGCGGCTGACATGCAGGCCCACCACGTCGCCGGGCCCCACGGAGCGGGCGGTGAGAGCGTGGGCGAGGCGGTCGGCGCGACGGTCGAGGGCCGCGTAGTCCAAGGTACCGTCCCGACCCACGACGGCGGTGTGGTGCGGCCGCGCGCGCACCTGATCCTCGAACAGCTCCACGAGCCCGGTGGCCGCCAGGACGGACTTCGGCGTCACCGAGCCCTCGGGGGCGTGCGGTGAGAGCTCCAGGACGCTGCCGGTGGCATCCCAGTCGCGCAGCAGGCGCAACTGCTCCTCGTCTTCCATCAGCTCCAGCGCCCCGATGGTCCGCTCCGGCGCGCGGGCCATGTCCCGGAGCAGGTGTTCGAGGTGTCGGGCCCAGCGCTGCGCCGTCGCCCGGTCGTAGAGGGAGGTCGCGTAGTCCAGGTGGCCGGTGACGCGGTCCCCGGCGTCGACCGCCACCAGCGACAGTTCGAAACGCGCGGGAGCATGGCCGATCGGAAGGGGCCGCACCTGCACTCCGGGCAGGTCGAGGAGGTCGTGCCGGTCCGGCTGCCAGGCGAACATCGTCTGGAAGAGGGGCGTGTGGGCGGCGCTGCGAGGCGGGTTGACCAGTTCCACCATGCGCTCGAAAGGCAGGTCCTGGTTCCTGAGCGCCTCGCGTACGACGGCGCGGGTGCGCGTCAGCGCCTCGGCCGCTGTGGGTGAGCCGGACAGGTCGACCCGTAGGGGCAGCGAGTTGACGAGGAAGCCGATCAGGTCCGCGGCGGCGGGCCCTCGGCGATTGGCGACCGGGCTGCCGACAACGATGTCGTCGCGTCCGGAGAGCCGGGAGAGCAGGATCGCCCACCCGGTCAGGACGGTCACGAAGAGCGTGGCGCCGTGCCTGCGTGCCATGGCTCGCAGCGCGTCGGTGGTCGCCGCGTCGACCGCGAACTCGACCCGGCCGCCCTCGTAGGCCTGCTCGGCGGGGCGCGTGCGGTCGGCGGGCAGCTCCAGCACGGCGGGGGCGCCCGCGAGCACGCCTTGCCAGTAGGACTCCTGGGCGGACAGAGCACCGTCGGTGACGGCGTCGTGCTGAACCTGCGCGTGGTCGGCGTACTGCACGTCGAGCGGAGGCAGCGGGTCGGTGTCACCGGATGTCCGGGCCGCGTAGAGGCGGCCGAGCTCTCGCATCATGACGCCCATCGAATGTCCGTCGTAGACGGTGTGATGGAACGTCAGCAGGAGGATCTGGCTCCCCTCCCCCAGAGTGACCAGGGTTCCGCGTCCCAGCGGTCCGACGGCAAGGTCGAAGGGGGTGCCGGCCTCCTCCGCCCTGAGCGCTTCGAGGCGCGCCTCGGGGTCAGCGCTGTCCGTGAGGTCGACGAGAGCCAGGGAGAAACCGGCGCCGGGCGGGTCGATGTGCTGCCACACCTCCCCCTCGCTCTCCACCAGGCGTGTCCGGAGCGCTTCATGACGCTCTGTCAGCATGTCGAGGCAGTGGGCCAGGGCGTCGCGGTCGAGCGGCCCGTCGAGCCGGAAGGCGAGCGGTTCGTTGTACGCGGCGTTCCCGCTGGGGAGCTGGGCCAGGAACCAGAGGCGCTTCTGGGCGAACGAGGCCGGCCTGACAGCCGCCGGGACACCGGAATCGCGTGGCCCGACCGGCTCCGGAGCCGTCGGCGAGGGGGGAGTGACATGGCGTGAGGCGTGTGGCACCGGGGGGCTGCCTTCCCGACTGTGTACGTGCGTGACGGTGGGACCGCGCGGCCCCGCGCCTCGCTGCGTGGTGTGAGCACGGGCCGCGGAGCCGCTGGCGCACGGGATCGACCACATGCCGACCGTGTCGCGCGCGCTACCCGGCCCGCACCGGCCTCACGACCGAACAGAAGCGATCAAGGCTGCCGTCCCGCGATGATTGATCATGCCGATCCGGCCTGTCAACAGTTCCCCGGCGGGCCGGGAGGACGGAGATACGGTCGCTTGGGCGGCTTGTCCTGTCCCGGGGCATCCGTGGTCTCCGCCCCGGGTGTCGGTGGTCCGGCCGAGCACGTTCCCCCGACCGAGCCGCCGATCCGCGCGCCTGCCGCGCGCCGGGCGACACCCACGTCAGATGCTGCTCCTACCGCTCCCCCGGGCGAGGAGCAGCCGACCACCGGTGGCACACAAGGCCCGAGACCCGCCTGCCTCCCCGCCCCGGCCTGTGCGCGCCGGTCGAACCGCGTCGGCTCGCCAGGATCCTCACCGCCCTGACGACGGGGCGCAGCGGTCCCCCCGGGACCCGCGCACAAACGTGCTCACAGGTGATCTCGCCGGCGCGGGTTGCGTCGCACGAGCGAGACGTTCAAGGCGGTGGCGAAGAGGCACCAGGCGGCGTAGGGGGTGAGGGCGGCGGCAGCGGCACGGTCGGTGGCCGCCATGCGGCGGATGAGGTGCACGTTGCTGACATCCAGCAGCAAGGTGCCGGCCAGCCCGGCCTGCGGGCTCCTGCGGCGGAAGAACAGTTGGTTCCACGCCGCGTTCAACACCAGGTTCACTCCCACGCCGGCCGCCAAGCGGGAACGCTCGGAGCCCCGGGCACGGCTGAGCCCTCGGCCGGCGGCCCACGCCACAGACGCGTAGAGCGGCGTCCACACCACGCCGAATGCCCAGGACGGCGGCTGCCACTGTGGCTTGTCCAGCGCCTTGTACCAGGCGCTGTCCGCGTCGACGGCCCGTGCGCCCACGACCGCCGTCGCGGCCACGGCCGCCGCGGCGGCAGCGTAACTCTTCCACTTCCGGTGCGTTCCCGGCTTCGAACTCTCGCTGGTGCTCTTCACGGAAGGACGTATGCCCGGAATCAGAGCAGTTCCACACCCCTGTCACCGACCGGGGTATGTGCCGCTGCGCGAAGGACGGAGCTCGTCCCCGTCAGCAGCGAGAGACCGGGCATGGAGAGGTCGCGTTTGACGCTGGGGGTTGGCAGCTCCGATGCCGAGCAGACGTCAGGCCGCGTTCCTTTCGATCGCGGCGGGCATGCTGACCGTGATCTCGTCGCCCAGTCGCTCGAATTCGCGGCGCAGAAAGGGGTCGGCGAGTCGCGCCAGGCCGTGGAACCGGATCGTCGCGCGGTAGGTGATGACCGTGGAATCCCCCTCGGTCCGGAAGCTCAGGTCGTCGCGTGAGGTGGCGGTCTTGTTCGTGCCGACGAAGACCACATGGTCATCCGTCAGCGTGACCAAGCGGTACGTGAGTTCCGTGCGCCGGCCTCGGAACTCGGAGACGTTGTGCCACTGAGCGCCTTCGACCGGCGGGCCGCTGTCGATGCGGTCGCATTCCTGCGTCCCGGGGTCCCAGTCGACCGCATGGGAGAAATCGGCCAGATAGCGCACGACCTCAGCCAACGGGCGCCGGACGGTGACCTGTCGTTCCACATGGACCATGGGGACTTCCTTCTTCACGCCTGCCGAGCACGGGGATGGGGGTGATCACGACAAAGCTACAGGTGCGGCCGCACCCGGCGGACCGCCCCCGACGAGGTTCGAGCCCGGACCCGACGGCCGAAGCTGACCCGACTGCCCCGTCGAAGGAGTGCAGGCTGTCGCCCGGTGCGCCCGGTCGAAGGCGGCGCGCACGGACCTTCGGCCGCTGGAGCGGGCGAGGACAGGGGGACGTAAGGCAGCCCTCCTGGGCACGAGCGGCCGGCTCACCGGCAGCACGATGTTCTCCTGCCAGGCGCAGCAAGGACCGGCCGGACGCGCGGGACGACCACGCGTCCGAGAACGCCCGCGGACTTTCCACCGAAAGCGGCGACGCATACCGGTGGAGCGGGAGGGCACACGGCAGGACACATCAACCTGGGAGACCTTCATGGTGATCGTTGGCATTGTCGCTGTCTGTGTGGTTCTGGCCGTTCTTGCCTTCTTCGTGCCTCGGCTGTCCCGCCACCCCGAACGCGGGACCCAGCGAACCCTCGGGGCCGGCTCGCGCGCCGGGGGCAAGGCTCCTGGGGTGCTCGGCCGCCTCTTCAGCAAGCCGTTCCGAAGCAGCTCCAAGGCCGTGGGCAGCAGCGGCTCCGCCGGGCGTCGGGCCCGCAGCCGCATGCCGTTCTGACACGTTGTCGGCTCCGGCCACGACACGGACCGCGGGTGACGCGAAGCGTCCCTCTTCGAAGGCGGTCACCGGTTCGGCCCCGTAGTCGGGCGGGAAGTCCCGCCCGACTACGGGGCCGAACTGCACTCCGCACGGCGGAAGGTGGCGGAACGATGCGCCGCGGTGGCAGGGTACGCGCCGTTCCCCGCCGGGGCCGGGCCGGCAACGGCCGGCGCCCCGGTCGCCACAGGTTCACCGGTTCGGTGGTGCCGTTCGGTGCGATGCCCGCAACGTTTTCCGACACGCTTCGGAAAAACGTTGCGGGCCGCTGTCGATCCGGCCACGTCCCGTTCGACGTGATGATGTGCGGCCCTTCGCCGCACGATGGCACGACAGAACGAACGAGGACACACGTGGATCAGCTGCTGAGAGTGATGAACTTCAACGTCTCGAGTGACGGCATCGGTGCCGGTGAGCACCAGAGTCTCGAGCGGCCGTTCGGCCTGGACAGCCCGGAGAGGCTCTTCGCCTGGGCGGGGGCCACGGCGAGCTGGCCCATGCGTACGGACCCTGGGGGAAGCAGGGGACTCGACGACTACTTCACCCGGGACTTCGCGCGCGACATCGGCGCCGAGATCATGGGCCGCAACAAGTTCGGGCCTCACCGGGGTCCCTGGCAGGACCATGGCTGGCGCGGCTGGTGGGGTGACGAGCCCCCGTTCCGGACCCCCGTGTACGTCATGACCCACCACACGCGTCCGTCGTTCACGCTCGCAGACACCACCTTTCACTTCGTCGACGCCGACCCGGCCACGGTCCTGGATCGGGCGCGGGGGGCGGCGCAGGGAAAGGACGTGCGGCTCGGTGGTGGGGTCACCACCGTCCGGCAGTTCCTTGAAGCAGACCTCGTCGACACCCTGCATGTGGCGGTCTCGCCGGTAGAGCTCGGTTCCGGGCTACGCCTCTGGGAGTCCCCCGACGAGTTGCTCGACCGGTTCCACCTGGAGGTCGTGCCCAGCCCGAGTGGCGTGATGCACCACCTGTTCTGGAGAAGGTGACGCGAGGGCCCCGTTCTATCGAGCTGCGGGCTGCGGGTGCACCGGTACAGAGGACGCGTATCCGCAGCCCGGCGAAATCCCAGGCCGCCGGCAGCGGCCCCCTTCCTCCGCCTGACCGCGGACGCCTATCGGCCCACGAGCGCGGTCGGTGTGCACCCGCATCGCACCCGTGATCAGCCTGCTTCGGTCAGGGCCGCGCGCCCGGCGGCAAGGATCTCCTCGGAGAGCGGGGACCCCTTGGTGGCCCG
>Ga0164308_10001404_pt1 | contig 12790 bp, 10 predicted proteins | sample Whisoiple_246_MG_FD_109983 | JGI IMG/M metagenome (GOLD analysis project Ga0164308, IMG submission 109983) | Soil microbial communities amended with fresh organic matter from upstate New York, USA - Whitman soil sample_246_MG | ecosystem: Environmental > Terrestrial > Soil > Unclassified >... | reverse complement strand
GGAGCTCGCCACGATCAGGTCCGTGGTCGAGGCGGTCGGGGCCACCAGCTTCGACCTGCTGGGGTGGTCGCTCGGCGCCGGCGTCGCAGCCCAGTGGGCGGCGGACCACCCGGACACGGTCTCGCGGCTGGTGCTGTACGGGGGGTGGGCGACGGGTCAGGCGATCGGCGACGAGGACAGCCGGCGGCACCTGATCGGTCTGCTTGCGACCCATTGGGGTCTGGGGTCTGACCTGCTCACCGACCTCTTCGCTCCTGAGACGGATGCCGGGACCCGGCGCGCACTGGCCCAGTACCAGCGCGCGGCGTCCTCGGCGGAGACGGCGGTCGCACTCCTTGCCCTGGCCTACGAGCTCGACGTACGTCCGGCCCTCGCCCGGGTCGCGGCGCCGACACTGGTGCTGCACCGGCGCGAGGACCGTGCGGCTCCGATCGCGCAGGGCAGGTTCCTCGCCTCGGCGATCGCGGGTGCCCAGCTGGAGGAGCTCGAGGGACGGTCGCACCTGCCGGCGATGGGGGACTCGGAGGCGGTGGTCGAGCGGGTCCGGCGCTTCCTGGGCCTCGCCCGGTTGCGCTGGGCCGTACCGACCAGCCTCACTCCCCGCCAGGCCGAGGTGGCCGCGCTCGTGGCCGACGGCCTCACGAACCGTGAGCTGGCCGATCGCCTCGGGATCAGTGAACGGTCCGCCGAGTCGCACCTCGAACGGATCCGGCTGCGGCTCGGGTTCCGGTCACGGGCCCAGGTTGCGGCCTGGTACGTCGCGAGCGGGTCCCAGAAGTGAGGTAGTTCCACGGCTGCGCCTCGGTGACTGCTCGCCCCAGCATCGAGGTATGTCCTCACGTCCCGGATCGCTCCTGCTGTCTGCCGTCGCCTGGGTGGGCTTCCTCGTCGTCGTGCTGTGGGCGATCGCGTTCCTCGCCGGGGTCATCGTCCCGCGAGGCGTGGACCGCCCGGCTCGTCTGACGACCGAGGGTGCGGTGCTCGTGGACCTGGCTCTCCTGGGGCTGTTCGCCGTGCAGCACTCCGTCATGGCGCGCCGCGGGGTCAAGGAGTGGATGCGTCGCCGGATTCCCGTGCCGCTCGAGCGGACGACCTACGTCCTCGCCACCGACATCTGCCTCGCGTTGCTGCTAGCACTGTGGCAGCCGTTCGGCGGCCGGCTGTGGGACGCGCACGGTGGGACCGCGGCCGTCGCGTGGTCGCTCTGCGCCGCCGGCTGGCTCCTGGCGATCAGTGCGACGTTCGCCGTCGACCACCTGGAGCTCACCGGGCTTCGGCAGGCCGGGTGGGCGGCCTCGCCAGACCCGGCTCGCACCACCGAGCTGGAGGTCGGAGGCCTCCACGCCATCGTGCGCCACCCCCTGATGTCCGGACTGCTCCTGGCGTTCTGGGCAACGCCGCACATGGGCGTCTCACACCTCCTCTTCGCCCTCGCCTGCAGCGCCTACATCGCCGCCGGGATCAGGTTCGAGGAGCGCGACCTACGGCGCTCGTTCGGCGCGGCGTACGACGCGTACGCCGCGCGCGTCCCTGCGCTGGTCCCCAGGCTCGTCTCGCGACGGACCGACGTGGGCAGGCGGCTACGAAGTGACGCAGCGCCGTAGCGCCGTGCGGCAGGTGATCGGCTGCGCGAGGCTAGGCTGCCGCCGTGTCGATGGTCCACACCGATGCGGTGTTCTTCGAGGACGACGAGGCATTCGAGGCCTGGCTGGCCGACAACGCGTCGACCGCTTCTCACGTCTGGATCCGGATGGCCAAGAAGGGCACCGGAGTCCCGTCGATCGACTGGACGACGGCGGTGGACGTGGCGCTCTGCTTCGGCTGGATCGACGGCATCGCCCGGCGGCTCGACGACGAGTGGTACGTGCAGCGGTTCACCCCGCGACGCGCGAGAAGCGTCTGGTCGAAGATCAACCGCGAGCGCGTCGAGCGCCTCACCGCGGAGGGGCGGATGCGCCCGGGCGGCCTGGCCGAGGTGGAGCGGGCGAAGGCGGACGGCCGCTGGGACGCCGCATACGACAGCCCGGCCACCGCGGTGGTGCCCGAGGACCTCGCTGCCGCGCTGGCCGCTCGCGGCCTCACCGACGTCTTCGCCGCGCTGGACGGCCGGAACCGCTTCGCCTTCCTGAACCGCATCCAGACCGCGGTGCGTCCCGAGACCCGCGCCCGCCGCATCGAGCAGCTCACCGACGCCCTCGCCCAGGGCAAGACCCCGTACCCGGCGCCGACCAGGAAGACCGGCACGTAGCCGGTCCTGGGGCCGGCGTCGTGCCGACCTGACCAACCCTTGGACCAGGCGTGACAGATTGTGCGAAATCTGTACGGTCTCGCCGTGCCCTCGACTGTCTCCGACCCGGAGAGCCGCCCCAGGCTGCTCTCGCCCACCTACGCAGCCATCACGATCGGGATGTTCGCGCTGTCCGTGGTCGTCGCGTTCGAGGCGCTGGCCGTGACGACCGTGATGCCGACCGTGGCCAAGGACCTCGACGGCCTGGACCTGTTCGCGCTCGCGTTCGCGGCGCCGCTGGCCAGCGGGGTCGTGGGCATGGTCGCCGCCGGGACGTGGAGCGACCGGCGCGGTCCGGTCGCGCCCCTCGTCGCGGCGCTCGCGTTCTTCTCGGTCGGCCTCGTGGTGTGCGGCACCGCGCCGTCGATGGAGGTCCTCGTCGCCGGCCGGGTGCTCCAGGGGCTCGGCGGCGGCGCGCTCGCGGTCGTCCTCTACGTGCTGGTCGGCAAGGTCTTCCCGAGCGAGCTGCAGGCGGCGCCGTTTGCGAGCTTCGCGGCGGCATGGGTGCTGCCCGCGCTGTTCGGCCCGGCGCTGGCGGCGTACATCGCGCACGCCCTCGGCTGGCGGTGGGTCTTCCTGATCGCCGTGGCGCTGACCGCGGCCTCCGCGTCGCTCGTCGCGCCGTCGTTGCGTCGGCTCGCGCCGCACCAGCCCGGTGCCCCCGCGCCGCGCTCGCGGCTGGTCTGGGCGCTGGTGGCCGCGGTCGCCGTGCTCGCGATCGACCGCATCGCGGTGGTCGCGGTCGTCGTGGTCGTCGTCGCACTGGCGAAGCTGCTGCCCGCCGGCTCGCTGCTCGCCCGTCGGGGGCTGCCCGCGGTGGTGGCGGCGCGTGGGTTGATGAGCGCCTCGTTCTTCTGCGCCCAGGCCTACATCGTCTTCGTCCTCGAGGAGAACTGGGACCTCAGCCCGGGGATCGCCGGCCTGGTGCTGTCGTTCGTCGGCATCGTCTGGGCGGCGGGCAGCCAGGTCTCCGCCCGGGTCGGCGACCGGGTCTCCGACTCGGCCGCGATGGTCTGGGGCAACACGTTGCTGCTCGTCGGCATGGCCGCGCTCGCCGGCACCATCTGGGCGGACCTGCACCCGGCCGTCGCCATGGCGGCGTTCGTCGTGGCGGCGGCGGGCATGGGCTTCGGCTACCCGCGCACCGGGGTCGCGATGCTGACCGCGTCGAGCGACTCCGACCGGGGCTTCAACTCCTCGGCCCTCGCGATGGCCGACTCCCTGGGGAGCGCGCTCACCCTGTCGCTCGCCGGGGTCGTGTACGCCGCGGCCACCCACGCCGGGCGCGACCCGTTCCTGGAGGTCTTCGCGCTCGCGGCGGCCGTCGGCGCGCTCTCGGTCGTCAGCGCGGTGCGGACCTCCGCGACGCGTCCGGCGTAGTCGCTGACGTGCGCCGGCTCAGGTACCGCCCGTCCGGGCTCGCCGGGGTGGTCATGGCCGTCCGCGGGTCGGTCGACGGGAGGTAGCCTCGGGCTCGTGGACCTCTCAGCCTCGATCTTGGTCGCCCTCGCGCTCCTCTGGGCCGCGGTGATCTACGCGGTCGTCCGGCTGAGCAACCGTCGTTGACGGCGAGATAGCGCTGGACGTCGTCGTCCTCGCGCCACCATGCTTGCGCTGTGACAGCGGCGGCCGGTCGGCGCGTGGTGGGGCGGGACGCCGAGATCGCGCTGCTCCGCGGACGTCTGGATGACATCGGCGCCGCTCCGGCCGTGACGGGCCTGGCGGGGGAGCCCGGTTCGGGGAAGACGGCGTTGCTGGACGAGGTCTCCGACGAGGCGCGGGCACGCGGGTTCGCGGTCCTGCTGGCTCGCGGGAGCGAGGCAGAGGCCGACCTTCCGTTCGCGGCGCTGCACCAGCTGCTCCGACCGCTGCTGCACCTGGTCGACCGACTCTCCGCCCAGCAGCGCCAGGCGCTGCTGTCCTGCTTCGCGATGGGCGAGGAGGGCGAGGTCAACCCGCTCTTCGTCTCGCTGGCGACGCTCGAGCTCCTCGTCGAGCATGCCGAGACCACGCCGGTGCTGGTCTGCCTGGACGACGTCGACAGGATGGACCGGCCGTCGGTCGACGTCCTCGGGTTCGTCGTCCGCCGGCTCGCGGGTGAGCGGGTCGCCCTGGTGGCCACCGCGCGACTGCCGGGTCGCGAGCTGGGCGACCGGAGCACGGACGAGTGGATCGCGCTGGAGGGCCTGGACGCCGAGACGGCGACCGGGCTCCTGCGAGGCCGGTCGACCCGGCTCGCGCCCGCGCTCGAGCAGCGCGTGGTCCGTGAGGCCGGCGGCAACCCGCTGGCGCTCCTCGAGTTCGCGACCGCGCTCCAGAGCGGCCGACAGGCCTGGACCGACCTCGACGACGACCTCCCGATGACCACCCGGCTCGAGACCGCCTTCGCCGTCCGCGCGGGCGAGCTGGACCACGCGGGGCGGGCGGTCGTCGACGTGGCCGCGGTGGACGACGGCAGCAGCCTCAGCGAGGTGCTCGCCGCCGCCGCGATCCTGCACGGCGCCGACGTCGGGTCCGAGGCTGCCGCTCCGGCCGAGGCGCTCGGCCTCCTGACCGTGTCCGGCGACCGCTGCCGGGTCGCCAGTCCGCTCATCGGCTCGGCGCTCCGGCAGACGATGTCGGCCTCACGACGGAGGCAGGCGCACGCGGCGCTCGCCGAGGTCGTCGCGGCCGACCGGGACCGCGCGATCTGGCACCGGGCCGCCGCCGTCGACGGTCGGGACGAGCAGGTCGCCGCCGACCTCGAGCGGGCGGCCGCCGATGCGCGTCGCCGTGGTGCCGTGGCGACGGCCGTGGGCTGGCTGGAACGTGCGGCCGCACTGAGCCCCGATCCCGCGGACCGGACGTCGCGGCTGCTCGGCGCCGCCGAGCTGGCCTTCGAGCTCGGCCGGTTCGACCAGGTGGAGGAGATCAAGGCGCGGGTGGTCGGCACCGAGCTCAGCGTGCGCGACCGGTCCCGACTGACCTGGCTCGACGGCGCCTTCCACGACGGCTCGTCGAGCGAGCCGGCCGAGGTGAGCCGCCTGGTCGGCCTGGCCCGCCGCGCCACCGCGGACGAGGACGTCGACCTCGCGCTACAGCTGCTGTTCGGCGCGGCGCGCCGGGTGTGGTGGCGCGATCCCGGCGACGACGTGCGCGCGCAGATCGTGCACGCGGTCCGGGAGGTTCCCCTGCCGGCCCAGGACCCGCGGATCCTCGCCGCGATGGGGCTCGCCGAGTCCTTCGAGCTGAGCCCGACCGTCATCGAGCAGCTCGGCCAGTGGCCCTCCGACGCGGGTGGACGGCCCGAGCTCGCGGGCCTCCTCGGCATCGCTGCGTTCTGCGTCGGGGAGTTCGAGCGCGCCGACACGTTCCTGACCCTCGCCATCCAGGAGCTTCGCGCGCACGGCCGACTGAGCCTGCTGGCCGAGGCGCTCGCCATCCGCTCGTGGGCCGAGGCCAACCTCGGCGTCTTCGACCCCGCCCGCTCCGCCGAGGAGGCGGTCCGGCTCGGCGACGAGACCGGGCAGGCGGTGTGGGCCGCGACCGCCCGCGTCGCCGTCGCCCTGGCCGACGGCATCAGCGGGCGTTGGGACCCGCGCCACCCGCTCCTCACCGAGGCCGAGCACACCGCGGTGCGCATGCCCAACGCCAGCTCGTCGCTGCTCGCAGGCGTCCAGCAGGCCCGAGGCGTCGGCGAGCTCGGGGCCGACCGGCCGGAGCAGGCGTACGGCGACCTGCGCCGCATCTTCGTGCCCGAGGACCCGGCGTACCAGCGGGTGCAGCAGCTGTGGGCGGTCGGCTACCTCGCGGACGCCGCCGTCCGGACCGGCCGTCGCGAGGACGCGCGTGCGCTGCTCGACTCGTCGGCGCGGCTGGCCGGACCCACGCCGGCGTCCGGCTACGCCGTCGCGCTGGAGTACGCCGGCGCGGTGCTCGCCGACGACGCGTCGGCCGACGCCGCGTTCAAGGATGCGCTGGCCGGAGCCGCCGGCTCCTACCCCTGGCACCGGGCCCGCCTGCAGCTGGCCCAGGGCGCGTGGCTGCGCCGCCAGCGGCGCGCGGTCGAGTCGCGCGAGCCCCTCCGGGCGGCACGCGGCACGTTCGCCGCACTGGGGGCGACCACCTGGGCGGACCGGGCCGACCAGGAGCTGCGGGCGGCGGGCGAGCCGGGGTGGCGGCCGGTGGCGAGCCCGCGCGAGGAGCTCTCGGCGCAGGAGGCCCAGATCGCCGACCTGGCGGCCCAGGGACTCTCCAACCGCGAGATCGGGCAGCGCCTCTTCGTGTCGCACCGCACCGTCGGCTCCCACCTCTACCGGATCTTCCCGAAGCTCGGCATCACCAGCCGCAACCAGCTCGCCGGCGCGCTCGCCCGCCGCGACTGATCCGGCTCAGATCGTCGGGACGAGCCCGCCGTCGAGGGTGATGTCGGCGCCGGTGAGGTTGGGCCAGCGACCGCTCGCGAGGACGACCGCGAGGTCGGCGACCTCCTCGGGGCGGGTGAACCGGTTCGTCACCATGGCGGCGGCCGCCTGCTGCTGGACCGAGGCCGGGTCCTGGCCGGTCGCGGCGCCGAGGACGTCGGCGACGCCACCCGAGCCGAGCCAGAGGTCGGTGGCGACCGGGCCGGGGTTGATCGAGCTGGCGCGGACGCCGCGGGCGCCGTACTCCTTGGAGATCGACTTGGTCAGGTTCACCAGCGCGGCCTTGGCCGCCGAGTAGTCGATGACGAGCGGGTCGGGCAGCGCGGCGTTGACCGAGCCGATCGTGACGATGCTGCCGCCGCCCCGGGCGACGAGCACCGGGAGCGCCGAGCGGAGGGCGCGCACGTGGGCGAGCAGGTCGAGCTCGATCGTCTGCTGCCACTGTGCGTCGGTGACCGTCTCGAAACCGTCGGGACGAGGGTGCACGAAGCCGACGTTGTTGACGAGCACCGCGAGGTCGGGGCCGGCAGCCGCGACCAGGCGGGCCGGACCCTCGGGGGTGGAGAGGTCCACCTCGACCACCTCCACGCCGTCGTCCGCGAGGGCGGCGAGCCCGTCGGTGGTCGACAGCGAGCCGGCGACGACGCGCGCCCCCTCGCGGGCGAACGCCCGCACCGTCGCGAGGCCGATGCCTCGCCCGGCACCCGTGACGACGACTGTCTGTCCGTCCAGCTGAAGATCCATGACCAGGACGCTAGGGCCGGCGCCGCGCTCCCGGCTTGCGTCGGATGACTGCGCCGTCCCCGGCGCACCGACGCGGTCGACGACAGTCAGGTGACTCAAGCCGACGGCCTGCCGCACGCGCCACGATCGCTCCATCCGACCCCAGATGGAGGAGCACCCCATGACCGACACCCGACGCCCCGTCGTCTTCATCCACGGCCTCTGGCTGCACGCCACCTCGTGGCAGCCCTGGGTCGAGCTCTTCGAGGAGGCGGGGTACGCCGCGATCGCTCCAGGCTGGCCGGGCGACGCCGAGACCGTCGCGGACTCGCGGGCGAACCCCGACGCGATCGCCGACCACGGCATCGACGACGTCGTCGAGCACTACCTGAAGATCTTCGAGGGTCTGGACGGCAAGCCGATCCTGGTCGGGCACTCCTTCGGCGGGATGATCTCGGAGAAGCTGCTCGGCATGGACGCCGCAGCCGCGGCCATCGCCATCGACGCCGCGCAGATCAAGGGCGTGCTGCCCCTGCCGCTCTCGTCGCTGCGCGCCACGCTCCCGGTCTTCAAGAACCCGGCGAACAAGCACAAGGCCGTGTCGCTGACCCCCGAGCAGTTCCGCTTCAGCTTCGGCAACGCCGTCAGCGAGGAGGAGTCCGACCAGCTGCACGAGGCCTGGACGATCCCGGCGCCCGGCAAGCCGCTCTTCGAGGCCGCCGCGGCCAACTTCTCGCTGCACTCGCCGGCCGCCGTGAACACGCACAACGACGACCGCGGACCGCTCCTGCTGATCATGGGCGGCAAGGACCACACCGTGCCGGAGGTCATCACGAAGTCGACGCTCAAGCAGTACCGCGACTCGCTCGCCGTCACCGAGCTCCTGGAGTTCGAGGACCGCGGTCACTCCCTCGTGGTCGACAGCGGCTGGCACGACGTCGCGACCGCCTGCCTCGAGTGGCTCGAGAAGCAGGGCCTGCGCGCCGACTCCTGACGGCGCCTCACCCCAGGTACTTCTCCCACGGTCCCGTGATCGCCAGCGTGAGCCCGGGGTCCTGGATGTTGACGTAGAGGACCTTGCCGTCGGCGGAGAACGTCGGGCCGGTGAACTCCGAGTACTCCGGCTCGGCCTCGTCGCCGAGGTTGAGCATGTTGCGGGCGATGGCGTACGTCGGGCCGCCGGGCGTGGCGCTGAGGACGTGCGACGCGCCCACGCCGTCCTCGGCGAGCACCAGCGATCCCCACGGCGTCACGGTGACGTTGTCCGGGCCGTCGAAGTTGAGGTCCGGGTACGCCGGCTCGACGGTCTCGTCGTGCGCGTAGCTCTGGTACGGGAAGTAGTTGACCAGCTGGATGGTCTCGCGGGCGTAGTCGTAGAACCACACCATGCCGCTGTGCGGCACGGCCTGCTCGGGCAGGTCCTCGCCCTTCTCGAAGGCGTAGGAGTTGACGACGTACACCCCGGCGTCGGTGCCCCACACGCCCTCGAACTTCCGGCCGCGGGTGACCTCGCCGTCCGCGAGCTGCTCCCGCACGGCGGTGTCCCTCGCGTCGCGGTCGGGGACCTCGACCCACCGCACCCGGAACGGGCGGCCGAGCTGGGCGGAGGTCAGGTAGGAGACGTCGGGGACGACGCTGCCGTCGTCGAGCAGGATCGCCATCGCGGCCAGGGTGCCGAACGACGTCGAGTGGAGTCGGTCGACGGTGCCGGCCGAGACCCGGAAGCCCGCGGGGCCCTGCCACCGGAAGAACAGGCCGTTCGGCTCGTCGGCGTCCTCGGAGAGGAAGACGTGCCGGCGGTCGTTGCTGATCGCGCACGCCTCGTGGTCGTAGCGCCCGAGCGCCTTGAGCGGCGCGGGGTTCGCACGCCCGTCGCCGAAGACCTCGAAGACGTAGCCGTGGTCGCGCTGGTAGACGCCGGTCGCCCCGGTGTCCTCGTGCTCCCAGGACTCGCCGACCCGTGCCGTGTCCTCCTCGCAGGTCCACCAGGTGCCCCACGGGGTCGGGCCGCCGGCGCAGTTGGCGATCGTCCCGGACAGTGCCACGCGCTGGCCGAGCGTGCGACCACGTCCGTCGGTGTCGATCACCGTGCAGCCACCACCACCCGTCGCGCCGGGGTCGTAGACGGTGCCGGCGCGGTGCGGCACGCCGAACGCGTCGCCGGCGTCGCACTCGTGGTTGAGGATGAGGTACTGCTCGCGGCCCCGCCCGAACGCCGCGGTGCCGTCGTGGTTGCTGGGGCACGGCTCCCCGGTGGACAGCTTCGTCACCCCGGCGCGGTTCATCACCCGGTAGGAGAACTCGGGCGGGAGCGCCAGGATGCGCTGCGGGTCGTCGACGAGCGGCGGGAACGGCCGCGGCGTACCCGCCGGGCGGTGGGCCGTGCCCGGCCGTGCCTCGGCGAGCGAGGGGAAGCTGCCGGTGACGGCGATGCCGACCCCTGCTGCGGTGCTGGTGACGACGCGGCGTCGCGTGATGCTCATGGACCCTCCCGGATGGTCGACTGATGGCGCGCTCAACGTCCTCGCCGAACGTGAACGTGGCGCTCCTCGCGACGGAGTCGCCGGTGACCTCCTGGTGAACGTCGCCGGCTCTACACTGACCCTCGTGGCGCCGGACACACGCGACTCGGGTGTGACGCTCGCGGAGGTGCTGGCGGCCTACTCGCTGGCGACGGACCTGGGCCTCGGCCAGCCGATGGAGCACCTGGTGCGTGCCTGGCGGGTCGCGTCCAAGCTCGGCACCCACGTCGGACTCCCGGACGAGGAGCAGGCGTCGCTGTTCTACGTGGCGATGCTGTCCTGGGTCGGGTGCGTCGCCGACGCCCCGGAGGTGGCGGCGTTCTTCGGCGACGACATCGCGTTCCGTGCAGACAGCTACGACGTTGATCTCGGCGGCATGTCGGGCTACCGGTTCTTCCTCCGGCACGCGGGTGCAGGCGGCTCGCCCACGACCCGCGTCCTGGCCGCGGGCTCGATCCTGTCGACCGGTGGCCGCCAGATCATGCAGGGCATCCAGGCGCACTGCCTCATCACCTCGACGCTGGCCGGACGGCTCGGACTCGACGAGCACGTGTCCGGCGCGGTGCGGCAGTTCTTCGCCCGCTGGGACGGTCGCGGCGTCCCTGGCGGAACTGCCGGACAGGACCTGTCGCGGTGGGTGCGGCTCTTCCACCTCGGTGACGTCGTCGAGGTGCACCACCGGCACGGTGGTGTCGAGGCGGCTGTCCAGGTCGCCCGGGACCGGCGGGGCACCCAGTTCGACCCGCAGCTCGTCGACGCCTTCTGCGACATCGCGGAGGAGGTACTGGCCGCCCTGGAGGAGGAGTACGACGTCAACGCGCTGCTCGGCGACGCTCCCGGCCTCCAACGGCCCCTGGCGGACGGCGCGCTCGACGAGGCGCTGGAGGCGTTGGCCGACTTCACCGACCTGCGGTCGCCGAACCGTGCGGGTCACTCGAGCGGCGTCGCCGAGCTCGCGGGTGCCGCGGCCCAGCGACTGGGCCTGCCTGCCGGTGACGCCGCGGCGACCCGACGGGCCGGGTTCGTGCACGACATCGGCCTGCACGGGGTGCCGTCGAGGATCTTGGACAAGCCGGGGCGCCTGACCGCCACCGAGTGGGAGCGGGTTCGGCTCAGCTCGTACTACGCCGAGCGCGTGCTGGCCCGGCCGGCGCCGCTCGCGCGGGTCGGCGCGATCGCGTCGTTCGCGAACGAGCGCATGGACGGCAGCGGCTACCACCGTGGTGCCGGAGGCGCCACCATCCCGATGACCGGCCGCGTCCTGGCCGCCGCCTGTGCGTTCCGGTCGCTGACGGAGCCGCGCGCTGACCGTCCTGCGCGCTCGTCGAAGGAGGCGGCCGCGGAGCTCCGGCGCGAGGTGCACGCGGGGCGCCTCGACGCGGACGCCGCTGACGCGGTGCTGACGGCGGCCGGTGCGGGAGGCCGTCGCCGGGTCGCCGGCCCGGCCGGGCTGACCGCGCGCGAGGTCGAGGTGCTGGTGCTCATCGCCCGCGGAGCCGCGACCAACGAGGTCGCCGAGAGGCTCGGGGTCTCCCGCAAGACCGCGGCCACCCACGTGGAGCGGATCTACGTGAAGACCGGGGCGTCGTCGCGCTCGGCCGCCACGCTGTTCGCGCTGCGCCACGGGCTGCTCGACCCGCCGGAGACCTGACGTCGTTTGTCGGGTGTTCGCCCGACGACACCGCGCGCGGGCGCTCCTAGCGTCGTCTCACCCAGGTCCGCCGGACCGTGAGACGAAGGAGACAGCATCGTGAGCAAGGCAGTCGTCAGCCTGACCACAGGCCTCGAGGACCCGGAGAAGGTGAGCGTGGCGTTCCTGGTCGCGGTCGGTGCGGCCGAGACCGGTCGCGAGACCCTGATGTTCCTCACCAAGGAGGCCGTCCGCCTCGCCGTACCTGGCGTCGCCGTGGGCGTCGCGTGCGACGGGTGCCCGCCGATCCAGGAGCTGGTGAAGCGCTACGAGGCCGCGGGCGGGCGGTACTACGTGTGCCCGCTGTGCGTGAACGCTCGCCAGCTGGACGCGGACGACCTCATCACGGGTGCGGAGATCAACGGCACGGTGCCGATGTGGAACTGGATCGGTGATGACCCGGCCACGACGTTCAGCTACTGAGCTGTCGGCGGTCGCCGTGCTGCCGGCCTTCCTGCTGTCGGGGTGCGGCGGCGGGACGACGGAGGTCCCCGAGCGGGCCGTGGTCGAGGCGAGCGGCATCGTGGGCGGCACCGCTCACGATGCTCTCCTGCTCGCGCCGGCCGACGTCGAGCGGCTGGCGGGCCTGGCGACCGTGGAGCCGGACGTCCTCCGGTCGGTTGCCGGCTCGTTGGTCGGGACTGACGTGTGGACGGAGGCCGTGGCGGGCGTCAGGACGATCTACGACGACGCTCCCGAGGGTGTCGGGTCCGCGCTGGTCGAGGTCGCGTGCCAGGCGCTGAACGGCCGGATCCACACCGACTACCAGCTGCACTTCGCGATCTTCCAGCGCGTCAACGGGTTCGCGACGAGTGGGGTCGATCGCCTCACCGACACCGCGTCCGACCTCTTCCGGGTGGTGCACGACGCCGGCGGGAGCGACGTGCCGGAGGACCGCGCGGCCGCCGTGCTCACCTGCCACACGCTCGAGCAGCTGAGGGATCCGTAGGATCGGCCCGTGCCGCCCCGCTCACCGCTCCCGCTGCGGCACGGGCTCAGCGCCGCGTGGGTGTGCACCCCGCACCGCGACCCGGATCTGCCGGTGCCGTGGCAGACCATGGGGCAGTGGCTGCGCGACAAGATCGACCACCGCGTCGACGTCGAGCGGTTCCTCTCCACCGGGAGGTTCGTGTACGACGACGGGCGCCCCGTCGCCGAGGGGGAT
>Ga0164308_10001402_pt1 | contig 12801 bp, 9 predicted proteins | sample Whisoiple_246_MG_FD_109983 | JGI IMG/M metagenome (GOLD analysis project Ga0164308, IMG submission 109983) | Soil microbial communities amended with fresh organic matter from upstate New York, USA - Whitman soil sample_246_MG | ecosystem: Environmental > Terrestrial > Soil > Unclassified >... | reverse complement strand
TAGGTCGTCCGGCATGAGCCGGTAGTAGCTGCGGTTATCAAGGCCGCGGAACGAGAGCATCGGCCCGAGGTGGTTCCCCTCGGCCGTGTGGTTGTAGACGACGTCGAGGATCACCTCGATCCCGGCCGAGTGCAGCGCCTTGACCATCCCCTTGAACTCGAGCACCTGTTCGCCGTCGCTGCCGGTCGCGGCGTAGAGCGCGTGCGGCGCGAGGTAGCCGATCGAGGAGTAGCCCCAGTAGTTCGTCAGGCCGCGGTCGTGCAGGAATCCCTCGTCGGCGATGTGGTGGACGGGGAGAAGCTCGACCGCCGTGACGCCGAGCTCCCGGAAGTAGGCGAGTGCGGGCTCCGACGCGAGAGCGGCGTACGTGCCGCGGAGGTCGTCGCGGATCTCCGGGTGGCGTTTCGTGAAGCCCTTCACGTGGGCCTCGTAGATGACCGTGTCGCCCCAGGGGATGCCCGGCGGCCGGTCGTCTCCCCAGTCGAAGCCCGGGTCGACGACGACACACTTCGGAATCGCATCGGCGTCGTCCTCGTCGTCGGGCTCGAGATCTGCATCCTCGGAGGGAGACGGGACGTACGGGAGGACGTTCGCCAGCTCCCACTGCACCGCTCCCTCGATCGCCTTCGCGTACGGGTCGATGAGGAGCTTGTTGGGGTTGAAGCGGTCGCCGGCCGTGGGCTCGTACGGGCCGTGCACGCGGTAGCCGTACCGCTGCCCGGGGCCGACTCCCGGCAGGTAGCAGTGCCAGACGTGCGCGGCGACGTCGCGGAGCTCGACGCGCGTCTCGCGGTCGGCTTCGAACAGACAGAGCTCCACTCGCTCGGCGTGCTCGGAGAAGAGCGAGAAGTTGGTTCCTTCGCCGTCCCACGTCGCGCCGAGCGGGAACGGCCGTCCCGGCCAGACTTCCATCAGGTGGGCATCTTGCGCTATTCGGGCGCGAGCCAGACCGCGCCTAGCGGCGGAAGCGTCAGCGCGGCCGAGAACGGTTGCTCGTGCCACGGCACCGCCTCCGCCTCAACACCGCCGAGGTTGCCCACTCCGCTGCCGCCGTAGAACGCGGAGTCGGTGTTCAGCACCTCTCGCCAGCGGCCGTGGAACGGCATCCCGACGCGGTAGTCGTGGCGCGGCACCGGCGAGAGGTTGAGGACGCAGACGAGGGGCGGCGTGTCTCCCTCGCCGAGCCGGGCGAAGGCGAGGACGTTGTTCGCGGTGTCGTTCGGCTCAAGCCAGCGGAACCCGCTCGGCTCGAAGTCGAGCTCCCAGAGCGCCGGGCTCTCGCGGTAGGTCCGGTTGAGGTCGCGGATGACCGCCTGGATCCCCTCGTGGTCGGCGTGCTCGAGCAGGTTCCAGTGGAGCGAGCCCTCCGCGTTCCACTCCTCCCACTCGCCGAGCTCGCCGCCCATGAACAGGAGCTTCTTGCCGGGGTGCGCCCACATGAACGCGTAGAGCGAGCGGAGGTTCGCGAACTTCTGCCAGCGGTCGCCGGGCATCTTGTCCAGCAGCGACCGCTTCCCGTGCACGACCTCGTCGTGTGAGAGCGGCAGGACGAAGTTCTCGCTGAACGCGTACATGAGCGAGAACGTCAGCGTGTGGTGGTGGAAGCGGCGGTAGACCGGGTCCTTCTGGAAGTAGGTGAGCGTGTCGTGCATCCAGCCCATGTTCCACTTGAAGCCGAAGCCGAGGCCGCCCAGGTACGTCGGCCGGGAGACCCCCGGCCAGGCTGTCGACTCCTCCGCCGAGCTGATCACTCCCGGCTCCCGCCCGTACAGCGTCTCGTTCATCTCCTTCAGGAACGAGACGGAGTCGAGATCCTCGTTGCCCCCGAACACGTTCGGCACCCACTCGCCGGCCTTGCGCGAGTAGTCGAGATAGAGCATCGAGGCGACCGCGTCGACGCGGATCCCGTCGGCGTGGTGCTCGCGCAGCCAGTAAAGCGCGTTCGCGAGCAGGAAGTTGCGCACCTCGGTGCGGCCGAGGTTGAAGACGAGCGTGCCCCAGTCGGGATGCGCGCCGCGCCGCGGGTCGGCGTGCTCGTACAGGTGCGTCCCGTCGAACGTCGCGAGCGCCCAGTCGTCGCGCGGGAAGTGAGCCGGTACCCAGTCGAGGATCACGCCGATGCCGCGCTGGTGGAGCCGGTCGACGAGGTGGCGGAAGTCGTCGGGTGTGCCGAAGCGGGAAGTGGGAGCGTAGTAGCCGGTCACCTGGTAGCCCCACGACCCCGCGAAGGGGTGTTCCATCACCGGTAGCAGCTCGACGTGCGTGAAGCCGAGATCCGTGACGTAGTCGGCGAGCTCGTCTGCGAGCTCCCGGTACGTGAGCGGCCGGTTGTCCTCGAGCGGGTTGCGCCGCCAGGAGCCGAGATGCACCTCGTAGATCGATATCGGCTCCTTCAATGGGTCCGAGCTCCTCCGGCGGTCGAGCCATTCCTCGTCACTCCAGCGATGCTTTCCCTCCCAGACGACCGACGCGTTCGCCGGCGGCACCTCGGCGTAGAACGCGACCGGATCGGCCTTCAGCCGTAGGCGGCCGTCCCTCGTCCGGATCTCGAACTTGTACTTCGCCCCCTCGTTCACGGCTGGTACGAAGAGCTCCCAGATCCCCGAGGCGCCGAGCGAGCGCATCGGGTGCAGGCGCCCGTCCCACGAGTTGAAGTCGCCGACGACCGAGACCGACCGCGCGTTTGGCGCCCAGACCGCGAACGCGGTGCCGACGACGCCCTCGATCTCGCGCACGTGGGCGCCGAGCAGCTCGTACAGGTGCTCGTGGCTGCCCTCGAGCGCCAGGTGGAGGTCCAGCTCGCCGAGCGTGGGGAGGAACGAGTACGGATCGCGGACGGTGAACGTGTTGCCGTCCGGGTACTCGACCTCGAGCTCGTACTCGAGCGGCAGCCGCGCCTTGGGCAGCAGCGCCTCCCACAAACCGGACGGGTCCTTGAGCTCGGCCTCGACCGATGCCGTTTTGTCATCGGCAGGCTGGACGCGCACCGCCCGCGCCTCCGGCCGGTACGCCCGGACGATGACGCCGTCCTCCGCCCTGTGCGCGCCTAGGACGCCGTGGGGATTCGTCCCCAGGTCGATGGTCACAGCGCTTCTGCTGCTTGGTGCATGAGCCGCTCGATGCCCGCAACGGGGATTCCAACCCAGTCCGGACGGTTGTCGAGCTCGTACTGGAGCTCGTACACCGCCTTCTCGAGCTCGAACACGGCAAGGAGCCGGTCGATCGCCGCGTCGCCCGAGGGAAGCAGCGCCTGGTCGACCGTCTCGAGATAGCTCTCGAGGAACCGCTCGCGTGCCCGCTCCTCCCAGTCGTCTGGAATCTGCGCGTCGCGGGTCAGCTCGGCCACGGTCGCCGCGTAGGCGAAGGAACGGAGCATGCCGGCGACGTCGCGCAACGGCGAGCGCTTGCGGCGGCGCTCCACGAGCGTTCGCGCCGGCTCGCCCTCGAAGTCGAGGATCACCCAGTCGTTGCGGGTCATGAGGGTCTGGCCGAGGTGGTAGTCGCCATGGGTGCGGATCACGCGGCCGTTCGACCCCGCATGCGTGAGCAGGCGCAGCTGCTCACGAACCTCCTCACCGCGGCCGAGAATCGGCGCGAGGCGCTCGTCGTCGTCGGGCAGCGAGAGGAAGACGCGCGCGATCTCCTCGTCCACCGTCGCCGTGAGCAGGCCGAGTGACTCGACGCTCGGCTCCTCGGGCGCGAACGCGGGATCGTTGGGGTCGGAGCCGAGCGCGGTGTGCATGTGCGCCGTCACCTCGCCGAGCCGGGCGAGCCGGTCGAGGAAGCGCTCGGGCGCCGACGAGACCTCGCCGACCGCGAGCTCCCAGCCGCCCACGGCGCCGGCGACGTACTCCTGCAGCAGCCCCAGGGTCGCCGTCAGCGGCCCGCCGGAGTAGCCGTACCAGCCGCCGAGCGCCGGGATGTTGCGGAACCCGTGGTCCGTGAGAAAGCGCAGCATCTCGAGCTCCGGGTTGATCCCCGGCTCGAGGCGGCGGAAGACCTTGAGGATGAGGGCCTCGTCGAAGACGACCGAGCTGTTCGACTGCTCTGAGGAGACGAGCCGCGCAGCGCCAAGCTCACGGCCGAGCGCGGAGAAGTCCTCGGCCGGCAAAAACTCGGCGACGCCTTGCTCCCCCTGCACGGTCAGCCCGGCGCGCATCGCGCTCACGAGCTCCCGCGCCAGGCTCGGGTCATCGGCGAGGGCGTCGAAGGGATCGTCGCCGGCGCCGCTCGAGAACAGGAGCTGGTACAGGTCGTGCGCGCCGGTGTCGTAGCGCAGCTCGACGAGCGCCAGCGACAGCTGCGGCTCGGCCTGCCGGATCGTGACGGTGTCGAGGATCTCCGAGTGCGAGACGGTCCTCGACTTCGCGCCATACCAGCGTTGCCGGGTGACGTACTCGATCAGCGCGTTCTCGTCCACCGTTACTCCACCTGCTCCTGCTGCCTGAGCTGGAACCAGAAGAACCCGCGCGGCGCGAGCGTCAGGAGGTACGGCAACTCCCCGATCGGCGGGAACGCCGTGCGGCCGAGCATCTCCACAGGGACCATACCGGCGTAGGCCGAAAGGTCGAGCTGCACGGCCTGCGCCGAGCGGGCGAGGTTGTGCACGCAAAGGACGATGTCGTCCTCCCACGTGCGGATGTGGGCGAAGATCCGCGTGTTCTCGGCCCGGAGCGGCTTGTAGGTGCCGAGGCCGAAGACGGGATGCTCCTTGCGGAGCGCGATGAACCGCTGAAGCCAGCGCAAGAGCGAGTTCGGCGTGCGGAGCTGCGCCTCGACATTGACCGCCTGGAAGCCGTAGACCGGGTCCATCAGCGGCTGCAGGTAGAGCTGCGCCCAGTCGGCGCGCGAGAAGCCCGCGTTGCGGTCGCCCGACCACTGCATCGGCGTGCGCACGCCGTCCCGGTCGCCGAGGTACACGTTGTCGCCCATGCCGATCTCGTCCCCGTAATAGAGGACCGGTGAACCCGGCAGCGAGAAGAGAATCGCGTGCAGCAGCTCGGCCTCGTCGCGGCCGGCGTCGAGGAGCGGCGCGAGGCGTCGGCGGATGCCGAGGTTCAGCTTCATTCGCGGGTCCTTCGCATACTCCGAGTACATGTAGTCCCGCTCCTCGTCGGTGACCATCTCGAGGGTCAGCTCGTCGTGGTTGCGCAGGAAGAGCCCCCACTGGCAGTTGTCCGGGATCGCCGGCGTGCGGTCGAGGATCTCGTAGATCGGCGTCGCGTCCTCCCGCCGCAGCGCCATGAACATCCGCGGCATGACCGGGAAGTGGAAGCACATCTGGCACTCGTCTCCGTCGCCGAAGTAGTCGACGACGTCCTCGGGCCACTGGTTCGCCTCGGCGAGCAGGACGCGGTCGGGGTAGCGAGCGTCCACCTCCGCACGGACGCGCTTCAGGTACTGGTGCGTCTCGGGGAGGTTCTCGCCGTTCGTCCCGTCGCGCTCGAAGAGGTACGGCACCGCGTCGAGCCGGAAGCCGTCGATCCCGAGGTCGAGCCAGAAGCGGAGGACGTCGAGCATCGCGTCCTGCACTTCGGGGTTGTCGAAGTTGAGGTCGGGCTGGTGGTGGAAGAAGCGGTGCCAGAAGTACTGGCTGCGGAGCGGGTCGAGCGTCCAGTTCGACGGCTCGGTGTCGACGAAGATGACCCGTGCCTCCGGGTAGCGCTCCTCGGTGTCCGACCAGACGTACCAGTCGGCCTTCGGGCCGATCGCCTCGGCGCGGGACTCCTGGAACCAGGGGTGATCCGAGGAGGTGTGGTTCATGACGAGGTCGGCGATGACGCGCATGCCGCGCTGGTGCGCCTGCTCGACGAACTCGCGGAAGTCCTCGACCGACCCGTAGTCGGGGTGGATCGCGAAGAAGTTCGAGATGTCGTAGCCGCCGTCGCGCAGCGGCGACTCGTACATCGGCAGCAGCCAGAGGCAGTCGACGCCGAGCCACTCGAGATAGTCGAGCTTGTCGATCAGGCCGCGGAAGTCGCCGGAGCCGTCGTCGTTGCCGTCGAAGAAGCCGCGGATGTGGATCTCGTAGAAGACGGCCCGCTTGAACCAAAGCGGGTCGCGCTCGAACCAGACCTCTCCGCCGCTGCTGCTCATTTACCTCCGATTCTCAACACGTGGCTTTTGCCGGGGGCGAGCTTGACGTAGTTGCGGCCGATCCGCCACGTCCAGGTGTCGTTCGTCAGGAGGTCGCGCACCGGGTATACCGGCGGCAGGCCGGTCGAGACCGGCACCACGCAGACGCCTTCCTGGGCCGCCCGCGGGTCGAGGTTCACGACCGTGACGACGGTGTTCTCGCCGCGCCGCTTGAGGAAGCCGAAGAGCTGCTCGTTCTCTGTCTCGAGGATCGTGAGCGGATCGAGCCACTGCAGCGCGGGGTTCTCCCGCCGCACTGCGTTCAACTTGGCCGCGAGCGGCAGCAGCGGACCGTCGAGCGTCCGCTTCTTCAGCTCGTACTTCTCCGAGTTGAGGTACTCCTCGGATCCCGGCCGCACCGGCACGTTCTCGCAGCTCTCGAAGCCCGAGTAGATGCCGTACGAGGGCGAGAGCGTCGCGGCGAGCACCAACCGCGCCTCGAATGCGGCGCGCCCACCCGCCTGGAGGTACTCGTGGAGGATGTCCGGCGTGTTGGCGAAGCAGTTCGGCCGGTAGTAGTCGCGCCAGTCGAGCAGCTGGCCGATGAACTCGAGCAGCTCCCAGCGCGTGTTCTTCCATGTGAAGTACGTGTAGCTCTGGGCGAAGCCGGACTTGGCGAGCGTCGTCATCGGCGCCGGGCGCGTGAACGCCTCCGAGAGGAAGAACACCTCTGGATGCTCGCTCCGCACCTCGCGGATCAGCCACTCCCAGAATGGCATCGGCTTGGTGTGCGGGTTGTCGACGCGGAAGACGGTGACCCCGCACCTGACCCAGTGGAGCACGACCTCGAGCAGCGCCTCCCAGAGCGCCTGCCAATCGTCGCTCGCGAAGTCGATGTTGTAAATGTCCTGGTAGCGCTTGGGCGGGTTCTCCGCGTACTTCAGAGTTCCGTCGGGTCGCCGGCTGAACCAGTCGGGGTGCGCCTTCAGCCACGGGTGGTCGGGTGACATCTGGATCGCGAAGTCGAGTGCGATCTCCATCCCGAGCTTCTTCGCGTCGGCGACGAGCTGTCGCAACTCGGCCTCCGTACCGAGCGAGGCGTCGATCGCGTCGTGGCCGCCCTCCTCCGAGCCGATCGCCCACGGGCTGCCGACGTCGCCGGGCTCCGCGCGCTCGGCGTTGTTGCGGCCCTTGCGGTTCGTGTGGCCGATGGGGTGGATCGGCGGCAGGTAGAGGACGTCGAAGCCCAGCTCGGCGAAGCGCGGCAGCTGCGCGCGAACCCCTGCGAAGCCGCCCCAGGAGCGCGGGAAGAGCTCGTACCAGGAGCCGAAGCGGGCGAGCACCCGGTCGACGTCGACGTCGTAGGTCGCCGACCACGCCTTCTCGGAGCGCGCACCGGCCGGGGCAGCCAGCGCACTCTCGACGGTCAGCTTCTCGTCACCGAGCAGCACGCGGCCCTCGGACAGCTCACCGGAGACGTCCTTCTGGCCGGCCGCGACCTTGCGTCGGAGCTCCTCCTGGAAGGACGCGACGCGGTCGACCCACGCCTCGATCCGGAAGGACCACGGCCCCGGCCGGTCGACCGTGAACGACCCGGTCCAGAAGTCGTTGCCGACCGGCTCGAGCGGCGTCTCGTTCCACCGCGTCGAGCCGGGGCCGCGGTGGCGGACCGCGGCGCCGAGGGTCTCATGGCCGTCGCGGAAGATCCGCGCCGACACCTCGACCCGTTCGTCGACCGTGCGCTTGATCGCGTAGCGGCCGCAGTCGATCTGCGGGGTCACCTCTTGAATCTGGATGCGTGGGGGCGCCGTCTTCGGGATGGACACGTCCGGAGTCTCACTGATGAGGAAGGATCAAAACGTGCACCTCCCTCGCTCGTCCGGCATCCTGCTGCATCCGACGTCGCTCCCGTCGGGGAAGCTCGACCGCGAGGCGTACCGGTTCGTCGACTGGCTCGCCGCTGCGGGGCAGTCGTGGTGGCAGGTTCTGCCGCTCGGCCCACCCGACGAGCTCGGGTCGCCGTACCGGTCTCCGTCGGCGTTCGCCGGCTCGGCTCGGTTCCTCGCGCGACCGGACGCGCGGGTCACCGCCGCCGAGATCGAGGATTTCGTCGCCCGGCATCCATTCTGGACCGGGGTCTGGGCGAGCTTCGCCGGCGGCGAGGCGCTCGCCGACCAGGTTCGCTTCGAGCGGGAGTGGGGAGCGTTGCGCGCCTACGCGGCCGAGCGCGGCGTGCGGCTGATCGGCGACCTGCCGATCTACGTCTCCGACGAGGGCTCCGACCTCGTCGGCTGGCCGGAGCTGTTCGAGCGGCGCGAAGTGGCCGGAGCTCCGCCCGACGCGCTCAGCGCAACCGGTCAGCGGTGGGGGAACCCGCTCTACGACTGGCCCGTGCACCGCGAGACCGGCTACCGCTGGTGGTGCGAGCGGTTCCGGCGCACATTCGAGCTGGTCGACCTTTGCCGCGTCGACCACTTCCGCGGCTTCGTCTCGTACTGGGCGATTCCGGCCCGCAACAAGACGGCGGCGAACGGACGCTGGCGGCCCGGCCCCGGCGCCGAGCTCTTCCGCGCAGTCGAGCGCGAGCTCGGCGGTCTGCCCGTGATAGCCGAGGACCTCGGGCACATCACGCCGCCGGTCTATCGCCTGCGCGACGAGCTCGGCCTGCCCGGCATCGTCGTCCTCCTCTGGTCGTTCAGTCCGCGTCGGAGCAGCGCGCACCGGCTCGAGAACCACCGCACGAACCTGGTCGCCTTCACGAGCACGCACGACACGGACACCGCTGTCGGCTGGTTCTCGGGCCTCACGCCGCGGCAGCGGGCCGCCACGGGCCTCGACCCGCGCGAGCCGAGCTGGGGCCTGATCGAGCTCGCCTACTCCTCACGCGCGGCGCTCGCGATCGTCCCCGCGCAGGACGTCCTCGGGCTCGGCAGCGAGGCGCGGATGAACCGGCCCGGCGTCGCTACCGGAAACTGGAGCTGGCGGCTCGAACGCGGGGCGCTGACATCCGTGCTGGCGAGGCGGTTGTGCAGACTCGCGGAGCTGCATGGCCGTGCCGAAGGCCGTTGATCACCGAGCGGTCGCCTGCTACGAGAGCAAGCCTCGCAGCATCGCCAGCGGCTCTTCCCGGACCCGGAAGAACGCCCAGCTCCCGCGCTGTTCCCGCTCGACCAGACCGGCCCGAAGCAGAACCTTGAGATGGTGACTGACCGTGGGCTGGCTGAGCCCGAGCGGCTCGGTCAGGTGGCAGACGCAGGCCTCCTGATCGGGCTGTGCCTGGATCAGGCTGAGTAGCCGCAGTCGCGCGGGCTCGGCAATCGCCTTCAACGCGGCAGCGAGCTGCTCCGCGTCCTCGGCCGCCATGGGCTCCTGGAGGAGCGGTGGGCAACCGGCCGCAAGCGTCGCAATCGTCTTCACGCTTTGATATTGACAGACGTCGATGGCATCGACAATGATCCATATCGACCAGCGTCGATTTCTAGGGAGGCTCGTTCATGTCGAGCAGTGGGCTGGACATTCTCGATCCGGTCACTCGGCGCCACGTGGAGTATGCGGCCGAGGCACTGCAGGAGGAGTTCGCCGGCATCTTCTCGCGCGAGACCATCGCGCGGTACATCGCCGAGTCGACCGATCAGCTCGGCCAGTCGAAGATCACTGTCTTCGTCCCCGTGCTCGCGCACCGCTTCGCCCGTGAGCGACTGTTGGCTTTCGGCCAGGCGGAGGGCGCGCTCGTGAAGGAGATGCCGGAGGTTCTGTTCGTCTGCGTGCACAACGCCGGTCGCAGCCAGATGGCCGCGGGCCTGCTCAAGCTGCGCTCGGAAGGCAGGGTCCACGTTCGTTCCGCGGGGTCGACCCCGATCGAGTCGGTCAATCCCCATGCAGTCGACGTGATGAAGGAGCTCGGTGTCGACCTCAGCGAGGAGTTCCCGAAGCCGCTCACCGACGAGTTCGTCCGTGCGGCGGACGTCGTGATCACGATGGGCTGTGGAGACGCCTGTCCGATCTTTCCCGGCAAGAAGTACGAGGACTGGGTCCTCGACGATCCTGCCGAGCAGGACCTGCCGACGGTGCGCCGCATCCGCGACGAGATCGACACCCGGGTGCAAGCGCTCCTCGCAGAGCTGCTGCCCGAGTGAGCTTCGAGCTGCCGCGGCGGCTCGCCGCCGAGATCGTCGGCACGTTCGCTCTCGTCTTCGCCGGCTGCGGAGCCGTGATGGTCGATGCAAAGACGGGTGCGCTCGGGCACGTGGGCGTCGCGATCACGTTCGGCCTGGTGATCATGGCCATGATCTACGCAGTCGGGCACATCTCCGGCGCGCACTTCAACCCGGCCGTGACGTTCGCCTTCGCTCTCAGCAGGCACTTCCCGTGGCCGCGGGCCTTCGGCTACTGGGGAGCCCAGCTTGTCGGCGCCCTCGTGGCGGCGGCAATCCTCCGCGGGTCGCTCGGCCCGATCGCTCACGTCGGCGCGACCCTGCCGTCCGGCTCGCAGGGCCAGTCGTTCCTCTGGGAGTTGGTGCTCACCTTCTTCCTCATGTTCGTGATCATGGCCGTGGCCACCGACACGCGCGCGGTGGGAGAGGCAGCGGCAATCGCAATCGGCGGGACCGTCTTGCTCGACGCGATGTTCGGCGGGCCGATCAGCGGCGCGTCGATGAATCCCGCCCGCTCGATCGGCCCCGCGTTCGTGAGCGGCGACCTGCACGCCCTCTGGCTCTACATCGCCGCGCCCATCCTGGGCGCCACACTTGCCGCGCTCACCTATCAGTTCGTGCGGGGCGAATGGCCCGCGTCCTGATCGTCGGCGGCAGCGACGCCGGGATCAGCGCCGCCCTCCGCGCGCGTGAGCTCGACTCCGCCGTGGAGGTGACGGTGTTGCTGGCCGACGCCTACCCGAACTTCTCGATCTGCGGGCTGCCCTACTACCTCTCCGGCGACGTCCCCGACTGGCGCTCGCTGGCGCACCGAAGCGTGGAGGAGCTGGAGCACGCGGGCATCGAGCTCCTGCTGGAGCACCGGGTCGAGGAGGTCGACGCAACCACCCAGACCGTCGTGACCCGCGGGGGCCGTCACCGCTACGACCGGTTGGTCGTCGCCACCGGTGCAGAGCCGGTGCGTCCTCCCATCCCCGGCCTTGAGCACGAGCGGGTCCACCAGCTGCACACGATCGGTGACGCCCGCCTGCTCGACGAGGTGCTTGCGCGTGGGCCCGAGCGGGCGGTGATCGTGGGCGCCGGCTACATCGTGCTCGAGATGGCCGAGGCCCTGCGGGCGCGGGGACTCGACGTCACCCTGGTCGAGCAGCTGCCGGCCGTCCTACCGACGGTCGACCGAGAACTTGGCGAGCTCGTCCGCGAGGAGCTACAGCGGAACGGGGTCCTCGTTCTCACAGATTCGACCGTCTCGGCGATCGAGCAGGACGGCGCCCGGCTCCTGGTCATCGGAGGGCACCTGAGGAAAGAAGCCGATGTCGTACTCGTCGTCGTAGGCGTCCGTCCCTCGGTCGAGCTCGGCCGCGCAGCAGGCATTCCCCTTGGCCCTCACGGTGCGCTCCAGGTCGACCGGCGCATGGAGACCGCGCTCCCCGACGTTTTCGCAGCAGGCGACTGCACCGTCACCTACCACCGGCTCCTCGAGACCGACACATACCTGCCGCTCGGCACGACTGCACACAAGCAGGGCCGGATCGCCGGCGAGAACGCGGTCGGTGGCGACCGCCGCTACGACGGCTCTCTCGGCACCCAGGTCGTCAAGGTCTTCGAGCGCGCGATCGCCAGGACCGGGCTCCGCGACGCCGAGGCCACAGAGGCCGGACTAGAGCCGCTCACGGTCGGGAGCGCAGGCTTCGACCACAAGGCCTACTACCCGCACGCGCACGAGATCGCGGTCCGCCTCACCGGAGAACGGCCGAGCGGCCGGCTTCTCGGTGCTCAGATGCTCGGCCACGTCCATGCCCAGGTCGCGAAGAGGATCGACATCGTCGCCACAGCGCTCTACTCGGGGCTGAGCGTCGATGCGATCAACGCCCTCGACCTCAGCTACACGCCGCCGTTCGGCAGCCCGTGGGACGTCGTCCAGACAGCCGCGCAGGCGTGGGAGCACGGTCGTCACGTCACGGCGAAGTAGATCGCCGCGGCCGTGCCGGCGCATCCGCAGTAGATCGCGAACGGGATCAGCGTCCGCGTCTCGAAGTACCGCATCAGGAACCGCACCGAGAGGTACGCCGTGAGCGCGGAGCAGAGCGCGCCCACGAGTGCCGGGCCTCGCACTCCGTTCCCCTGGGAGCCCGCGAGCTCGGGGAGCTTGAGAATGGCGGCCGCGAAGATGATCGGCGTGGCCAGGAGGAAGGCGAAGCGTGCCGCGTCCTTGTGCGAGAGACCGACGAGCAGGCCGCCGCCCATCGCCGCGCCGGAGCGCGAGAAGCCGGGGATGAGCGCGATCGACTGGGCGGCCCCGACGGCACCGGCCTGCCCCCATCCGACCGTCCGCGCGATCCGGGTGTCGTCGTCCTCCGCGACCACCGGCGCCCGCCGCCGCAGCAGCTCGGCGCCGTAGAGCATCAGGCCGTTGAGGGCGAGGAAGATCGATGCGTACTCCGGCGAGGCGAAGAGCTTCCGCAGGTAGTCCTGGAGCAGCAGCCCGAGGATCCCGGCCGGGATCGTCCCGATGACGAGCAGCCAGCCCAGCTTCGCGTCGGCGTCGCCGGCGATCTCACGATCACGGAGC
>Ga0164308_10001401_pt1 | contig 12808 bp, 8 predicted proteins | sample Whisoiple_246_MG_FD_109983 | JGI IMG/M metagenome (GOLD analysis project Ga0164308, IMG submission 109983) | Soil microbial communities amended with fresh organic matter from upstate New York, USA - Whitman soil sample_246_MG | ecosystem: Environmental > Terrestrial > Soil > Unclassified >... | reverse complement strand
GGGACGCTGTGCGCGGATGCTTCGTCACTGCCGTCGTGATGCTCAGGCCCAGGGCTCGGCTCAACGCCGCGGAAAGGCATCGTCTCGCTAGAGCCACTCGCCCAGGAGGTCCCCCTTGGTGAGCTTCACCCCCTCGAGACGAAGGATCGCGTACGCGGTCGTGACGTGAAAGAAGAAGTTGGGGATGGCAAAATCCAACAGAAATTGCCGACCGGTGAACGTCTTCGGAACCCCCCGATGCTCGAGTTCGATGACCCGCTCGAGGCCCAGCTCGAGATCCTGCGGCACCAGTTCGCCTAACTGGAGGAGCGTGTCTTCGATGCGTTGTCGAAGCTCAGCCATTGTTCTGGCTTCGTTCGCGGTAGCGGTCGGGGTTGCGCTGGTTAAGCGAGCGAGCGAAAGCTTCACGCCCTCCGTGGCCCAGTGCACCTGAACTGCCAGACCGTTCATGTCAGTGGCCAGTCGTGCCTCCAGCAAGCTGGCGGGCGACCTGCCGGTGGCGGCGGCGTGCTCTTCACCCTTGGTCAAAATGGTCTTCAACCCGTTCAGCCCGCGGGCGAACAAGCCGCTAGATAGGTCGTAGGCACTCAAGGGCATGGAACCCTGTTCTCTTGGCTCATCCTCGAGTGGTACCTTGCTGACCGCTGGCGCGTATTGATGAAACGCGACACATCTTCGTCCTTGGCAAAAGCACCCTCGATCGCAGAAAGCAGGAGCAGCGCAGCTCTGGTTCCTCGAGTGCCACCGCTCGGCGTCCTGTTTGCTTCTGCGCTCGGGCCCCAGGACGGTCAGCTCGATGCTCGGCGCGCACTTCCCTCACGGGAGCTTGCGCCCTTCGTGCACCACTACTGGTGTGTACACTGGGACCTTCGCCTGCCCTTTCTTGCCGACACGCTGCCCCACCCCGCCGCGCGGATCGAGCTTTGGGAACAAAAGGGCGACCTGCAAGCACACATCGCGGGGGTGCGCACGGGGCGCTTCGCCAAGCGTCATCTGGGCGTTGGACAGTTCTTCGGCGTGCAGTTCCGTCCTGCTGCGTTCCAACCCTTCCTGCGCGCATCGATGACGTCGGTCACCGACCGCGTTCTGCCGCTCACTCGGGGCTTTGGGGTCGACGCCGCTGCTTGGTCCCGAAAGGTGCTGGCGGAGCGCCGAATCGAAACGAAGGTGGCGCTGACGGAAGCATTCCTGCGCTCCCGCCTGCCCACGCTGAAGCCCGAAGTCGAGCGGTCGCGCGATCTGGTCGAGCGCATTGCGGCCGATCGCACACTGCTCACGGTCGAGGCTGCGGCCAGTGCATTCGGCACTGACCTCCGAACGCTGCAGCGACGCTTCGCTCGCTTCGTCGGAGTGAGCCCCAAATGGGTGATCCAGCGCTACCGATTGCTGGAGGCCACGGCGCAGCTCCGCACCAGCACTCCGCCAAAGCTCGTCGAGCTCGCGGCCACGCTCGGCTATGCCGACCAAGCTCATTTTCAGCGCGAATTCAAGCTGGTGATCGGTACAACCCCAGGCTCGTTCCGAGTTACTTCAAGGCATTGAAACCGCGCCGGGTCTCCAAACTCAAGCTGACCTGAGTCCGGTCCTCCGTGAACGCGGGCCTCAGCCAGCGCTAGACGGAAGCAGCACAGGATCGCGAGGCTGAACGCACCAGTTCATGCTTGGCCGCTGATCCGGACGTCTCGCCGCAGCAACGTCGATGTCACAGCGGTGGAGAGTGTGCTCCACCGCGCAATCGCCGATCGCCGATCGCCGATCGCGATCGAAGACACAATTACAGGGCGACCGCGCGCACAAGTGATAGCGCCTCGAAGAAGGGAAAAACCTGGCGCCTAGCATTTGACAGTCCGGTGCCCACGGCTGTACCGTGCGGCCGGGCTCAATCGAGCGCTCACTCGTCCGAGTGAGGGGCAGGGAGGAAGAATCATGACACGTATCAGAGCGAAGCTTGCTTCGTCGGGTTTGGGGACCGCCTTTGCAATGTTGATGGGGTTGCTCGGTGGCTGCGGAGGGTCGCAGCCAGAAGACTTCGACACCGCGCAAAAAATCACGAGCGCGCTCGGGTCCACGCAGGCGCAGCGTACGGTAGCTAACTGGAACGAGCTTGTGTCGAAGATGGCGCCGACCGCCAACTTACTAATGACCCAGGATATCGACGCAATCGGTAAAACGTGGACCCCGAATACGTTCTCGGGAACGTTCGATGGCGGCAATCACACCATATCGAACCTGACCATCGTCGTGAGCAATGGCTTCAACGCCGGCTTCTTTACGACCCTGCTCGATGCGATCGTGCGCCGAGTGAGGTTCGTCAACCTGAAGGTCACGGGGAACTCGGTGGCGCAAATTGGCGGCTTAGCGGCGTGGGCGAGTAACTCACTCATCGAAGACGTCGGAGTCGACGCGACGGTCACCGCGCAGGGGGGGATCTACGGAGGAGGCATCCTTGGCGCCATGTACGGCGGCAACATCACCCGCTCGTACAGCAAAGGCTCGGTCAACGCGGTCACGACGTATGCGGGCGGCCTGGTTGGTTTTCTCGCCGAAAGCGACAACGTCTCAGGAAACATCTATCAAGCCTATTCGACCGCCACCGTGGCCCCGAATACCTCGGCGAGCGTGGTCTACGCGGGTGGCATCGTCGGCTACACGTTCGCGGGCTTGATCCAGGAGGTTTATGCCACCGGAAACGTGACCGGCCGGACTTTCGCGGGCGGGCTCGTCGGATTTCTCGACTGCGAAAGCCCCGCTTTGTTCGTTCTCAATCACGGCATCTACCGGGGCGACGTCAAAGACGTGAACCGTCCGCCGCCCCAAGGTTGGGCGGGCGTGGTCGGAGGAGCCAACGAATGCCCCGGCCGCTTCGACCAGCTCCTTTGGGACAAGTCCGGCGACGGATCGACGAACTCCTACATTTATCCCCCGGCCGCTGCGAGCCAGCCCGTGCAACAGGGCTACACTGCCACCGAGCTCAAGTCGCCGACGACAGTCACCGGTGGCGTGTACCATTTCGATGACAACACCTTGCAGTCGGCCATTTGGAACGCTGGCACCTCTTCCCAGTACCATGTTCTCCAGAGCATGCCTGGTGGTCTGAGCATCCAGCCTAGGTAGAGTGGCCGCGCGGCGTGGCTAGCGGCGTCGTACGAAGCGGACCCCAGCCGCATTTTCCTGCGGTATGTGCGGCTGGGCCAGGTTTACGTGTAGATGCCCTGTCAGGCTGGCAGTCAGTTGGGCAAGTAGCTTTTGATGACGCCGTACCAGAGGTCCCCCATGTCCGCGTAGCCCTTGTCGGTCGGATGCACGTTGCCGTTACCGCGGATGTCGGAGCCCGGGAGGGTGCTCATGTCCACCATCACGACGTGCTCGTTCTTGGACGCGTGCGCCTTCACGAGATCCGGGATCTTTGCGATGTACTGGTCGTAGTTCGTGTTGCTGTAGCCGAGCGGCACGATCTTCGCGACCACGACCAGGGCGTCCGGCGCAGCCTGGACGACGTTCGTCACGAGCGTGTCGAGCTGACTGGCTGTCGTCGAGGGATTGGCGTTGCTGGTCATATCGTTGGTGCCGATGTGCAGAAGCACGATGTGCGGCGTGGTCGTGAACGCCTTCTTCGGCGGAACGTAACCGGTAATGCCCGTGACCGAGATGCCGTCATGCCCTTCGTGATTCTTCGGAAACGTCTGCCCCGAGATCGTGCTCGGGCCATTGCTCACCGAGCCGATGAACGTCACCTTCTGGTTGGCGGCGACTGCGAGCTTGAACAGGGCCGAGCGGTAGCCGGCGTCGTCGCTCGAGTTGTAACCGTGCGTAATCGAATCACCGAGCGGCAGCACCACGCAGGGGCTGGCCTTGCAAGGGTTGAAGCCAGAGGCCCCTCCCATCGAAGAAGAGCCAGACGCTCCTCCGCTCTGGCCGGCGCCGCCGCTGCCGGATTTGCCGCCCGCGCCGCCACCGGCTCTGCCGCCTGCGCCTCCCCGTCCCCCATCGCCACTGGTGACTCCGCCCATTCCGGCAATGATCGACGCACCGCCCATCCCGCCGCTCGGTGAACCCGAAACCCCGGCCGTGCCCGGCGTCCCGCCTGTGCCCGAGCCACTGGTCCCGAGCGCGCCGCCAATGCCCGGACCCTGACCCCCGCTGCCAGCCAAGTTTGCGCGGCCGCTCGATCCCGCAGTCGCCGCCATCCCCGCGGTCCCTGGTTGACCGCCTCCAGCTTCAGAAGCGGTTCCGTCCGAGGAGCAGGCATTGGTGCCAAGACCGACAGCGAGCAGGGCGACTTGACCGAAGAAGGAGATTCGATTCATGAATTTTCCAGGGTGAGCAAAGCACCGAGTGGAGCGGTGTCGTTAACAGTCGACGGGCAATGTAGCGGTGACCTTCTATCCGTCGACCTCTTCTGCGCCGTTTTCCTCCAGTTGCCCAACGCCAGCTGATTCCGAGTCGCTTTCCGTCTCCCACCGTCGAGTCCGAATGCCCGGAATTTTCGTTTGTACTCAGCGCCCGAGCCCGCTCGAACGAGCCGGACAAGGGCTCTGGAGTGATGGAGGACGAGCGCCAAGTCGAGCTCAAGCACGCGGTACCCAAGGCGAGTCAGCAAGGAGCAGCCAATCACCCGCCCCAACTGACCAGAGCCTGAACGAAATTTAGCGTGCGCTCGGTTGTCGCAAGCATACAAAACGAGTTCCAGGATCGTAAGCCGGAGGAGTGAGCACCTCCTCCGAAAATGCCGCCGGCATTTCGATTCATGCGGCGTGACGCGCGGCCGCCCCACGTGGCGGATTGCTACGGCCAAGACTGCGGACCGATGCGGGTTGAGGCCCTCTGTGATCTCGCGCGAAGATTGCGCGCGGCGCTACGACGCAGAGCCGCGGAACGAGGCTTGCTAACGGTGCCGCTTCATGCGCCGCGCTTGGTTTGCGTTCGTCGGTGCCGCAGCGGTGGCGGCGACATTGCTGTTGGTGCCGTTCAGGTACGCCCTGGTTCCCAGCGCTGCGCGGTGCACCAACGAAAAGCCGGCCTTCCCGCACCCGGCTTATGACTCATGGGGAGAGTCCCACTCGAGCTCGGACGGCCAACAACACGCGACTGCTGCTACGGGAGCGGAGCGACCATCCGACGCGAACGGCGCCGTGCCCATTGATGACGGCGTGCTAGCGCTCGGGCGCAGCGCGTTCTACGCCGAAACGTTCGGCAACGAGATGTTTTTAACCGACGTGCTCGGCATCATCGACGGGCCACTGGGACTCGTGCAGTTTGCCGAGGCGTTGCTTCGCTTGCACGGGCGCGCCACGACCAACTTACGCGTGCCAATCGCCTACGATCAAGTCGTGGGCGGACGCGCTTTCAAACGCGGAGAGCTCGTCGATACGGGCTTGGATGTACCGCGTGGCGGACTCGTGCCACTCGGAATGGCCATCCGGCGCCGGGCCGGCAAAGTGCGGATCGGCATCACCTGCGCGGCCTGCCACTCCACGGTGGACGAGCGCACCGGGTTGGTCGTCCACGGAGCGCCGAACGGGGACTTGGAAGCGGGCCTGTTGCTCGCCTTGGCGACCAACAGCGCAGCTTATTTTCCACACGTTGCGGTCGGTCCGCTCGCCGATTACGCCAGCGAACGGAGCGCGAGCGTGCGTGATAGTCACGGACGACTCGCGCGGCTTCCCGACCCCGAGCGGTTCGAGCACACGGTGGACGCGATGCTGCTGGAGTGGCCCCCAGGCTCGTTCGATTCGATGGTCGACCTGGTCGCGGCGCCCACCCAACTCCCGGACTCGTTCACGTTCGAAGACTACCCGTTCAACTATAGTGGCGCGTTCATGGCGGGGCCGTTCCACGGGCTGAGCGTTCAAAGCAACAACGTGCACGCTTTGAACGCGGATTCATTCACGCATGCGGATGCGAGCGAAGCGTTGTTCGGCGTCGACAAGGAAGTGTACTTGGCGACCTTGCTACAGCAGGCGGCCGCGACTCATTTCCGATTCGACCCGAAGACTCAGCGCAAACCGAGCGACTTCTTCAGTCTCGTCGATCCCACGCCCGGCGCGCCCGCGATGAACGAGGTCGTGCCGCTGCCGACCTACCCCAAAGCCTCCTTGATCGCGCCGGACGGTCTCTGGAGCAGCTCGCCGGGCATGTTGGTGTGGCAGCAAGTCAACGCGATGTCCGCCTGGCAAAACACGCTCGTCCCACCGCGGCCGCCCGCCGCCCCGTCTGCCGCGCTGCTCGAGCGAGGCAGGGCAGTGTTCGCGCGGGCGGGTTGCGATCGCTGCCACGCCGGCCCGGGCTTCAACAACCATCGCATCATTCCGGTCGAAGAGCTCGGGACAGAACCTGCGCGCGCCCATGCGCTCCATGACACCGAGAAGATCTTTAGCGCACCGGTGGCATACGCGTTCGATCAGAGGGTCCCGCTACCTGCTCCGGCCCGCCAAATAGCCGTACCGACGGACAAGCTCGATGACGCCCAAGTGGAGCTCGCGTTCGCGCACGGCTCGTCCAGGGGCGGATACAAAGTCGCGGGTTTGCTCGGGCTGAATTGGTCTGCGCCGTACTTGCACGATGGCGGAGTCGCGGTGGGTCCGGATCCGGCGACTCAGGCTGGCGTTGCAAAGACTTTGCTCGTGCACGTAATGCCCGATCCGGCACAAAGTCTACGCGCGCTACTCGATCGCGAACTACGCGCACGCGTGGTGGCGGAAAACGATGCGGTTACGCGCTTGCGCGACATGCACGTGCGCGGCGTTGGGCACGAGTTTTGGGTGGACGCGAACGCAGGTTTCCCGGCAGAGGACCAGCGCGCGCTGATCCACTACTTGCTCTACTTACGCGGACCGTGACATCAATTGTTACGCGCTACGGCGTGAGGCGTCGGCAACAGCAGCGGCGCCGATCGCGCTCGCGGGGGCTGCTGGCGGTTTACGGCTCATGCGCTGCCGAATCCGTTCCACTACGACGAACAGTGCAGGAATGAAAAAGATCCCGAGCAGCGTCGCTGCCAGCATCCCTGATACCACCACCGTGCCCATCACCCGCCGCGCAGCCGCGCCCGCACCGCTCGCCATCCAGAGCGGCACGCAGCCGAGCACGAAAGCGAGCGAGGTCATCAAAATGGGCCGAAGCCGCAGGCGCGCACCGGTCAGCGCTGCTTCAGCGATGGGTCTTCCCCTATCGAGCTCCAACTTGGCGAATTCCACGATCAAGATCGCGTTCTTGGCCGTCAGCCCCACCAGCATCACGAGCCCGATTTGCGCGTACACGTTGTTGTCGAAGTGGCGCGAGAGCAAGCCCAGGAAGGCCCCCAGCACCGCAACGGGTGTGCTGAGCAGCACGCTGAACGGCAAAGACCAACTCTCATACAACGCCGCCAAGATCAGAAACACGAACAGCAAGGATCAGCCGAGCACGCGCGTCGAACTCCCTTGCGCGACCTTCTCCTGGTAAGAGAGCGCGTTCCAGGCGTAGCCCATCTCGGGAGGTAGACTGGTTGCCGCCACTTGCTCGAGCGCCTCGAGCGCCTGCCCCGAACTGTAGCCGGGAGCCGGTGTGCCCTGAATTTCGACAGACCGGTATAGGTTGAAGCGCACCGTATACTGCGGCCCGCTCACCTGACGAACCGTGACGAACGACGAGAGCGGCACCATCTCGCCGTGGCTATTGCGCACGTAGAACCTGCGAATATCCTGGGGTGAAGTTCGAGCGCTGCTCTCAGCCTGCACGAACACCCGCCATTGCCGGCCGAAACGGCTAAAATCGTTCACGTACGCCCCGCCGAGGAACGCCTGCAGCGCGCCGTACACGTCCGCGAGCGCCACGCCCTGCTTCGCCGCTTTGTCTTTGTCTACGTCCGCAAAGAGCTGCGGCACCGCCGGCGAGAACAGCGGTCGAACGCCGGCAAGCTCCGGGCGCTTCTTGGCTTCAGCCAAAAATCGAGCGACATTTTTGGCCAAAAACTCCACCGTACCGCCGCTTCGGTCCTGCAGCATCATGCTGAAGCCACCCGCTGAGCTGATCCCAGGGATTGCAGGCGGCGCAACGATGAACACGGTCGCCTCGGTGATGCGCGAAAGTTGCGCGTTCAAGCGAGCGACGATGGCAGCCGAGCTGAGCTCGCTCCCGCCACGCTCCTCCCAAGGTTTGAGGCCGATGAAGCCCATGCCCGTGTAGCTCGCTGCCGTGCGCGAGAATAGGCTGAACCCAGCGACTCCGTTGTAGCCTTGAATACCGCCCTCCTTTTTGAAGATGGCATCGATTTGCGAGTAGACGGCCTCGGTGCGCTGGATCGAAGCATTGTCTGGCAGCTGCACGCCCATAATCAAATACCCTTGATCTTCATCGGGCACGAAGCCGGTCGGCACTTTCCGGCCGAGCAAAGCAGAGATCAGCGCCACGCCCGCCAGTAGCCCGAGCGGGATCGAAAGCTTGCGCACGAGCCGCGCGTTGATCCCGATGTAGCGATCCCGCGTGCGGTCGAAGCCGCGATTGAAACCGTCGCCCAAACGCCCAAGCCAGGTCTTCGACTGCGCGCGCGGCTTGAGCAGGAGCGCCGCGAGCGCAGGGCTCAGCGTGAGCGCGTTGAAGGCCGAAATAAGGACCGAAACCGCGATTGTGAGCGCAAATTGTTGATACAACCTCCCGGTAATCCCGCTCAAGAAGGCGACCGGGATGAACACTGCCGCTAAAATCAAGGCAATCGCGACCACGGGGCCCTGCACCTCGTGCATGGCCTGCACCGTGGCGTCGCGCGGGCTCAGCCCGCGCTCGATGTGCAGCTCGACGGCTTCGACGACGACGATCGCGTCGTCTACGACGAGCCCAATCGCGAGCACGAGGCCAAACAGCGAAAGCGTGTTCACCGAAAAACCGAGCACGGGAAAGATCGCGAATGCGCCAATCAGAGATACGGGTACCGTCAAGAGCGGGATCAGCGTCGCCCGCCAGCTCTGCAAAAAGAGGAACACCACTAGGACGACCAGCGCGATCGCCTCGAGCAGCGTGTGCACGATCTCGCGGATCCCCGCGGTAACCGGGGCCGTAGTGTCGAGCGAAACCCGATAAGCGATCCCCGGCGGAAAACGCTTGGCCACATCATCCATGGCAGCGAGCACGCCCTTTTGCACATCGAGCGCGTTGGAGCCCGGGGTTTGAAACGCCGCGACCACGCCTGCGGGCTTGCCGTTGAACGTGCCGTATTGTTGGTAGTTCAGCGCGCCGAGTTCGATGCGCGCCACGTCCCGCAGGCGCACGCTCGAGCCGTCCGGGTTCTCGCGCAAAATGACGTCTTCGAACTCGCTCGGCTCGACGAGACGCCCCTGCGCACGCACCGTGAACGTGAGCTGCTGCCCCGGAGGTGCCGGCTCTGCGCCGATCTGGCCCGCCGGATTGACCGTGTTCTGTGCCCGCAGCGCCGCGGTCACGTCGGCCACGGTCAGGCCCAAGCGCGCGAGCACGTCCGGATTGAGCCAGATGCGCATGGAGTATTCGCTAGCCCCGAAATTGCGCACATCCCCCACCCCCTTGACCCGCAGGATCGCGTCGTTCACGTTGATCAGCCCATAATTTGCCAAAAACGTGGGATCGTAGCGGTTGTCGGGCGAATAAAGCGAGATCACCATCAGCGGGAAGGCCAGCGACTTTTTGATGGTGACGCCGAGGTTTCGAACATCTTGTGGCAAGAACGGCTGCGCTTGCGAGAAGCGGTTATTCACCAGCACATTGTCGATGTCACCGTTCGTGCCGACATCGAACGTGACGGTCTGGCTCATCGTGCCGTCGCTGCCGTTGGTCGACTGGATGTAGAGCATCTGATCGACGCCGTTCATCTGCTGTTCAATCGGTGTGGCCACCGCCTGCTCGACCGTCAGCGCATCCGCACCCGCGTAATTCGCGGTCAAGTTGACTTGTGGCGGCAAGATCTGCGGAAATTGCGCGACCGGCAACCCGAGCAACGATACCGTGCCGATGAGCACCGTGAGCACTGCGATCACCATGGCCACGATCGGCCGACGAATGAAGAAGTTCGACACGGGGCTCAGGACGCGGTCGGAGCCGGCTCGGGGGACACGAGCGCGCCTTCACTGATCTTTTGTACGCCATCGACGACGACGCTTTCGCCCTCAGTGAGGCCCTTGGTCACGATGCGCAGGCCGTGCGCGGACGCGCCGAGCTCCACTGGGCGCAGCTTGACCTTGCGATCCGGCCCCACCACTCCCACGGAATAGCTGCCCTGCACGTTGATGAGCGCCTTCTCCGGCAGGGTGAGCGCGCTCTTGCCCTGATCTTCGCGCTGAATGCGTACGCGTGCATATTGGCCCGGACGCAGCGAGCCCGTGGCATTGGGAAAGAGCGCCTGAAGCTTGATCGTACCGGTGCCGGTATCGACCTGTCGATCAGCCGCAACCAGCAGACCGCGCTCCGGGTACACGGTCCCATCGGCCAGGATCAACTCGAGACCGGGATCATCGCCGTCTGCCATTTGGTGCGCGGCGAGCTTGGGAAACTGTGCCCGCGCCCACGCGACATCGCGCTGTTGCAGCTCCTTCAATCGCTCCGGAAAGCGCACATAGTCGATTTCGCTCATGGGGAAATTCACGCGAATGGGATCGAGCTGCGAGACCGTGGTGAGCAGCGTGGGGCCGTCTTGACCGACTAAGTTGCCGACGCGCACGAGCGCGATGCCGGCCACGCCCGACACCGGAGAACGGACCTGTGTGTAAGAGAGATCGAGCTCCGCCTGACGGAGCGCAGCTTCCGCCGCCTGCATTTGCCCATTGGCGTCTTTCGCGGCAGCCACCGAGTCATCGACGGTCTGCTGCGAGGCGAGCCCTTGCTGACCGAGGAGCCGATTGCGCTGCAAGCTCACCTGACCGACGTCGCGCGCGGCCTTCGCGCGCTCGAGCGCAGCGCGCGCCGAAGCGACCGTGTTGGCATATTCCTGAGGCTCGATCGTAAAGAGCAGCTGCCCCTCCGTCACCGGCGCGCCGTCCTTATACTCTTGTGTACGCAAGTAACCTTTGACGCGTGCCCGAATATCGGCGTTCACGAAGCCGTCGAGCGTGCCCACTGCTTCGATGAATAGCGACAAATCCTGACGCTTCACCGGTGCGACGAGCACGGTCGGGGCTGGGGGCGGAGGGGGCGACTTGCGCGTGCATCCACTCGAAGTCACCACCATGAGGAGAGCGCCGGCTGCGGCGGGGTTCAGGAGAGTGAAACGCGGAACCCTGTCGAGCATGCGCCAGCTCATTCAAATCTCGGACCGAGGGAGTGGGGCTGACACCCGACATCCGTAGAAAGGACGCCTGCAACTGGCACGTGCGTTGCCCACGCCCCTTCGAACGCGATTGCTGCACCTCCGCCGCACGCGCGCGCCTACCCCGGATACGTCACCGTGTGCGCTTCGGTGAACTCCAGGAGCCCATCGAGCCCGAGCTCTCGGCCAAGGCCGCTCATCCGAAACCCTCCAAAGGGCGCGCGGTCGTCTTGGGCTACGGCATTCGCATTGTTTACCCAGGTCGTGCCGGTCCGCAGCTGAGCCGCGACCGAGGCCGCGCGCTCCGGATCCGAGGTCCACACGGACGAGCACAAGCCCGCCCATTCCCCGTTCAGGCGTTCGATCAGCGGTGGCAGGTCATCGAATGCACAGATCGGCAGGGCTGGCCCGAATTGTTCCTCGAGCACGATGCGAGCATCAAAGGCGGGGTTGAGGACGAGCGCCGGCCTCAGGAAGTACCCGCCCGAGCTCGTGGCGGAGGGCGCAAGTGTGCCGAGTTCACGCACCTCGTAGCCCCGCTTCACGGCGTCCTCGCGCAACGCGAGCACGATGTCACGCTGACTGGCGTTGTTCAAAGGCCCCATGGTGGTTTCTGGATCGAGCCCGTGTCCGACCACGTAGCGCGACAACAGGGCGGACATTCCGCTCACGACCTCCTCGTAGCGCGAGCGGTGCACGTAAATGCGCTTCACGCCCATGCACACCTGTCCGCTGGTGAGAAAGCTCGCTGTCACCAGTCGTCGAAGGGCGGCCTCGTCGAGCGTCGCGTCTTCTAGTACCAGTGCTGGGTCGTTGCCACCGAGCTCGAGAGTCGTCCGGGTCATCGTCTCCGCTGCCATCTTCATGATGGCGGTGCCGCCACGCGTGCTGCCCGTGAACACGACTCGACCCACTTTCTCGTCGCGAATCAGCGGCGCGACAGCTTCGTTCGTCCCGTGCACGACGTTGAGTACGCCCGGCGGAAGCTTGGCCGCGAGCAGACTCAGCGTTCGCAGCAGGCACAGCGGCGAGGTCGGCGGAGGTTTGACGATGACGGTATTGCCCGCGACGAGCGCATACGGCAGGCTCGCCGCTGCGATCGCGATGGGCCAGTTGTAGGGCACTATCACCGTCACCACGCCGAGGGGCATTCGCGAGACCTCGGAACGAAAAGGCGGCGCCACGTAGGGTTTGAGCTTCGCGCTACTGCCATCGCCTTGCTCGAGAGCCGGTTCCGGTCTGCGAGTGAGCGGCGGCAATCGAACGATCGATTCGAGTTCCGAGGCGAGCTCACAGGCAAGCTGACACCGCCAGCTGAACACGCCGAGCTCCACCTCGGCTTCGCCCCGCACCTTACCGTTCTCGCGAACCAAGAGTTCGGTGCGCTCGTCGAACTCTGCACTCAACGCGCTGAGCGCGTCGTTCAGCATCCGCGCGCGATCTGCCGGGGTGCGCGTGCTCCAGTCTTTCCACGCCCGATGCGCGGCAGCGACGGCTGCTCGTGCGTGCTCTTCCGTCGCGAGTGGAGCAAAACCTACGGTTTCTCGGGGCGCCGCG
>Ga0164308_10001400_pt1 | contig 12813 bp, 12 predicted proteins | sample Whisoiple_246_MG_FD_109983 | JGI IMG/M metagenome (GOLD analysis project Ga0164308, IMG submission 109983) | Soil microbial communities amended with fresh organic matter from upstate New York, USA - Whitman soil sample_246_MG | ecosystem: Environmental > Terrestrial > Soil > Unclassified >... | reverse complement strand
GTCAGCGCGTTGAGGAAGGCTTCGATCGGACCAGCGCCGACGCCCTGCACCTTCACCGCTCTGCCTCGAAGGCGCAGATGTGCCACGACCTCGCAGCGTGCTTCACTTTCCTGCCGAGCCACGTCAGCTCGCTCGAATGTCAGCGGTCCTGCAACATCGAAGTATGCGCTCCGCAGAAGCGCGAGCGTCGAGTCGGCCGAGTACTCTTCACCGCTCGCGTCCGTGCGCACTTGCACCTCACGGCTCAGCTCGATGGCCAAGGGCCGCGGCAAGCGCAAGCCGAAGTCACGTTCGAGCACGTGTGCGATGCCGCTCTTTCCCGATTGGCTATTGATGCGAATCACCGGCTCGTAGCCGCGCCCCACGTCCGCGGGATCGATCGGTAGATACGGGACTTCGTACAGCCGGCCGTCACTCGCCTCCATCGCCTTTTGCCCCTTGTGAATGGCATCTTGATGTGAGCCGCTGAAGGCGGTGAATACCAGCTCCCCTGCGTAGGGATGCCGCGGGTGCACGGGCAACTTCGTCGTACTCTCCACGATCTGCACCAGCTCGGGCAGGTCGTCGAAGACCAAGCCAGGATGTACGCCATGTGAGTACAAGTTCAGCGCCAAAGTCACGATGTCTACGTTGCCGCTGCGCTCGCCGTTGCCGAGCAGCGTGCCCTCCACGCGCGTGGCTCCCGCTAGCAAGCCGAGCTCCGCACAGGCAACGCCGGTACCCCGATCATTGTGCGTGTGCAGGCTCAGAATCACGCTATCGCGCCGTTTCAAGTAGCGGTCGAACCACTCGATGCGATCGGCGTACACGTTCGGCGTGGTGACCTCGACCGTAGTGGGCAGGTTGAGGATCATCTTTCGCTCTGGAGTCGGGCCCCAGGTTTCGACCACCGCTTCGCAAACCTCCAGCGCGTAGTCGAGCTCGGTCCCGGTGAAGCTTTCGGGGGAGTACTGAAACGTGATCTCGGTCGCGGGCATTGCCTCCGCGTGCGCCTTGACCCAGCGCGTCCCTTGCACGGCAAGCTCCAGAATTTCCTGCCGAGATTTGCCGAACACGACTCGCCGCTGCAGCTCCGAAGTGGAGTTGTACAAGTGCACGATGGCGCGCTTTGCCTGGGCGATCGACGCGAACGTGCGGGCGATCAGCGGCTCGCGCGCCTGGGTGATGACCTGCGGTGTGACGCGATCGCCGAGCACGCCACTTTCGATCGCCCAGCGGATGAAGTCGAAGTCGGTTTGCGAAGCCGAGGGGAATCCGAGCTCGATTTGCTCGAATCCGACGGACAGCAACAGCTTCAACAGCGCGCGCTTGCGCTCTTGACCCATGGGATCGGGCAATGCTTGATTGCCGTCGCGCAAGTCGACGCTGCACCAGGTGGGTGCGCACTCCAAGGCGCGGTTGGGCCAACGCCGATCGGGCAGGTGCACGCGATCAGGAGCTCGGTAACGGGAAGGATCGAAGGGCATCGGATTCTCTAGAGTCGAGGCTCCGGAGAGTGACGATGCACGGGCGCTTCATCCTCTCCGCAGCAGTTGCGGGAGGAGGACGTGAACGCTTAGGCGACCTGTTGCGTGTTCACACCTCTCCCGCGCTGCTAAGAAGCAGGAGGGAAAGGGAGGAGCGGCAAGCAACGGATCGCACGAGTCACCAAACTATGCGCGCGCGCCTCGCTCTGTCAAGCGAGGGGCCTGCCACAGGCGACTTTTTCGAAAGCACGCTCCGCGCTGAGCTCGTAACCGTGCCGAAACGCGACTAGACGATGCTGAGGGGCGAGGCGATGCCGCAATGCCCACCTTGGTCCGTAATTCGGTGCCCGTAGCAGGGCGTGCGCAGCGAAAGCCTCGTCAATCGGCGCAGGCGCCGCCACGTTGGTTTCCAGTGCGCGGCGAGGTTGCCCGGCACCGTTCTCGCGCGTTTGGGCTGTTGGGCGCGCTGCTTCTCGCGGCAACCTATGTCTGCTTATCGCATCGGGAGGGGGTGAGCAGCGCGCTCGTGCCTCCGTTGAGCAGCGTACTGCACACCGCTTGGGAGACGCTGCTCAGCGCTGAATTTTGGCTAGACGTAAAAGTCAGCTTCTTGCGGGTGACTGCGGGCTTTTTGGCGGCGGCCGTGTTGGCGGTGCCGCTCGGCATTCTGGCCGGCACGTTTCGTTTGAGCTCGGCGCTGCTGGAGCCGGTGAGTGAGTTCCTGCGCTACGTCCCGGTACCCGCGTTGGTGCCACTCGTGCTCATCTCGTTGGGCATCGAGGAGAGCGCCAAGGTTGCCCTGGTATTTTTGGGCACGTTCTTTCAGCTGCTCTTGATGACAGCCGACGAGGTGCGCCAGGTGCCGCTCTCGCTCGTGCAAGTCAGTCAAAGCATGGGCGCCACTCGGCTGGAGGTGGTCACGCGCGTACTGACCCCCGCCGCTTTGCCCGGCATCTCGCACGCGCTTCGCATCTGCAACGGTTGGGCGTGGAGCTACGTCGTGGTTGCGGAGTTGCTCGCCGCCACCGAGGGCCTCGGCTTCCGCATTCTGCGTTTTTACCGTTTCATCCAGACTCCGAACATCTACGTGTACTTGCTCGCCTTCGGCTTGATTGGGCTGGCTCTGGATTGGCTGTTCCGTCTGTTGCACGCGCGGGTGTTTCGCTGGAACCGAGCGGGCCGCACGTGAAGCTCTCGATCCGTTCGCTGTCCAAGAGCTATGCGGCAACCCGGGGCACGGTCGAGGCGCTGTCGAACCTGCAATTGCAGGTGGGCGAGGCTGAATTCGTGAGCTTGGTGGGCACCTCTGGCTGCGGCAAATCGACCCTGCTACACATCATCGGCGGCCTGGAGGCAGCTTCGTCGGGCACGATCGAGCTGGACGGCGAACTCGTGCGCGGACCGGGCGCGGAGCTGGGCTTGGTCTTTCAACGCCCGAGCTTGTTCCCCTGGCTCAGCGTGCTGGAAAACGTGCGCTTTCCGCACACGTTGCGGCGAAAGCGCACGCCCTCCCCGAGCCCGCGCGAGCTCGAGAATCGCGCGCTGTTGGTGGAAAATTTGCTGCGACTGGTCGGGCTATGGGATTTCAGAAATGCCTATCCGGCCGAACTCAGCGGGGGCATGCAGCAGCGCGCGGCGATCGCTCGCGCCCTGGTCGCCAGACCCGACGTGCTGCTGATGGACGAGCCGTTCGGCGCGCTGGACGCTCAAACTCGCGAAGAGATGCAAGAGCTGCTCTTGCACGTGAACGCGCTGCACCGCACGACCACATTGTTCGTCACGCACGACATCGATGAGGCGCTGCTGCTGTCCGACCGGGTGATCGTGCTGTCGCCGCGGCCTGGGCGGATCATCGGCGATATCACGGTCCCGTTCGCGCGTGACCGACGCAGCGCGGAGCTCAAGCTCGATCCGGACTTCTTGCAATTGAAGCGCCAACTGATGGCTCTGCTGCGGCATCGGACCGAGCGCGCTTCGGCCTTGGAAAGTTTGAACGAAAGGTAACCATGCGACGACGAAATCTGCTCGCCACCCTCGCGGCCCTCTTGGGCACCCTCGCCGGCTGCTCCAAACCGGACGCGCCGCCCAGCGCAGCAGCGCAAAGCCCAGCAGCGCGGTCGGCAGTGGCCGAAACTCCGAGCCCTGCCGTCCCCCAACCAGCTAAGCCCGTCACGCTCACCGTGGGACACGATCTGTGGGTCGGCTACTCCGGTGTGTTCATTGCCAACGAGCTCGGCTACTTCAAAGATGCCGGGTTGGACGTAAAGCTCAAGTCGTTCTCCAACCCGGGCGATACCTTGCCTGCGTTGGTCGCGGGTCAACTCGATGTTGGCCTGACCACCCTTCAAAACCTGGCCGTGCTCAACGGCAACAGCGAGACCGATGTCGTCGCCATCGGCTTGCTCGACAGTTCGAACGGCGCTGACGCGGTCGTGGCAAAAAAGCAGTACGGCTCGCTCAAGGACCTGAAGGGCAAAACCGTGGCGCTGACTCTGGGTGAAGTGAATCACTTTTTGTTCCTCGTGGGTCTCAAGCAGGCAGGGCTCGACCCGAGCGCCTTCAAGATCACCAGCATGAGCGCAGACGACGCGGGCGCCGCCTTCGTGGCCGGAAAGGTAGACGCGGCCGTCACCTGGGAGCCGTGGGTCAGCAAGGCCAACAAGAGCAATGGTCACGTGATCTTCTCGAGCGCGAGCGTACCGGACACGATCATGGATTCGGTCGCAGTCCGGCGCAGCCACCTCAAAGATCAGAGCCCCGCCTATGGCGCATTCTTGAAAGCAATCGATCGCGGGGTTGCGCTGTTGAAGAGCGATCCCGATAAAGCCACGCCGATCATCGGCAAGTACCTGAGCGCCCCCGCGGAAGACGTGAAAGGCATGCTGCTCGGAGATAAAATCTACGGGACAGCCGAAAACAAGGAACTATTCGGCGCGAGTGGCGACACCGGCCCCGCGTTCAAGTCGATGAAGGCAGTGGTCGACTTTGCGCTGGAGTCCAAGCTGGTCAAAAGAGCACCCGTCTCGGCCGCCCTCTTCGAACCCAGCCTCGTCCGCCAGTGACTGGGCTGGGCGACTCACACTTCATGCTGCGTGCGCTGGAAATTGCGCTCGCAGCGCAGGCAGATGGCGAGCCGCCGTTCGGTGCCATTCTCGTCGATGGCGCGGGACTAATCGTGGCCGAGGCGAGCGATGAAGTGCGGCGCAAAGGCGACCTCAGTCTGCACGCGGAAGTGAACGTGGTCCGCCTCGCGTGCCAACGGCTCGGTCCGACTCTGAGCGGTTGTACCCTGTACACGACCGTAGAGCCGTGCCCGATGTGCTTTACCGCGGCATGGCTCGCGCACGTGCAAAGGATCGTGTTCGGGGTCACCATGGACGCCGTGTTCGCCGCTACCAACCGTGCGCAACGCGAACTGCGGGTGCCGGCCGCGCAAATGAACGCGCTTTCCGGCGAGCCCCTCGCCCTGCAGGGTGGCGTCCTAGCCGAACGCTGCTTGCAGCCCTTCGAAAGCGAGTTCAGGCCGTGACCATCGACTCTACTTTCCAAGAGCCGCAGCGCCGCTCGGACAACGTAGCGCTGCTCCTGATCGACTTTCAGCGGGATTTTTGCGACCTGGGTGGCTACGTCGACCAATTTGCGGACGTGGCGTTCGCGCGGGAGCTTTTGCCACGCGCGCAGCAGTTGCTCGAGCGCGCACGCTCGCTCGAACTGTGCGTCGTGCACACCCGTGAAGGATACGCGGCCGACCTCTCCGATTGCACCTGGCAGCGTCAGATCCGGAGCGCCCGCGCAGGCGCGCCAATCGGCGCCAGTGGACCGCTGGGGCGCTTTCTCATCCGCGGCGAGCCCGGTCACGCGCTGGTGCGTGAGCTCGAGCCGCTTGCCGGCGAAATAGTCGTGGACAAGCCGAGCTACGGCGCGTTCTACAACACCGGACTGGAAGCAGAGCTGCGCGAGCGCGGCATCGAGCACCTTTACTTCAGCGGTGTCACCGCTGACGTGTGCGTCCATACCACGCTGCGAGAAGCCACGGATCGCGGCTTCTTCTGCCACTACGTGACCGATGCAATCTCGACCTTCGATCCCGAGCTGCGCGTGGCCTGCGAACGCATGGTCCAGGTCGAAGGTGGGATCTGGGGGCGTCTCACTCGCACGTCCGAGGCGCTCGCCGAGTTCTCCGCACTCCGCTGTCCGGGGTCGCCCAGCCCGTGACCTCGCTCCCATTGCCGAAAGCTGGTACCGCCGAGCCAAGCTGGCGGACGAGATCACCTTGCTCGATGAGCCACACGTCGCGGCATTTGCACGCTGCAATATTTGGCACGTGCGCGGCCGTGATCGGGATCTGCTGATCGATACCGGCCTGGGCGTGGTCAGCCTTCGGCAGGCCGAAAGGGACCTATTCGATCGTCCGCTGACCGCAGTGTTGACGCACGCCCACTTCGATCACGTGGGCGGCGCGCACGAGTTTCCCGATCGACGGGTGCACCCTGCGGAGGCGGCAGAGCTGGCCAATCCCGTGGGGTTCGCCGGCTTGACCGCAGAGGATTTGGGCGCGGAGCTCGTGACGCAGCTGCGCGCTGCCGGCTACGAGATCCCCGACCTGATGCTCGATGCATTGCCGCATGCGAGCTTCTCGCCGCACGGCTATCGCGTCTTTCCCGCGCCCGCGCTCACCGTGACGGACGGAGAGATCCTGGATCTCGGTAATCGTCACTTCCAAGTCATGCATCTGCCTGGGCACTCACCCGGTAGCATCGGCTTATGGGAAGCGCAGACCAAGACGCTCTTCTCGGGCGATGCCTTGTACGACGGGCCGCTGTTGTATGAACTGCCGGGCTCCTCATTGGCGGCGTACATCCCCACGCTCGAGCGCCTACTCGAGCTCGACGTGTCCGTGGTGCACGCAGGACATGATCCGAGTTTTGGTCGCGAGCGCTTGCGTGAGATCGCCTACGACCATTTGCGCCGCTTTCGGGCCTGAGGTCGCGACGGGCTCAGGCTTGCTCGGTCGCAAGCTTTGCCTGGGCGGCTTCGACGGCTGCACGAGCGCGCTCGACTTCGCGCTCGGCCGACGCCAATTGCTTGGCTACGCGGTCGCGGTCGTGCTCCCGCTCCCTGAGCTCAGCCTTTGCGTCGCGCAGGTCGTCTTGTAGCTTCTTGCGCTGGGCTTGGCGCTTGGCCTCCGCTTCCGCTTCGCGTCTGCGCTCGGCAGCGGCGGCCTCCGCTTCCCGTTTGCGCTCGGCCGCCTCGTTTGCTGCGGCGCGTTTGCGCTCGGCCGCGGCGGCTTCCGCTTCGCGTTTGCGCTCGGCGGCGGTCTGCGCCTGGTGCTTGCGCTCCGCAGGCGTGCTCGCGGTTGCTCGTTTCTCCGTCGCAGCGCGGGTGGGCGCGGCTTCTGGCTCGCTCTCCGCTTGCTCGCCGCTGGAACTCGCGATGCCCCATGCCTCGAAGCCCGGTGGCTCGCGATCTTTGCTCAATGCGCCCGGTGCGTCGGGTTCGAAGCCGCCCGCGGCGGCCAAGCCCGACAGCGTCATCGTGACTCGGCGCAGCGTGGCGTCGCTTGCACTATGCCCAGCATCGCCCAGCAGCTGCTCGGCCCGGGCCGCCAACTTGGCGATGGCCTTGCGATGAGCGGGGCTCGCGGAGAGCTTGCCCGCTCGAAGCTGAGCTGCCGTGTCGAACAGCTCGTCGAACGATTCGCGCGCGTGCCACCACAACTGATTGACGGCCCATGCCGAGAGTGGCGGACGCTCCAACTTGGCCAGCCGCGCTGCCCCCGTCTTATCACCTTCGGCCTTGAGCTCCGCAGCCAGCCGCCGCCGCTCGACCACGAAGGAGCCGTGCGGCGCCCGATACAGCGCGGACACGGCTTGCTCGTAGCTGCTGGCCATGGCCAGGATGCTAGCTGCCGCAGCTTTTCAGGCAAAGACGCTTCGGGCTAAGAAAACTCGTCTTCGGCTTCCAGCGCGCGCCGAAAGACTTGGCGAGCGCCGTGCAAACGCCGCCAGACGCTGGCCTCGGGCGAATCCACGATCTCGGCGATGCGTTTGCCGGGCACCCCTTCCATTTCATACAGCACGAACACCGTGCGGTCCCCTTCACTCATCTTGGACAGCGCCGCTTCCACTCGACGTCGCACCACCGCTTCCGGCAGTGACGGCGTGGACACGAGTGTTGGCGCGGTCCCGAGCGAAAGCAGGCGCGCCAAGGTCTGGGTCACTCGCTTGCGCCGACGCACGCTTCGCGCTTGGCTAATACAAATCCGATACAGCCAGGTGGAAAGCTCCGACTCGCGGCGAAAGCTGGGCAAGTAGCGAAAGAGCTGCACGAAAACGTCTTGCACGGCGTCTTCCAAGTCGAGCTCGGTGACGCCGAGCTTGCGCAAGAAAGCGGCGGCGCGCGGATAGCACAGGCGATGCAAGTGCTGCCATGCGAACTCGTCGCCATCGACGCAGTCATCGAGCAAATCAGTATCGACGCGCCCGGACCACTGAGAGGGCGCAGCCGCGTCTTCCACATCTCGGCGTTCGAGCCGGGCTTCGTTCGGGACCTCCACATCGGCGAACGGGGAACAGCTCCCGGTCGCGAGTAGGCGCTGAAACTCCGCCATCAGCGCTGCTCCTCGGAAGGATGGGCAGAAGTCGGGATTGCGAGGAGACGGGCTCTCGCCGTCCCGGCCGAACGGGCATCGGCGCGCTCGAGATAGCGCTGGTAAGCCGCGCGCGCTTCATCGGGCCGCTGCAACTGCTCCAAGCATTGAGCGCGCTTGAATTCGGCTTCATCACCAGCCGCATTTGGCTCCCCCAAAAGCGCGACGTATTCCGGCAGGGCGCGCGCGCACTCGTGCCGCGGGCCGGCGTAGATACGTCCGCGCAGCAGGTGCAATTGGGGTGCAAGGCTCCGCCCCACGGGCGAATCGAGAAGCACCTCACTCGCGCTCAACGCCTCATCGAGCCGACCTGCGCGCTCCAGACTTCTGATCTTGAGCCACTCGACCTCGACCCGCAGCACGCTGTTCGGGAAGCGAGCGCTGTGCTGCTCGAGCAGCGTCAGGGCGCGTGGCGCGTCACCCAACGCTTCGGCCGATAGCCGCGCGGCTTCGTACAGCGCCACCTCGGCGCCAACGCCCGATTGTCGACCCAGCGTCAGATAACAGTCGACCGCGCGCCCGGGCTGCGCTTGGCTTGCCCAGCCGCGACACGTCACGTCGGTCATGGCCGGGGCGTTGAGCGCTTCGGGAGCTGCATGGTCCGCCGGGAGCGGCCCATCGGCCAGTGGGTCGGCGGCACCAAGATTTGGTCCGTTGTGCTTCGAGCGAGCCGAAGAGGGAGCCAAGCGCGACGGGTTCGCTGGGGGTGCCGGCGAAAGCCGCCGCTCCGAGGCCTCAGCGAGCTCCGACGCCTCCGGGAGACGGGGCGAAAGTGAACTGGGCTGCCCCGGCGGCAGCTGCTCGGCGACCAGCGTAGCTGTTTCCGGGCTCGGGCGTTCCATGACCCGCTCGCGTGCAAACGCGACGATCAGTCCCGCGCCTGCCGCGAAGGCTGCAAAACCGAGCAGCCAGCGGCGTCGCCGCCGTGACTGGAACCGGTTCCAAGCGACTTCCGGTGAGAGCTGGGACCTAAATGCCTGATCTGCCTCACGAAGCAGGCGGCCGGCCCGGTCGTCTAGGCTGGCCAACCGGCGAGGTTCAGCTTCCGCGCTTGCTCTGCTCATGGATCGCGACACGCCTCCTCTGCCACTTAGAGTGCTTGCCTCGAAGGACCTTCGCTGGCGATTTACGCTTGGTGACGATTTTCGCGCGCATCTAACCAAAGTGACTTTGCCCGGTTACGCGAGCAGACGAAATTGGTAAATACACTACAGTATCGGTCGAGCACCATGTCCACGCAGACCTCGCCAGGTGCGCGCAGCCGCTGTTGCCATTGGCAGCCGCTGGCGGTGTTGCTTTTGTGTCTAGAGCTGATTGGTTGCGCCACTCCCAAGCGCGACAAGGTTCGTCTGGAAGCCTACAGCTGGTGGACGCGGACCTCCGAACGGAACGCATTCGATCGGGTGCTCGAAATCTACAATTCGCAGCAAGACGACGCTGTAGCCATCAATAAGGTCACCAAAGACGTCAATGCGGACGAGGTGCGAGCCACGTTGACTGCGCGCTTGTTGGCCGACGCACCGCCTTCGACTTTTCAAGCCAACGCGGGCGCTGATCTGCTGCGTTGGACGGCGATGGATACGACCGAGAATGCCTTGAGCAGCTCGAGCCGGATTGCCCCGCTCAAGGATCTTTTCCAGCGAACGGGCCTGGATAGCGCTCTTCCGCAAGACGTTTATCGAGCTATTCAGGCGGGTCGGGAGCGTCTGCCCTACGCAGTGCCACTCAATATTCATCGCTTGAACCTGATCTACTACAACACCAACGCGCTCGAGGGTTACAAGGCTACCCACGCAGGTCACTCGTTCCTGGATCCAGTGCTGCTCTGCCCGACAAACGTGGATGAGCTCCTGGACGATCCCAAAGCAAAGCTCGACCTCAAAATAGCCGTAGGTACCCGAGACAGCTTTACGCTGACGCTGCTCGCTCTCGAAAATCTACTGCCTGCCGTCGCGGGCGCTGAGGTGTACGAGCCGGCGACCGGCGGCACCTTGTACGACGAGCTCTTTCTCGGCCGTTTGTCGGAAGAGTTCTGGCATGTGCCGGTCCTGCGAGCGCTGCAATGCGTGCAATACCTGTCCCGTTCGTTCCTCAGAAACGAAGAGGACCGCTGGGCCGATGCGCTGATCCGAGTCGAAACCGGCGAGGCAGACTTCAGCGTGATGGGTGATTGGGCCAACGGTGAACTCAAGCAAGCACTCGCTGACGGCACCGTCGACGCCCAACCCTTCCCGGGTTCGGAGGGCACCTTCGTATTCACTTCGGACACTTTTCCTCTGCCGGGCGCCGCCCCCTTCGCCGCAGAAAGCCGGGATTTGCTCGAAACACTCGCTACCGCGCAGGCCCAGTTGGAATTCAGCAAGCAAAAAGGCTCAATCCCCGCGCGTACGGACATTTCGACCGAAGACGAGCAAGCGGAGCTCGGATCGAGAGCCGTGCAAACCAGAAGACTTTTCGATTCACCTGAAATCCACAAGTCGATTGCTACCTCCGGCTTGTTTCCGCCCTACTTTCCCGATGACCTGAGCGCGCTGTTGTCGGCGATGACCGCGGAGCGGGCCTCGAAAGCGACCATCGAGCCCGTGCTCGCACGCATACGCAGCGCGCTGCCGCTGCTCAAGCGTTGGCAGAGTCGGATCGCCGAGGGACAGCAGGCGCCATGAATCGAACAAGCGCGGCGACGCTGACGCTACTCGTCAGCACCCTGCAGACTGCGCTCTGCTTCGCTCAGGGTGCAGCCGAAGCCAGCAAAGAGACCTCGCGCGCGGAGGTCGAACAATGCATCGCACAGCACGACAGCGCGCGAGAGTTGCGCTTGAGTGAACAATGGCAGGGCGCGCGCGCCGCGATGAACAGCTGCGCCGACGAGCGCTGCCCATTGGCGATCGCCGCTGATTGCCGCGCCTGGCTCGAGGAGCTCGCGCAGCTGATGCCTTCGCTGATCGTGGTCGTCGAGGGTGAAGAATCCGGGGCACGGCACGGCGCGCTGCGCGTGCAACTCGACGGAGCGCCCCTCGAGCTGAAGGAGCCTCCAACTCCAATCGAACTGATGCCCGGAGCGCATCATCTGCGCTTGGAGTTGTCGGGGGCACAGCCGGTTGAAGTCGACTTCACTCTGCAGAAGGGCCAGAAGAATCACATCGAGCGCGTACGCTTCGTCGCGTCCCGCGATCAGGTCCCAGCCCAAGCCACGTCCCGTCTGGTTGCGACGCGTCCAGTGCCGGCCAAAACTTACTGGCTGTCCGCCAGTGCACTGGCCGCCTTCGCGAGTTCGGCTGCGTTTCTGGTATCCGGACTGAACGCGCACGCCGACGCCAAAGAAATTTGCGCTCCGAATTGCGACCCGGAAATCCAGCGCTCCATCCAAGCGCGCCTGCTCCTAGCCGACATCACCGGTGGCGCCGGGTTGGTGCTCGGCAGCCTGGCCGTTTACACTTACCTGCGGCGCCCCGTCGTGCTCGCCGAACCTCGCCCCTCCGGGCCGGTGCTGGCCGCCAGCAGTCGGGGCCTCTCGCTCGCTTGGCGGGGTGAGTTTTGAGCCTAAAACACACGCTCGCCGTGTCCCTGCTCGCCGCGGGATGGTTGTGCGCCCTGAGCTGCTCGTTGGTGGTCGACGATGTCGATCAAGGCTGCGGGCCCGAGCGCAAGCTGTGTGACGGCCGATGCGTCGAGCAAACCAACGCGGCGTATGGCTGCACGCCTAGTGACTGCGCGCCCTGCCGGCTGACGAACGCAATTCCGCGCTGCGAAAACGGAGCGTGTGCGGTGTACGCTTGCCTGTTCGGTTTCGATTGCCCAGAAGAAGCGACCGGTTGTCTGACCAACATCCTGGTCGATCGAGACCATTGCGGACATTGCGACACGGCCTGCCGTGACGGACAGAGCTGTAGTGATGGCGTGTGCATGAGCGCGGCCGGCAGCGCCAACTGAGTGCGCCGCTGGCGCGCTCGGGCTTCGGCCCGCTCCGACATTTTTTTCACACTTGCCCGAAGGTCGCGGACCGGCCGCACTCTAATCGGGCATGTCATCCTTCAGCTTAGAAAATAGGGGAACGGCCGGGGCTGCCCTCGTTGCGCTCGCGCTCGCCTCGTGTTTCGGACCAGTAGCGTGCTCGAGTGATCCGGGTCTCGCCGAAGACGGAGCGGCAGCGCAGAGCTCGGAGGCGCTCTCCTCGCCCAACGTCACTGAAGGGAGTGACGACCTCCGAACGGGGTTTTATGGCAATCAGCCGCGTCTCTCACCCTCGATTGTTACCGGCGGCACGTTCGGTCAATTGTTTTCGGCGACGGTCAACGGCCAAGTGTACGCTCAGCCACTGGTTTCACAGGGCACGTTGCTGATCGTCACCGAGACGAACGACATGTACGGGCTCGACCCAGAAACGGGCGCGGCGCGCTGGCACCGCAGCGATTTGGGCGCGCCTTTCGACGCGGCCGGCGTGCTCGGCTGCAATGACCTGACACCGGCGATCGGGATCACCGGCACGCCGGTGATCGACGGCGCCACGAACACCGCCTATGTCTTCGCCAAGGTCGTGCAAGGCGGCACGACCAAGATCGTCGCCCACGCGGTGGACGTGGCCACTGGCGCCGAAAAGCCGAATTTCCCGGTCAATATCGCGGGGCCGGCCAGCAACGCGCCCGGCATCAGCTTCGACGCGGTTCATCACTTGCAGCGCCCGGGGCTACTGCTCTTGGG
>Ga0164308_10001399_pt1 | contig 12816 bp, 10 predicted proteins | sample Whisoiple_246_MG_FD_109983 | JGI IMG/M metagenome (GOLD analysis project Ga0164308, IMG submission 109983) | Soil microbial communities amended with fresh organic matter from upstate New York, USA - Whitman soil sample_246_MG | ecosystem: Environmental > Terrestrial > Soil > Unclassified >... | reverse complement strand
GGGCCGTGCGGGGAGGTGTGCTGGGAGGTGTGGTGCTGATCCGCCCGGTCCTGGCCCGACGCGCGGGAGATGTCGTCCGGCATTCTGCGACCTCCTCTCGAGTGTCGTGGGGACGGGGGTGCGATAGCGATGGAGCCGTGGAGCAGGGGCAGTGGTCGTGCGCGAGCGGCTAGGGGCTCGAAGCCGGATCCGCGGAAGGGGCACCCGCAGAAGCCGAGGCGGCAGCCGAAGGCCCCGAGGCGGCGCCCGTGGTCCGGTCGGCGGTCGCCAGGGCGGCGGTGGGGAGTTCGACGCGAACCTCGGTGCCCTTGGCCGCCTTCCCCTTGCCGATCCGGATGCGGGCGCCGATGGAGGCCGCGCGTTCGACCATCCCGACGAGCCCGAAGTGGCCGGCCCGCCTGAGGTCGTCGAGGGTGGTGCCTGCGGGCAGTCCCTCCCCGTCGTCGTACACGCTGACGCGCAGGACGTCGCCCTTGATGCCCGCGAGGACGACCAGGTAGGTGGGGTGGGCGTGCCGGTCGGCGTTCTCCATCGCTTCGGAGGCGACGGTGAGAAGTTGTCGGGCGACGATCTGGGGGACCGGGGGGACGGGCGTGTCGCCGAGGGTGCGGAACACGGTGTTCATTCCGCGCCTGCGGGTGAAGTCCTCCGTCCTGGAGCGGAGTTCGGCGATGAGGTCCACCCCTTCGTCGAGGCCGGACTCGCGCCGGAGGTCGGAGAGGAGTTCACGGGATTCGGCGGCGGCCCTTCGGGCGGACCTGGCGACCAGTTCCGCCTGCTGCCGGAGGGTGATCGGGTCCGTCCGGCCGGACGATCGGGCCAGCCCGTCGGCGGCGAGGGCCAGGCCGTGCAGGGTCTTGGCGACGGAGTCGTGCATCTCGCGGGCCAGCCGTGCGCGTTCGTCCTCGACGGCGACGCTGACGGCGAGGCGGGCCCGGGTCTCGGTCAGCGCCTGGCTCGCCGCGCCGACGCGGAGCATCAGGTTGCGCAGCGTGACACCGACCGCACCGGCGAGGACGCAGAAGCCCGGGAGCAGCAGGGCGGCGGCGAGGCCTCCCCGGAACTGCTGGTCGGCGCCGTAGGCGGCGGCCAGGATGAGGACCTGGAGTACGGCGAAGATTCCGGCGGCGCGCCAGCCGTAGAGCAGTCCGGCGAGCAGCGGGGTGCAGACGACTGCGTAGCCGAGGCTCGAGTCCGGGGTGGCCGTGAACAGGAGCAGGGCGCCGAAGAGCGTGTCGGCTGCCAGCAGGAGCGGGGAGCGTACGAGGAGTGGCCCGAAGCGTTCCCAGTCGCGGTAGAGGGCGTACGAGCCGACGAAGGTGACCAGGACGGCGGAGGCGACCAGCCAGCTCGCGAGGCCGGGGGCGGTGTTGTCGAGGGCCTGCGGGGTGCCGATGGCGATCATGGCCAGGCGGAAGAGGAACACCTGGCGGGCCAGCGCCGAGAGGGCGTTGACCTGGATGGACACGGTGGGCGCCGGGCCGGTGGGGGTGGACAGGGCGGCGTGCCGCGCGTCCTCGGCACCCGGGTGCAGGGAGATCGTCATGGCCGGCCGCTCACTCCCCCGTGAAGGACCCGAGGTCGGTGTCGGATCCGAGCAGCATGGCGGCGCCCATGAGGATCATGGTGGCGGGGATCATGAAGGTGGTGACCATCAGGGTCGCCTTGGGGACGGCCTTGGCGGCCTTGCGCCGGGCGTTCTGGGCGTCGGTGCGGCGCATGTCGTTGGCGATGGCGATGAGCGTGTCGACGATCGGTGCGCCGAGTTCCTCGCCCTGCTGGAGCGCGGTGACGAACATGGCGACCTGTTCGGAGTCGTTGCGCCTGCGCAGTTCGTCGAAGGCCTGCCGGCGGCTGACGCCCATGTCCATCTGCCGCAGGGTGATGCGTAGTTCGTCGGACCAGGGACCCTGGTACTTCTCGGCGACCCTGTCGAGGGCCTGCCGGAATCCGAGGCCGGCGGAGACGACGACGGCGAGGACGTCCAGGAAGTCGGGGAGTGTGCGGTCGATGTCGTCCCTGCGCTTGCGGACGGCGGCCCAGATGCCGACCTCGCCCCAGAACAGGCCGAAGGCGATCATGAACAGGGCCATGAAGAACTTGCCGCTGGTGAGCATCGCGAAGGCGGCGAATCCGCCGAGGGCGCTGTAGACGGCGCGCCGGGCGGCGTAGCGGTCGATGGTGAGGCCGCCGGGGTTGCCCGCCATGTCGATCTTGCGGCGCTTCTCGTTGACCTTCTTGGGTCCCATCAGGCGGAGTACCAGGGGCGCCCAGCGCATACCGAGCCGGTCGATGCCGGAGCCGACGGCGGTGGTGCGGGTCGAGCCGACCTCGAGCGCGAGGGCGAGGTCGCCGGGGAGCGTGGCCTCGGCGCGGTACATCCGGATGCCCTTGAAGACGCCGAAGACGCTGGCGCCGACGACGAGAGCGAGCAGCAGTTCCATTCCGGCCCCCTCCTCAGATATCGATCTTGGAAACGCGGCGGATGGCGACGAAGCCGAGGGCGTAGAGGCCGAGCGAGACGATGACGGCGATCTGTCCGACGACCGATCCCGTCATGCGGTCGAGGGCGCCGGGGAGGATCGAGTTCACCAGGAGCATCGCGCCGATGCCGATGGCGGGGACGGCGTAGGCGGTGGCGTTGATCTGGGAGAGCTGGGTGCGGACCTCGCGCCGGGTCTCCTTGCGTTCCTCCAGGGTGACGGTGAGGTTGCGCAGCGAGGACACGACCTGGCCGCCGGCCCGGTTGGACAGGATCAGCGTGGAGACCAGGACGACGAGTTCGCGGGAGGGCAGGCGTTCGGCGAGTTCCCCGAGGGCGTCGTCGAGGGTCCGGCCCACTCCCAGCTGGTCTGCGACGACGCGGAGTTCGTCGCCTGCGGGCGATTCGAGTTCGTCGGCGGCCATGGCGATGGAGGTGCGCAGCGAGAGCCCGGCATGGGTGGCGTTGGCGAGCACCCGGGAGATCTCCGGCAGCTGGCTGATGAAGGCCTCGGTGCGCTTGGTGCGGTGCCAGTTCAGGAAGGTGTTGGCACCCCAGAGCGCGGCGAGTCCGGCGAGCGGGCCGAAGAACGAGGCCAGGAGGGAGGCCGCGATCAGCCAGAAGGCCGCCACGGAGCCCACGACGTAGAGGAAGTACTCGCCCGGGGTGATGTCGAGGCCCGTGGCCGCGAGCTTCAGCTCGATCCTCTTGCCGAGTTTCGTGCGGCGCAGCCGCCGGTCGAGTCCCCGGAAGCGGCGTCGGGGGCCCATGTCGATCTGCCCGGTCGAGGAGAGCCGGTCGACGAGCGCTTCACGCTGGGCCTTGCCCGCGGTGTACGCGTGCACTCCGAGGACGCCGAGTACGCAGCACAGCAGCGTGACGCCGAGGGTGAGCGGTGCGAGGTTGTCCATGTCGGGGTACCTATCTGGCCTCTCGGGTGGCGAGGTATTCCTCTGACGGAGCGACCCCGAAGGCCTGGGGGATGGGCTGTCCGGCCATGTAGAGCCGGTCGGCGATGCGACGCGGGAGCGGGAGTGCCTGGAACTCGCCGTGGATCACGCCGTCGGTGTCCATGGGGCGGGCGTCGAACCGGGCGACGGTGACGATCCTGTACGGGTCGCGCCCGTGCGAGTCGAGTACGGCGATCTCGGTGACGCGCCTGGTGCCGTCGGCGTGCCGGGTCAGCTGGACGATGACGTCCACGGCGCTGTTGATCTGGTCGTGCAGGGCCTCGAAGGGGATCTTGATCTCGGACATCGACGCCAGGGTCTGGAGCCGCATCAGCGCGTCCTCCGCGCTGTTGGCGTGGACGGTGGCCAGCGAGCCGTCGTGGCCGGTCGACATGGCCTGGAGCATGTCGAGCGACTCGCCGCCTCGGACCTCACCCACGACGATGCGGTCGGGTCGCATGCGCAGGGAGTTGCGGACCAGGTCGCGGATGGTGACCTGGCCCTTGCCCTCGACGTTGGCGGGACGGGACTCCAGCCGGATCACGTGGTTCTGCTGGAGCTGGAGTTCGGCGGAGTCCTCGATGGTGACGATGCGCTCGCCCTCGGGGATGAGTCCGGAGAGCGCGTTGAGGAGCGTGGTCTTCCCCGTGCCGGTGGCCCCGGAGACGATCACGTTGAACTTCGCCTGGACGAGTCCGGCGAGCAGGAGCAGCATCTGCTGGTCCAGCGAGCCGAAGGCGATCATCTCCTGGAGCGAGAAGGACCGGGGGAAGCGCCGGATGGTGAGCGTCGCGCCGGTGAGGGCGAGGGGCGGGATGATGACGTTGACGCGCTCGCCGCTGGGCAGGCGGGCGTCGACCATCGGGTTGGCCTCGTCCACCCGCCGGTTGACGGTGGAGACGATGCGCTCGATCGTCTGCATGAGCTGCTCGTGGCTGGCGAAGCGCATGGGCAGCTGCTCGACCCGGCCGGCCCGCTCGACGAAGATCTGGTCGGGCCCGTTGACCATGATCTCGGTGATGGAGGCGTCCTCCAGGAGGGGTTCGAGGACGCCGAGTCCGAGGGCCTCGTCGACGACCCGGCGGATGAGCTGGGAGCGTTCGACGGTCGAGAGGACGGGGCCCTCGCGGCTGATGATGTGGCCCAGGACGCGTTCCAGCCGGGCCCGGCGGTCGGCGGCGGCCAGCGAGGACATCTCCGCGAGGTCGATCTCCTCGAGGAGCTTGGCGCGGTACGTGGCGACCAGGTGGCCGTCCTCCCGTCCCCCTCCGCGCTCCTCGGGGGCGGTGATGCGTGCCCGCAGGCTCATGGGTGGTACTCCTCGGGTGGGGTGGGTGCGCTCAGTCGTCGCGGGGCATGGTGGCGGACTTCTCGACGCTCCGGTCCCCGAGCAGGCCGAGGAGGACGTCCGGGACGGTGACGGTGACCGTCACGGTGACGGAGTCGCCTCCGGTGGGCGGGGCGATGCGGGACCGTTCGGCGACCCAGCCGGTCATGGACGCCCTTCCGACCCGCGCGTAGGACCCGGAGACGTCCTCCTGCGCGGCGGTGCGGGCGGCGGCCCTGGCTCCGGTGCCGGCCTGCTGCGCGGTGTAGGCGATCAGTCCCAGCTGGATCCCGGCGAGGCCGATGAGGATGAGGACGGGGAGGAAGCCCAGGTATTCGAGGGCGGTGGAGCCGCGGTCCCCGCCCCTGGCCCTGTTCACCGTCCGTCCGGCCGCGCGGGGGGTGCGTACGGGTGCCATGACGCGTCACTTCCCTTCGGCGGCCGCGCCGGCCGTTGCCGTGACGGGGATGGGAAGGCTGGCGAAGCCGGGGAACAGGACGGGTGCCTTCAGGGTGATGGTGGCGGTGACCACGTCGTCGCCCCCGGCCCCGCAGGGGCCGCGGAACTCCAAGGAGCTTTCCCATGCGCTCGGGAGCCGTTCGTGCACCGCCGCCTGACATCTGCCCTGCATGTCCCCGTCCGCCGCGACGGCCTTGCGTACGCCTTCGTCGGCCGCGCCGCTCGCCAGGGTGAAGGTGTAGCCCACCAGGACGGCCTGCCAGAGCAGCACCAGCGTCACCAGGATGATCGGGACCATCCCGGTGAACTCGATGCTCAGCTGACCGCGGTCGCCTCCTGGCCGCGCCCGTATCCGGTCGGGTTCTCCTGTGCGTCGCTTCACTTCCGGCCTCCCCCGCTGGTCGTTCCGCCCTTGCGCCTACGGCCCCCGATCGAGCCCCTGTCGCCGCGCAGCATGCCGCCGCCTCGCGGCTCCGCTCCCTGGGCAGGCTTCACCAGTCCGAGCTCTCCCGCCAGGGCCCAGAGGGCCTGTTTCACGGTGGAGCGTGGGTCCAGTTCGTGCATCCGGCCGGAGTCCACCACGCCCTGGAGTTCCTTGAAGTTCGCCGGGACCGCCGTGCCCGACATCCGGGTGCCGGTGATCCGCTGGATGAGCGGCGGCTGGATCTCCGTGTTGCGGTTGAAGCGGTTGACGAGGGTGACCGTCTCCTCCGCCTTGCGGATCTGGAGGCGGTCCCACATCCGTACGATGCGCTTGGCGCCCCGCACGGCGACGACGTCCGGTGTCGTCACCAGCACGGCGGTGTCGGCCATCTCGATCGCCGCGGCGTTGGCCCCGTTCATCTGGCTTCCGCAGTCGATGACGACGACCTCGTACCGTGAGCGCAGGGCGCTGACGATCTGGCGGGCCGCGCGGTCGCTGACCTCCTCGCCGCGTTCCCCCTCCCCGGGGGCCAGCAGCAGCGCCAGGCCGGTGTCGTGGGAGAACACGGCGTCGGAGAGGACCCGCGGGGATATGTCGGTGATGGCGGCCAGGTCGACGACGGAACGCCGGAACTGCACGTCGAGGTAGGCGGCGATGTCGCCGGTCTGGAGGTCCAGGTCGACGAGTGCGGCGGTGTACCCGGAGGCCTGCGCGGCCAGGGCCAGCTGTACGGCGGTGACGGTCGCGCCGACGCCGCCCTTGGCTCCGGTCACCGTGACGACCGTTCCCCCGGGGCCGGTGAACACGTCTCCGCCCGTGCCGAGGTGGCGTCGGACGCCCGTGGACCACAGCGCGGCGGCCTGGACGCGGTTGGCGAGCTCCTCGTAGCTCAGGGGCAGGGTGGCCAGGCCCCGCGCTCCGGCGTCCATGGACGCGGCGAAGAGCCCGGGGCTGGCGTCGGCGGTGATCAGGACGACCCCCACCGCGGGGAACCGCAGGGAGACCTCCCGGATCAGCTCCAGCGCGGGCACCGGGCCGATCCGCTCGTGGACGAGTACGACCTCGGGCAGTTCCTCGATGGCCTCGCCGGCGAGGCGGGCGAGGGTGTCGATGAGCTGCGTGGAGTCACCGACCGGAGCGGCCGGCTCCGCGTCGGGGAGCTGGCTGAGCAGGGTGGTCACGGACCTGGCCGCGTCGGGGTCGCCGACCGCCGGGAGGATTCTGGTGGTCATCCCATCCTCACTTGTCCTTGTCGAGCGTGTAGGTCCGGTCGCCGGGGCGGACGACGCCGTCACTGCCCGGGGCGATCAGCGCGAGACGCACGTGCTGGGCGAACGACTCGGCGTAGGCCACTCGCTGCGTGTCGAGCGTGTCGAGCGCGAAGGTGATCGGCACGGCCTCGGCCGCCTGGTTCCGGTCGTCCTTCCTGGGCTCCAGGGCGGTCAGTTCACCGACGTCCAGGACCTTCGCGTTGGAGACGATGATCTTGGACTGGGGCACCTCGCCGTCCCGTTCGGCCGCGAAGGTGGCGTAGATGTTCACCTTGTCGTTGGGCCGGATCTTGCCGGCCACACCGGTGGCGGCATCGATCATGATGGCGATCTCCTGCTCACCCGGGCGCAGTTCGGGGCTGCTGACCATCATGTCCGACTGCATCAGGGAGCCCGCCCGCAGTTCGGTGACGGCGATCTTGCCGTCGACCTCGTCGATCTCCGTGACGGCGTTCTCCGACAGCCAGCGTTTCGGCATGGAGACCTTCTCGAACTGCTTGGCGGACAGGGCCGTGTACGGGGCCACGTTGTCCTTGAGCCGGTAGGCGTCGACCTCGGGACCGACCTTCGAGTTCACGTCGCTGATCACCGAGAGGACTCCGGCGAAGGCTGCGAAGGCGCACAGGACCGACAGGAGCAGGAGTATCACGCCGCGGCGCTGGCGGGAGTTCATGGGCCGGACAACCTCGTTCGAATCGGATGCGTGGAGCAGCGGACAGAGAGGGATGCGCGGTGTCTGCGGAGAGCCCGGGGCGCGCTAGGTGGCGGGCGGTGCGGGTGCTCCATGGCTCAGGACACCCAGGGAGTGTTTTCGGTTCTCCGGCGGGGCGAGCGGGGAGGAACAGAACGCGCAGCGGTCGCCGATGAGCTCCATTCCGCACCAGTGGCAGTTTTCCCGGCGCACGGAGGAAACGAGCTGGTAGATCACGGAGATGTCCGGAAGGAAGGACGCGAATTCCACCAGCTTCCCCGTTCCCCACCAGCGCGGTGAACCGGAGGGCAGGGCGCACTCCTGGACGGCCTGTACACCCCAGGCCGGGGCGAGGGTCTGCTGGACCCATTCGGAGGTCAGCTGCCCCTTGGCGACCATCAGCTGGGTGGCGAACGGCGGGCCGGTGGGCGGTTCGGCCGACGGGCTGATCCTGACGAGTTGCGGGCTGGGGCCGGCGAGCACGGCGAACTGTGATCCCGGGACCCAGGACTTGGCGTGGGTCTTGAGGCTGACGGGCACCCGGTCGAGCCTGGCCACGGAGTTCAGCAGTGCTCCGGCGTGGATGTAGTGGGCGAGCAGGCGGGCCGCCGAGGCCACCACTCCGGGGCTGAAGTCGCAGACGGAGAGCTGGCGCAGCTGGCGTACGAGTACGGCGACGCCCAGGGGTGGCAGGTCGGTCCTGAGCAGGGCGATGCGGTCGCTCTCCAGGACCGAGCGGATGGCGTGGAGCCTGCGTTCGTGGGCGGCGCCGATGCCGGCGGGGTAGACCGCGACGACGTGACCGTGCTGCTCCAGGAGCAGGTTCATGTCACCGATCGCGAGGTCGAGGGACTGGGCCTCGGGTGCCTGCAGCGTGGCCGCCGTGGGTGTCTGCTGATCGGTCGGCGGAAGCACCAGATCGGCACTGGTCACTGCTATTGCGGTCGGCACGCTCTTCCCCGTTCGGCTCCGGCCGTCGTCGGTGACGACTTCGGCCGCAATCGCTCCTGCTCCGTGCTTCTTTCCCCAGCACTTTAACCACGTCAGAGCGGGCAGAGAACAGATATCGGAACCCAGTACGAAGACGTGCGGCACAGGCGTTCGCTACGCGTCCGTACGAAATCGGACGAAAAGCAAAGTGGTTAACTTCTGCACCACTGCATAGAGTTACGCCGTTCGAACCGGTTTGAAATGCCGGGGAATTGATCCGCCCACGTCAGAGCGGACGGCAGTCGCTTTCCAGGGCCTTCCGCGATATCGCGGCCGTCACGTTCCGGACACCCCCGCAGAGTCACCCGCGCGAGTGCACGCCCGACGTTCCGCGAACGGCCACCCGAAGGTGTGCGCGGGTGCCGCCCGGCCCCTCGCCCGGCACGTCGTAGGCATCCGCGCCGCCAGAGGTCTTGACAACTCGATTGGTCTGGACCAGTTTATCGGCCAACGGTGGCCACCGTTTCCGCCAGCACCCCCAACTCCCCCACCGGAGGCAGCAAGTGGAACGCTCCGCAGGCAGCAGCAGACACAGAAGGAGCCGGGTCCGGCCTCTCCTCGGCGGGGCGGTCGCCGTCGTCGCGGCAGGGGCGCTGGCCGTCACCGGGCTCGCGACCAGTGCGCAGGCCGCCGACGTCAACGTGGCCAAGAACGCCGGATTCGAGTCAGGGCTCGCCAACTGGACCTGTTCCGGCGGCAGCGGCGCCACCGTCTCCTCCCCCGTGCACGGCGGTACCTCCGCGCTCAAGGCCACCCCGGCCGGGCAGGACAACGCCAAGTGCACGCAGACCGTGGCCGTGAAGCCCAACTCGACCTATGCGCTGAGCTCCTGGGTGCAGGGCGGTTACGCCTACCTCGGCGCGAGCGGCACCGGGACCACGGACGTCTCCACCTGGACGCCCGGGTCGAGCAGCTGGACGCAGCTGAGGACGAGCTTCACCACGGGTCCCTCGACCACCTCCGTGACCGTCTACACCCACGGCTGGTACGGCCAGGCCGCGTACTTCGCGGACGACGTCCAGGTGACCGGCCCGGACGGCGGCGGCGGCACCGATCCGGAGCCCTCGGTCCCCGGGTCCCCCGCCGGGCTGACCGTGGGGGCCACCACCACGTCCTCGATCGCCCTGAGCTGGAACGCCGTCTCCGGCGCGACCGGGTACACCGTCTACCGGAACGGCACGAAGGCGACCACGTCCACCGGCACCTCCGCGACGGTGACGGGGCTGGCGGCCGACACCGCCTACCAGTTCGCCGTCAGCGCCACCAACGCCGCGGGTGAGTCGGTGAAGTCGGCCACCGTCAGCGGCCGTACGGCGAAGGCCACCGACCCGGGCGGCCCGACGACCTCGGTGCCCAAGCACGCGGTGACCGGCTACTGGCAGAACTTCAACAACGGCGCCACCGTCCAGAAGCTCAGCGACGTCCCCGCGAACTACGACATCATCGCCGTCTCCTTCGCGGACGCCACCGCCACGCCCGGCGCGGTCACCTTCAACCTGGACTCGGCGGGGCTGAACGGCTACACCGTCGCCCAGTTCAAGGCCGACATCAAGGCCAAGCAGGCCGCCGGCAAGAACGTCATCATCTCCGTGGGCGGCGAGAAGGGGTCGGTCGCGGTCAACAGCGACGCCTCCGCGACCGCGTTCGCCGACTCGGTGTACGCGCTCATCCAGGAGTACGGCTTCAACGGCGTCGACATCGACCTGGAGAACGGCCTCAACTCCACCTACATGACGAAGGCCCTGCGCTCGCTCTCGTCGAAGGCGGGCTCCGGCCTCGTCATCACGATGGCGCCGCAGACCATCGACATGCAGTCGACCTCCGGTGAGTACTTCAAGACGGCGCTCAACATCAAGGACATCCTGACCGTCGTCAACATGCAGTACTACAACAGCGGTTCGATGCTGGGCTGCGACGGCAAGGTCTACTCCCAGGGTTCGGTGGACTTCCTCACCGCACTCGCCTGCATCCAGCTGGAGGGCGGCCTCGCCCCGTCCCAGGTCGGCCTCGGCGTCCCGGCCTCCACCCGCGGCGCGGGCAGCGGCTACGTCGCCCCGTCCGTCGTGAACGCGGCCCTGGACTGCCTCACCAAGGGCACGAGCTGTGGTTCCTTCAAGCCCTCCAGGACCTACCCGGCCCTGCGCGGCGCGATGACCTGGTCCACCAACTGGGACGCCACCGCCGGAAACGCCTGGTCCAACGCGGTCGGCCCGCACGTCCACGGCCTGCCGTAGCCCCACCGGCCCTTCGGTCCAGCAGCGCCGCCGCTCCCCCGGCGGCGCTGCTGTGTGCGGGGGGGTCCGTACGCGGATGTCACCAGGGCAGTTCGCGCACCTGCTGGACGCACAGCACGACGAACAGAAGCCCCGCCGCGCCCAGCATCCCGTTGCTGAGCCAGCCGTTGCGCCACTCCCGCGGTGTGCGGGAGGAGTTCAGCAGCCACAGCAGGGTCAGGGCCAGGAACGGCATGAAGAACGCCCCCAGCACCCCGTAGCCGATGACCAGCCCGAACGGCTCGTCCAGCCACAGCAGCGTCATCGGCGGGAACGTCAGCCAGAGCAGGTACGCGCGGAAGGGCACGGACCGCTCCTGCCGTCCCACGGTGTCGCTGCCCGCCCTCTCCACGTCCCGGTCACCACGGCCGGCGGCCCGGATCCGCTCGACGAAGTCGGCGAACATCAGGCTCACGCCGTGCCAGACGCCGATGAGCGACGAGAACGACGTCGCGAAGAATCCGACCAGGAAGAGCTTCGCGGTGCCCGCGCCGAAGCGGTCCTCGAGGACCGTGCCGAGGTCGATCAGACCCCGGTCGCCCTTCGTCAGGGCGATCTGCGAGGCGTGCAGCAGCTCGGCACCGACGATGAGCATCGCGACGACGAAGATGCCGGTCGTGAGGTAGGCGACCCGGTTGTCGATCCGCATCACCTTCATCCAGGAGGAGTCGGACCAGCCCTTCGCGTTCACCCAGTACCCGTACGCCGCCATGGTGATCGTGCCGCCGACCCCGCCGATCAGCCCGAGCGTGTAGATCAGCGAGCCGTCCGGGAGCACCGGGAGCAGCCCGGCGAAGGAGGCGCCGACGTCCGGCACCACCCGGATCGCGACGTAGACCACGACGACGAACATGACGCCGATGAGGACCGTCATGACCTTCTCGAAGACCGCGTACTGGTTGAACCAGACGAAGACCAGGCCGACCAGTCCGGTGACGATCGCCCAGGTCTTGAGGCCGGGTCCGTCGGGGAAGAGCGCCACGATGGGCAGGGCACTGGAGGACATGGCCGTCGCGCCGTAGACGAAGCCCCAGACGACGACGTACACGGCGAAGTAGCCGGTGGTCCAGCCGCCGAGGGTGCGCCAGCCGTCGAAGAGGGTGCGGCCGGTCGCGAGGTGCCAGCGGCCCACCGCCTCCGCGAGGGAGATCTTGACGAGACAGCCGATCACCGCCGCCCACATGAGGGTGTAGCCGAATTTGCTGCCCGCGATGAGGGTCGCGACCAGGTCGCCGGCTCCGACTCCCGTCGCCGCGACGACGATGCCGGGCCCGATGTACTTCCAACTGGATCTACGTGGACGGGAGTCCAGCTCCCCGGTCTCTGTGGTGTCGCTCGTCTCGGCCATGTCGATCAAAGAAGCGCAAAGACCGGGTTCGCACAAGGGGGCATGTGATACCCCCGCCAGGCCCTCTCCTCACCAGGACAGCTGTGGACGTTCCGTGACAGGGGATAACGGTGCGCGCCCCCCGTCCCCGTGGGACGCTTGTCGCGCTGGACCGTGGGGCGCTGGACGGGGGAAGTGACATGACAGGCGCGCGAGTCGATCCGCTGGGAGGCGGGGATCCGGCGACGCTCGGCAGGTACGAACTGATCGGGAGGCTGGCTTCCGGCGGCATGGGGCGCATCTACCTCGCCCGGAACGCCGAGGGGCAGCTGGTGGCGGTGAAGACGCTGCTCTCCGAGGGCGTCGTCGGTGAGGTCGACCGGCGGCGGTTCACGCGCGAGGTGGGCCTGGCGCAGCGCATCGACAGCGCGTTCACCGCTCGGGTGCGGGACGCCGATCCGCAGGCGGAACTGCCGTGGATGGCGATCGACTACATCGCCGCGCCACCGCTCTCCGAGCTGGTGCGCACCGCTGGGGTGCTGCCGGCCTCGGCGGTCCAGTGGCTGGCGGCGGGTACCGCGGAGGCGCTGGTCACACTGCACCGCGAGGGCATCATCCACCG
>Ga0164308_10001398_pt1 | contig 12817 bp, 13 predicted proteins | sample Whisoiple_246_MG_FD_109983 | JGI IMG/M metagenome (GOLD analysis project Ga0164308, IMG submission 109983) | Soil microbial communities amended with fresh organic matter from upstate New York, USA - Whitman soil sample_246_MG | ecosystem: Environmental > Terrestrial > Soil > Unclassified >... | reverse complement strand
GGCGCGGAATTTGTAGCCCGGCGTGATGAAGATCGAGGTCTCGCCGGAAAGCGCTTTCAGGCGCCCGTCCTCGCCAGCGGCACTCTCGAGCAGCCGCAAAGCAGTCGAGCCGACGGCGACGATCCGCCCGCCTTTGGCGCGCACCGCGTTGAGCGTGTCCGCCGTTGCAGCCGATACAGCGCCGAACTCGGCATGCATGGTGTGGCCCGCGGTATCGTCGGCTTTCACCGGCAGGAAGGTGCCGGCGCCGACGTGCAGGGTGACCTTCTCGAGGCCGATGCCGCGCGTCTTCAGGCCTTCCAACAGCTTTTCGGTGAAATGCAGGCCCGCGGTGGGCGCAGCCACCGAGCCTTCCTCTTGGGCGAAGAGGGTCTGGTAATCGGTACGGTCCTTCTCATCCGCCTCGCGGCGGGAGGCGATATAGGGCGGCAAGGGCATCTCGCCGCGCTCGGCAATCGCTTGATCCAGGATCGGCCCGTGGAAGGAAAAGGAAAGGACTATCTCCCCTCCCTCATCTTTTTGTGAAACTTGAGCATCCAGTTCCCCGAGGAAACACACTTTTCCCTCGGTCCCGAACCGCACGACATCGCCTGTTTCAAGCTTCTTGGCGGGCTTCACAAACGCCCGCCAATGCGAGCCGTCGACGCGCTTGTGCAGGGTGGCCTCGATCGCCGGCTCGGCGCTTCCGCGCCCGATGCGCCGCCCATGCAGGCGCGCGGCAATCACCTTGCTGTCATTGGCCACCAGGCAGTCCCCGGCGCGCAGCAGTCCCGGAAGATCGGAGATCCCACGGTCTTCGAGGCTGGGCGCACCCGGTTTCACCACGAGCAGCCGCGCGGAATCGCGCGGGCTCGCCGGCCGCAAGGCAATGCGGTCGGCCGGCAGTGCGAAATCGAAGAGGTCCGTGCGCATGGTCCACCCTTTCCCACATGGGGAAAGGGCAAGGAAGGGCCTTACGCCCCCATCGTCGCTTTGACGATCTTGTCGGGATTCTCGACCGGCTCGCCGCGCTTGATCTTGTCGACGTTCTCCATGCCCTCGATCACCTTCCCCCAGACTGTGTACTGGTTGTCGAGAAAGCGGGCGTCGTCAAAGCAGATGAAAAACTGGCTGTCGCCCGAGTCAGGATTGCTTGCGCGCGCCATCGATACGATGCCGCGCACGTGCGGCTCCTTGTTGAACTCGGCCTTGAGCTTCTTGCCCGAGCCGCCGGTCCCGGTGCCATGCGGACAACCGGTCTGCGCCATGAAGCCGTCGATCACGCGGTGAAAAACAATCCCGTCGTAAAAGCCGTCCTTTACCAACTCCTTGATGCGCGCGACATGTCCCGGCGCAAGATCCGGGCGCATTTCAATCACAACTTTACCTTTGGTCGTTTCCAGCGTCAGCGTATCTTCTGGCTTCGCCATATCACTCCCTCTCACAATACACGACAGACAGACTAGTTCAGCGTTCGATGGTTGCCTTCTTGATGTAATCCATGCGCGGAAACTCTTTTGACAGATAGGCATTGCCTTCGTTCTGGATGCGGCTCTGGTTGGGACCGCGGCCGTTCGGCGCGCCCTCGCCATATTCGGCGTTAAGCGCCTCAACGACGTTCATTCCGGACACGACCCGCCCAAACGGCGCAAAGCCTGACCGGTCAAGTTGCGAATTATCGCCGAAGTTGATGAAGACTTGGCTGGTGCGCGTGTTCGGTCCGGCCATCGCATAGGTGACCATACCTTTCGTATTGCTTTGGGAGACGGGATCGTCGGAAATCTGCGCGGCGCGCCAGCGCGCCATGATCCCGGGATCGCCGTTGATGCCGAACTGCACCATGAAGCCGGAAATCACGCGAAAGAAACGTGTGTTGTCGTAAAAGCCGTTCTTCACGAGATTGTAGAAACGGTCGGCGCCTCTCGGCGCCCAGGCGCGCGTCACCTCGATCACGAACACGCCCTTGCTCGTGTCGAATCGCGCCTTGTAGGTCGCCGGTGCCTGCTCGCGCAGGCCCGCGGGATTTTCCAACGCCGATTGTGCGAAAGCGGGGGCTGCAAAGAGCACCAGCGTGAAAACGAGAGAGATCCATTTGAACCGGCGGGTGATCATTGCACTCCTCGTTGTGGCGGCGCGACAATCAGCGCGCAAATTTCTTTTTCAGGCGCGCGACAACCGGTGCCGGCACGAAGGCCGAAACGTCGCCGCCCATGCCGGCGATCTGCCGGACCAATGTGGCGGTGATCGGGCGCACCGCCGGCGAAGCCGGCAGGAATACCGTGACGACCTCGGGCGCCATCGCGCCGTTCATGCCCGCCATCTGCATTTCATAGTCAAGATCGGTGCCATCGCGCACGCCACGGATGAGCATGGTCGCGCCGGCCTTGCGCGCCGCGTCAATCACCAGGTTCGAGAAGGTGACGCACGACAATTCGCAGTGGGCCTCGCGCGCAAAGGACGCGCAGTTCTCGTGCAGCATTGCCGTGCGCTCCTCGGCGGTAAACAGCGGGGTCTTGCCAGGGTGCACGCCGATGGCGATCACTAGCCGGTCCGCGACCCGGACGGCATGTCGCACCACGTCGAGATGGCCGTTGGTGACCGGGTCGAACGACCCCGCGTAAAGGGCGATTCTCGGCATAAACCGGGGTCTAACCCGCCCTCTTTGGCCTCGCAAGACCGCGGCCTTTGCGCCTTGAACCTTTTCCCCGGCGACCGCGACCAATGTGTCGGAGGCAGCCGGAAATCCACTGTTTTGTGACTCGTGTCACTGAACCAAAAGGCCGCCTTTCGTATTGCATTCTTGCCGAGAGCGAACGCTCCGGCGAGGCCTGAAACAGGGGGCTGTCATGTTGAAGTCACTCGCTGCCGTCGTGGTTGCCGCCACTATTGCCGCCGCGATCACCCTTTTGTCGGCGCCGACCACCGACGTGGTCGCGGGGCCCCTGCCCAAGCCAACCGCCGACGCAATGAAGGCCTGCAATGAGCAACCGTGGCCCTATTCCAATTGCGTCGGCACCGAGTTCGGCAATCCGAAGGTCCGGCTGATCACCATCGATCGCGCCGGCTGAGAAGGTGTCTTACCTATCCGCCAACGCGGCGCTAGGCTCTCTTCCGGGCAAAACGTCCTGAGGAGAGCATCAATGCGCCGCGCCGCTCTTGCCGCCGCCCTGCTGCTGTGGGCGGGCGCCGTTTCCGCGCAGGATTACCCTACCCGGCCGATCCGCATCATCGTGCCGACGCCCGCCGGCGGGCCGGTCGACGTGATGGCGCGCGTGCTCGCCAACGCGCTGCCACCGGTGCTCGGGCAGAATGTCTTCATCGAGAACAAGCCGGGCGCAGGCAACACGATCGGCTCGCGCGCGGCGGCATCCGCCGATCCGGACGGCTATACGCTGATGGTGTCGGCCGCGAGCGGGCTCATCATGAGCCCGATGATCCACAAGAACGCGGGCTACGACGCTTCGAGCTTTGCCTCGATTGCGCTCGTCGCCGAGACGCCACAGGTGTTGGTGGTAAACGCGCAGACGCCGTTCAAGGCCATCGCCGATCTCGTCGCCTATGCCAAGGCCCATCCCGGCAAGCTCAATTATTCGACCGGCGGCGTCGGCACGCTGCCGCATCTCAATGCCGAGCTGTTCAAGTCGGTGAGCGGCACCAACATTCTGCACGTGCCTTACAAAGGCGGCGGCCCGGCGCTGACGGCGGTCGTCGCCGGCGAAGTGCAGATGACGTTCGACACCGTAAGCACCTCGTTGCAGCTGATCCAGGACGGTAAGCTGCGCGCGCTCGCTATCGTCGGCCCCAAGCGCGCGCCCGAACTGCCGGACGTGCCGGCCATGCCGGAGATTGGATTTCCATCGGTGACGAGCGGCGCCTGGACCGCACTGATGGCGCCGCGCGATACGCCGCCTGCCATCATCGCGAAGCTCAATACGGCGACCAATGCCGCGCTTCAGGGCGATGCGATGAAGACCGCGCTGGCGAAGCTCGGTGCACAGCCACGCGGCGGCAAGCCTGAGGATTTGACCGAACACATCCGGCGCGAGACAGAAAAGTGGAAGCCGATTGTCGGCGCGCTGAATTTAAAGATGGACTGATCGAATGATTTTCTCTCGCTTCGCTTGCTGTCTGTTTGCGTTGCTTGCGTCAATAATTTCCGCTTTGGCGCAAATTCCACCCAGTCCAGCCGAGCTGCAGGTCTATCGCGGCCTGCATGCGGCGGCAGCGAAAGGCGACGTTGGCGAGATCGAGAAGCTGGTGAAGTCGGGCGCGCCTATCGATGCACGCGACGGCCACGCCCGCACGCCGCTCCATGTCGCCGCCTTCATGCGCAAGCCGGACGCCGCGCGCGCGTTGATGCGGCTCGGCGCCGACGCCAATGCGCTTGAGGCGCAGAAATACGACATCGTCACCATCGCGGCGGTCGCCGACGACGTGCCGGTGCTGAAAGTCGCGCTCGAGGGCGGCTGCAAGGCCGGTAACGTCACCAGCCCGTATTATGGCACCGCGCTGATCGCCGCCGCGCATCTCGGTCACGACGAGGTCGTGCGCACGCTGATCGCCGCCAAGGCGCCGCTCGACCACGTCAACAACCTCGGCTGGACCGCGGTAATCGAGTCGATCGTGCTCGGTGACGGCGGCAAACGTCACGTCGCGACGCTCAAGGCGCTGGTGGACGCCGACGCTAACATCAACCTTGCCGACCGCTCGGGCGAAACACCGCTCACGCTCGCGAAGAGGCGTGGCTTCAAGGAAATGGCCGCGATCCTCGAGAAAGCCGGCGGGCGGTAGACGCCAAGGTTCCCGATCGGGCTGGGCCATACTGTTCTACCAGTTTTCAACCCCTTTTTATTTTTTGGAACGAACTCAATACCTTCGCGTTTCGTCTGCGGTGGGGTGCAAGTGAATGTGAAAGGGCCATAAATGGCCGTGGGGGACAATTACCGGGCGAAGGCTCTCGAGCTTCTTGCCCATGCCGACACCGAACGAGACCAAGCAGCCCGCGCCGAGCTCGAAAGCTTGGCGGCCGCATATTTGCGCCTCGCGGAGCAGGCGGAGCGAAACAGCGACCTCATTATCGAGTTCAAGCTGCCGCCCGAACAAGAGAGCCGTAAACGGAAGCGCTGAGCGGTATGGGACGTCCGCTAGGCGTTGGCGACTATCCCCGTGGCCTCAGTTGAAATGGTAGTTCAAACCGAGGCGAGCGATGTGACTTCGCAGATCGACACTGTGCGTGAATGGATTATTTTGCGCGAAGGGGTTAAGGCCCGGGGTTGTGATAAAGCCCACCCCGGAAACATTGCCGAAATCAACGTAAAGATACTCGGCCTTTAGCGTCCATTTCGACCACAGCCCCGCTTCGACGCCGCCGCCAATCGTCCATCCGGTCTTTGTGCGTGAGAGTGAAACCGCTTCGGCGGCATTTGGACCGCCGGGACCGTTACAAGCAGCAATGTTGCCGCAGTTGTCGGTGAATGCGAAGTCGCCCTTCAGCTGCGTGAATGCGGCGCCGCCGGTGATGTAGAACAGCCAGTTGTTGCTCGCAAAGCCAAGGCGTCCGCGTACCGTCGCGAGCCAGTCCGTCCTGACCGATGAAGCGATTGTGAATGTAGCCGGTGCGCAGCACGGATAGACGCCGGTTCCGCTGCTCGATCCCCCGAGGCCGAAGTAACCGAAATCCGCCTCAAGGCCGGCGACAAAATTGCTCCATTGCCAATTGTATCCGCCTTGAATGCCACCGGTGAATCCGCTGACGCTGGTCGACTGGAGGCCAACCGCATTGACGGCCGGGACGCTTGTGACGTCGAAGTACCCTAACGGGCTGAACACGGCCGAGGTGGGATCATCGCTGTGACCCCATGCTCCGCCCGCATTCAGGCCGACATACCATCCGGACCAGTTGTAGACAGCGGGCACCGCGCGGACGGGCGCCTTGGCCGGCATGTCCGCTGCCACGGCAACTTGGGTGACTGCGATTGTCGAAGCCACTATCGCTGCAAGGGATAAGTAACGCACGGGCGCCTCCCAGTAGCGTCAGACATCATAGTGCGGGATTCGCCGGCGCCCCATACTGGTTGTGTGGAACACCGGATAATTTCCTGGGTTGTAGCGATCAGGTTACACCGACTAAGTTTCGGATTACGCGCCTGAATTGCAAGGCTGTCGGCAGCGCCTAGCTTGCGCGTCTCGCCATGGACAGCCAGAGGCCGCCGCCGATCAGCGCCACACCGGAGAGCCGGCCGAGCAATGCATTGTAGCGCGGCTTCATGAACCAGGCGCGGCCGAGGCCCGCGGCAACGGCCCAGGCCGCATCGGTTAAAGCGGCAAGCACCAACGATACCGTGCACATCACGAAAAGCTGCCAACCCACGGGCAACGCCGGGTCGACGAATTGCGGCAGGAAGGCCGTGAAGAAGGCAATCGTCTTCGGGTTGGTGATGGCGACGAGGAAGCCGCGCGATATGTGCACGCGGTGCCGCGGCGGCGCAGCCTCGGCGGCGCGGCCGGCGGTTCGCCAGCTCTGGATGCCGAGCCAGATCAAGTAGGCCGCGCCGATCCAGCGCAAGACTTCAAATACTTCGGCGGATGTTTTGAGGACCCAGTTCAGGCCGAGCGCGATGCAGAGGAGCATCACGGCGGTTCCGAGCGTTGTGCCGATCACCGTGATCAGCGCCGCGCGGGTGCCGCGGGTTGCCGCTGTTGCGATCACCAACGTCACGATCGGGCCCGGCACGATCACCAGCACGAACGTGATGAGGAGGAAGGCGGAGAAGAGGGAATAGTTCATGGCTGACCCATCATTCGATCCTGCCTAGATTGGCACGGGCAAGACTTCAAGCGATCTTGATTTAGTATCGGAGTGTTCCTGCGTTATCGGGGGTTATGACCAATCGACCCCTGAACCGGCGCGAATTCACCAGGTTAGCGGCAGTGTCGCTCTCCGCGATTCCCGCGACCCTCACGATGTCCCACGATGCAGCGGCGCAGAACGCCCCGGCACGAACCGTGAAATTCCGCGACGGCAAAACCGTGCCGGCCCTCGGACAGGGCTCGGCGCGTCTCGCACGGGGACGGCGTCCTCAAGCGGAGGAAGAAGAGGCGGTGCGCGCGGGCATCTCGCTTGGGATGACGGTCATCGACACGGCGGAAATCTACGGCTCCGAGGAATTCATCGGCCGCGCGATTGCCGGCCAGCGCGACCGCGTGTTCCTGGTCTCAAAGGTGTGGCCTAACCATGTGGCCGGCGACGGCATCGCGCGCGCCTGCGAGGCGAGCTTGAAGCGCCTCGGCACGGACCATCTCGATCTTTACCTTTTGCACTGGCCGCAAAAGGGCGTTGGCATTTCCCACGTGGTCGCGGGGTTTGAAGACCTGGTCGCGAAGAAAAAGATTCGCTCCTGGGGCGTATCCAACTTCGGGGTCCGCGAAATGGAAGAGCTATTCCGCGTGCCGCGCGGCGACCGCTGCGCAACCAATCAGATCCCTTACAGCCTCGACGACCGGGCCATCGAGCGTGGCGTGCTGCCGTGGTGCAGGAAACGCGGAATGCCGATCATGGCCTACTCGCCGCTCGGCGGCGAAGGCGCCAAGCTGCTACGCCACGAGACGCTGGCGCGGATTGGCGCCGCGCACGGCTGCTCCGCGGCGACCGTTGCGCTGGCCTGGGCCATTCGCGGCGGCGACGTCATTGCGATCCCCCAGTCCGGCTCGGTCGCCCACGTGAAGGAGAATGCGGTCGCGCTCTCGCTCACGCTGACGCCGCAGGACCTGCAAGCTCTCGACGCGGCATTCCCGCCAGGCGGCCGCTAGCGCGGATCGCGAAAGATCTCAGTCTTCGCTGTCGTCGCTGCCATCTTCGCTCAGGCGCTCGACCGACACGACCTTCTCGTCCTCGGCGGTGTTGAGCACGATCACGCCCTGCGTCGAGCGGCCGGCGATGCGGATGCCGGAGACCGGCGTGCGGATGAGCTTGCCCGCGTCGGTGACCAGCATCACCTGGTCGGCCTCTTCCACCGGGAAGGAGCCGACGATCTTGCCGGTCTTCTTGGTGAGCGTCATCGCCACGATGCCTTTGCCGCCGCGGCCGGTCGTGCGGTACTCGTAGGACGACGAGCGCTTGCCGAAGCCACGTTCCGACACCGTCAACACGAACTGCTCGGCGGCCGAAAGCTCGACGTAGCGCTTCTCGCCAAGCTCGATGTTCTTGACGCCCTCCTCCGCTTCCGCAGGCTCGGGCTCGTCGCCGGCCCCGCGCCGGATCGCGCTGGCACGCTTGTGGTAAGCGGCGCGTTCTTCAGCCGACACATCAACGTGGCGAAGGATCGACATCGAGATGACGTGATCCTTCTCGGCGAGCGTGATGCCGCGTACGCCGCGCGAGGTACGGCCCTGGAACACGCGCACCTCCGGCACCGCGAAGCGGATGCACTGGCCGCCATTGGCAGTGAGCAGCACGTCGTCCTTCTCGGTGCAGATCTGCACGTCGACGATCGCCTCGCCGTCTTCCAGCTTCATCGCAATGATGCCGGACGGCCGCACGTCGGCGAAATCGCTGAGCTTGTTGCGGCGGACTGTGCCGCTGGTGGTTGCAAACACCACGTCGAGCGCGGCCCAGTCGGCCTCGTCCTCCGGCAGCGGCATGATGGTGGTGATGGTCTCGGTCTGCTGCAGCGGCAGGATGTTGATCAGCGCCTTGCCGCGCGCCTGCGGCGCCGCGATCGGCAGCCGCCAGACCTTCTCTTTGTAGACCTTGCCGCGCGAGGAGAAATACAGCACCGGCGCGTGCGTCGAGGCCACGAACAGCCGTGAGACGAAATCCTCCTCGCGCACCTGCATGCCACCGCGGCCCTTGCCGCCGCGGCGCTGCGCGCGATAGGTCGAAAGCGGCACGCGCTTGATGTAGCCCTGGTGCGAGACGGTGACGACCATCTCCTCGCGCGTGATCAGATCCTCCTCGTCGACCTGGCCGGTCGCTTCGGCGATCACCGTGCGGCGCGGTGTGGCAAATTCTTTCTTTACCGCCGCCAGCTCGTCCTTGATGATCTTCTGGATGCGCGCGCGCGAGCGCAGGATCTCGAGATAATCCGCAATTTCGGTCTTGAGCTTCTCGAGCTCCTGCTTGATCTCATCGCGGCCCAGCGCGGTCAGCCGCTGCAGGCGCAGATCGAGGATTGCCCTCGCCTGCTCGGCCGAAAGCTTCGTCGTGCCCTTTGCCGATACTTTGTGACGCGGATCGTCGATCAAAGTCACCATCGCCGCCACGTCCTTGGCTGGCCAGTCGCGCTTCATCAGCGCCTCGCGCGCCTCCTCCGGATTTTTGGAGGCCCGTATGAGCCTGATGAACTCGTCGATATTGGCCACCGCAATGGCCAGGCCGACCAGCACGTGGGCGCGGTCGCGCGCCTTGCCCAGTAAGAACTTGGTGCGGCGGGAGACGACCTCTTCGCGGAATGCGATGAAGGCCGAGAGCAGATCCTTCAGCGTCATCACCAGCGGCCGGCCGCCATCGAGCGCCACGATGTTCGCGCTGAACGAGGATTGCAGCGGCGTGAAGCGATAGAGCTGGTTGAGCACGACGTCGGGCACCGCCTCGCGCTTGAGCTCGACCACCACGCGATAGCCCTGCCGGTCGCTCTCGTCGCGCAGGTCGGCAACGCCGTCGATCTTCTTCTCACGCACCAGCTCGGCGATGCGCTCGACCATCGCCGCCTTGTTCACCTGGTACGGAATTTCCGTGATGATGAAGGCTTCGCGTTCCTTGCGGACGGTCTCGGTCTCGACCTTGCCGCGCATCACGATCGAGCCGCGGCCTTCCTTGTAGGCCGAGTGGATGCCGTCGCGGCCGAGGATGATGCCGCCGGTCGGAAAATCCGGGCCGGGCACGATCTTGATCAGCTCGTCGATGGTGATTGCCGGATTGTCGATGAGCGCGACCGCCGCGTCCACCACCTCGCCGAGATTGTGCGGCGGAATATTCGTGGCCATGCCGACGGCGATGCCGCCGGCGCCGTTGACCAGCAGATTCGGAAAGCGCGCCGGCAGCACCACCGGCTCTGTTTCGCTGCCGTCATAGTTTTCCTGGAAGTTGACCGTGTCCTTGTCGATGTCGTCGAGCAGCGCCATCGCTGGCCGAGCGAGGCGGCACTCGGTGTAGCGCATCGCCGCCGGCGGATCGCCGTCGACTGAGCCGAAATTGCCCTGCCCGTCGATCAGCATCAGGCGCATGGAGAAGTCCTGCGCCATGCGCACCAGCGCGTCGTAGATCGCCTGGTCGCCGTGCGGGTGATATTTGCCCATCACGTCGCCGACCACGCGCGCCGATTTCACGTATTTCTTGTCGGGCGTATGGCCCTGTTCGTTCATCGAGTGGAGAATGCGCCGGTGCACCGGCTTGAGGCCGTCACGCGCATCGGGCAGTGCCCGCGACACGATCACGCTCATCGCGTAATCGAGATAGCTGCGCTTCATCTCCTCGGTGATGGAAATCGGGCGCACATCGGAAGGGGGTGCGTCCCCCGATTTGGGAGGTTCGGTGTCGGCCAAGACGGCGTCCTGCGTGGAATTTTTGTTGCAGTTTTTCTATCTGATTCAGGGTGACGACGCCACCCGAAATGAATGCCTATACCGCCTAATATCCCTATTTAATTCAAAGTGTTAATGCCCCGTGGCGAGTTCCGAAAACGGGCTATTTTTGGGCGCCAAATGTCGCCAAAAATCACGCCCCACCAACCGCCCGTTCCCGCGAAAGCGGTGATCAAGGGCGGCATCACTGAATCGGCAATTTTCTGCTCTGGCCACCGTCATAGGCCTGCCAAAGCACGCCGTTCTTCGAACGGCTACGCGCGGGGGTGAGCGGAGTTCATGGTAGTTTGGACGATCATGCCGCTCGAATTTCTCATTTCCGCGCTTGTGACCTTGCTGATCGTGGTCGATCCGATCGGCCTCGTGCCGTCTTATCTCGCGGTCACCCATGGGTTGCCGAAGCGCGCAAGGCGCAGTGTGGCGCTGCGCGCCGCCGTGATTGCCGCGGCCATCCTCGCCGGCAGCGCGCTCATCGGTGACTGGCTGCTGCGCACGCTCTCGATCGGTCTCCCCGCATTCCGCATTGCCGGCGGACTTTTGCTGTTCTCGATCGCTTCCGAAATGGTGTTCGGCGTACGCATCGAGCGGCAGTCGCGTCAGGCGGAAGATGCAATCGAGGAGCACGTGCGCAACGTCGCGGCCTTCCCGCTCGCCATTCCACTGATGGCGGGCCCCGGCGCGATCACCGCCACCGTGCTGCTCGCCGGCCGCAGCGAAGGCGATCCGATGCGGTTGACAATCCTGCTCGCGGTTATCGCCTTCGTCGCCGCGCTCTGCGCCGCGGTCTTTTTACTCTGCACGCGTATCGAAAAACTGCTCGGCGTGACAGGTAACATCGTGCTCTCGCGCCTGCTCGGCGTGCTGCTCGCGGCGCTCGCCGTGCAGTTTGTCGTCGATGGTGTGCGCGCCGTGCTGGCGTGAAGGCGGTCAGCAATTCGTGCCTAGACCCCCGCCATAGGCGTGCGAAAGCACGCCGTTCTTTGAACGGCTATGCGCGGGGGTGAGCGGTGTGCGGGAAACCGACCGCCTAGAACGGAATCTCGTCGTCCATGTCGTCGCGCTTGCCACCGGCGCCGGCCATCGCCGGCTTGCGTTCGCGTGACCCGGCGGTCGGACCCGCCGAGCCGAAGTCGCCATTGTCGGCCCCTGCCCCGCCACCGGCGCGATCGAGCATCGTCAGCGCCGAGTTGAAGCCCTGCAACACGACCTCGGTCGAGTAGCGGTCCTGGCCGTCCTTGTCCTGCCATTTGCGCGTCTGCAGCGCGCCTTCGAGGTAAACCTTCGAGCCCTTCTTGAGGTACTGCTCGGCGATCTTGGCGAGGCCCTCGCTGAAGATCACCACGCGGTGCCATTCGGTCTTCTCGCGCCGCTCGCCGGTGTTCTTGTCGCGCCAGCTCTCCGAGGTCGCGACCCGCAGGTTGACGATCGGGCGGCCATCCTGGGTGCGGCGGACTTCGGGGTCGGCGCCAAGATTGCCGACGAGAATGACCTTGTTGACGCTGCCTGCCATGGTGCTCTCCGCGTGGCGGATGACGCGTGCGGCTTCACCGGAAGCCGCCAGACGCCCGCCGTTTGAGGGCCGCGTGCCGCGCGTAGCCCCACATGAAACAAACTCACCCTAGACTTCGCCCCATGCTGTCCATAGAGGGCGGCAGCGCGTTTGCCCCTAATCCACAGAGGCTTTTTCGCGCCGGTGAGGTGTTCGAAACGGCGCCTTGCGGTTCCGTTCCTGATATGTTCTAGTCCCTTTTGCACCGGTTTTCAACCGTGATTCTGGGCCCGGTCTGGTGTTCGGGCTGGCAAAGGGTCAGCCTTCTGACTACGTCCGTCGGACACAGGCCCGAACGGCCCCGCATTTTGCCGGGCCGGCGGCGTGTCTTTGCCTGAGTGGCCAAAAAGCCAGGTTCAGTACGTCCAATACGAAGCTCCGGAATCCAATGCCCGAACGTAACAGCAAGCTTGCCCGCGACGCCCGCCAGATCACCATCCGCGGCGCGCGCGAGCACAATCTCAAGAACGTCGACGTCGCTATTCCGCGCGACAGTCTCGTCGTGTTCACCGGCCTGTCGGGCTCGGGCAAATCCTCGCTCGCCTTCGACACGATCTACGCCGAGGGCCAGCGCCGTTACGTCGAGTCGCTCTCGGCCTATGCGCGGCAATTTCTGGAGCGCATTGAGAAGCCGTACGTGGACCTGATTGACGGCATTGCACCGGCGATTGCGATTCGGCAGAAGAATTCAACGCGCAATCCGCGGGC
>Ga0164308_10001397_pt1 | contig 12829 bp, 11 predicted proteins | sample Whisoiple_246_MG_FD_109983 | JGI IMG/M metagenome (GOLD analysis project Ga0164308, IMG submission 109983) | Soil microbial communities amended with fresh organic matter from upstate New York, USA - Whitman soil sample_246_MG | ecosystem: Environmental > Terrestrial > Soil > Unclassified >... | reverse complement strand
TCCCTTCTTGTCTAGTTTCGTGGACGTGCTAGCAGTGGCGCGGGTGGCCCCGCTGCGAGTCGTGAAAGAGCGAGCTTCTGCGCGCCTCCTCGCGCTAGATTTGGATGGCACCCTGCTGCGCCGGGACGGGTCGATCTCGGCGAATACGGAGCGCGCCTTGCGCGCCGCCCGCGCGCGGGGGCTCACGCTGCTGTTCGTTACCGCACGTCCGCCGCGGCGCGCGCGCCTGATTTCGAAGGCCAGCGAACTTTCTGGCGTCGTCATCTGTGGCAACGGCAGCATCTTGTACGACTTGAAGTCAAATACGGTACTGCACGAAGAGCGGCTGTGTGCCCAGCACGCGTCGCTGCTCGTGGAAAGCCTACGAAGGGCAGTGCCTGACGCCGCGTTCGCCGTCGAGGTCGGCCTGGGTTACGGCTGCGACCTAAACTACGCGATCTTGCCTGAGCATGCCGACGATCGCATCGACCCATTGATGCGCCGAGCGGATGCCGTCGAGCTTTGTCGGGAGGGCGTGACGAAGTTGATTGTGCAGCAGCCCGACTGGCCGATGCTCGAGCTACTCCAGATGACGCGTGTGTTCGCCAGTTCACGGGCGACGGTCACTCATTCGGGCTCTCACTTCGTCGAGGTGATGGCGCCCGGCGTAAGCAAGGCCTCGGCGCTGCGGAAGTACTGCAGCTCACGCGGGATCCTAGCGGCAGAGGTGGTGGCTTTTGGTGACATGCCAAACGATCTACCAATGCTGCGGTGGGCGGGCTGTGGCGTCGCGGTGGCCAACGCGCATTCAGAAGTGCTCGCCGCCGCGGACCTCGTGACCCGCTCGAACGATGCGGATGGCGTTGCCTTCGCGCTCGAGCGTCTGGGTTACGCCTGAGCGCGGCGGCGCGAGACCGGACCGGCGGGCGACACCCGACCGCCGGGTGGTCGCGGGAGGCCGCACTCCGACTGACTGGCGCGGAGGCCAGGAACCACCCTTCAAGACGTCGCCAACCGCCCTTGACCCGTTGGCTGATGGTGCCACGCCGCGCTGCGTACGCATGATAGAAGCGAGGAGAGATGCCACTGCCTACGGAGTTGCCGCGTCTGATTGCCACTGATCTGGATGGGACGCTGCTCCTCCGTGACGGTTCAATCTCTGTGCGAGCCCGGCGAACGCTCGAGCGAGCCCGAGCGGCGGGCGTCCAACTGGTGATGGTGACAGGACGCCCGGCGCGTCACGTCGCCATCATCGAAGGCGTGACCGAGATCGGCGGTGTCGTGATTTGCGTCAATGGCGCGCTCACCTACGACTTGGACCAAGCGCTCGTAATCCGCGAAGAGCGGCTGCCTCCGGCCATCGCACGCGCGCTCGTGCAAGACTTGCGCCTGCGTCTACCCGGCATCTGCTTCGCGGTGGAAGTCGGCCTCGAATACGGTTGGGAACCGAGTTACGGCCTACATAGCAAGCGCAGCGAAGCGCCTGGCCTGCCGATCGTTGATGCGCTCGGGCTATGCGCGCGAGGCGTCAACAAGTTGATTGCGCGGCATCCGCAGCTTTTGCCCGACGAACTGCTGGAACACTCGCGCGACCTTTTTCTCGAGCGCGCGCAAGCGAGCTTCTCCGGGGCGCCATTTCTGGAAATCAGCGCGGCCGGGGTGAGTAAAGCGTCTGCCCTAGCAACCTATTGCGCGGAGCGAAACATCGACCCCGCCGGAGTCTTGTGCTTTGGCGACATGCCCAACGACTTGCCGATGCTCGAATGGGCGGGTCATAGCGTCGCGATGGCCAATGCGCACCCGAGCGTGCTCGGTGTCGCCCATGAAGTGACCCTGTCGAACGAGGAGGACGGCGTTGCCACGGTCATCGAGCGGCTATTAGCTGGCGCGCTCGTCAGTGAAGGGGCTAACCTGGCGCGGTGAAGGTTCTATTCGTCGGAGGCACGGGAATCATCAGTCGGTCATGTGTCGAGCTCGCGCTCGCGCGCGGCATGGAGGTCACCTTGTTGAACCGCGGCGGGCGAGAGCTGGTCCATGGCGCGCGCTCGATCCAAGGAGACATTCACGATCCGGCCCTCGCTGGTCGGTTGGGAGACGAGCGCTGGGACGCGGTAGTAGATTTCATCGTATTCAAACCAAACGAACTCGAGCAGCGAAAGTCATTGTTTGGCGGCCGAACGGCTCAATATGTCTTCATTAGCTCGGCGAGCGTGTATCAAAAGCCGGCGAGCGATTACCTGATTACCGAGTCGACTCCGCTCGTGAACCCCTTCTGGGAATATTCACGCGACAAGATCGCCTGCGAAGAAGCTTTGCTGCGCGTGCATCGTGAGTTCGGGTTTCCGATCACGATCGTTCGCCCTTCGTATACCTACGACCGAACCCTGGTGCCGCTGGCCGTCAACGCCTGGGGTAAGACCTTCACGGTCGTGGACCGCATGCGCCGCGGTGCGCCCGTCATCGTACCCGGCGATGGTTTGACGCTCTGGACCATGACTCACAGCAGAGATTTTGCCCGGGGGCTGGTCGGTCTGATCGGGCACCGCGCCGCAATTGGGCATGCGTTTCACATCACCTCCGACGAGGTCCTTACGTGGAACCAAATCTATCAGGCGGTGGCCGAGGCGGCCGGCGTCTCCGCACCCAAGCTCGTGCATCTGGCGACCGAGTTCATCGCAACGGGCGTCCCCGACGCCGCCGGCAGCTTGCTCGGCGACAAGGCCAATTGTGCCGTGTTCGACAATAGCAAGATCAAGCGCTTCGTCCCGGACTTCGTGGCCAACACGCGTTTTTCCGACGGCATTCGCGAGAGCATTGCTTGGTTCGACGCTGACCCGTCGCGCCGACTCATCGACGAGCAGGCCAACGCGCGCTGGGACGCCCTGCTGCTCGCCAACGAGCTTGGTCTGGCAGCGGCCAGACGCATCGGTACTTCGAGTTGATCAGGCGACGGGGTCGATCAAACGGATATCGGCGCCCATATCGCGCAGCTTCGGCACCAAGCTGTCGTATTTTCGACGTAGCTCCTGAATGTTCGAGAGCTGGGTGATCCCTTCGGCCACCAAACCCGCCACGACCAAGCACATCCCGGCGCGGATGTCCGTAGGCAGGGTGAAATTGCCACCATGAAGCGGGGTAGAACCTTGAATCACTGCCGAATGAACGTGGTTCTTGAGCTTGAAACGGCAAGCCGCTTCGCCCAGACAAGACGAGAACAAAGTGATGTTCGCGCCCATCTGATTGAGCAAGCTGGTGTAGCCCAAGCGATCCTCGAAAATGGTTTCGTGCAGAACGCTCATCCCCGCAGCTTGCGTGAAGAGCACCATGAAGGGTTGTTGCCAGTCGGTCATGAAGCCCGGATGCACCTCCACTTCGACGTGGCTCGAGCGCAGCCGCTTGCCTTGCGGCGCTTGAACGTAGACCCCTTCTGAGTTGACCCGAAACTCCGCGCCCATGCGCTGGATGAAATTCAGGAAGCTGTATACGGAATCGTGTCTCAAGCGATCGATCAACACATCTCCGCCGGTGGCCAGCGCAGCGACCGCGAACGACACTGCCTGATTGCGGTCGGGCATGCAGCGCAGCTCACAGCCGTGCAGCCGCTCCACGCCCTGAATCACGTAGGTGCGATGCGAATTCATCATGATGTCGGCGCCCATTTTCTGGAGCATCTTCACCAATTCCAGAATTTCTGGCTCGATCGCCGCGTTTTCGATGATGGTGCGCCCGCGCGCTAGGGACGCCGCGATCAGCAAATTCTCGGTCGCCATCACACTCGGAAACGGCAGCACGATGTGCGCTCCGTGCAAACCCCCCGGGCCGACGGTCAGGTCGTAGCAGCTGCCCTCAAGCGTCACCTCGGCGCCCATTTCCGCGAGGCCCTTGAGGTGGAAGTCCACGGGTCGTTTGCCGATCTTGTCTCCACCTAGCCCGCTATACAATTTGGCGCGCTTGAAGCGATGCAGAAGCGGGCCCGCTGCCAGAATGGCTATGCGATTGCGCAGGCAAATCTCGGACGGGATTTCGAAGCGATCCACGCCTTTGGCGCACAGCCGCACGGTGTGCTCGTCCAGCAGCTCCACCTGACCGCCGATCGCCGAGAACATCTCTTCGACGATGGTGCGCTCGTTGACGTCGGGCGCGCCTTTGATCAGCACCGGTTCGTCGGTGAGTAGCGCCGCAATGATGCATTTGGTGACTTGATTCGAGCTGCCGGCGATGGACACGCGGCCGCCGCTGAGCTTCGAGCCGCCGCGGATTTCGATTAGTTGTTCGCTCACGGGCCGATTATGCACGAGCTAGCGACAGCGCAAGAGCTGGCAGGCCCGGAAGCTTCGACGCCCTCGGCCCGAGCCCCGAAAAGAACGCTCAATTTAGGCCGCGCAATGGCGGACCGGTGCCGCTGTCGAAGCCTTGCGGAGGTCATCGATCCCGTACCCGAGCCCCGCTAGGCGGCCCACACCCAATCCGGCTCCGAGCGCCGTTTGGCGCTCGGGACGCCGCGCCGATCCCTCGCAGATGCGCTTTTGCGCGCTGACGCCGACCCGACTGGGCCGCTCAGGCGGGCAGCCTACCGCAAACTCTTCAGGAATGGCCGAACGCCGGCGAGACCCGAGCGATCCAGAATGCGCAGGGTTTCGCTCCCCACCACCGCAATGTCGGCCTTGCCGCGCAAGAAATCCACGTCCGCGCGCTCTTGCACGCCGAAGCCGACGGCGAGCGGCAGAGGCGTGGCGGCGCGGGCACGAGCCAAGTAAACGCTGAGATCGTCGGCGAACGCGGTGTGACTGCCCGTGACTCCTTTGCGCGCGACGCAGTAAACGAATCCTCGCCCGTAGCCGGCGAGGGACGCCAAGCGCTCGGGCTTGGTGTTCGGCGAGTAGATGAAAATCGGATCCAGTGCTGCGTCGGCCATCGCCGTCAGGTAATCTTGCCCCTCTTCGGGGGGCAGATCGGGCACGATCGCCCCCTTCAAATCGGCCTTGGCCATGCGGTCCACGAACGAGCGCGTGCCGTGCTTATAAAGCACGTTGTAGTAGCTCATGAACAAAAACGGGATCGGGAACCGCCGCGCGACTTCGCTTGCGAACTCGAAGCAGCGTCCCACCGTCGAGCCGCCGCTCAAAGCAAGCTGGTTGGCTCGTAGAATGACTGGGCCGTCCGCGATCGGCTCCGAGAACGGGATCTGTAGTTCCATCAGCTCGACGCCGCTTTCGACCATGGCTTCGACCAAACGCAAGCTGGTGTCGAAATCGGGGTAGCCGAGCACGATGTGCGTCATGAGCAGAATTTCTTGCTGCTCGCGCTTCTGTCGCAGGTAAGCCTCAAGCACGGTAGGCCTCGGCTTTCTTCTGAATGAATGCCTCCCATTTCGGATCCTTGAAGGCATCCGCGATGGTGAAGATGTCTTTGTCTCCACGCCCCGACTGATTGATCAAGATCACGTCTTCCGGGCGAAGGTTTGGAGCTTCCGCGAAGGCCTGCGCAAATGCGTGCGATGACTCGAGCGCGGGGATCAAACCTTCTTTGCGGATGGTCAGTTTGAGCGCCGCGACCACTTCGTCGTCGGTTGCGGCGGCGAAGCGCGCGCGACCGGTCTCGCGAAAGGCGGCCAAGATCGGCGAAACGCCAACGTAGTCGAGGCCAGCCGCCACGCTGTGGGTTTCGTTCATTTGCCCATCACTATTCTGCAAGAAGTAGGTCTTGTAACCCTGGGCCACTCCGATACTGGCATCCGGACTCGATAGTCGGGTCGCATGTTGGTGCGTGTCCAGGCCGCGTCCGGCAGCTTCGACTCCCACCAGCTCGACCTCGGGATCATCCAAGAAACCACTGAAAATCCCCATCGCGTTCGAGCCGCCACCGACGCAGGCGTAGACCCGCTTGGGCAGCTGCCCCGTGCGATCTAGAATTTGCTTTCGCGCTTCTTGTCCAATGACGGATTGGAAGTAAGTCACCATTTCAGGGAACGGGTGGGGACCGCACGCGGTGCCGAGCACGTAGTGGGTGTCGTCCATGTTGGACACCCAGTCGCGGAACGCCTCGTTGATCGCGTCTTTCAAGGTGCGTGAGCCCTCCTTGACTGCGACGACCTTGGCGCCCAGCTGTTCCATCCAGAACACGTTGGGTCTCTGGCGTTCCACATCGACCTCACCCATGTAAATGGTGCACTCGAAGCCGAACTTCGCCGCCATGGTGGCAGTGGCTACGCCGTGTTGACCCGCTCCGGTCTCCGCGATTACGCGTCGCTTTCCCAAACGCTTCACCAAGAGGCCCTGGCCCATCACGTTGTTGGCCTTGTGCGCACCCGTGTGGTTCAAGTCCTCGCGCTTGATGTAGATGCGCGCCCCGCCAAAGTGCTTGGTTAGGTTTTCGGCGAACGTGAGCGGAGTGGGACGACACGAGTAGGTGCTCATCAGCTCCAGGTACTCGGCCCAGAACGTGGGATCATTGCGCGCCGCTTCGAACGCGAGCGTCAGCTGTTCGAAGGTGGCGTGTAGGATTTCGGGAATGTACGCGCCCCCGAAGCCTTGAAAATAGCCTCGTTCTGCGCGAATTGGCTCAGCCATGGTGCGGCTCCGTGGATAGGGTTTGCGAAAAAACTAGCTCGTCGGTACGACAATACAGTTCGGAGAAGATGGCGCGCTCGGCTCGTGGAAAAAACAGCGTGCGCTTCACCAGCAGCACGGGAAAGGTTGGCGAGACGCCGAGCACCTTGCACACCGCGAGCGGGGCGCAGGAAACCCGAAAGCTCTGTTCGGCGTGCGTGGGTCTCAAGTAGTAGCGCTCTTGCACGACCTGGGCGAGCGACACCCCCGACAGCGGCACGCTCGCCAAGTCGGGAAAGACCTCGGGATCGAGGAACAACTCCTCGCACAGCACGGGCCGGCCTTTGACGCTGCTCAGCCGTTGAAAATGGTATGCTTCACGTCCGGAAAATGGGTTTTCCGCGTCGTCGGGAATGCGCCGCTTGCGGACGTTGCGCACCAGCCTGCTCTCGATCTCGATGCCGCCTTTTTGGAAGCTCGATAGCGTTCCCGCTAGCGAAAACAGATCCACGCGCTGCTCCGCCTTGCGAACGTAGGTGCCGGATCCGCGTCGGCGTTCGATCAGCCCGCGTTGCACTAGGAGCTCGGTTGCTTGGCGCACGGTGGGCCGACCGATGCCGTGCTCTCGGGACAGTTCTGGTTCGGAGGGTAGCCGCGCGCCGATCGAGAGCTGGCCACTCGCGATTTGCTCACTGAGCAGCGCAGCCAGCTGGTGATAAAGGGGCAGTGGCGACGCGGGATTCAACACGGCAGGGCGGTAACCTGCTCCCAACTGGTCAAGTTGTCAAGACAACTTCAGTGGCTCAAAGCGCGCTCGCGGGTCTTGTGGAGAAAGCGCCAGGTCAGCGAGATCGCCGCCGTCGACAAGCCAGCCGCCAATCCGACCCATAGCCCACGGGGCCCGAGGCGAGTGTGGAACGCTAGCGAGTAGCCGAGCGGCAGGGCCAACAGCCAATACGCCGCGAAGGTCAGCGCGGCGGGCACACGTACATCGGTGAGGCCTCGCAGCGCACCCACGCCGATCACTTGGGCGCCATCGAATATTTGGAATACCGCCGCGACGATCAACAACTCCGCCGCGAGCGTGGATACCTCAGGTACCGTGCTAAACGCACGGGTCAGGAGCCCACCGGCGAATAGATATAGCGCGGCAAAGCTCAGCATCGCGATGAGCCCGGCCAAGAGCGCCCCCACGCCAATGGCTCGCGCGGCCGCCGTTCGGCCTTCCCCGTGGGCGCGGCTGATGCGCAGACTGACCGCCAGGGAAAGTCCGAGCGGCACCATGAAGGTCAGAGCGGCGAAGCTCAAGGCCAGCTGGTGCGACGCGAGCGGCACCGCGCCGAGCCAGCCCATCATCAACGCAGTTGCACCGAACGCCCCCGTTTCGAAGAGCAGCATGATCCCAGCCGGCACGCCCAAGCGCAACAATCCAACGAAGCGCTGGCGCTGCCAGCCGGACCAGGGAGCACGTCGCAAAAACGAAAAATGCCTAGAAAAACGCAGCCAAATCGCGATCGCGATCAACGCGAACAGGCGCGCCAGCAACGTCGCACAGCCGGATCCGATCAGACCGAGCGCCGGAAAACCCAGGTGGCCGAACACGAAGACCCAATTGCAGAAGGCATTCAAGCCCACGTCCAGAACGATGATGGCCATCGGTCCCCAGGCACGTCCAACGGACTCCGCGAATTGTCTCTCGACTTGAAATGTCACCGCGGGTACGAGCGACGCGGAGACCAATAGGAAGAAAGGGCGCACGATGGCCATGACCTCAGGTGGCTGGCCCAGGTGGTCGAATTGGGTCGAAGCGAGCGCGAGTAGACCGAACGCGCCGAGTGCCACGAGCAAGGCCAGGGCACGACCGTGGTGGAGCCACGACACGCAACCTGCCTCGTCTCCGGCTCCGTGGTCTCGAGCGGCAAAGACTCCGGGACCCGTCAGTAGGCCGACGCACACCACGTAGGACACGCTGAAGAGGCCTTGGGTGAAAGCGGCCGCCGCCAGCGGGATCGCACCCAATCTGGCAATGAATGCGGTGTCCGTGAAGCCGATCAGCATCTGGCTGACCTGCCCGACGGTAATCGGCAAAGCCAGGGCTAGCGTGGGGCCGAGTTCACGTCGAATGGCAGAGCCGGAGGACACCCAGGGTTTATGCCAGATTCGGCGCGCGCAGTTAGGTATTCCTGGCACAAGTAGAAGCCGGCAATGTGCAACGCTTGCGAAAATGAGCCGTCGCGAATCCCTGACTTGATGGCCGATATCTCGACGAGCTCGTGCACGATCTCTTCCGAGGGTTCTAGAGCTTGCTCGCCCGTGCCATCGAGCTCCTCGGCCAAGAAGACGTGCACGCGGTTGGTTTGTCGCGCAGGGTTCGCAAATACACTCGCCACGCTCGTCCACTTCGCGGCCGTGAAGCCCGTTTCCTCGCGGAGTTCTCGACGGGCGGCCGAAAGGGGCGTCTCGCCCGTATCCACGATCCCGCCCGGGAGCTCCACGCACACCGCATCCCCCGCGTATCGGTACTGCTTCACGGTCACCACGCGGCTGTCGAACGCGAGGGCGAAAATCTGCACCCAGTCCGGCTCTTCGATCACGTAATACGGGCTCAGCCGCGCGCCGCTCGGTAGTTGGCAGTCATCAGCGCGCAGCTTGAGCCAGCGGTCACTCAGCAGGGTTTCACTCTTCAGTCGAAGCCACGGTTTCACTTCTTTGCCTCGAAGGAGTGTGGTTCCCCTGCTGTCGGCGAGTCAAGGCTTGCGCGCGGTCGCGAACACCAGATAGCGCTCGAGCGCGATCCCGGCGGGGGTACGCAGGGCCTCGAGCTTGCGCGCGAGTCGTTCGCGCACGCGAGTGAGCTGCGCAGGCTCTAGGTCGGATAGGAAATTGCCGAAGGAGCTGCTCTTGCTCCAGGCGAACAGATCGTCGACGCCGCTCACTTGGTCGACGAAGGTGTGCGGCGTGACTCGAACGTCCCGGAACCCGGCCTCATTCAGCAAGCGTTCGAGCTCTCCGGCGTTGACCCGATAGTTCACGCCCGCGCTGTCTGCTGCGCCGGCCTCTTGCAAACCTTCTTCGATCACCGCCTCCCGGACCAAGGCGGCGGATTGATGCGGACGATCGGCGTTGGCGCTGTTCACTCCGAAGCGTCCGCCTGGTTTGAGGACTCGATGGGCCTCTTGCAGCGCCTTGGGCTTGTCCAGAACCCAATGAAAAACGCTGTTCGCATAGGCGGCGTCGAAGCTGCCGTCGCTGAAGGCGGAGAGATCTTCGGCGCGACCGACGCTGGCCTTGAAGCGCGGATTTTTGCGGGCTGCGAGCTCGATACGCAAGGGCAGGGGATCGATGCCGAGCACCTCTCCGTGGGGTGCGACGAGGTCCGCGACGTAAGCTCCCAACCTTCCGGTGCCGCACCCGATGTCGAGCACTCGCTTGCCCGATTCGAGCCCGAGCTCGGCAATCAGGATCTTTCCGTGGTTGAACTGGCGGACGCTCACTACGTCGTAGGTGGCAGCCAGTTCGGCAGAATCCAGCTGCAAGCTGACGGGGCGCTTCGGTGATACGGCAATGGCATTTTGGGTCATGAGTTTCCTGTCTGTTTTTCGAACTGCTGGCGACCGACCGCCTTCACTGTCCGGAGAGATGGTCGAGGCGGCCGAAGAGCTCGGCGAGCCGCGTTCGAGCGTCCGCCGGCAAATCGGCTTTCCCCGCTCCGTCACTCGAGCCGAGGCGACTGTCACCCCCCGCACCCAGCCCGGCCACGCTCACGTTCAAGCCCGTTCGCCCGAGGATTCGTCGCTCGAGAACGGGGGCGGTCATCGAGCCAACGCTCCGACGAACGTGACCGGCCCGCGAGGCGCGGGCTCCGGCAAATGCGTCGGTCGAGCGCCCGCTCGCCCTTCGTGCGCGGGGAGCAGACCGTCGGCTTGGCGAGTCCACAGGTCGTGATAGGCCCCGCCTCGTTCGAGCAGCTCGGCGTGCGTGCCATCCTCCACCACGCGACCCTCGGAAAATACCAAGATTCGGTCGAGGTGTGAAATGGTGGAGAGGCGATGAGCGATGACGAGCACCGTTTTGTCGGTCATGGCGGCGTCGAGCGCGCCTTGGATGGCCTGCTCCGTGACCGAATCCAAGCTCGAGGTTGCTTCGTCCAGGATCAATATCGGCGCGTTTTTCAAGATCACGCGGGCAATTGCTACACGTTGTCTCTGACCCCCGGACAGTTTGACCCCGCGTTCGCCGACCTCCGCATCGTAGCCCCCCGGGATGGCACGAATGAACTCGTCTGCATGGGCTCGCACCGCCGCTGCTTCGACTTCGGCGTCAGTCGCACCGCTCCTGCCATAGCGGATGTTCTCGCGCAGGGTGCGATGAAATAGCGTCGGATCCTGCGGAATCAAGCCGAGCTGCGCGTGTAGTGAGTCTTGCGTGAAGGAGCGGGTCTCGATTCCGTCGATGCGGATGGATCCGGACTGCGGATCGTAAAGCCGAAGCAGAAGATTTACGAACGTCGACTTGCCGGAGCCAGAAAAGCCGACCAAGCCGACGCGCTGCCCGGCCGGAATGCTCAGGGAAAACTGCCGAAAAACCTGCGCTCCGTCAGCGTACTTGAAGTCGACATCGGCAAACTCGATGGCTCCCCGCGCGATCGCGTGGCCGAAAGCGTCCGCGCCGTCGACCAGCTCATGAGGTTGGAGAATGTCCCGCACCCCGCTGCTGACGTTACCGAGCGCCTCGAACAACTCCAAAAATCGTCGACTGAGGTTCCGGACCTCGGCGATAATCAACAGTGAGAGGCTGACCGCCATTACGAATTGCCCCACGGTCAGCGTCCCCTGGCTCCAAACCGCAACCGCCACGGCAACCGTGCCCGCCTTGAGCAGCGCGGAGGCTGCGAATTGGAACATTCGCACGCGCTCCATGGCCAGGTTGGCCCGCAACACCGTGACGAGCTCCTGGTCATAGGCGCGCTCGAGCCGCGCGCGCTCGTGGGCGAGCTGAGCGAACAACCGTACGGTGGCGTGGTTGGACACCGAGTCGACCACCATACCGACCGTATGGCTGCGGGCGCTGGAAGCGGCTGCGGCGAGCGGTTGTGTGCGTCGCGCGAGGAGCAACGAGACGAGCACGAAACCCACTGACCACACGGCCGTGAACAGGCCGAGCCAGCGGTTGGCCGAAATGAGCAGCACGTTCGCGACGGCAATCACGATCGCCGTCGGCCAAAATTCCATGATCAACGCCCACAGCACCTGATTGACCCCGTGGGACGTCTCGTTGATCCGGTTGGCCAGCGCGCCGGCGAAACTTTCGTTCAAGAAGCGGTGCGAGTGCCGATGCAAATAGCCGAACAAAGCGCGGGCGACGTATTGGCGCTGGCGCGGCGTGACCCGTAGTTGCACGGCAGAATTGACGCGGCCGAGCACGAGTTCGCCCGCGCTCAGAGCTGCGAACAGCGAAAGCGGATAGACCAACCGCGGCAGCACGGTCTGCGGGTGACCATGACTGGTGGTGATGGTCGTGATGATGCGGTTCAAGGCGTAGGGGAGCAGAATTCCGCAAAGAGCATTCAAGGCTTCGCCCGACACGAGCGCGAGCAGCCAAAAGCGATAGCGCCCTCGTGCGACCAGCGCGATGAACGAAAGCGCGCCTCCGGGCAGCGAGCGCGAAACGGGAAATTGCAGCGTGTTGTCGTCGAACGCGGCCATGGGTCCTGAGAATTTGATAGACACGCGTCTACAATGCGAGACTTAGAAAGTCAAACCTGCTATTGGGGGGACGTGAGCATCCAAGTGGAACCGTCGGTGGCCACGGATTCGGTGCACGGCGTGAGCGTGGTTCGCGGCCTGTCCTATCTCTCGGACGGCGAGCGAACGCCGGATAGGGCACGACTCGACCTGTATCTGCCCCGAGGGCAGGCGCGCTTCCCCGTCATCGTCTCGATCCATGGGGGCGGGCTCGTGGAAGGTGACAAGAGTCACGAGGAGTTCGTCGGACGACGATTCGCGCGTTCGGGGATTGGCACCGCCGTCATCAACTATCGTTTGTCACCAGAGGTGTCGCACCCGGTTCACGTTCAGGATGTGGCCGCGGCGTTCGCTTGGGTAAAACGCTACATCGGCGAGTTCGGGGGCAGGGCGGACGACATGTTCGTCATCGGCCACTCCGCAGGTGCATACCTCGCCGCCTTGCTTGCGACGGATGGGCGTTATTTGGGCCGGCATGGGCTTACCTGCAAAGCGATTCGGGGCGTGGTGGCCGTCAGCGGTTTCTTCTGGGTCGAGCGCGTGGCGCCGGACCGACCC
>Ga0164308_10001396_pt1 | contig 12832 bp, 9 predicted proteins | sample Whisoiple_246_MG_FD_109983 | JGI IMG/M metagenome (GOLD analysis project Ga0164308, IMG submission 109983) | Soil microbial communities amended with fresh organic matter from upstate New York, USA - Whitman soil sample_246_MG | ecosystem: Environmental > Terrestrial > Soil > Unclassified >... | reverse complement strand
TGGTGCGGCAGGTTCGCGCGTTCTTGGAACAAGACTCACTCGGCGCGCAGCGCGTGGCGTCGATCCTCGCCGGTGAGGAAGCTCCATCGAGCGGGCGGATTCGCCTTGCGCCTGCGATTGACGAGCCGCTGTCCCACGCTCCGCCCAGTAGTCGGCCCTTTCGCTCGAGCTCGAACTCGCCCGCCGACAGTGCGCGATCGATTGCGAGCGCGAGCGCTCCGCCGCGAATGCACGACAGCGGCACGATCCGGCTGATCGTGCCCACGGCGCTATTTCTCGACGACGATCTTGCGGTGCTCACCGGCTATCGACGAGCCCTCAGTAGTGACGAAGTGATCGGTGAGTACCTCACGTCTGCCGAGCAGGCCGTGCGCCGGATTTCTGCCGCCCAACCGCCGGACGTGGTGGTGACCGACTTGGTGATGCCGGGCATGAATGGCATGGAGCTGTATCGCCGTGCGCTCGAGCTCGATCCGACTTGGCGACACCGTTTCGTGTTCATCACCGGGTCGGGCACGCTTGGTCATGTCGCCGACTTTTTGCGCCGGGTAGGTGGTCGGGCCCTGGAAAAGCCTGTCGACATTCGACGCTTGCGAGATGCAATTCGCTACGCCGCGACGGGCGCGCGGATTTTTCGGAAACACAGCGCAGACGGCTGATTTTCCGCCAATACGGTTCTTGGCGCGTGCCTCGCGCGGGTGACGGCACGTGGTAGGCTATTGACCCATGTGCCGAACCTTGGCTGTGCTGGGCTGCTCGCTACTGGTTGCCTGCGCGTCGAATGCTGCGGCGCCAGTTCGTTCTCCATCGCTCGACTACGCGCCACCCGCGCCCACCACCGCAGACGGTGACACGGTGGGTGCGGATCGCCGCGGTCCCTCGGACAAACTGCACGAAGGCGTAACGACTGATGGTCCTGCGCCTGGATGGGACGTAAACAAGGCAGGGCTCACCTCGGATCCAAAACGGCGTGTCGGTGGTGCGATCGATCCTCCGCCGGCCAACGGTTCGTCCCAGTCCAGATAGCGCGCTCGACTTTCACGCTCGCTGTGCGTGTTAGTCCATTCCTTGCTCACATGTAGGCTGAGCGATTACTCTTATTGGCTCGGCTCGTTGACGTGGGCGCGTGAGGCGGCCTACCGTCTACGGGGCTTTGCGCTTTCAGGAGGAATGAAGATGCGTGTTTTAGCGGCTTGTTTCGTGGGATTTCTAAGTTTGGGTGCGCTTGCAACCATGGCAGCCTGTAGTGATTCGACCGACGCGGCGCAGGCTGGCGCCGGCGGCGGTTCCGCAGCGGGCAGCGGCAGTGGTGGCAAGGCAGGTTCTGCGGGCGGCACGAGCACGGCGGGTACTGGCGGCGGCGTCACGTGCGGCTTTCTGTCGGATGAGTGCACGGCGTGCCTAACCGAAACCTGCGAGGATCAGACCACCGCGTGCGCCATGGATAGCTCGTGTGGGGCCGATTTGGGGGCGCTGTCGATTTGCGTCTGCGATCCCAATAAAGACCCCGACACCTGCATCGGCAAGTTCGTCACGGACAACGGCGACCTCGGCACGCAGTTGGCCCAGTGCTACACGCTCAATTGCGAAGACCTTTGCAAGTAACCTGAACGACCGAAGCCCTTTGCGCGCTGTCTCGATCGGCGCGCCGAGGGCTGGTCACTGGCCGGACTCTTCTTCGGCGGTAGCTCGCTTGATCTGATCGATGAGTGAGCCCGAGCCATAGGGGTTCGAACGCGCAGACGGGGGCACATCACTGCTATTGGATGGCTCTGCGGGTGCTTCCGGCGCGGAGGGCGCTTCGGGCGCGGCTGCGGTGTCGTTGGGGACGGTCGAGTTTTCGCCGCTGGCTTCAGCGGACAGCACGGGCTCGGGCTTGGGCATTGCTCGGACTGCCCGGGGCACTGCCCGCTTGTGCTCGACGGACAGGCTTTCGACGTCGACGACCACGGGAGCGCTGCTCGTCGCGGCACGCGCGGGTTCGCTCACCGGCTTTTGCGCCGCCACGTTGACCGCGGGAGCGGCCACGGCGCTGACCGGCAATGCCGGCGGTTTGGGACGTTGTTTCAAGCTGCGCACCAGCGAGGCACCTGCCGCGGAAGCGGTGACGCACACCAGCAGCGCGATACACGCGGACACCCAGCGCGGCCGTTCGCTCAGCGTGTCGGCAATTTGCAGGTTCATCAGCGCCGCTTGGTTGGGGCGATCACTGCTGCGCACGGGAGCAGCCGAGGGAATCGGCGAGGCGAAAGCAAGTGGGGCCGGCTGCGGTGGTGGCGACCGACGCCCAGGAGACACTGGGGCGGGGGTCGTCTCCGGGGTGAGCCGCGGCAAATGACCCGGACGTGGGAATGGGGTGCTCAGGACACTGCCCAAAGAGGCGCGCGGAAGCGGTGTCGGCGGACGGGAGAGGCTCGCGCCCGAGTCCATGTTCGGAAGGGACGAGCGAGTGGCGCGGACCAACCGGTCCGGCTCTGGCCTCTCCAGGGCAAACTCCAGAGTTGCCAAGGGACGCTCGTAGCTGGCGAACGTTCGCGGCGTGCCCTCGTCTGGAGGCGGATTGGAGGGAGGAGGGCGCCGGGCGGGCGGGACGCGCCCTGGGAACGGAGTGCCGATGGCACTGCCCACCGGAGGACGAATCGGTGTGGGGGTGGTGCTCGCGTTCGGCTGAGGGGCTGGCCGGGAGCTCCCGCTCGCTAGCGGAGCCGGTCGGGAGCTCGCGCTCGGTGGCGGAGCCGGTCGGGAGCTCGCGCTCGGTGGCGGAGCCGGCGGAGCGGGTCGGGAGCTCGCGCTCGGTGGCGGAGCCGGCGGAGCGGGCCGCGAACTCGCGCTCGGTAGCGGAGCTGGATGAGCGCTCGCGCTCGCTGCCGGGATCAAGGTTCCGACTGGCCGCCAATTGGGCATGCCTTCGCGCCAGACGAGCGCGCCTTCGCCCAGCTTGCCGCCGCGTCGAGCGAGGATCAGCTGCTCGATCGTCATCTGGACCAGCTCGGTTCCGCCAAGGTCCACGTACCAGAGCGGCTTTTCACTGGGGGCGATCGAATGTTGTCGCGGCCTTGCTGGGGCTGGCGACGACGGATGAGCCTGTTGTGCGCTCTCTCGGTCGAGCGGGCGCCACGCGCGTTCGTCGTCGACCAGGCTCGGCTGTCTCGAGCGAGCGCGACCTTCACCGATCAGCGCTGCCGCCGACTGCGAGCTCATCATGCGCGTCGCGTCTTCGTCGTCGTCGCGCACGCTTGCGATCTCGACCGGCGGTGGTGTCGGCTCCGAGCGGCGATCGGCAAGCGCGCGATCCAGGCGCACGAAGTAACCGCAGTCACAGCGCAACACTCGTTGCTTCCGTGCTTGCTCGCCGTTCGTCACATGACGCCGGCCGCAGCCGCTGCAGTCGACCTCGTGCAATCCGCTCATCGGGGGCCCGGCAGCATACCTCCGGCTTGTGAGCCGGCAAGGGCCTTGGGGCGTATTTTTCTATGCTTAGAAAATCAGTGCCCCGTGGAGGCCCAAAACGTAGCTATCGAAGGCTGGATAATCCCCGCTCTTGAGCATGCCGTTGTAGCCGCCGTGCACCCCGACGTCGATCAGCGGCAAAATCGTCAGGTCGAGGGTGACGCCAGCGTCCGCGGTGGCAGCCGAATGGCCGTCACCTATTCTGCCCGAGAGGTGCCCGTAGCCGAGGTGCGCGTAGATCCCCGGTTCCAAAACTTTCAGGAACGAGAGTCGCCCACCGACGATCCCTTGGGAAAGCTTGGCCCCCGCGTCACCCGCGAAGGTGTGGTAAGCGCCGCCGATCTCCGGCGTGAGTTGCACCACTGCCAAGTCCAGCTTGTAGCCGAGCCGAACGTTGAAGCCGGTGCCACCTGCCACGTCCGTCTCTTCGACGCCGTTGCTGTAGTCCAGGTCGACGCCAATGGCTGTGCCGCTCTTGGCCTGCGCGCTCCGCGCGGAAACCAGCAGGGTCGTGGAAGCGAGCAACGCGGGCAGGACGCGAAGAGCAAGGGAGCGAGATCGAGACATGGGGCAAACTCCTAGGTTAGTGAATCGGACACACAGCAAACGCCGAGCCAGCGCCCGAAACAAGTGCCGCCGCGAGTTGCCGCAGATTGTGGCGCTCGCTCGTGGCAGGTTGCGACGCAAATCGGGCGCGTGCGAGGCAAAATGTCGCTGAGTAGCGGGAACGGGGCGCTTGCATTTGCAGCCATGCATCGCGGCGGCTTAGCCTGCACCCCGGATGGTGCTTCGCTCGCTTGTCAGTCGCAAAATCTGGCGCCTGCTGTGCGTGCTCGGTTGGCTCGTGTTCGCCTGGTTGCGCCCTCGTTTGGCGCTCGCAGAGACGCTGCAGGCAGCGATCGGCAGCAAAGCGTTCACGCTCGGTGAGGGACGCGTGGCGTGCGCACCGCCTGGCGGAGGCTGGACCATCGAGCCCGCGTCGCAAGCACACGCCCTGCGACCGCCGTCGAGCGGCGAAGCGATCGGCAAGCCGGTCACGCTGCGCGTCGCGAATTCACTGGCCTCGTGCGGGAACGAATCGAGCACCCTCGAGCTCCTGGCTACTGCGCGTTCGCCGAGCGTCGATCCGAGCAGCGTGGTGCTGCTGTTGGATCAAGGTCGGCTCGAGCTTCACGGTAGTCGCTTGGCCGGGGCGGCCGTTGCTTGGCGCAGCAACACCGCGTCGGGCGTCGACGTGTGCGAAAACCCCAAGCTGGAAAACGGCGTGGAGCGCTGCGTGTTCGAGGTCGGTCACGGGCTATCGGCAGATCCCGCGAGCGGAAACCTGTCGCTGATTCCCGCTGGAGGGCGCGCGGGCCCGGACGTGAGCAACTATGATCTCCATGGTGAGCTGAGTAATCCGAATAGCTTCGTGCTGACCCCGGCGCGCGTCGTGCTGTCCAACGTCGTGCCGCAAGATGCTTCCATCGATTTATCGACCGGCCACGGTGAGGTGGAGCTGACTCACCCCGAGGCGGTCGCGGGCGTGGATTGCGGCGTGCAGCGCTGTGAGCTCTCCGGGCGCTCGTTGCGCGTGCGCTCTCTCTCCAGCAACGTCGGCTCGGTCGATGTCAAGTTTCGGCTCATCTCCGGGGTCGTCGTCAGCAGAGGTCCGGGTTTCGATGCGGCGCCTTCGGTCTCGCTCGCTGTCGTGCACTGCCCGATGTCCGTGCCTTCCGGGCCGCTGTTGCGAGATACCGAAGCCGCCAGCATGGTCCTGCGCATCGAAGGTCGTTGCGCCAAAGAGGTGCCGTCCCTCAAGTTCCTGATCGGCTCGGAACCCGCCGAAGTGCGCATGACCTTGGTGGACTCGGCGGGAACGGACGTGCTGATCTACGTCGGCAACACGTCCTCGGCCGCGCTGACCGTCACTGCCGTGCACGAAGACGCCCAGAGTGTGGCCGTCGCAATTGCGCGCGTCGAAACCACCGTGGTGGCCAGGGCCAGCGCGTCGCTCGAAATCCCCGGCCACAAAAACCTCGGCTTCATTCCCACGAATCGCCCTGCGATCGTGCATTTACCGCCGCTTGGTCAGCACGGGCAGCTCGTCCCGCTGCCGGTGCCAGGCGTGTACACCGTGCAAAAGCAAGGCTCGACGTATTCGGTGATGGGAGACCCGGACGCCTCGGGGCAGGTCGGGTTGCGTTTCGGCTACCGCGTCGACTCACTGCCCGGTGCTTTGGCCGAGGTCGATTTGGGCGTTATCTCGAGTCCGCTGTTGCGCCAGGTTCACGAGGCCAACTTGCCGGCGCCCATCGGCGGCTCTGCGCTGGGGCCGCGACCGATCGTCGAGTTCGTTTGCGGAACGCCGGACAACCCCGCGGAGCGCATCGTCCCCGGGATTACCGCGCACCTGCCGTTCGAAAGCCGCGACAACTGTCGGCTGATATTTCACCGTGACCGGTTGGCGCTCAGCTACGGCACGCAGAAGCTCAACTTGGAGATCGACGTGGTCGATTCGGACGGTGCATCGCGCGCCGAGGGCCACGTGTCCGAAACCATCGTGATGCGCCCGGGAGCAGACCCGATCTACGCCTGGATCAACGGCGTGAAAGCTCCCTTCGACCGGATTTTGGTGCGCTTGTCGCATGCTGCGGACGAAGCGCACTACGTGGGCGCACTAGAAATTCAGACCGGCGCTCCGGAGGTGAAGTGGGCAGCGATCATGGGCACGGGGCGCGCCCGATTGTACGCTACGACCGCAATCCCGACTGGTCTGTATCGATTCGGCGACGACGCTCACAGCGGAGTGCTCTCGCTCAACTTCGGCGTCATCTCGCGTTTGACCTGGTTGAGCAGAGATGGGCACGAGGGATTTCTCGGGCTCGAGGCCGGGATCATGGCCATCGGTTTGGCCAATGACACGAGCACCACTGGCCAGTCGTTGACTGAAATCGGTGCGGTCGCCGGCTTGGGCCTGAGTGTGCCCATTGCCAATCGCTCCACGCCGACGCAGGCCGCGATCAACCTACACGCTTGGTTCGAAGTCGATATCTCGCACCACGCGGGTGACAGCCAGGCCAGCCGCACGTCGGTCATCTTTGGGCCGAGCATTTCCATCGGCAATATCGGAACCAACCTGTAGCAATTCAGGGCGGGCGTTGCGCGTTGGCCGGAGCGCCCGTATCCTTGCGGGATGCGCTTGGGTTTTCGGGTTGTCGTCATCACTTCGCTCTCGCTTTTGCTGGCGCTGGCGTGTGCTGGCGGTGGCGAAAGCCAGTGCCTCAACCCTCAGCCCGAATTCCCGTCGTGCCGCAACGCCGACGGTCCCGGTCACACCGGTGGTTCACCCGGGGCCGCCGGCTATGACGGCCCGTCGGCGTCGGTTGGAGGTACGTCTTCGAGCGGAGTGGGCGGTTCCGGGAACATGGGCGGTGAACCCGTGCCCAACGATGCCGCTGGGAGCAGTGGTGATTTCGCCGGAGCCGGTGGTGACGGCGCCATCGAACCCGGCGTCAACGCGGGTGCCGGCGGGGCTGCCGGCGCAGCGGGCAGTGATGACGGACCGTGACGGGCCATCCCGCGCAAGCCGGAAGTAGCTCCATGGATGACACACAAAGCGTACTTCGCGACTTCTCGGTGATTGCGGTCGTCGGTCTGAGTCGTGATCCGCGCAAGGCCGCACACGCCGTGCCTGCGAGGCTCCAGGCGGCCGGCTTCCGGATCGTCCCCGTCAATCCCGAGGCCAAAGAGCTGCTGGGCGAGCCGGCGTTCGCGTCTTTGTCCGAAATCCCTTTTCCAGTCGAGCTCGTGCTGGTTTTTCGGCCAGCGCGTTTCGCTCCCGAGATCGCGCAGCAAGCTGTGGCAATCGGCGCTCGTGCGCTTTGGTTGCAACAGGGCATCTACTCTGCAGAAGCTCGCAGCATCGCCAAGGGCGCGGGGCTGCGCTATGTCGAGGACCGCTGCGCGGGAGTGGAGCGCGCGCTGTACGGAATCGTAAAGCGTTGACCATGCCATAGCGGCATATCTCCCCGCGCCGCCGCCGGGGACAATTTGCAACACGCCGACTTGCGTTGCGCTCCTTGCGCGGCGGCGCATAGAGTCGACGATTGTCGATGACGGAGAGTTTGGTCGAAGAGATTCCGATACAGGCGATCGCTTCACGGCTTGGTCTGCAAGCGACCCTGGACGCGTTCGCACGCCAAATCGCCATCCTGGACGAACGCGGCATCGTGCGCCTTGCCAATGCCTCGTTGCGACGATCGGCTCTGGAAAACGGCTGGGATCAGGCTCGCGCGTTGCTGGGAGCCGATTATTTCGAACTCTGGCTGGCGCTATCGCACGCGGCCGAACACGGCCGCAAAGTGCAAGAGGGATTGGATGCGGTGCGTGACGGGCGACAGCAAGTATTCACGCTCGAGTACTCGACGTCCGCCAGGGGCGCGACGCGCTTCTTTTGTTTGTCGGTCACGCGCTTCGATATCGAACACGGCCACGCCCTCGCGGTCGAACAGGAAGACATCACGCCGCGCAAGCAGTTGGAGCGACGGCTCCACCACGCGCAGAAGATGGATGCGATTGGCCAACTCGCAGGCGGAGTCGCGCACGACTTCAACAACCTTTTGACGGTAATTCGCAGCTACAGCGATCTCCTGCTGCAGGACCTCACACCCGGAGGGCCGCAGTACAGTGACATCCAGCAGATCTTGAAAGCTACGGATTCGGCGAGCGCGTTGACGAAGCAACTGCTCGCCTTCGGTCGCCAACAAATGGTCAGGCCGGAGGTGCTCGACCTCAATTTGCTGATCGAACAGTTGGACAAGATGCTTCGCCGCTTGATCGGCGCCGACATCGAGTATGTCACGCTGTTCGAACAAGAAGCGTTGCGCGTCGAGGCTGACGTCGGCCAGCTTCAACAAGTTTTGATGAACTTGGTGATCAATGCCCGCGACGCGATGCCCAATGGCGGCAAGTTGACGGTCGAGACCAAGATCGTTCGGCTCGATGGGGCCGATGCCCGCTTGCCCGAAGGCTTGGCTCCGGGGCGCTTCGCTTCGATCAAGGTGACTGACTCTGGCGTCGGAATGAGCTCAGAGGTCCAAGCTCGGGTCTTCGAGCCTTTTTTTACGACCAAGGACGTCGGCAAGGGGACGGGTTTGGGGTTGGCGACGGTATACGGCATCGTTCAACAATGCCGTGGGCACATCTCGGTCCATAGCGAGCTCGAACGCGGTACGACCTTCGAGATTCACTTGCCCTGCGCGGAACCGCTGCCCTCGCAAGTCGCGCCGTCTGCGCCCGAGTTCGCGGTTGGCGAAGAAGCGGTGCTGATCGTCGAGGACAACCTGCCGGTGCGCTCGGTGCTGTGCCGGGTGCTCAAAGACGCCGGCTACGTGGTGCTGGACGCGTGCGACGCAGTTCAAGCGTCTGCCATTTGTGAAACGTACCGAAAGCCAATTCATCTTTTGTTGACCGACGTGGTAATGCCCGGAGTGAGCGGGCCGGAGCTCGCGGCGGCGCTGACGCAGAAGCGGCCCGGAATGAAGGTCCTGTTCATGTCCGGTTATTCGGGACCGGCAATTGCCGGGCATGGAGACTTGCGTGAGGGGCCCTCGTTCCTGCAGAAGCCTTTTTCACCCGGCTCCGTGACGCGCGCGGTGCGGGCGGCGTTGCGTTCCTGAGAGGTTAGCGAAAGGCCGCAACGATCGCTCTACAAGCCGTGTTCGCCGCCTGCTGAAGCCGCTTCGAGCCCGAACTCGCGCCGTAGATCGGCCGCCAATTCCGGGCCCGAACGCTTGATGTCGTCCAAATGCCACAAGCGTATCGTGCCGTCGTCGCTGCCGGATGCGAGCTCGAACGGGCGTCGGGTGAAGCGCACGGCCCGCACGCTTCCGGTGTGCCCAGGCAGCGTAGCGAGCGCAGTGCCGGTGAGCGGGTCCCAGAGACGCACCGTTTTGTCCTCACTGGCGGAGGCCAGCTGGCTGCCGTCCGGCGAAAAGTCGACACTGAGCACCCGTCCGGCGTGTCCCGTCAGTGAAAAAAGTCGCTGATGAGTGTGGAGGTTCCACACTCGTACCGAGCGATCCGCACCCGCCGACGCCAGCTGCTTCCCGTCCGGCGAGATCGCGAGACTCAATATCCAATCGCCGTGCGCTTGCCAGGCGAGCTCGGGCCGCCCTGTCTTCATATCGCGCACGGTCAACACACCAGCTTGATCGCCAGTGACGAGCGCGCCGGACTTGGGGTCGACGCTCATGGTTTGGATCGGCGCGAGCGTCTCTTGCTCTGCGCGCAGTGTGGCGGTGGCGACCTCGAAGATACGCAGTTTGCGCTCGATGCCGGCGGCAGCCAGGGTCTGGCCATCGGGCGCAAACGCCAACGCGCGCGTTTCTTGGCGAAGGCCTTCGATCACTTGAATTGGTATTTTCTGCAGCAGATCCCAGATGAAGATCTGCGTGCCCGAACCGGCCAAGGCGAGCCGTTGGCCGTTGGTGGAGACGGCCAGCGCACGCACGCGGTCGAGGCGCACCGGCAGACGAGTCGCGCAGCTTCCGCTCGCCAGCTGCCAAATACACACGCCGTTTCTGCCGAGCCCAGCGCTCAAAAGTTGATCGGCGGCGCTGCCCGAGCAAAGTGCCAGCACGTTGCCGCGCTCCGTCAGCTCGTTTCGGCTGGGATCGGCGCTCAGCGACCAGAGGCGCAGGCCGCTGTCTCGACTGTACGAGCCAAGCCGCGTGGCATCAGCGGAAATCGCCACCAAGTCGACCGCTTCATCGTGCTGTTTCAGCAACGCGCGGCGACCGCTGCGAAGATCGAGCACTCGAAAGCTGTTGTCCTTGCCGCCCAGTGCCATGATTCGGCGGTCGTCCGACCAGGCCAGCGTGCCCATGGCGTCGCCGAGCAAGAGCGGCGCGTCGAGCGGAGCCTTGGTCTGGGTATCCCAGGTTCGCAACGTGCGATCCGCGCCGCTGCTGGCCAGGTAGCGGCCTTGTTCCGCCAGAGCCAGGCCGAGCACGGTCCCGGTGTGCCCAGCGAGCCGCTGCGGGCCGTGGCTTTCGCCATCGTACACCAGCAGCGCGCCGAGCTCGCCGCCGACGGCGAGGCGCGAACCTTCTTTCGACCAGGAAAGCGCGCTGACCGCTTGTCCGAGTTCGAGTTGACGCGCGCTGCTCGCGAGCCCGGCATGCCACACGCTCAATTGTCCCCGCGCATTGCCACAAGCGAGCGCTTGGCCGCCCGCGGCCAGCGCCAGCGCCGTCGGTTTTGGCCCACAGGAGCCGAATTGGAAGCTGCCGTGCGAGCTCGCAGGCCGGACCCCGAATCGACCGTCGGCGAGCGTTACACCGAGCGTCGAAGCGTCGCTAGCGAGTCCAAGCAAGCCGATCTCGCTATCGAACGAATGCTCCGACAAAAGCTCTCGGCTAGCGAGGCGCCAGATTTTAAGATCGCGACCAATCGCGCACGCAAATAAGTCCGCCGCAAACGACAGCGCGCTCCGGGCGCAGCCGCGGGTCTCCGACCAGGTGGCCCGGAGGGTAGGCCGCATCACGCTGCGCGACGCGATCAGCACGCCGCGTGCGTCGGCACGTTCTTCTTGCGCCAATGCCTGCACTGCCAGCGCTTCCGCATCGATGCTGTTGCCCTCCTGGAGCGCTTGCTGCGCGCGCTCGATCAACACTTCGCTCAAGCTGTGTCTGGCGTGCTGCGCGTTGCGCGTCGCAGACAGCTCATTTTCGTGCGCGCGACGCTCGGCGAGCAGCGCACGATCGCGAGCCACCAGCACGCGATGGTAAGCCGCGACGCCGAGCACCAACACGATCGACAAAGCCAACACGGAGACCAGCACCGCCGAACGATGACGCGCCACGAAGCGCTTCAGCAATTCGAGTGACGAATACTCGTAGGCGGTGACCCGCGTTCCGGCCTGGTAAGCTTGCACGTCGCGGGCGAGCTCGCGCGCAGATGGATAGCGATCGTGCTTGTTCGGCCGGAGCGCGTGTTCGACTACCGCGGCGAGCTCGGGCGGAATTCTCGGGTCGATTTGGCGTAGCGGCAGGTATTTCCCCGTGCTCACGAGGCTGATGATATCGTTCAGAGTCTTGCCGGAAAAAGGCGAACGCCCGCTGAGGATGGTGTACAGCACGACGCCCAAAGACCAAACGTCCGAGCGTTGATCGACTTCGGCGATGTGCCCCGAGAGCTGCTCGGGGCTCATGTACAGCGGGGTGCCGCACAGGCTGCCTTCCAGGGTCAAATTGGGAGCGCTCAGCTCGAGCCGCGGTGCAGACTCGTCGCTGCGTTCGCTCGGGTCGTCGCACAGTTTGGCCATGCCCCAATCGAGCACGACCGTCTCGCCGAACTCACCAATCATCACGTTGTCCGGCTTGATGTCGCGATGCACGATCGCGCGGCTGTGTGCGTAGGCGATCGCTTGGCACAAACCGGAGAAGTGATTGACGAGCGCCAATCGTTCACGCAGATCGCTGCATTCAGCGATGGCTTGCGCCATGGTTCGCCCCGGCACGATGCGCATCGTGTAGTAGAGCGTGCCGTCCGCGCGCTGACCCAGCTCGTACACCGGAACGATGTTCGGGTGTTCCAGCGCTCCCGTCACCCGCGCCTCGCGCAGGAAGCGAGTTAGAGTCTGCAAAGCGCCGCTACCGTCGGAGGCGTCGCTCACGTTTTGGAGCAGCTCCTTGATGGCCACCTGCCGGCCCAAATGCTCATCGTGGGCTTTGTACACTCGCCCGATCGCGCCTCGCCCTAGTTCGTCGCCGGCTTGGCTGCGGTATCGCCCAGGCGCCTCATCGGTGACCCCCATGGTGTACGCGCGGAAGTAGATCTGTGCCCCGGAGCCTCCCGGCCCACCGCGGTCCGACGGCGCAGGCCGTTCGGAAACGCGCACGTCGACCGTCGCCCCGTCTCCGAACGCTGCCCGGAGCGAGTTTCGATCCCGCGCGGCCGAGTTGTCCGCAGGCGAAGCCATCCTGAACACTCAGAACGGTCGCTTTGCGCGAGGGTTAACCGCTGAGATTGCGCGGCTTTTCGGAGCCTAAATCATGCGTGCTCGACCGCCCGGCACGCGCCCGCGTTGCGCACCGCGGGCCGGCTGCCGCGGGAACTCCGGGCGAATGCGAGTTGCGATGCAGGCTCGCGTTCGCCCAAAAATCTCAGCAAGCCAGTGGCCTGTTTTCGGCTCCCTCCCGCCGCCGTCTGGAGTCGCTCGTGCCGAAAAGCGTGGCGATTCCTGGCCCACGGAGCCGCCGCTCGCCGAGAAATCATACTGTGTGCACACCTCATGATCCTACACATCTCGATCGACGGGGAAATCGCCGTGTGATCTAAGGGTGGGATGCACGAAGCGGCACAGCTCAACGTGGTGCGAGAGTTCGAGGGATCGACG
>Ga0164308_10001394_pt1 | contig 12835 bp, 10 predicted proteins | sample Whisoiple_246_MG_FD_109983 | JGI IMG/M metagenome (GOLD analysis project Ga0164308, IMG submission 109983) | Soil microbial communities amended with fresh organic matter from upstate New York, USA - Whitman soil sample_246_MG | ecosystem: Environmental > Terrestrial > Soil > Unclassified >... | reverse complement strand
GGGCGCCGCGCGCGCGTCAGCCGAGCCAGCGGCGCAGCCGGGCCTTGCCCGCCGCGCGGGCGACGCCGCGCGCCGCGCGCTCGGTCTCCCGGCCGCGCGCCTCCTCCAGGGCGTGCAGCCGGCCGTACAGGAACGCCACCTCGGTGCTCGGCGCGTGCCGGGCGAGCTCCCGGAGCCGCGCCCGCGCGACCACCGAGTCGTGGTGCTCGCCGAGCACCTCCTGCAGGTCCTCCATCCGGCGCGCGTACCGGGCGGCGTCCTTCCCGAGCACGCCCGCGACCGACTCCCCCGCGTACCGGGCGGCCTTCGCGGCCTTGCGGGCGTCGTGCAGCGCGTCGTCGCGGCGCCGCCCCTCGGGGACCCGGTGGGCGCGGGCCAGCCGGCGGCGCACCTTCCGGTCGCGGCGGGCGACCTGCGCGGGCAGCACCCGGCGCGCGCGGCGCCGGCCCTCGTCGGAGTACCGCGGCTCGGCGGCGAACGCCGCCAGGTCGCGCAGCAGCCGCCGGTACCGGTCCCCGTCGAGCTCGCGGAGCAGCGCGTCGGACGCGTCCCGCGCCGCCTGCCCGAGCTCCGCGTCCGCCGCCACCGCCGCCGCGTGCGTCCCCGACCCGACGGCCTCCTCGGCGCCGGCGCCTTCGACCGCGGACCGCACCCGCTCGCGCAGCACCTCCGCGTCCCGCGCCCGGCCGAGCACGTCCGCCAGCCAGCCGAGCTCGTCCCGCAGGGGGCGCACGACCCCGGGCTCGAACAGCCGGCGGAACGTCCGCAGCGCGTTCCGCACCCGCCGCGCGGCCACGCGCATCTGGTGCACCGCGTCGGGGGCGCCGAGCCGGACGCGCAGGTCCTGCTCGCGCAGCCGGTCCAGCTGGTCGGTGACGTAGCGGACCACGACGTCCCCGGCGGGCGACCCGGGTGTCGGCCGGGGCCGGGCGGGGACGCGGTCCTCGGCCGGGCCCAGCACGCGCTCGAGCTTGGAGCGCTGCTCCGCCGGCGCCACGCCCAGCGCGCCGAGCCGCTCCTCGACCGCGTCCAGCAGGTCGCCCGCGCCCTCGACCAGCTCGACCTCCACCTCGCGCCACTCCTCGGGCGCGCCGACCACGTCGCCGGTCGACCCCGACGGCCGGATCCGCCGCGCCGACACCCGGTCGTCGACCAGCTCCAGCAGGACCCGGTCCGTCGCGTCCGCCAGCCGGTGCACCGCGCGGGACGTCCGCACCTCGGCGACGGGCCGCAGCGTCGCGCCGAGCGTGGCCGCGTGCACCAGGGCGCGCAGCGGCGCCGGCACGGTGTGCACGGCCCGCCCGGGCGGCAGCCGCACCTCCGAGCGCTCGTCGGGTCCGGCCGGGACCTTGAGGTGCCAGCCCGCGTCCTCGCCGCCGGTCCGCCGGCGCAGCGTCAGGCCGGCCGCGGCGAGCCGCAGGTCGGCGGTGTCGAAGTACGTGGCCACGAGCTCGACGGCGTCGTCGCTCGCCGCCACCGGGGTCCCGCCGTCGGGCAGCCCGGCGGCGCCGGCCAGCAGCTCGGTGAGCGCCGGCAGCTCGACCTCCGGGCCGGTGGCGTACTTGCGCTCGATCTCGCGGTGCACGTCGGCCATGCGGTCCGTTCTATCCCGGGACGCTCGCGCGGGCGACCCCGCACGCCTCCGGTGGCGCCCCGCCCCGCGACCCTTGCCTGCGGCAAACGAGTGAACCGGCTCGGACCCGGGGACCGCACAGCCGATCCTCAGGGAGAGTCCAGCGCAGCAGCATGCCCCGACAGGAGACGAACGTGAGCACCGACGACCCCACCCCCGCCCCGGCCCAGCCCGCCGGGCCGCCCGCGACCGGGTTCCCGCCGCCCGGCGGGGCGGCCGCGCCGGCGGCCCCGTACCCGGCCCCGGCCCCGGTGGCCGCCTACCCGGCCCCCGCGGCCGCGTACCCCGCTCCCCCGGCCTACGGTCCGCCTCCCACCGGCCCGTACGGCGCCCCCGGCGGCGGCCCCGGCGCGCCGGTCCCGCCCGGCGCACCCGGCGGCGGCAAGGGCTTCGCGATCACCGCGCTGGTCCTGGCGGTCGTCGCGCTGGTGCTGAGCTGGGTGCCGTTCGTCAACAACCTGGCCGCCGTGCTCGCCGTCGTGGGCGTCGTGTTCGGCGTCGTCGCGATCGTGGGCGCCGTCCGCAGGGGCCGGCCGGGCAAGGCCATGGCGATCAGCGCGATCGCGGTCGCCGTCGTCGCGTTCGTCGTCGTGATCGTCACGCAGATCGCGTACAGCAGCGTGATCGACGACGTGGTGGACGACCTGAACGAGAGCGTCGCGGAGCTCGAGCAGGAGACCCAGGCGGGACGCGCCGGCGACTCCGAGCCCGCGGCGGAGGAGGAGGCCCCGGCCGCCGCCGCGGCCCAGGACCTGGCGGTGCTCGACGTCGCGTTCGGGCAGAACGAGTACGACCCCACGACCTGGTGGTACGTCGCGGTCGTGGACAACCCGAACACCGAGCACGTGTTCCCGTTCGCCGGCTTCACGATCGAGGCCGTGGGCGCGGACGGCACGATCCTCGACTCCTCCCCCGACTACGTGGACCTGCTGCCCGGCCAGACGGCCCTGACGGGCGTGTTCTTCTCCGTCGGGGACGCCCCGATCGACCACGTGGAGGTGCGCGGGCCGCAGGCCTCGGAGGCCGTGCACCAGAGCGACCTCGGGACGTTCGCGGTGTCCGACGTCGTCGCGACCTCGGACGACTGGTCGACGACGGTCGGCGGGACGCTGACGAGCGCGTTCGTGCAGGACCAGGAGCTGGTCACGGTGGTCGTCGTCGCGACCGCGCCCGACGGCACGGTGCTCGGCGGGCAGCTGACGTACGTCGACCGGCTGCCGGCCGGCGGCCAGGCGCGGTTCGAGGCGCTGTTCACCGAGCCCCTGCCCGCGGGCACGACCTACGCCGCGTTCCCCCACCTCTGATCGCAGCCTCGGGGCGGGCGCCGAGCACGACTCGGCGCCCGCCCCGGCCGCCCTACGCTGGCGACGTGGCCGCCACCCGCCTCCGCCGCGTCGCCGTGCTCGTCCTCGAGGGCGCCAAGCCGCTCGACGTCGGCATCCCGGCGCAGGTGTTCACGAACCGGCCGAGCATGCCGTACGAGGTCCGCGTCTGCGGCCCCGCGCCCGGCATGGTGCGCGGCGGCGACGGGCTGTCGTACCACGTCGCCGACGGCCTGGACGCGCTGGCCTGGGCCGACGTCGTGTTCATCCCCGGGTATCGGCACCCCGACCAGGAGGACCCGCCGGCCGCGGTCGTGGCCGCGCTCCGGGCCGCGCACGCGCGGGGCGCCGACCTCGCCGCGATCTCCACCGGCGCGTTCGCGCTCGCCGCGACGGGCCTGCTCGACGGCCGGCGCGCCACGACGCACTGGCACTACACCCGCGCGTTCGCCGCCCGGTACCCGCGCGTCACCGTCGACGAGAACGTGCTGTTCGTCGACGAGGGCCAGGTGCTCACCTCCGCGGGCGCGGCCTCCGGGATCGACCTGTGCCTGCACCTCATCCGGCGGGACCTCGGCGTCGCGCCGTCGAACCACGCCGCGCGCCGGCTGGTCGCCGCGCCGTACCGGTCCGGGGGCCAGGCGCAGTTCGTGCCGCGCAGCGTCCCGGAGCCGCTGGGCGAGCGGTTCGCGGCGACCCGGGAGTGGGCGCTGCACCGGCTCGGGGAGCCGCTGACGCTGGGCGTCCTCGCGCGGCACGCCGCGGTGTCGCCGCGGACGTTCTCCCGGCGGTTCGTCGAGGACTCCGGCTACACGCCGATGGAGTGGGTGCTGCGGGCGCGGGTGGACGTGGCCCGGGAGCTGCTGGAGCGGTCGCAGCGGTCGGTCGAGCAGGTGGCGGTCGACGTCGGCCTGGGGACCGGCGCGAACCTGCGGCGGCACTTCCAGCGCGTGCTGGGGACGACGCCGAGCGAGTACCGGCGGACGTTCGCCCGCGGCGAGTAGCCCGGCGGGGGCAGCCCGGCCCAGGGCGGCGGCTGGCGAGATCCGTGCGGACCGTGGCGCCCGCGCCGCTGTCCCGGGCGCGCCCGCCCGCCGAGGCTGGTGGCGTCCCGCACAGCGACCCACCGGAGGATCCCCATGACCCGCGTCGCCATCAACGGCTTCGGACGCATCGGCCGCTCCGTCCTGCGCGCCCTCCTCGAGCGCGGCAGCGACCTCGAGGTCGTCGCCGTCAACGACCTCACCGAGCCGGCCGCCCTCGCCCGCCTGCTCGCCTTCGACTCCACCGCGGGCCGGCTCGGCCGCCCCGTGTCCGTCGACGGCGACCACCTGGTCGTCGACGGCCGCCGCATCGCCGTCCTGGCCGAGCGCGAGCCCGCCCGCCTGCCGTGGGCCGCCCTCGGCGTCGACGTCGTCCTGGAGTCGACCGGGCGGTTCGCGAGCGCCGCCGCCGCCCGCGGCCACCTCGACGCCGGGGCGCGCGCCGTCCTGGTCGGGGCGCCGTCCGACGGCGCGGACGTCACGCTCGCCCACGGCGTCAACACCGAGGCGTACGACCCGGCCGCGCACACGGTCGTGTCCACCGCGTCGTGCACGACGAACGCGCTCGCGCCGCTGGCGCTGGTGCTCGACGACCTCGCCGGCATCGAGCACGCCTTCATGACGACGGTGCACGCCTACACGCAGGAGCAGAACCTGCAGGACGGCCCGCACCGCGACCCCCGCCGCGCACGGGCGGCCGCCGTCAACATCGCGCCGACCACGACCGGCGCGGCCAAGGCGATCGGCCTGGTGCTGCCGCGACTCGACGGCCGGCTGTCCGGCGACTCGATCCGGGTGCCCGTGCCGGTGGGCTCGCTGGTGGAGCTCAACGCGACCGTCGCGCGGGACGTCACGCGCGACGACGTGCTGGCCGCGTACCGCGCCGCGGCGGCCGGGCCGCTCGCGGGGGTGCTGGAGTACTCCGAGGACTTCCTGGTCTCGTCGGACATCGTCGGCAACCCGGCGTCGTCGGTGTTCGACTCGCACCTCACGCGGGTCGACGGGAAGCACGTGAAGGTCGTGGCCTGGTACGACAACGAGTGGGGGTTCTCGAACCGCGTGGTCGACACGCTCGAGCTGATCGGGCTGTCGCAGGGCTGAGGCGCGGCGACGACGACGAAGGCCCGGACCGAGCGGTCCGGGCCTTCGCGCTCCGCTCGCCGAGCGGTCAGCCGACGCCCCGAGCGCCGACCCCTGCCGCCCCGTCGTGCGAGTCGAACGCGCGCGTCCACCCCTCGCGCACCCGCGCCAGAGCCTGCGCGGCCGTGAGCGACAAGCGCGTCTGGTGAGCCAGGTCGTTGCGCCACTGCTTCTCGTCCGGCGGTGTCGTCAGGAGCCAGGCGGCCGGGCGGTGGGCGAACTGCCCGTGGCGCATGAAGAGACGCGCGGCCGCGGCGTCGACGAGACCCCGCTCGGCCAGGTACGCCAGGTCCCACAGATCGCGGCTGTACCGGCGGTCCACCCATGCGGCCAGCTTCGCGGCGGCGAACGCCGGCCCTGTCAGCGTCCGCAGGCGAGCCGCAGGTGCATCGGAGTAGCGCTGCTCGATGTCGCGCACCTCGGTCGGCCACGGGTAGCCCGCTCCGTCGAGGACCTGGACGCGGATCGTCAGACCGCCGGCGGTGAGGATGCTCGTCCCCGCATCGCTGGTGTCGAGCAGCGGCGGATGCCACGTCGGGCGGCCGTGGGTGCGCTGCACGCCCCGACGCACGGCCGACTCCACGGCCTGCAGCACGTCGCGCCGTGGGCCGCGCGCCAGCAGGTCGATGTCCTCGCTGAGCCGACCGTCGGGGATGTGGGTCCGGGAGAGCGCGGTCCCCCCGAAGAAGGTGAGGTCTTCCGTCGGGACGTGTGCCGCGAGCGCGCCGAGCACGTGGCTGATCAAGTGGTCCCGACGGACCTGGTTGTCGTCGGCACCGAACAGGGCGGCGACACGCGCGTGGTCAGGTCCTGAGAGCGTCACGAGACCAGCCGCTCGGCCCGCTGCAGCGTCGCGACGCCGCGTGATGTCCGCGCCAGGTGGTCGAGCTGGGCCTTGTCCGCTCCGGACCAGAGCGCCCGGACCACCGCCGGTGTCTCCGGGTCGTCCGGGAACAGGCGGACCAGGTCCAGCAGGGTCTGCTCGGCGGTCGTGACGAGCGCCGCCCCCAGGTCCAGCGCGATGCGCTCGGCGTCGAGGACGGACGCGTCCCGCTCCACGAACCGCACCGTCGCCGGGCGGTCCACCATCTGCACGGGACGACGACCGCCGACCGCCACGGCGACCGTCGCCGTGGCGACCGCCCGGGGGAGCGCGCCGAGCACGCGAGCGGCCGACATCCCCATGAGCACGGGATCCGACGGCCCGCCGCGCGCGTGCGCCACCCCCATCGCCGCCGCCTCCAGCGACGGGAGCCACGTGTCCGGGTCGGCGTCGGCCGGCACCTCGCAGTAGTACCCGTGTGCGAGCCGGTGGACCACACCCTCGCGCTCCAGCCGGCGGAGCGCCGCACGCGGGTTGGCATACACACCCTCGAGGTCCGCCGGACGGATCGTCCGCAGGGGCCGGCGGGCGATGAAGCGACGCGCATCGGGCACGACGACCTCCTTGTGCAGACGAACCCTGCATATCGTAACGCCGCGGGATACAGATCGCAGAGTTCTACCTGCGCGCACGAGCCCCTGACCCGCCGCTGCCACGGGGACGCGGAGCCGGGCACGACGAAGGCCCGGACCGAGCGGTCCGGGCCTTCGTCTTCTCGTAGCGGGGACAGGATTTGAACCTGCGACCTCTGGGTTATGAGCCCAGCGAGCTACCGAGCTGCTCCACCCCGCGTCGGCGTCCCCCACCCTACGCGACCCGGGCGCCCGGACCTATTCGGGCGCCCCGGGGGCACGGACGGGCTAGCCCCGGACCCGCAGGCCGTCGACGAGCAGTCGCACCATCGGGTTCGGCGAGCCGTCCGCCGACGGCGCGCGGTGGCTCAGGTCGCCGATCGCCTGGAGCAGGTCCAGGGCGTCGACGTCGGGCCGGACCTCGCCGCTCGCCACCGCGGCCTCGAGGAGGGAGCGCAGCGCCGGCCCGAGGGTCGCCTCCAGGTAGGCGGGCAGCGCGTCGAAGGCCGGGTCGCCCGAGCGGAGGGCCGCCGCGAGCCCCTGCTTGGTGGCGACGAACCGGGTGAACCGCTCGATCCACCGGTCCAGCGCCTCGCCGGGCGGGAGCCGGCGCCGCAGCTCCTCGGCGGCGGCGGCCGTGGCGTCGATCTCGGTGGTGAACACCGCCGTCACGAGGTCCGCCCGCGTCGGGTAGTGCCGGTAGAGGGTGCCGACACCGACCCCGGCCTCGGCGGCCACCTCGCGCGCCGGCGCGTCGACCCCCGAGCGCTCGAACACGGTCCGGGCGGCGACGAGCAGGGCGTCGGCGTTCTGCCGGGCGTCGGCGCGCCGGGGCCGGGAGCTGGCGGACGAGGTCATGGCACACCTCACTAGACAAACGGAACAGCGTTCCGTATGGTCGGCGACATCGAAGCGGAACGGTGTTCCGCCGCAAGCATACGGGAGGCACGCATGCAGTACCGCACCCTCGGGCGCACCGGCATCAAGGTGACGCCCTACGCGCTCGGCGCGATGATGCTCGGCTCGCTGGGCAACCCCGACCGCCGGGAGGGCGTCCGGATCATCCACCGCGCGCTCGACGCCGGGATCAACCTCGTCGACACCGCGGACCGCTACGGCGACTCGGAGGAGGTCGTCGGCGAGGCGCTGCAGGGGCGCCGCGACCAGGTGGTCCTCGCGACGAAGTTCCACGGCCCCGTCGACGACGACGTGAACCACCGCGGCGCCTCGCGGCGCTGGATCGTGCAGGCCGTCGAGCGCTCGCTGCGGAACCTGCGCACCGACTACATCGACCTCTACCAGCTGCACCGCCCGGACCCCGACACCGACGTCGAGGAGACGCTCTCCGCGCTCACCGACCTCGTCCGGCAGGGCAAGGTGCGGGCGATCGGGTCGTCCTCGATGCGCGGCTCCGAGATCGTCGAGGCGCAGTGGGCCGCCGAGCGCCGCGGGTTCGAGCGGTTCCGCACCGAGCAGCCGAACTACTCGATCCTGGACCGGGAGATCGAGCGCGAGATCCTGCCGGTGGCCCAGCGCTACGGGATGGGCACCCTGGTGTACAGCCCGCTCGCCGGCGGCGCCCTCACCGGCCGGTACCGCGCCGGGCAGGCGAACGACACCTTCCGGTCGGGCACCGGGATGCGGCACTTCCGCGACGAGCGGCGCCTGGCCGCCGTGGAGGAGCTCCTCGCCCTGTCGGGCGAGGTCGGGATCCCGCTGCCGCACCTCGCGATGGCGTTCGCGATCGCGCACCCCGGGGTGACGTCCGCGATCATCGGGCCGCGCACCCTGGAGCAGCTCGAGAGCACCCTCGCCGGCGCGGAGGTCGCGCTCTCCGACGAGGTCCTCGACCGGATCGACGCGATCGTGCCGCCGGGCGAGAGCATCGGCGCGATGGACATGGTCTACCGCGGCCCGGAGGTCGCCGACCCGGCCTCGCGGCGCCGTCCGGGCGCCGAGCGCGCGGCCCGCTAGGCCGCTCGAGCGGTCGCCCGCACCCCGCACAGCACGAAGGCCCGGACCGTGTGGTCCGGGCCTTCGTCGCCGATCTGCCTCGGCACTGCGTAGCGGGGGCAGGATTTGAACCTGCGACCTCTGGGTTATGAGCCCAGCGAGCTACCGAGCTGCTCCACCCCGCGTCGGTGATCACTACGTTACGCCAGGGTGACGGCCGATCCAAATCCGACCCCCGTGCCCTCGGTCACACCGGCCCGGTGCGCCGGCCGAGTTCGCCGGTTCCGCGCCCCAGACCCCTGCGCAACCGGCGAACTCGCGCGCAACCGGCGGACTCGCGGCCGCAGCCCCCGCACGCGGCGGCGGGCCGGCTCCCCCGCTGGGGAACCGGCCCGCCGCCGTCGTGCGTGCGCCTCGGGGGTCAGCCCCCCGAGCCGCCCAGCTCCGCGTCGGCCGCCGCGGCGTCCTCCAGGGCCTCCTGCAGCCGGGCCTGCGCCTCGCCGTAGGCGGCGAAGTCGCCGTCCGCCAGCGCGGCCTGCCCGTCCTGGTACGCCTGGCTGGCCCGGTCGATCGCCTGCGTCAGCCGGGTCTGGGCGTCGGCAGCGCCGGCCCCCGTGCCACCGGTCGGCGCCGGGGTGGGCGCGGGCGTGGCGGTGCCGTCGCCCGTGTCCCCGGTGTCGCCGCCGGTGTCCCCGGTGTCGGGCGGGGTGATCTCGTTGCCGGCGTCGCCCGCGGACGTGCCGTCGTCGCCGCCGAACACCTGGTCCAGCGCCTCGTCGAGCGTGCTGGCGAACCCGATCTGGTCGCCGAACGCCACGAGCACCCGCTGGAGCAGCGGGAACTGCGTGCCGGTCGCCGCCTGGACGTAGACCGGCTGCACGTACAGCAGGCCGCCGCCGACGGGCAGGGTGAGCAGGTTGCCGCGGATGACCTCGGAGTCGCCGCGCGCGAGGATGTTCAGCTCGTTCGACACGTCCGGGTTGGACGTGAAGTTGTTGTTCATCTGGTTCGGCCCGGGCACCGTGGAGTCGCGTGGCAGCTCCAGGAGCCGGAGCTTGCCGTAGCCCTCCGCGGGCTCGCCCGCCGTGTTCCCGGCCTCGGCGTCGACCGCGAGGTACCCGGTCAGCACGTCACGGGCGTTCCCGCCCGCGGGCACGTACGTCGACATCAGCGAGAACGTCGCCGCGTCCTGCGACGGCATCTCGAGCGTCAGGTAGTACGGCGGCTGCGCGACGTTCTGGCCCGAGGCCGTCGGGTCGTTCGGCGTCCGCCACGCGTCGTTGCCGGAGAAGAACTGGCCCGGGTCGGTCACGTGGTAGGTGCCCAGCAGGGTCCGCTGCACCTTGAACAGGTCCTCGGGGTAGCGGATGTGGCTCATCAGCTCGGAGCTGATCTCCGACACCGGCTGCAGGGAGGTGTCGAACACCTTGCTCCAGGACTGCAGGACCGGGTCGGAGGCGTCCCAGGCGTACAGCGTGACGGTGCCGTCGTAGGCGTCGACCGTGGCCTTCACCGAGTTCCGGATGTAGTTGACCTTCTCGGGCTGGAGCGCCGCGATCGTGGTCGAGGTCTCGGTCAGCGAGTCCACCGTGGCGTCCTCGAGGGACTGCGCCGCGGCGTACGGGTACTGGTTCGACGTCGTGTAGCCGTCGACGATCCACTTGACCCGCCCGTCGACGACGGCGGGGTACACCCGGCCGTCGAGCGTCAGGTACGGCGCGACCTTCTGGACGCGGTCGACCGGGTCGCGGTCGTAGAGGATCTGCGACTCGGGGGTCACGCGCTCGGAGAACAGGATCTGCTCGGAGCCGAACTTGATCGAGTAGAGCAGCTTGCTCCAGAACGTCCCGATCTCCGGGCCGGCCGAGACCTCGCTGGTCGGGAAGGACGTGTTGATCGCGCCGCCGGACTCGTCGTCCGGGTAGTCGAGCTCCCACTCGGAGCCCTCGGGGGCGCCGACGATGGAGTAGTCCGGCGAGCTCTGGCCGAAGTAGATGCGCGGCTCGTACTCGCCCATCTCGCCGGAGGACGGGATGCCGCCCTCCCAGAACTCGGGGGCGCCGCTCGACGTCGTGGTGTTGCCGTAGGCCGCCACCACGCCGAAACCGTGGGTGTACACGGTGGTGTCGTTGGTCCAGTTGCGGCGCTGGGCGTCGAGGCCGTCGAGGTCGACCTCGCGGACCGCGATCACGGTGTCCCGGCTCTCGTCCTCGACGTCGTACCGGTCGACCGACAGGGTGTCGGGGAACGAGTAGAACCCGCGGATCTGCTCGAGCTGGCGGAACGAGTTCGACACGACCTGCGGGTCGAGCAGGCGGATCGACGCCGTGGTCTCGGCGTCCTCGCGCAGCGCGCCCGGCTCGGCGGTCACGCTGGCGTTGTAGTCGGACGTCTCGACGTCCTCCAGGCCGTAGGCCGACAGGGTCGCGTCGATGTTGCGCTGGATGTACGGCGCCTCGGCGTCCTGCTGGTTCGGGTTCACCTGGAACCGCTGGACGACGGCCGGGTAGATCCCGCCGATCGCGACCGCGCAGAGCACCATGACGCCGACGCCGATGGCCGGGATCCGCCACGAGCCGCGCACCGCGGTGACGACGAACATGACCGCCACGAGCAGCGCGACGACGGCGAGGATGCTCTTGGACGGGATGACCGCGTGCACGTCCGTGTAGGACGCGCCCTCGAACCGGTCGCCCTCGCGGGTGAGGATCGAGTAGCGGTCGAGGAAGTAGTTGGCCGCGATGAGGACCATGAGCACCGTGGCGATCACCGACAGGTGCACCCGGGCGGCCTTGGTCATCCGCGGGGTGCCGGCGGAGCCGCCGACGCGGAACCCGCCGTACAGGTAGTGCGTGGCCACGGCCGCGATGCCGGAGAGCACCGTGACGGCCATGAGGAAGCTGACGACGAACCGCATGCCCGGCAGCTGGAACATGTAGAACGACAGGTCCATGTGCCACTGCGGGTCGGTCTGCCCGACCGGCGTGCTGTGCATCCAGAGCTGGATCGCGCTCCACTGCTGCGAGGCGGCGATGCCGGCGAACAGGCCGAGGACCGCGGGGCCCGCGACCAGCACGACGCGGCGCAGCGGCTCGACGGCCTCGCGGTAGGCGTCGAGGCTGGCCTGCTCCTGGTTGGACGGCGCGTACACCGGGCGGGTGCGGTAGCCGATCGCCAGGCTGGCGAACACGGCGCCGCCCATGACGAGCAGGCCGGCGACGAACAGCGCGCCGCGGGTGAGCCACTGGGTCCACAGCACCTGGGAGTAGCCCAGCTGGTCGAACCACAGGACCTCGGTCCAGAACTGGGCGAGGAGCAGGACGGCGACCACGACCAGCGCGAGCACCACGACGGTGATCGCGAGCGGGCTCGGCCGGCGGCGGCCGGCGGCTCCTCTCGGTGGCCGGGGCGGTCGTGGCCCCCGGGGCTGTCGGGCGGACGGGTTGGCGAAGGTCACGGCCTTGAGGTCCTCGTCGTCGGGTACGGGTCGCGCGTGCACGCACCGGGCACACCCGACGCACACACGGGGCACAACGCGCCAGGTGGGACACAGGTTCCCACAGCCCGCGCCCCGCGCACCCGTGCCGGGTACCGGCCCGGCGGTGCTGCGTGGGTGCGAGGATGGCGCCCGTGACGCAGACCCCGGACACCCCCGCCAGCACCCCCGCCCAGCGCGCCCTCGCGGCCGCCGTCGTCGAGATCGAGCGGCACGTCGCCACCGGCGGCTGGGACGGCCCCGTGCGGGTGTTCGCGCTGGTCCGGACGCAGGCGGCCCTCGACGCCGAGCCCGCGCTCGCGTCGCAGCTGCCGCCGGACGTGCTCGCCGCCGCGGCCGCCGACCCCGACCACCTGACCTCGGTCGAGCAGGAGGGCCTGCCCGCGAGCGACGACCTGGAGGGCCTGCTGGGCGCGATCGCCTGGCCCGAGGGCGTGGACGGGGCGGCGCTCACGGTCGAGCGGATCGTGCTGCCGCCCGAGGCCGAGGAGGGCCTGCCCGAGGACGCGGACGCCGCGCTCGCCGCGCTGCTCGCGCACCCGCAGCGGCAGGACGTGCGGCTCGCCGTCGGCGTGCTGCGCGGCGGGCCGTCGTGGTGCGCCGTCCGCCAGCGGGCCGACGACCGGGACGACGCCGTGGGTCAGGGCGAGGACGTCGTGCCCGGGCTGGTCGAGGGGCTGCGCGCCACGTTCGCCTGAGCCCCCCGCGGGCTCAGGCCGCGTCCGCCGCCGTGCAGGTCGGCAGGTCGCCCGCCTCGCCGGCGCCGATCGCCTCGACGGCCTCCCGCGCCTCG